>Ga0075163_10000267_pt1 | contig 65292 bp, 68 predicted proteins | sample JI1023141ADNA_FD_71478 | JGI IMG/M metagenome (GOLD analysis project Ga0075163, IMG submission 71478) | Wastewater effluent complex algal communities from Wisconsin, to seasonally profile nutrient transformation and Carbon sequestration -... | ecosystem: Engineered > WWTP > Effluent > Algae... | reverse complement strand
AGACACCCACACTTATCGGTTGTCCAAGTTGTTAAAGATCAGCGCCGCGCCGTATCGTTCAACACAATCCGTCAGCAGCAGAGAGGCGAGATTATGAACACTTCCCAACCCCCCGTCAAGTACTCCAGCAAAATTTCTGAAGCTCTTACCCTTCGAACACTCCGGAAACAAAAGCGCTTGGCATTTACCAAGCGCTTAGCTTGCTGGTTGCGGGGGCAGGACTTGAACCTGCGACCTTCGGGTTATGAGCCCGACGAGCTGCCAACTGCTCCACCCCGCGTCCGTCAGAGGGGCGCATTATCCAGACCATACCCCGGAGAGTCAAGGCTTATCTCCGGATCAAGTGATTATTTCTTTTGCACCCACTCGATCAGCGATGACCACTGCTCCAGGTCACGACGATGCTTTGCACGAGGCGGATCGAAAACCGTTCCGCCGCCCGCGGCCACGTTGACATAATTCTGGGTATTTCTGAGGTAGGCGACGATAGGGATATCGAAGTGCTTCAGGAATTCCTCAAGCATCCCCGCAGCCCGTGTACGTGGATCAACCCGCATTGCCACGATGCCGACCTTAGCCCGAATTCCCCGAACTTCTGTACGAATCGAGTTCAAAAAATCCTCTGTCGCCGCCATATCAAACACTGAAGGCACCAACGGGACCAGTACTTTATCTACCGTTCGCAGGTAATCGGACAGTTTGTAGCCTTGCAGGCCAGCAGGAGCATCGACGACAACCCAATCTGCCTCGCGGGGCAAACTCAAGCTGATCTGGTTTCCTCCGTAGTAGCCGGTAATTGCTGGAAGAGCGGGATCACGGAAGGCCATCCAACGCAATGAAGACTGCTGCCTGTCCAGATCACACAAGGTGGTCTTTTTGCCTTGATTGGCGAAATAACCTGACAGATTTGTCGCCAGTGTCGTCTTGCCGGCCCCACCTTTCGGATTTGCAACCAGAACTGCCCGCATAGCACCTCCCCCTATATTTGTATCCACATTATATTCGCCACCTCAAAGCTGTCATAGATGCATAGAATGTAGACTTTTATCCTTCAAGATCACCATGGTCACAAAAGTTGCGAGCGATCGTCAGGGAATTCAATCAGTCGAAGTCGGATTTCGCCTGTTGCGGGTTTTGGCTGCCACCAACCGACCGATGATGTTGCGCGACATTGCCAAGGGGGCCGGCATGCCGGCTGCCAAGGCGCATCGCTACATGGTGAGCTTCCTGCGTGTCGGTATTGTGGAACAGGATGCCAGTAGCGGCCGCTACGACTTGGGCGCGTATGCGTTGGAGCTTGGATTGTCCGGCTTGGGGAGACTGGACCCCGTGCGCTTGTCCGGACCTATTCTGGAGGCACTCTGCGAGGAAATTCATGAGACGGTTGCGCTTGCCGTCTGGGGCACCCATGGAGCCACCATCGTGCGCATCGTCGACGCCGGTGGCCCTATCACGATCACGCTCCGCCCCGGGACTTGCTTGTCGCTCTGCAAATCGGCAACGGGACGCGCCTTCGCGACTTTCTATCGCTCGCCCTATCTGAAGAAGATGCTGGACGACGAAATTCGGGAACTTGCCGAATCCAGCAAAACTGCAGTCACGACCATTCGCCGCCAACTGGAAAAGAATCTGATAGAAATCCGCTCTCACGGCATCGCCAGGGCCACCGGCAGTCTGACACCAGGAATCAATGGCTTCAGCGCGCCGGTATACGACCACACCGGAAGCATGGTTGCCGCAATTACGTCATTGGGAACAATGGGCGAATTCAACGCAGAATGGGACAGCCCGGTTGCAGCGGCAATGCTTGATGCCGCATCCACGCTGTCACGTCGCCTAGGCTATGGCAGCCTTTCTGAATGAAACCAGCTGGTGCCCCCGCGCGGAATCGAACCACGGCCTGATGATTACAAATCAACTGCACGACCTTCATGCTACGGGGGCCCGAGCAATGGGGCGCGATTATAGCTTGATCGACATAATTGCAACATGACGACGCTGACCAATCCATTTGAAATCGCCCGCGAAACCCTGCGCTTGCTCGCTGGACGTCGGATTCCGCCAACACCGGACAACTATCTGACGCTTTACCACGAGATTGCCGGAACAAAGCCGGTCGGATCAACTTTCCCGGAAACACAACTTCGTTCGCTGGCGGCGGCGCTGCCCAAAGCATCTCCTGACCAGATGCGCCTGGCCAGGCAACTCGACGATGCCGTCAAGGCCGCCAATTGGGACGAGTACAAGGGGCATCTGGTCGGTTTCGTGAGCACGCTGGCGGAATCGCAGAAGCTTGCATGGTCGGATCTGATTGCGGATCTGCTGCGCCAATGGGACGCCAAGCACCCGGGGCTGACGGCAGCTCGCAAGCGGGAGGCGCTTGAACACGTCCTGGCCAGTAGCGGCGCCAACCCGGACACGCTGTTCAGCCGGATGCAGGGGCTGCTCCGCTCCTGGGGACACGGCCGCGAGCAGGAAGTCGCCGGCGCCAGCGAAGAAGCGCCTGTGGAAAATGCCGTTCCCAAGGCATCGACCGTAGCATTCCCCGACTTGCTGCCCGAACTGCGCGAATTGTTTGCCTTTACACTCGAAACAGCAATTGCGACCCAATTGCTGGAAAGCCCTCAGCTCTCCAGTGACGCCAAGGCACTCGCTACCGACATTCGCACCGCAGCCAGCCCGGCCCAGCTACAAGAGTTCCTGACCCGCCTGAAGCGTTTTGCCTTCAAGCTCGAATTGCTGGCCGAAGATCAGACCGAGTTGCGGCACAGCCTTCTTGGCCTGTTGCGCCTGCTCGTCGGCAACATTACCGAGCTGGTGCTGGACGATCACTGGCTGCACGGGCAGATCGAAGTGGTGCGGGAAATCATCGACAAGCCCCTATCACAACGAGCGCTTGACGATGCCCAGCGCCGCCTCAAAGAGGTGCTTTTCAAGCAAAGCCAGCTCAAGGCCAGTCTTTTCGAAGCCAAGGAGGCCATCAAGCAAATGCTCGCCGGCTTCGTCGATCACTTGGCCGACTTTGCCGAGGCCACCTCGGATTACCATGACAAGATCGAAATCTGCGCTGGCAAGATCAGTTCCGCCAACGACATTTCCGAACTGGAAAACGTGCTGGGCGAAGTCATGCGCGAAACCCGGACGATCCAGATCAACGCCCAGCGCTCACGCGATGAACTACGTTCGACGCAAGCCAAGGTGCAGGAATCAGAAGCCCGCATCCGGGAACTCGAACAGGAACTCGAAGCAACGAGCGACCTGGTTCGCCACGATCAGCTAACGGGGGTTCTAAACCGGCGCGGGCTGGAGGAAATCTTCGACAAGGAGGTCGCCCGGGCGACCCGTCACGATACCGTCCTTTGCGTGGCGCTGCTCGACATCGACAACTTCAAGAAACTCAATGACTCCATGGGCCATGCCGTGGGCGACGAGGCGCTGATTCACCTCGCCACCGTCTGCCGCGAAACCCTGCGGCCGCAGGATACGGTCGCCCGCTATGGCGGCGAGGAATTCATCATCCTGCTGCCGGAAACGCCGCTCGACGATGCCGTGGTCGCGCTGACCCGCCTGCAGCGAGAATTGACCAGAAAGTTCTTCCTGCATGCCAATGAAAAGGTCTTGATCACCTTCAGTGCCGGCGTCACCCAGATGCAATCCACTGACGACCAGTCGGCTGTCATCAAGCGCGCCGACGGCGCCATGTACCAGGCCAAACAGACAGGCAAGAACCGGGTCGTCACAGCGAGCTAGGAGAAAACGCATGCCCCGCACAGACAGCGCCCCCTCCCTAAGCCAATGCAAGCTGATCGACTTGCCGAAAATCCATGACCCGCGGGGCAATCTGACCTTTATCGAAGGCGAGCAGCACATTCCCTTTCCGATCGAGCGGGTGTACTACCTCTACGACGTTCCTGGCGGCGAAGTCCGCGGCGGGCATGCCCACAAGGAACTGCAGCAACTGATCATTGCCGTCAACGGCAGCTTCGATGTCGTCATCGACGACGGCCGCGAGCGCCAGCGTTTCCACCTGAACCGCTCCTATTTCGGGCTTTACCTGCCAAAGTTGATCTGGCGGGAACTAGACAATTTCTCCAGCGGTTCGGTCTGCCTGGTGCTGGCCTCGGCCCACTACGCGGAAAACGAATACATCCGCGACTACCGCGAATTCTGCCGCACGGTAGACGCCCTGCCGCGCTGACATGCTGCAGCCTATCCCTTTTCTCGATCTCGCAGCACTGCATGCACCGCTGGCATCCGAGATGGAAGCTGCGTACCAGCGGGTCATGTCGGCCAGCCACTTCATTCTCGGTCCGGAACTCGAGGCTTTCGAAAGCGAGTTCGCCGACTACTGCGGCACCCGCCACTGCATCGGCACCGGCAACGGACTCGATGCCCTGACCCTGACCCTGATCGCGGCCGGTATCGGCCCCGGCGACGAAGTCATCGTCCCGGCCCAGACTTTCATCGCCACTTGGCTGGCCGTCAGCCATGCCGGTGCGACCCCGGTGCCGGTCGACATCGATCCCGCCAGCCACAACATCGCCCCCGGCCTGATCGAAGCCGCGATCACCCCACGCACCCGCGCCATCATCCCGGTCCATCTGTTCGGCCGACCGGCCGACATGGCGGCCATCAATGCCATCGCGCAGCGCCACCGGTTGTTCGTTCTCGAAGATGCCGCCCAGGCACATGGCGCCGGTTATCAAGGCAAGCGGGCCGGCCAACTCGGCAATGCAGCCGCCTTCAGCTTCTACCCCGGCAAGAATCTAGGCGCCCTGGGCGACGGCGGCGCCATAACCACCAACGATGACGCCCTGGCCGATCGCCTGCGCGGCTTGCGTAACTACGGTTCGCCACGCAAATACCATCACCCGGAAATCGGTTTCAATTCCCGTCTCGACGAACTGCAGGCAGCGTTCCTGCGCGTCAAGCTGCCACGGCTGGAAGCCTGGAACGCCCGCCGCGACGCGATTGCCGGGCAATACGACGCGGTGCTGCGTGGTTTGCCGCTCGGTCTCCCGCTGCAGGCTGACGGCAGTTGCCAGCCGGTCTGGCACCAGTACGTCGTCACCGCGCCACAGCGCGACCAACTACAGGCAGAACTGGCCGAACAGGGCATCGCGACGATGGTGCATTACCCGCTGCCGCCGCATCGCCAGCCGGCCTATCGAGAACTGGCCGAGCGTAATTTCCCGGCCGCCGAAGCCCTGGCCGCCAGCTGCCTCAGCCTGCCGATCTGCCCGACGCTGACCACCGTTGCCGTCGAGCGCATCGGTGCGGCAATTCGTCTATCCTTGCAAGCTCAGTAAAACCGACACGACAGGCTGCGACTCCAGTGAACAATTTCTACTGCTACAACCCGACCAAGATCCTGTTCGGCAAGAAAATGATCGAACGCATGCCGGCCGAACTGGCGGGCGCCCCACGAATTCTGCTGGTCTATGGCCAGGGCTCGATCAAGGCCAACGGCGTCTACGATCAAGTTACTGCCGCGCTGGCCGGGAAACAAGTCTGCGAATTCGGTGGCATCGAAGCCAACCCGGAATACGAAACCTGTTTGCAGGCCATCCGCCTTGCCCGGGAAAACCAGGTCGATTTCATCCTGGCCGTCGGCGGCGGCTCGGTCATCGACGCCGCCAAGTTCATTGCGCTGGCCGTCCATTTCGACGGCGCCGAACCCTGGCAGATACTGACCCGCGAAGCCGCCGTACCGGGAGAGATATTGCCGCTCGGCTGCGTCCTGACCCTGCCGGCCACCGGCTCCGAGATGAACAACGCCTTTGTGCTCAGCCGGCGGCAGATCAAGAGCAAGCTCGCCTTTTTCCACATCGCCCTCTATCCGCGCTTCAGCATCCTCGACCCGGAAGCCACCTACAGTCTGTCGCCCCGTCAGACCGCGCTCGGCCTGGTCGACATTTTCGTGCACGTGCTGGAGCAGTACGCCACCTATTCGGTTTCCGCTCCGCTGCAGGAACGTCAGGCGGAAGCGATCCTCAGCACTGTCGTCGAAATCGCCGAACCGCTGCTCGCCGACCCGACGAATTACGACCTGCGGGCCAGCGCCATGTGGTGTGCCGCCCAGGCGCTGAACGGCTTGATCAACCGCGGCCTGCCGACCGACTGGGCGACCCACGGCATCGGCCACGAACTGACCGCACTGTTCGACCTGCCCCACGCCCAGACGCTGGCTCTCGTGCTCGGCGGCGTTTACCGCGACCAGCTGGCCAACAAGCAGGCGCGTCTGGCCCAGTACGGGCGGCGCGTCTGGCAACTGGCCGGTGACGATGCGGAGGTGGCGGCAAAGAGCATCGAACTAACCGAAGCCTTCTTCGAGCGCCTCGGCATCGCGACCCGCTTCGGCAAAATCGGCCTCGATGCCGGCATGGTCGCCGAAGCGGTCTGCGCGCAGTTTGCCAAAGGCGCTTTCCAGAATCTGGGCGAACACCGAAATATCGACCTTCCGGCGGTCGACCACATCATTCGCGCCCAGGCCTGATCCCATCGTGGTTCCGCTGACCACCGTTCAGGGCTTGCCGGCGGAAAAGCTGCGCGACCTGATCGGCAGCCGCCCGCTCTACCTCTGGGGCACCGGCGATGTCGGCCTCGACGTGCTGGTCAGCCTGCGCCGGGCCGGTCTCAAACCGCTCGGTTTCCTGCACACGGCGCCGTCAGCCAATGCGATCAGTCACGGCCTGCCGGTCCTCGCCGTCGATCAGGTACTCGGCGCTCCCGATGCTCTCCGTCCGTTCGTGGTCATTGCCACCCTGCAGTTTCGCCAAGCGGCGGAAACGGCCTGCCGGGCAGCAGGCTTCGAAAAGGGCAGCGACTACCTGACCCATCTGTCCATCCCGCGGCCGGTCGCCGTCATCGAGGTGGCCGAGGGGCAAAGTCCGGGCAAGGCCTTCGGCTGCTTTGTGGCCGGAAGCGAATCCGCCCGCTGGATGACCGGCGAAACCTTCCGGCAAGTGCTCGCCAAGCTGCTGACCGACCAGCCGCAGCTCTGCCATGTCGAGCTCTCCTGGCTGGGCGATCCGCTGCGCAACCCTGAACTGGCCGATATCGTCGCTCACTGCGAGCGTCATGTCCCGTGCACGGTCAACACCACGCTGCAATCAACCGCCGGTCTCGAGGCGCTGCTCGCTGCCCGCCCCAGCCGCTTCAACGTGCTGGCCTACGGTTACGGCGACAGCTATCAGGCGCAGATGGGCGCCTCGTGGCCGCTATTTCAGCAAAACCTTGAACGCCTGCAGGCGGCCCTTGTCCGAGAGAGCAATCCACCCCGCGTTGTGCTGCGCTACATTCGCACCCGCGGCGAGCCGTCCGAAAACATCGAAGCCTGGAAACGCATGCTGGCAGGTAGCCCTATCACCCTCTCGGTCGAAACGCCCTATGTCACCCCGTACGACCCGGTGCTGGATTACTGCGAACGGGGAAAGAAGGCCGACGATGCCGCCCCCGCTTTCCGGCGCCTGAACTGGGATATCGACCGGACGCTGGCACTGTGTGCCGAGGACAGTGATCAACCCTGCCTGTCGCAACGCGTTTTCCCGGTCATCGGCGTCGATCTTCAGGTCGGCCTTTGCCATCTTTATGAACAGCCGATGCTGGGCGTCGACTACTTGGCCACCGCGTGGCCGGAACTCCTGGCCCTGCGCCACAGCGCCGACCATTGTTCGCGCTGCCAGCAACACGGCCTGCACCGCCTCGACCTGCCGGTCCTCTCCCGGCGTTTTCCCGATCTTGCCACCCAACTGTTTGAGTCCTGACGCCATGAGCAAAGCGCCCGAAATCACCCTCGACCAATTCAAATCGCAGGCCAAGGCAAGAAAGGTCTACATCTTTGCGGTCAATCTGGAAGGCATCGGCTTTCTCAAGCTGTTTACCCGGCTGGGACTGGATATTGGCGGCTTTATCGACTCGCGGCCGATTCCCGGCGCCAGCAAGCGCGGCCAGCCGGTCATCCATCCCGACAAGTTCTTTGCCGACCTGGCCAGCGACGCGCTGGTGGTCATCACCGCCAAGCACCGGCAGACGAAGCGCCAGGCCATGGAGCGCTGCGAGCAGGCCGGTCTCAAGCGCGGCGAAACTTTTTTCACCACCACCGACCTCTGCGACTATCTGCCGACCATCGAAATCGCCGGCCTTTGCAACCTGCGCTGCATTTCCTGCAACATGGGCATCCCCGGCGCCAACCTGAAGGGCGGCTACATGAGCGCCACCGATTACCGCCAGGTGCTGACCAAGATGCGCGAGGAAATCCCCTTCCTCAATTCGGTCTATTTGTACCTCTGGGGCGAACCGCTGCTCAACCCGGAAATCGGCGACATCATCCGGATCACCTCGGAACTGGGCGTCGCCTGCGAAATCTCAACCAACCTGAACGATGCCCGCAACCTGGAAAAGGTCGTCCAGGCCCAGCCAGAAGTGCTCGTCGTGCCCTGCTCCGGCGTCGGCGAAAACTTCGACCTGACACGCACCGGCGGCCACTGGGAGGTTTTCAAGAAGAACCTCTACCGCCTGCGCGAACTGATCGACCAGTACGGCACCGACACCGCCGTCCGCGTCCATTACCACATGTACAAGCACAACATGGACGAGGATTTCGACACCATCAAGGCGATGTCGGAGGAGCTTGGCTTCCAGTTCCTGCCCATCCTGGCCCAGATCTTCCCGGAATACGTGCTGCGCAACGTCATCTACAGCGAGCCAATTCCGCCGCAAATGCTGCGCGCCAACGACCTGCTCTATTTCCCGATTGCCGACCAGCTGGCTTACGCGCAGCAGAACACCAGCCGCAACTGCTTCATGCTCAAGGTCTTCCCGGTCGTGCGCTGGGATACCTCGGTCGTTCACTGCAGCAACCTGACCTTCCCGGTCCTGACCAGCAACTACCTCGAGCATTCGCTCGACGAACTGCTCAAGCAGCGTTATGACAACAAGTTCTGCAACACCTGCATGGACCACAGCATGCACCGCTTCTTCGACGTTGCCGCCTCGATCAAGGAAGTCGATGGCAAGCGCACGGTGGTCCGCGACTAAGGTCGAAACGGACCGGCCGGGCGAAATGCTATGGTCGGCCCGAAATTTTGGCCAAAATTGAAATTTCCCGGCGCTGGCCGGTTGTCTCTAGCGCCGCGGGATGAAGAACATCACGGTTTCGTAGATGCTCTCGGTATAGTGGCGCAGATAGATGTCGTAATCGTCGCGGATCGCCAGAACCTGCCGCGGAATGCGCCAGAAATCGCCGGCCCGGTGATAGACGCAGATCGCCAGGCGTGGATGATGTTTCGCGATGGCTAGCTGCGCCCCGGCAATGGCCGCCGCCTCCTCGCCCTCAATGTCGATCTTGATCAGGGTCGGCACCGAATCACCCAGCACATCGTCCAGCCGGTCGACTTCGATGACGAGCGCCCCGTCGGCAACGATCTTCGACCCCGAGCCCTGCGCCGCGAGCCGCAACGTCCGCCGGGCATCGGACAGGCCCAGCGGATGACAATGAACGTTGGCGAAGGAACCCAGCGTCAACATGCATTTCCCGAAATTCTGAGGCTCCGGCTCGAAGACATGCACCGCCTGGTAGCCGGGGCACAGGCGCATGAACTCGCGGCTGGTGGCGCCGTCGTAGCCGCCGACGTCGACGAAGGTTTCGCCTTCCGGCCGCAGATTCAGGAAATCCTCGAAATACTGCGCATGCTCCCGCGCCTCGAAACCGCGCAGCAGTTCCAGGTCGTTCTTCAGGCGAAAGCTGACCAGTTTTCGGAACAGGCTGCACGACAACTCGTCGTAGAAACGACTTTCTATCCACCGGTATTGCGACTCGTTGTCCTGGAAATCCTCGCTGAAACCTTCGTTGAAAACGACCGGGACCAGCGGCAGGCCGGCGTATTTGGCGAAGGCGAAGTAATCAAGATTTTCCAGACAGAGTTCGTCGAGCCGGCGCTTGGCGCTGAGCGGCCGACCGCCGGCGGCATTGAGGACCAGCGCACCGGCTGGAACATCCTGCGAGCGGACAACCGGCCGGCCGAGCCAGCTGGCCTCGGGATAAAAATCGTCGACGAAGCCGGCCAGATCAACATGTCTGGCCACCGCTTCGGCATAGACATTGCGCCCGAGCAGGTACTTCGGCCGCGGACCGTCGGCCAGGAATTCGCCGCAGAAGAGCTGCGCCGCCGCGGTGCGTTCGGCCTCGCCCGGCGCCGTGAGGATCATGCCCCGCTCTCCACCTTGGCCCAGCAACGATTGTTCGACGAGTCGGCAATCGCTTCGAGCACCCGCAACCCCTGCAACGCGTCCTCGATGCCGAAGACGTACTCGCCAACCGATGGCTGCCCGGCCAGATGGGCTGACAAGGCATCGGCCGTGTCTTGGTAATAATTGGCGAAGGCCTCGACGAAGCCGGCCGGATGGCCGACCTTGAAGCGCGCGTAGCGCCCCTGGTTGGCCACCTTGATGTCGCGGCTGGCCCGGTCGACGATGGACTTGGTGCCATAGCGGTCGGTCAGCGTCAGGTATTCCGGGTTTTCCTGCACCCATTCGGCGGCGCCCTGCTCGCCGAACAGGCGCAGCTTCAGGCCGTTGCGGTAACCCAGCGCGGTCTTGCTGTACCAGATGTTGCAATGCAGGTTATTGGTGTAGCGGGCGAGACAGGACACGTTGTCGACGACCTGGCCAAAGTTGCCATAGGTAGCGCTGGTTGCCACAACCTCGACCGGCATCTCGTCGGTCAGGAAGCGGACCATCATGTGCAGATGCACGCCAAGATCCAGCGAGATGGTCGGCACCCGGCCGTCGCGCAGACGCCACTCCTGCGGCACCAGCGGCGAGCCGTCGTTACCGAACCGGGCGAAGCCGTCCTGCGGCATTTCGACGTGAATCTGCTCGATCTTGCCGAAGCGCCCGTCGGCCACCATCTGCCGCAATTCCCGCAGCATCGGATAGCCGGTGTAGTTGTAGGTCACCGCCAGAAAACCACCGTGGTCAGCCAGTTGCCGCTGGATTGCCAGCGCTTCGGCACTCGATGTGGCCAGCGCCTTTTCGCAGATCACCGGCAACCCGGCCTGCAGGCAACGCAAGACCTGCGTCTCGTGCTGGTTGGTCGGCGTCAGGACAACCAGCGCGTCGATCTGCCCGGCCTGGCGGTCGAGCAACTCGTCGAGGCTGGCGCTGAGCAGCGCAGGATCGAGGCCGTACTGGATAGCCGAGTCGCGGTTGGCTTCAGGGTGACGACTGAAGCAGCCGCCGACCAGCTCGAAGCGCTGGTCCATCTCGACCGCGACGCGATGTACCCGACCGACCGCCGAGTTGTAGGCTCCGCCGAGGAAGGCCACGCGCAGCCGCTCGGTTCGGTTGGAGTGATGCTGGCTCAAGATGGCTTTCCTTCGCGCAGGGAGGCACCGGACAGAGGGTGCGGATAATAGGTGACGAACTCCGCCAGCCGGGGACTGTATGCCATCATCGACTCGGCGCTGGAAAATTCGGCGAAAACGATGGCCAGCTTGTCGAACGGTGCCGGGGACAGTACCTCGCCACTGTTCTTGAGCGGCACGATGCGGACTTGAGCATCGGGTACCTGGCAGGCAAATTCGTAGCTGACCAGCTTTCGGTCGGTTGAAATGGTATGCCGGCCGACAGGCTTACTCTGCTCAGCCGCCCACGTCGTCGGCAGCTCCTCGCCGATGAAAGGCCGAACGAAGAAATCGGCATAGGGTACATCGGTCGACAACTCGACCAGATGCCCGTAAAGATCGCCCGGGCAGCGCCGCATGCACTCGATGATCCAGAAATTCTCGCCGTCGCAGATAAATTGGGTATGGAGCAGGCCATCGGCCAGCCCGAGCACCTCGACCAGCCGCGTCATCTCGGCCCGGACGGCGGCCTGCAGCGCCAACGACAGCGACGACGGATGATGCGAGCAATTCACCTGGTAGGGATAGACGGTGCAGTATTCATCCACGAAGAAATCGGCGGCGACGGTCTGCCCACGGATGAAGGCCGAGTGACTGAACAGGCGACCTTCGACGAATTCCTCGACCACTGCCTCGCCCGAGCGCGAAGCCTGCTGGGCGGCCCGCAGTGCCGCCGGCAGTTCTGCCGCATCGGCGATCTTGGTGACGCCGCGCCCGCTAAAACTGTCGACCGGTTTGACCAGCAATGGAAAACGCATTCCAGAAGGGCCGACCGTAGCATTTGCCGCCAGGCGGCGCGAATTCGGGCTGCGCAAGGCGTGCTTTTCCATCACCTCGCGAAAGGCGTTCTTGGTGTGCAGGATGGTCGCCACCGGATAACGGTCAAAGCCAGCAAATCCGCAGCGCTCGGCCACCCAGGCGCAGGACATGTACGAGAAGTCGTTGCAGGTCGGCACCAGGTAGTCAAAGTGCTCGGCCTCGACCAGGGCCAGCAGGGCATCGCGATCGGAGTAATCGATGTAAAAGGACTGGTCGGCGTATTGGTGACAGGGGTCGGCTGGCGCGCTGCCGCAGACCGAGACATGATGACCGCGCCTCTTCAGTTCGAAAAAGATCGGTGCGGCACTGAAACTGCTACCGACGAGGAGGGCGCGTTTTGTCATGTCATTTGAAGTTTCGCGGGGACTTGTCCGGATCGCGGCTTCAATCCATTGTTTGATTGGGTGGCGTAGGATAGCATCCCCCGCGAAGTGGTTGTATCACGGGGCACTGATGGCTTTTTCCCAAGCCCGGGCAGGTCACAATCTTCGTCGAGATCAGGAATCCGCATATCCCATGTCACTCAACAATCTCCCGCTCGTCAGCTTTGCCATTCCCAGCTACAACCACGAAAAATATGTCGGCGAAATGCTGGACTCCTGCCTGGCGCAGACTTATCCGAATATTGAGGTCGTCATTGTCGATGACGCCTCGCCCGACGGTAGCCGGAAGATCATCGAAGACTATGTTCGCCGCTATCCGGGTATCGTCCGCGCCGAATTCAATTCGACCAACCTCGGGCCGGCACTGACCGCCCGCAAGGCGGTGCGCCTGACCCGCGGCGAATTCATCGCCGGCATCGGTTCCGACGACGTCTCGCTACCTCACCGCATTGCCGCCGGCATGGAACTGCTTCTGGCCAACCCGGCGCTGGGTGCCGTTTTCTCCAAGGCCGAGATCATCGACGAGACGGGCCGCACCATCGATTCGCCGATCGCCCAGGTCTTCAACTGCGAATACGACGACATCCGCTGGCGCCTGCTCTCCGGCAACTTCCTGTGCGGACCGTCGATGCTGGTGCGTGGCGACCTTGTACGCAAGGTTTCGCCCAATCCCAGTCTCGGCTATGTCGAGGACTTCGACCAGTGCCTGCGCATTCTTGACACCCACGAACTGTTGCGCGTCGACGACGTCTGGGTCAAATACCGCAGCCACGGCAAGAATCTGAGCGTCCATACGCGGGAGACCATCCCGTTCGCTGGCAATTACGAAACGGCGATCAGTATCTTGAGCGCCCTGGAGCGCTGGCCTCTGGAGAAACTAATCGCGTTCCAGGCCCCCCCGGGAAGCCCGGAGTTCAAACAGGAAGTCGCGCTGGCATGCTGCCGCATCGCCGAGCATTGCATCCGCATGGACGACAGCCTGTTCGGCCGCCCTTTCCTGCTGACCAGCGAAGCCTATCGCCAACTCCTGATCGCCACGGAGAACGACCCGCAAAACATTCGGGCCACCACGCTGCTCGGTGAAGTATGGAAACGCTTGGGTGACTATCCAAGAGCCCATGGCAAAAAGCCGATCTCCTTCCTCCAATGGAAGGAGGAGCAAGAAGGCGGTGATGCCCTTGGTGACCAGAGCCCACGCTACGCATCGCTGCGCCCGACCGTCTCCATTGAAGAAGCTTATCCCCTGTGGCAGCAAGGCCGTCTGTTCGTTGCAGGCGACGCCACGACCCTGGAGCGTTCCATGGCCAGCATGGAACCGCCCCCCAAAATGCACCTCATCATGCGACTGTCTCCTGGCAATGAAACGCGGCTGGCAGACACACTGGACAGTCTCATCCAGCAATTCTATGGCGATTGGCATCTGGATATTGTCACCGTCCTGCCCAGCCCGGACGGTCTCGACGACCTGCCCTGCATCGGCTGGCACACGCTTGACAAGCCGGAGGAGGCCAAGGCGACCATCGATTTTCTTGCCAATGCCAGAAAATTCGATTGGCTCTTCGAAATCCCGCCCGGCGCCAAACTGGATCCGCTGTGTCTGTGGCGCCTGGCGACCGAAACGAAGGCTCAACCCGAGGCGCGCGCCTTTTTTGTCGATGATGACTGTTGCGACAATACAGGCAAGCGTCAGAAGCCGCGCTTCAAGCCGGGCTGCAACCCCGGCGCGCTGCAATCAACTGACCTGGCCGGCCCGATCTGCCTGCGCTACGACGCCTGGCAAGCGAGTGGCGGTGCGAGCCAGCGTGACGGCAGCCCGTGGTTCTCACAGTTGCTACGCGTGGCGGGCCAATTCGGCTGGGGGGCCATCAAGCATGTGCCGGACGTTCTGATCAGCTATCCCGATGCGTTTCCCAGCGATATGGAATCCTGTCTGCTCGCATTGTTCGACAGTTTCAGCGCCAAGGGGATCGCCGGTGAAATCGTGCCGGCAAGCAGCCAAAGCTGGGGCATCCGCTATCCGCTGGGAATCCCCCCGAAGGTCACCGTGGCCATCGTCTCCAGCGGGCAACTCGATCTCCTGGATCGTTGCCTCAGCAGCATCATCGACAAGACCCGCTACCCGGAATTTGAAATTGTCATTGCACTTGGCGCAACCGACGACGACCCGGACCTGGACACCTGGCTATTGGAAATCCAGCAAAGACCGTCGCCAAGCATCAGCGTGGTCCGCAGCACCGGCAACTACGCCGCGAATTGCAACGCGGCGATCGACGCCTCAGCCAACGATCTCGTGGCGCTGATCAAGGACGAGACTGTCGCAATCCAACACAATTGGCTTGAGGAACTGGTACGCAGTTGCCTTCAGCCGGACGTTGTGGGCGCCGCACCCCGCCTGATAACCCCTGGCGGAGGGCTGATCCAGAATGCGGGCAACGTATTGGGGCTGAAGGGTATCGTCGGATCTCCCTACGATGGCAAGGCAAAGCTCGGCGAACCGGGGTATCTGGACTGTCTGCTGGTCGCCCGCGATGTCAGCGTCTTGCCCGCTGCCTGCATGATGATTAGAAAATCAGCCTACCTTTCCGTCTCCGGAATGGATGAGCTAGACCTTGGCAACCATCTTGCCGAAGTCGACCTCTGCCAGAAACTACGCCGCAACAATTGGCGCCTTATCTTTCAACCCCTGGCGACGGTCGTCTATGGCGGCTCGGCAGAATTGATGATTGCTGCGGACACCGAGCAACAAGCCCGACGCGCGCAGACCGAGTCCCGTGCGACAAGGGCATTCCGGGAACGCTGGCAACCCAGTGCCTCAGTCGATCCCTACTGGAACCCGAATCTGTCACTTGCCGAAGCCACACCAGTGCTGGAAACGGATTTCCGATCACAGTGGCAATATCTGCCAAGCGATGCTCCACGCATCCTTGCGCGTCCTCTGACCAATGGTCAAGGCACGTTCCGGATCACCTCGCCTCTGCGCGCGTTGCGCAAAGCGGGCCTGGCCGCTGAATGCAGCTGGCCTCAACGAGGCCAGCATGAACCCATGGCCTCAGAAGTCATGCGTCTGGCCCCGGACACGCTGATCGTTCAGCATTACCTGTCCGATCCAAAGCTGGAACTGCTCGAATCGCTCCACGCGATACCAGGGCGTCCCTTCATCGTTTTTTCCGTAGATGACTTGCTCACCAATATGGCCGCAAGCAATCCGCTCCGAAAATACGTTCCAGCCAACAGCCGTGCCCGCCTCCGATATGCACTCGAACGCTGTGACCGCATGGTGGCTTCCACGCATTTCCTGGCTGAAACTTACCGCCATTTCATTCCCGATATCCGGGTGGTGCCCAATCGCCTGGAGCAGGATATTTGGCTGCCGCTCCAGAGCCAAAAACGCACTGGCAAAAAGCCGAGGATCGGCTGGGCGGGCGGAACGACCCACCAGGATGATCTCCTCCTCCTGAAATCGGTCATCGAGCGCACTCGCGACGAAGCTGACTGGATATTCTTCGGCATGTGTCCCGACGAAATTCGCCCCTTGCTCTCCGAATGCCACCCTTTCACCGAATTGTCGGCCTACCCTGGGCGCTTGGCCGCGCTGAATCTGGACATAGCGGTGGCCCCACTGGCCCAAATTCCCTTCAACCAAGGCAAGAGCAATCTGCGCCTTCTGGAATATGGCATTCTTGGCATTCCTGTCGTTTGTACCGATATTGACCCCTACCATGACAGTCCGGCCTGTTGCGTGGCCAATTCAACGGAGGCGTGGGTTGAGGCGCTGCGCGCGCGAATTCATGATGCCGACGCCCGCGAGCGTGAAGGTGCCGAAATACAACAGTGGGTTCAGCGAAACTACCTGCTGGAGAGGCATTTCGACGATTGGCTGAACGCCCACCTGCCTGAATAACAAATTTATGAAAAAAATCCCTAAAGTTATCCATTGAGGTGTCGTTAAGGAACTTGTAGGCAATTTAAACACGGCAAACCTGGGGCAGCAGAACACCAAACCGGCTAGTAACTCCCCCCCAGGAGGCCAAACTTCAGGAGATTCAAAATGGCACAAATTAACACCAACACCTATTCGCTCAATGCACAGCGCAATCTTGCCAAGAACTCTCTTGGTCTGGCCTCTGCAATCGAACGTCTCTCTTCCGGTCTGCGCGTCAATTCGGCAAAGGACGACGCTTCCGGCTTGGCCATCGGTGTTCAGAAGGAAGCTGCGGCCCGCGTTACGGCCGTTGATATCCGCACCTCCCAAGACGCAATCTCTGCTGCCCAGATCGGTGACGGCGCCCTGTCCGTGGTTGGCGACATCGTCACCCGCATCATCGAACTGACCGCCATGAAGACCGCTTCTGGTGGCACCGAGTTCGATGCGGAATTGGGCGATCTGGCAACCGCTGCCAATGACATTCAAACCAATGCAGCGACGGCCGGCGGTTCTTTCACCAGTGTCACGATTTCCTCCACTTCGGATGCAACCACGCTGACCTCGGTCACCGACGAGCGTGCAACCCTGGGTGCTACGATGAACGTGGAAGAGTTCAACATTCAGGCGCTGCGCGTGCAGTACGAAAACCAGCAGGCCGCCCGCAGCCGTATCATGGACGCTGACTTCGCCGAAGAAACCTCCAAGCTGTCGCGCTTCCAGGTTCTCCAGCAGGCCGGTACCGCAATGGTTGCCCAAGCCAACGCAATTCCTCAGAACGTGCTGACGCTGCTGCGTTAATCACCGGTTTTCTGAAAATCCCTGGAGAGGTGCGGCGGCTAATTAGGCCCCCGCACCTTTTCCATTAGGAGTGGGACATGAACTTCGAAAACATCAGCACCACCCAAATGCCGCTAAGAAGCGCATCCGGTACAATCGTCCAGACGGATAAGCCATCACGTTCACAAGCAGACACGCCCGCGGTCGTGGCCAGCAATACCCCGGATCGAAAGACACCTGAATTCAGTCTTCAGGATGCTGTCAAACGTTTATCCGAATTTGTTTCGCAATCATCATCCGAAATCAATTTTTCCATCGACGAGGAGTCGGGGATTAATATTGTCAAAGTCACGGATAGCAAAACCAACGAAGTCATCCGGCAATTCCCTTCGGAAGAAGTGATTGCCATTGCCCGTGCACTGGATAAGCTTCAGGGGCTGTTCATCAAGGACAAAGCCTGAATCAATAAGGAAGGACCTTTACCATGGCAAGCTATAGTTCTCTGGGAATCGGCACAGGAGTGGATCTGCAGTCCATGCTCTCCAAGATCATGGCTGTCGAAAGGATCCCCATTAATGCTTTGGACACCCGCATTTCGGATACCAACAGCAAGATTTCGGTGTATGGCACCCTGAAATCGAAATTGGATACACTGAAATCAGCAGCGGAAACCTTGCAGTACCCTTCGCGCTTATCCGCCATCGCAGCCTCTTCCAGCGATACAACGGTACTGGGCTCAACTGCCGCTTTCAATGCCCCGATTGGAAGCTACTCCATGGCGGTAACCCAACTGGCAAGCGCGCAAAAGAGTTTTTCGGTGGCGTACAGCGCAGGCACGACTTTTGGCCCAGGCGAGCTCAACTTCACGGTTGCTGGCCAAGCAATGACGACCATCAGTTTGAGCGACCCTGACGGCTATACCCTGCAGGAAGTTGGCGCCAGCATCAATAATGCAAAAATTGGCGTTACTGCAACGGTCATCACGACCTCAAGCGGTGATCAGAGAATGGTGCTGACCGGCGACAAATCCGGCGATGGCAACGGTTTCTCCCTTGTGTCGACAATGACGCCATCAGGAGCACAAAGTGCACTGGATAGTTTTGACACGCTGACCGCGGGCCTGAATCGCACCAGCGCAGCCAATGCAATCATGACCATTGATGGCATTGAAATCAGTTCCAGCACCAATGTCTTCACGCCAACGGGAACGGGGTTGACGCTGACGGCACTCAAAACCGGCACATCCACGGTTACCGTCAAGAATGACAGTGAAGCCATTACCAAAGCTGCACAGGCTTTCGTTGATGCCTTTAACGCGGTAGCAACAAGCATCAAGTCAAATAGTGGCTACAACGCGGCGACCAAAAGCGGCCAGGCGTTCACTGGCGACATGGCTGCACGCAGGATACTGGATGTCTTGGGTGGTGCCCGAACGTCTATGCCTTCTGAACTTTCGGATGCGACTTTCAAGACGCTCGCCTCTCTTGGCATTACCATCCAGAGAACTGGTTTGCTATCGCTTGATACGGGCAAGCTCACCAATGCCATCAGCAGTTCTCCTAGCGAAGTCGTCAAGACTTTGCAGGCCTACGGAGAAGCATTCAACGGCGCCATCACCAACATGCTCAGCACGAGCGGCACGGTGGCAAGCCGCATCAGCAATCTGAATGCAGCCGTCACCCGTCTTACTGAGACCAAGGAGGCAATGGAAATTCGGGTTGGCTTGATTGAAAAGCGCTACCGCGCCCAGTTTACTGCGCTCGACAAACTGGTCAGCTCAATGCAAACCATAAGCTCTTCCTTGGGACAGCAATTGGCAACGCTGCCAACCGGGTCATCCAATTGATTCTCGTGGCGCTTCCGTCTGTTCAAATAACTCCATAGAGCCAAGCCATCAATTCATGTTTTCAAACCCAATAGCTTCCTATCAAAAAGTCGGACTCGAATCCGAGGTTCATGGGGCTGACCCGCACCGCTTGATCATTCTGTTGTTCGATGCAGCAGAAAGCGCCATGCATCAGGGCCTCGCCTGTATCGAAAGCGGAGACATCAACGGCCGCTCGAATGCGCTGATGAAGGCCATCGACATTATTCTCAGTGGTCTTACGGCGAGTCTGAATATCGAGGAGGGTGGCGAACTTGCGCAAAACCTCAAGGCGCTCTACGACTACATCGTATCTCGTTTGATCTACGCAAATATTCATCAGGATCCAGCGGCAATCAAGGAAGCGCAGAAACTATTGGGCGAAATATCGGGGGCTTGGCGGGAAATGGGGCAAAACTTGAGGCAAGGCAGTGTCCCAACTCCCTGATATCGGCACTAACAGACAAGCACAGCTTACAGACCTCGCCCAGGCCCTACGTCAATTGTTGACGATGGCCCAGCAAGGCGAGTGGGATCAGGTAACGGACTATTGCGACAGACTTCTTCCTATCCTGGCCACGGTTGAAAAGACCGAACTCCTGCCGCAGGCAGGATCATCGCTTAACCGGGAAGATATTCAAGCAACCGTTGCATTGCTGCAGTCTGCGATTGAGAAATGTTCGGAGCGCAAAGCCCAGATTGCCCCATTGATCAACGCGCTGAAGCCCTCCAAGCCTGACTAGATAGCTCATGATCCCGCCCGACGTTGCAAGCAGCCTGCGACAGATTCTCCCTGACCGGCAAGCGGCAACGAATTCGCAGACTCAACCAGTTGCGCAAACGGCGAAGATTGCCGATGTACTCAGCAATTTGGTGCCAGGGCAAAGAATTCTTGCGGAAATACAAGCCCTGCTCCCAAACGGCAGCTATCGCGCTGTCGTCGCCCAGCGCGAGGTCACCCTGGCCCTGCCGTTCTCGGCAAAGCCCGGCGATACGCTCGAGCTGGAAGTTGCCGAAAGTGACGGCAAGCTGACACTGGCCTTTGTCGCCAACCGCACTGAGAGCACCACTCCCAAAGCCCTCCCCGAATCCGTATCAACGTCGCTGAGCAGCGCCGGAAAAATGATCGGCACCCTGCTCAACGAAATCGGGGGCGATGGCCGGAAAGCGCCGCCCGTCCCGCTCAACAGCAGCCAGCCGCTAGTCGACGCCATGCCCAAGACGGCGGCCGATCTCGCTCCTGTTCTCAAGCAGGCGATCACCCAGAGCGGCATGTTCTACGAAGCCCATCAGGCACGATGGGTGGCCGGCGAATTGCCAACCGAATCCCTGCGCCAGGAGCCCCAAGGCAAGATCCCGACACAAGGGCCAAATGCTACGGTCGAAGCCGAAAAAGGCCAAAAATCAGTTTTGCTCCCGACAGTCGACGTCCCGGCTGCAACAACAAGGCCGGGTCAGGCGGCCAACGAACAGACAACAAGCGTCGGCAACCGGATTCCGAGCGAATTGACCCCGCTCGTTCAGCAGCAACTGGATGGGCTCTCGACCCAGAACTTTGCATGGCAAGGTCAAATCTGGCCGGGGCAGCAAATGTGGTGGGAAATTGGCCAGGACCAACATCGACCCAACTCGTCGGGCGACGATCCAAGCCGCCCCTGGCAGACCCGACTCAAACTGACACTCCCATTGCTCGGCCAGATCGAGGCAACGCTGGAACTCAATCCTGGCAACGAGGTCGGTATCACGCTGCTGGCCACCGATGCAGCCAGCGAAGCGCGATTGCGCGACAACGCGTCGACGCTGACCAGCCAACTGGAAGCAGCGGGCCTGCACCTGACCCAACTGTCGCTGAAGCAGCATGACCAAACCGGGGAATGATCAGGTCCGCGAGGCCATCGCCCTCGCCTATCGCCAGACCGACGCCGCACCGCGCGTTGTCGCCAAGGGCAAGGGACTGGTTGCTGAAGAGATCATCGCTCGCGCCAGGGAGCATGGCGTGTTCGTCCATGAATCGCCGGAACTGGTCGCCCTGCTGACCCAGGTCGACATCGACGAACACATCCCGCCCCAACTCTACCAAGCCATCGCCGAACTACTCGCCTGGCTCTACCGCATCGAGCACGGCGAGAGCGCCCCGCCACCTCGCTGACCGGCCTTCGGCAAACGTCATGTCATGACGGACGCAATGGTTTACCATTGAGCGCTCTGTCCAATCTTGCCTGCGCATGACTCAGAACGCCGAAAATGATGTCCCGGATTTTGAAATCGACCATCCGGATGATTTTGCCCAGTATTTTCTGAACAATCCGCGTGAAATTGCGTTGTACCTGAATCTGCTGAGCAAGCGCGGCAGCATCATTACCGCTCACCTCAACGAAGGCCGCCAGTTATTCCTGACCTCGATCCTGGCCGTCGACGAAGCTTCCGGCACAATCCTTCTCGACCCGCCCCAAGCCGGCGAGGACATCCTCCCCGTTCACTCGGCCGAACAGGTCACCCTGGTCGGCAGCCTGGAAAAGGTCAAGCTGCTACTTCGTCTGCCGGGTTTGCAGGATGGGACATTCGAGGGGAAAAACGTCCTCTGCGCACCAATCCCGGACCGACTGCTGCGTCTGCAGCGCCGTGAATATTTTCGCCTCGAACCGCCGCACACTCACCCTATCTTTTGCCGGATAGCCGCGCCAAGCATCGCCGACCGGCAACGGGTCCTCGAACTACCGCTATCCAATATCAGCGGCGGCGGAGTCAGCCTGGTCGCACCGACCGACCTTGCCGATCTATTCGCACGTGACGCGCTATTCAAGGACTGCCGGCTGGACATTCCCGACGAGGGGGTCATTCTGGTCAATCTACGGGTACGCAAAACGATCGAAATATCGCCGCAGAGCGGCAATCACAGCCTGCGCGTCGGGTGCGAATACATTGGATTGCCGGGTATCCGGCTGGCGACGATCGAGCGCTACATCACCCGCATCGAGCGCGAGCGCAAGGCCCGCGACTCAGGACTGGCCGATTAGACCTGGATATTCATCACGTCCTGGTAGGCCGAGACGAGCTTATTGCGCACCTGGACCATTTCCTGGAAGGAAACGCTGGCAGTCTGCAGGGCGATCATCACCTCATGCAGATTCTGGTTCGTATCGCCGGCGGCAAGTTTTTCCGCCATCTGATCCGCCTTCACCTGGGTCTGGTTCACCTTGTCAATGGAGCCTTGCAGAATCTGGGCAAAATCGGCACCTCCAGCAGCTGGCGCACTGCTCTCTGCCGTCTTTCCGGAAGCCTGCGCCGCCGTCGTCCGCAGCGCGCTCAACATTTGTTCGATTCCTAGCGTATCCATTTTCAGCTCCATAAACCTCGGGAATTACCTAGCAATTCCCAGGCCAGAATCAATCCTGAAAATACCCCTCGTCCCGGTACTGCTGCAACTTGTAGCGCAAAGTCCGTTCCGAAATGCCCAGCCGCTCGATCGCCTTCTTCCGCGAGCCGCCTACTTCGGCCAAGGTGCGCAGAATATGATCGCGCTCCAAGTCCTTCATATTATCAACCCTTTTTTCCGATTCCGTCAGCACACCTTGCGGAGCAGCCTCTGGCGATGCCGGGAGCGCATCGGTCGCCGGGCGCGGAGCAAGATTCAGCGCTTCCGGATTGATCGTGTTCCCTGCCGCCATGATCAAGGCACGCTGAATCACGTTTTCCAGTTCGCGCACGTTACCCGGCCAGGGATAGGACTTCAGCGCCGCTTCGGCGGCCGGCGACAGGCTCATGCCGGGACGCCCGAAGCGTCCGCCATGCTCGACGACGAAATGGCGGGCAATCGCCACGATATCTTCCGGCCGTTGCCGCAACGCCGGGATGGCTACCGGGAAGACATTGAGACGGTAGTAGAGATCTTCACGGAATACCCCTTTGGCCACCGCTTCGGCCATATCCCGATTGGACGTGGCGACGATGCGGATATTCAGCGACACCGGCTTCTTGCCGCCAACCCGCTCGACCTCGCGTTCCTGCAGGACACGCAGCAATTTTGCCTGCAGGCCCATCGGCATCTCGGTTACCTCGTCGAGCAACAGGGTGCCATCCTGAGCCTGCTCGAACTTGCCGGCCTGAGCCTGCTGGGCGCCGGTGAACGCCCCCTTTTCGTAGCCGAACAGCGTCGCCTCGAGCAGGCTGTCGGGAATCGCCGCGCAGTTGATGGCGACGAACGGACCATTCTTGCGAGCCGATTGACGATGAATGAAGCGAGCGACCACTTCCTTGCCGACGCCTGATTCGCCTGTCAGCAATACCGTCGCATCGGTCTGTGCGACGCGCTGGGCGATGGCAAACAGATCACGGCTGGCCGGATCGATGCTCACCACCCCGGCACCATCATCGGACGCCGGCAATTCATATTTGTTGATATGCGCCAGCAAGGCCTGTGGCTCGAACGGTTTTAGCAGAAAATCGCAGGCACCTGAACGCATCGCATCGACGGCCTTGTCGACCTCCGCGTAGGCCGTCATCAGCACAACCGGCAGATGCGGCAAACGGGCACGAATTTCCTTGAGCAGGGTGATGCCATCCATCGGCATCATCCGCACGTCGCTGACCACGATGGAAAATGCTTGCTCCTCCAATGCCTTGAGCGCTGCCTCGCCACCATCGACCGCGACAAAGGAGCGCCGCGCCAGTTCCAGCGTGTCGCCGATCGCCTCGCGCAAACTGGGATCGTCTTCGACGACGAGGATGGGCAAGTTGTGTTCAGCCATGGTTTTCACTGTCACCTTCGGGCGCCCCAATCGGCAGGGTCATGACGAACTCGGCGCCTTCGCCGGGTTCGGAAAATAGTTCAATCGTACCGCCGTGCGCCCGAGCCACCCCCAGCGCAATGGCCAGCCCGAGCCCAGTACCCTGTCCCTTGGTCGTGAAAAACGGTTCGAAAATACGTACTTGCGTCTCCCGCGCGATGCCCGGCCCGGTGTCGCGCACACCAATGGCCAGCAACTCACCGCGCCGATTGCCGGACAGGCAAATTTTGCCGCCCGTCGGCGTCGCCTGCATGGCATTCTCCAGCAAATTCACCAAGGCACCGAACAGGGCCTTCCGGCTGCCGACGATTTTTGCCCCTGCGCAGGCATCGACCGTAGCAAATGCCAGCCCGTGCTCGCGCATCAAAGGTTCCACGGTTTGCGCCGCCTCGGCGAGCAGATCACCGGCCTCGATGACGTCGCGTCCGATACTTTCGCCCCGCGCAAAAAGCAGCACGTCCTGGATCAAGCGCTCCAGACGGCGCAACTGGCCGGTCGCCTTTTCCGAAAAACGTGCCCGCGACTCATCCGGAACGTCGGGCTGACCGAGGTTCGAGGTATAAAGCAGCGCCGCAGCCAGCGGCGTACGCAACTGATGCGCCAGCGAAGCAGCCATCTCCCCCATCGCGGCCAAACGCTGATTTCGTTCCAGTTCGGTCTTCATCCGATGTGCCGCCGTCACATCATGGATCAACAAAATCTTGCCGCCTGCCGAGGGCAGGGCGCTTTCAGCAATCGACACCCGACCGTCGCCAATCAGCCACTCGCCGACAGTCAATGTCGGCTCCAAGTGGGCGCGGGCGACATCCCCCCAGTGTTGACCAACCATGTCCGTGCCGAAAATCGCCATGGCAGCCGGATTGACCGCAGCCACGACAGCCGCCGCATCAAGCAACACAACACCGGCGGGCAAGGCATCGAGCAACGAAGAAAGGCGCTCGGAGAGCGCATCCTTCTCCTGATACTGCCGGCGCAATTCGCCATTGGCAACCGCCAGTTCGTCGGTCAGCGAGGCCACCCGGGACTGCAAGGCATCGTAGGCCTGCGTCAGTTCGGCAGAAACCTGGTTGAACATGGCAAACGCCCGCTGCAAATCGGCGGTTTTGGTGTCTGGATCGGGCGTCACGGGATTGGCCTGTACGGCTGACATCGAAAAAAGATAGGGTGAATTCAGCGCGGGTAATAGTAGAATATTTCTAGGAAAATTTGGCTTCTCAATTGATTCTTCTTCTGTTTCACCGCAATTTGACCGAGCATTGATGGCAGCAACGACTGAGACGACGGCAGGAACTGCACCGGTGGGAAACCCGGTGGACCGTCTGCGCGAGGCCTTCGACCGGCTCGGCAGTCAGCAGAAGATCGTCTTCATGGTCGCCATCGCCGCGCTGATCGCTGTCATCGTCGGTTCAATCCTGTGGAGCCGACAGCCAGACTGGAAAGTCCTGTTTTCCAATCTCACGGAAAAAGACGGCGGTTCAATCGCCACCATACTCGAACAACAGAACATTCCGCACCGCTACAGCGACAACGGCGCGCTACTCGTTCCTTCGGAACGCGTCCACGAAGTCCGCCTCAAACTGGCCTCACAGGGTCTGCCCCGCGGCGGCATGGTCGGTTTCGAACTGATGGAAAACCAGAAGTTCGGGGTCAGCCAGTTTGCCGAACAGGTGAACTACCAGCGCGGACTGGAAGGCGAACTGGCGCGGACCATACAGTCGATCGGCTCGGTTCAGTCGGCCCGTGTCCACCTCGCGATCCCCAAGCCTTCGGTCTTTGTCCGCGAAGAGCAAAAGCCGACCGCCTCGGTCATGCTCAGCCTGTACGCGGGCCGCACACTCGACGCGGGCCAGGTAGCCGGCATCACCCACCTGGTCTCATCCAGCGTCCCGCAATTGCCGGCCGGCAATGTGACTGTCATCGACCAGAACGGCGCCCTCCTGTCCCAGCTGAAGAGCAAATTGACGGAGGCGGGTCTGGACCCGGCGCAGATCAAATACGTCCGTGATCTCGAAAACAGCATCATCAAGCGCATCGATGAAATTCTCAGTCCGTTGCTCGGCTCCGACAATTTCAAGGTCCAGGTTGCAGCCGACATCGATTTCTCGCAGTCCGAGCAAACGGCCGAAAGCTTCCGCCCCAATGGCACACCGGAAAGCACCAGCATCCGCAGCCAGCAGAACAATGAGACGGCCAGCGTAAACCAGGCGGCTGGCGGGGTTCCTGGTGCCCTAACCAACCAGCCCCCGGTACCGGCGACCGCACCGCTGACTCAACCGGCAACCGGTCAGCAACCTGGCGGCCAACCAGGAAAGCCGGGAGACATTCAGGGCAAGCTCGATGCAGCCGGCGTGACCGCCCCGCTCAACGCAGCCGGCCAGCCGATCAGTACGAGCAAGAACGCCACGATCAACTACGAGTTGGACAAGACCATTCGCCACACCAAACAAGGGATGGGGAATGTTCGCCGCCTCTCGGCCGCCGTCGTTGTCAATCATCGCAAGGATGTCGACAAGGCCGGCAAACCGATCACCAAGGCGATCCCCGACCCGGAAATGAAGCAGATCAACGAACTGGTCCGCGAGGCGATGGGCTTCAGCAAGGAACGCGGCGATACACTATCGATCGCCAACGCCCCCTTCACCGCAGTCGACAAGAGCGAAGGTGGGCTGCCCGTCTGGAAGGATCCGGAAAACATCTCGTACTTCAAGGACGTCGTCAAATACCTGCTGATCGCAGCCATTGTTGCCTTCATTTATCTGAAGATAATCCAGCCATCGCTGAAGACCATGTTCCCGCACCGCCCCGAGGGCGAAAAGCAGATGGCAGCGGAAGGTGGCAGCACAGGCACCGGTGGCGCCTATGGAGGCATTTCGACACCCGGTATGGAAGCGGGCGAGGACGAAGCGACCCAGGTGCACATCGATCACTACGGCATCAAGGTCCAGAAGGCACGCGACATCGCCGACAAGGATCCGAACACGGTCGCCAATATCATCAAGGACTGGATGGGCATCAATGGCAACTAGCCCGGAAGAAGGTATCGAAAAAAGCGCGACGCTGCTCATCACGCTCGGCGAAGATCGCGCAGCCGAGGTGCTCAAGCTGCTCGGCCCAAGGGAAGTCCAGAAGATCGGCCATGCCATGGCCCTGCTCAAGTCGGTCCCGCGGACCAAGGTCGAGGCTGTCCTCGACGAGTTTCACCAGATCATCGGCGAACACGCTGCCGTCCACGTCGACACCGACAACTACGTTCGCTCTGTGCTGACCAAGGCGCTGGGGGACGACAAGGCTTCCAATCTGATTTCACGCATCTTGCAGAGCGGTGAAACATCCGGCATCGAAGGCCTCAAATGGATGGATGCAGCAACGGTTGCCGATCTGATCAAGAATGAACATCCGCAGATCATTTCCACCATTCTGGTCCACCTCGAGCACGATCACGCCAGCGAGATCCTCAATCACTTCACGGAGCGCCTGCGCAACGACGTGGTACTGCGTATCGCAACCCTGGAAGGCATCCAGCCGGCGGCGCTGAAAGAACTGAACGATGCCATGGCGCGTATCCTTGCCGGCTCGACAAGCATCAAGCGAACGGCGATGGGAGGCGTTCGCACGGTCGCCGAAATTCTGAATTTCATCGGCACTGCCAATGAAACCTCGGTGGTCGACGCCATCCGCGAGTACGACCCCGACTTGGCCCAGAAGATTCTCGACGAAATGTTCGTGTTCGAAAACCTGATGGACATCGATGACCGCTCGATCCAGCTTATCCTGCGCGAGGTGCAGTCCGACTCGCTGATCCTCGCTCTCAAGGGCGCATCGCCTGAATTGCGCGAGAAAATCTTCAAGAACATGTCCCAGCGTGCCGCCGAAATGCTGCGCGAGGATCTCGAATCGAAGGGGCCGGTACGCCTTTCGGAAGTCGAGGCGGAACAAAAGGAAATCCTCAAAGTCGTTCGCCGCCTCGCCGACGAAGGGCAGATCGTCCTCGGCGGTGCCGGTGGCGAACAAATGGTGTAAGCCGGCACCAGATCATGATCATTCCGAAGGAAGAACTCACCCACTTCCAGCGCTGGCAGGCTGGCTCATTTGATACGAAGCCGCCCCCGGAAGCCCCCGTTGCGGCAGTCGATAGTGTCCTGGACGCAGACAACACATCGGAGGCGAATCAGCCGTTCAATCTGCCAACAGCCGAAGATATCGAACGAATGCACGAAGAGGCGCGCGCCTCAGGCTTTCAGGCAGGCTTTGCCGAAGGACGTGCGGCCGGCGAGCAACAAACCCGTGAGGCCGCCGCTGAAAACACCCGGCAGCAACTGTCCCTGATCGAGAATCTGAAGACCTCGATTGCCGATCTGGAACAGACGATTGCCGATCAATTGCTCGCGCTGGCCATAGAAATTGCGTCACAAGTCACGCGAAGTGCCATCAGCACCAAACCCGATATTTTGCTGCCCCTAATCCGGGAAGCAATCAGCGCCCTGCCCTTGCATCATGCGCATATCGTCCTGCGACTGAATCCAGCCGAAATTGAATCCGTGCGCTCAGAGATCGGAGAGCAGCTATCCCAAATCGGCGCGCAACTCGTCGAGGACAATGCGGTAAGCCCTGGCGGATGCATGCTGCAGGCCGGCGCCAGCGAAGTCGACGCGACCATCGAGACACGCTGGAAGCGGGTTCTTGAAGCCATCGGAATCGAGCCCCGAGAATGGCTGATCCCCTGACCACCGACGCATTGCCGAATCACCCGGCGCGCTGGCAAAATTTCCTGCAGAACTGCAGCACCGCAGCCAGCAATGCCCAACCCCTCTGGCCGGTCGGCCGGCTGACCCGCATCAACGGCCTCGTCATGGAAGCGGCCGGACTGAAATTGCCACTCGGCAGCAGCTGCAAGATCTATCCCATGAGCGGCGCCCCGATCGAAGCCGAGGTCGTTGGCTTCGCCGGTGAAAAGCTCTACCTGATGCCATCCGACGATGTGTATGGCCTTGCCCCGGGATCAAAAGTTGTTGCCGTCGAATCGCCAAACCCGCAACTCAGAATCGACGGTCCGCCACCTTTTCGCCGTCGCGCGATCGACCGTGCGAAGCAGGGTCCGGTTGGCGACGAACTGCTGGGGCGGGTCCTCGATGGCGTTGGCCGCCCCCTGGATAACAAAGGTCCGCTGGTTACTTCCCAAAGTCGTCCGCTGCAGAGTCGGCCCATCAACCCGATGTCCCGGGCGTCCATACACCAGCCGCTCGATGTGGGCATACGCGCGATCAATGCGCTGCTGACGGTCGGCCGCGGCCAGCGCATGGGGCTGTTTGCCGGCTCCGGCGTTGGCAAGTCGGTGCTGCTCGGCATGATGGCGCGCTATACCGAAGCCGAAGTCATCGTGGTCGGACTGATCGGCGAGCGCGGCCGTGAAGTGAAAGAATTCATCGAACAAATTCTTGGCGAAGAGGGCATGCGGCGCGCGGTCGTCGTTGCCGCCCCCGCCGATACCGGCCCGCTGATGCGGCTGCAGGGCGCGGCCTATGCCACGACCATTGCCGAGTATTTCCGCGATCAGGGAAAACAGGTCCTGCTGATCATGGACTCCCTGACCCGCTACGCCATGGCACAACGGGAGATCGCCCTCGCCATCGGTGAGCCACCGGCCACACGGGGTTATCCCCCCTCCGTCTTCGCCCGCCTGCCCCAGTTGGTCGAACGTGCCGGCAACGGCCCCGAAGACGGCGGTTCGATTACCGCCTTCTATACCGTCCTCGCCGAAGGTGACGACCAGCAGGACCCGATTGCCGACTCGGCCCGGGCGATTCTCGATGGGCACATCGTCCTGTCGCGTACGCTGGCTGATGCCGGCCACTACCCGGCCATCGACATCGAGCAGTCGATCAGCCGTGCGATGGTCAATCTGATCGACACCCCGCACCTGGAACAGATCCGGAAATTCAAGGTCCTGTTCGCTCGCTACCAGCGCTCCCGCGACCTGATTTCCGTAGGCGCCTATGCGCCCGGCTCCGATCCGGTCCTCGATCAGGCGATCGGCATGTATCCGCGGATGGAAGGCTTCCTGCAGCAACAATTGATTGAGCAGGCTCCCTTTTCAGCCAGCCTGGATGCGCTGAAGGGTCTATTCTGAAATAGACGCCAGGTTCGCCATGTTCATTTACAGCCTCCGCTCCGCGCCAATCGATCCCCCAGCCGTGCGCCTACCGGGCGTAGCGGAATGCTACGGTCGGCCGGAAATTTTGGCCAAAATCGAAATTTTCCGAACGACGGGTTGCGCCCCCTTTTCAGGACTCAAGCTTTCCGGCCATCCCGGCATCGCTCCTCTCAACCCAGCGCCAATCGGCTGAAACTGCACCTTAAATGTCACAGCCCTTTACACTCCAGCCGCTTCTCGATCTGATGCAAACGCGGGCCGACGAAGCAACACGCAAGCTTGGTCAGTTGATTGCCGCCGAGCAAAGCCAGCGTAGCCGCCTTCAGATGCTCGAACAATACCGGGAAGAATATGCACAGCGCCTGCGCGACGCCACCTTGCAAGGTATCACCCGGCTCGTCCTGCGCAACTATCAGGATTTCCTCGCGCGTATCGACGATGCCATCGAACAACAGCGAATTGCCGTTCAGAACTCTGAACTCAGCAAAAAGGCGGGGCAGGATCAGTGGCAAGCCCAGAACAAGCAACTCAAGGCGATAGACACCCTCTCCCAACGACACGACGCTCGTGAACGCCACCGGGAAAACAAGCAGGAGCAAAAACTGCAGGACGAGCACTCCACCCGGAAATACGGTCTCAATGACGGCGCAGATCTCTAGCGCCAATCCCGGGCACGCATATTGCTGACCACCCCATGCGATTTCAATCCTCCAAGGGGTAAGCATGGGCCTGAGCATCATTTCCACCACGAGTGCCAGCCTCAGTCTAGCGGCTTCACCGGTAGCCACTGAACTTGCCGAAGGCCTGCCCGGAGAATTCGCCAGCCTGCTATCGGGCCAAACCTTCGCCGCACTGATATCCCGGTCCGGAATCGGCAATGGGACCGGGAGCGACTCTAGGGAAAGCCGTCCCGGCGACGCGCCCAACGAGAACGCTGAAACCGGGAGCCCCCTCACCCCCAACATGGATCCAGCCGCCTTGGTCGCCATGCTGGGCAACCCCCAGTTGCAACCTGAGGCACCACCTCGCGCCGATGCCCCTGCCGAAGAACCTTGGGCTGCAGCGCCTACCGGCATAATTCGCGCGTCAAATGATCAACTCGGCAACCTGACGAAAGCAGAAACGGCGGCAACTGCGCCAAAAAATCCTTCAGTCTACGAGCAGAGCACCAAGGCGCTGCCAGAACCAGGCAACGCACCGTCAGCGATTGGTCTGGTCGCTGAAAAGGCGGCAATTATTGCCGCCGAACACCCCGAAAATACCAGCGAGGCAAGCCCCTTCGCTGCCGGTTTGTCAGCCGCCACGCAGCAACGAGGCGTTACCCCGGACGTCCAATCGACAATCGCCAAACCCACCCACACAGATACCTGGCCCCAGCAATTTGGCGAAAAGATTGTCTGGATGGCTAGAAATGACCAGCAAACCGCACAAATCAATATCAATCCTCCGCAACTCGGCCCTGTACAGATCACCCTGAACCTTAGTGGGGACAATGCAACCGTCCTTTTCGCATCGCCTCACGCCGAAGTGCGCCAGATCATCGAAAGCTCAATGCCACAACTGCGGGAAATGCTTGCTTCCGCTGGCATTTCCCTGGGCGAATCCAATGTTGGCGCCAATATGGCCCAACAAAACCCAAACAATCCGTTCATGATGGCGAACAAGAACCAATCAACCCATGAAAACGCTATACTCCCGGCAAATGACGCTGTGCCGACTGCAAGCTCAGGCCAGGTTCAAAAAGCAGGCCGCGGTCTTGTAGACCTGTTTGCCTAATAACTCAGGGACATATAGAGAGGTAAGTACATGGCCAAGGATGCCAAACCAGCCGAGGAAGGGGCAGAAGCCCCCCCCAAGAAAAGCAAGAAACTGCTGATCATCATCCTGTCCGCAGTGCTCGTACTGGTTCTTGGCGGCGGCGGTGCCGCGTATATGTTGCTGAAGAAGAGCGACCATGCAGAAGAGGGTGACGAGGACGTCGCCGAAGAAACGGCCAAGCCCAAGAAGAAAGATAAAAAGAAGGACCATGCCGCGCCACCGGTTTTTGTAAACCTTGAACCGTTCACCGTCAATCTCGTGCCGGAAGCTGGCGACCAATACCTTCAGGTCATCCTTTCGCTTGAACTGGAAGACATAACCGAGGAAGCAGGCCTGAAGGCCCAGATGCCGAAGATTCGCAACAATCTGACGCTGTTGCTGTCTTCGAAGAAGGCATCCGAACTGTTGCCGAAAGAAGGCAAGGAGCATTTGGCCGAAGCACTCAAGGACGAGATCAACTCGCTCATCGAGCCGCCCAAGAAAAATAAGAAAGGCGAAGTTACCATGCCCGAAGGGCCGGTCAAGTCCGTTCTGTTCACTTCTTTCATCATTCAGTAAGGAGCCATGGCGGGCGACTTTCTCTCACAAGACGAGGTTGATGCCCTTCTCAAGGGCGTCACCGGGGAGGCCGACGAGCCCGAGGAAAGCGCGGGCGACGGCGGGGGCATTCGCGCCTATAACATCGGCACGCAAGAGCGCATTGTCCGCGGGCGCATGCCGACGCTCGAACTGGTCAATGAACGCTTCGCACGCTACCTGCGGATCGGTCTCTTCAACTACATGCATCGCAACGCGGAGATTTCCGTCGGCCCGATCCGCGTCCAGAAATATAGCGAGTTCATTCGCAATCTTGTCGTTCCAACCAACCTCAATCTGGTCATCGCCAAGCCTTTGCGCGGTACCGCACTGTTCGTATTCGACCCCAATCTGGTCTTTCTGGTCGTAGACAACATGTTCGGAGGCGATGGCCGCTTCCACACCCGGGTTGAAGGACGGGACTTTACCCCGACAGAGCAACGCATCATTCAAGGGTTGCTGAACGTCGTATTCACCGAGTACAGCAAATCCTGGAAACCCGTCTACGACATCAACTTCGAATATATTCGTTCGGAGATGAACTCCCAGTTCGCCAATATCGCGACACCCTCGGAAATCGTCGTCTCGACAACCTTTACCCTTGAATTCGGCGGCGCCACGGCCGACATGCACATCTGCTTCCCGTACTCGATGCTGGAGCCGATCCGCGATCTTTTGTACAGCACGATGCAAAGTGATCAGCTATCGTCTGACAAACGCTGGATCGTCACTTTGCGCAAACAACTACAGGGGGCCGAGGTTGAAATTGTGGCCCAACTCGGATCAGGAAAAATCACACTCGGCCAGATACTCAAGCTGAACGTCGGAGATGTCATCCCTCTCCACATCCCGGAAAAAATTGAAGCCCTAGTCGACAGCGTTCCCCTCATGGAATGCACCTACGGTCAAGTCAATGGACAATACGCCTTAAAGGTGGATCGCTTCATCGCCGCACCACCCGATGCACCGCTTGCCGAGTCGGCAACAGGAGAAAGAAATGGCTGACGAAATGGAAACCAACGAAAACAATACGGTCGAAGAAGAACAGATCAGCGAAGATGACTGGGCAGCAGCAATGGCCGAGCAGGCCATCAGCGAGGCCCCCGTAGCTCAGGCAGCCCAGCCGGCTGACATTTTCCCCTCATTTGGCGGCGCCGCAGGAACCCCCGGCATCATGAACGAACTCGACATGATTCTGGATATTCCTGTCCAGATCACCGTTGAGCTGGGGCGCACAAAGATCACGATCAAGAATTTGCTTCAGTTGGCCCATGGATCTGTCGTAGAGTTGGATGCCATGGCTGGCGAACCCATGGACGTCATGGTCAACGGCACGCTCATTGCCCAAGGCGAAGTGGTTGTCGTCAATGACAAATTCGGCATTCGACTGACCGACATCATTACCCCATCGGAGCGCATGCGAAAGCTCAATCGCTAAACTGCGCTGCCAGTTTGCATTAAGATAGCAGGCTGTTATCACAGCATAGTGGCCTGCCTTGCTCCGCTCCATTCCATTTCTGTTCCCTGTATCTGCGCTGGCCTCCGAATCGGTTGCGCCAGGCGTATCTAGTGGCACCTACCTGCAGGCGGCCTTGGCACTATCACTGATCGTCGCGCTGCTTGCGGGAACTGCGTGGCTGGCTCGAAAAGTATCGGGTGGGAAAAGATTCGGCCAAGGGGGAATGACGGTTATCGGCGGAGTGGCCCTCGGGCCGAGGGAACGGATCGTCCTGCTTGAAATCGGTGACGAGTGGCTGGTCATCGGGATTGTGCCCGGCCAGATTCGTACACTGCATCGATTGTCCAAAGGAGTCTCGCTTCAGGAAGACGACCTCGCCGCCTCCGCGGAAAAGCCTTTTGCGCAGTGGCTGCGCAGCATTTCGGACCGGCGAAACAATGACCAATAAGCATATTGCCTTAGCCGTCAGCCTGTTGCTGACCGCCGGCATCGCCCTGGCCCAGACCACCGGCGGATTGCCTGCACTAACCAGCACCCCCGCTCCAGGTGGCGGCACGACATATTCCCTGACGATTCAAACACTGCTGCTGATGACGGCGCTGACGTTCATCCCTGCAGTCGTTTTGATGATGACGGGCTTCACCCGTATCGTCATCGTGCTGTCGCTACTCCGCCACGCCATCGGCACGCAAACTGCCCCTCCCAATCAAGTTGTTATCGGACTTTCACTATTCCTTACGTTCTTCGTAATGAGCCCGGTACTCGAAAAGGTCTATTCCGATGCCTATCTGCCGCTATCGGAAAATCGCATCAATATCATGCAAGCTGCAGAACGCGCCGCTATCCCCATGCGTGAATTCATGCTGAAGCAGACCAGAGAATCAGACCTGGCCCTGTTCGCCAGCATTGCAAAGATAGACAAGATCGAAAAACCCGAAGACACCCCAATGCGCATTCTGGTGCCTGCATTCGTCATCAGCGAATTGAAGACAGCTTTTCAGATCGGTTTCATCCTGTTCATACCGTTCCTTGTCATCGACATGGTGGTCGCCAGTCTACTGATGTCAATGGGCATGATGATGATGTCGCCTGTCATGGTCGCACTGCCATTCAAATTGATGCTGTTTGTACTTGTTGACGGCTGGCATCTGGTCATCGGCTCTTTGGTCCAGAGTTTCACGCCATGACGCCGGGCACCGTCATGGAAATTGGGCGGCAGGCCATTGAAGTCACGCTGCTGATCTCCGCCCCCATGTTGATCACAGCGCTTGTAGTCGGATTGATTGTCAGCATTTTTCAGGCAGCGACCCAACTGAACGAATCCACCTTGCAATTCGTACCCAAACTGGTGGCCATGTTTGTAGTTTTACTGCTGGTTGGCCCCTGGATGTTGCAATACTTGGTCGATTACATCCAAAGACTATTTGGCAGCATTCCGCAGCTCATTGGCTAACCGTGATCAGTATTGCTTCTACGCAGATTGACGCCTGGATTGCCGCATTTATTTTCCCTTTGGCTCGGATATTGGCATTTATAGCCACTGCACCACTCTGGAGTAGCGCTGGCATTCCCAAGCGCACCCGCCTTATCCTTGCAATAGCGGTCTCAACGGCAATAGCCCCGGGCATTCCGTCCATGCCAGAGGTACAACCAGCATCGCTTTCCGGACTTTGGATACTTCTGCAACAGATCCTAATTGGAGTCGGAATGGGATTTGCTGCCAAGATAGTATTCACCGCATTCGACATGGCGGGAGAATTTATCGGATTTCAGATGGGGCTGGGATTCGCAACTTTTTACGACCCCCTCAGCTCGGCGCAAACCCCTGTAGTCACCGAGTTCATCGGGTTGTTGGCCTTGTTGGTGTTTTTGTCCATGAACGGACACTTGCTCTATCTGGCGACGCTAGCTCAAAGCTTTTCAGCCATTCCTGTGAGCGCAATACCCCTCGGCGCGGGCTCTTGGCTCAACCTGGCCGAACTTGGCAGCAAGATATTTTCTGCCGGGCTACTGATTGCCTTGCCCATCATCGTTGCACTGACAATCACCAATATTGCGTTAGCTGTTCTATCCCGCGCAGCGCCGCAACTGAATCTCTTCGCGCTAGGTTTCCCTATCACGTTGATTGGCGGTTTCTTTGCGCTAGCTATCAGTCTTAACTATCTTGCATCACCAATGCAGGGTATTTTTGAATTTGCCCTGGCCGCAATGCTGGAATTTGCCGTGCCAGCCGCGAAGTAGCCCATCCCCCGCCTAATTTTGCAGGAACGAATCGGCCTGCTTACGCTGCACCATCCGGATCACGCCTTCACCAACGCGCCTTGCGCCGATTGTTTGCGAATCGATACCTTCGGTATATTCCAGAATCTGGTACCCCCCGAACCCTTGCTCATACTGCAACTGAGTCGCACGGCGCTTCAGTATCTGAATAGACTCCCCGGCTCCACCCGTATGAAACCGCTTCATCTTTAGAGACAGCCGATAAGTATCATCAGTGAGTTGCGACTCTTCAATTTCCCAGTTAGGCGCCAGCGGATCGTACACATAGTAAATGGCAGCCCCCACCGCCGCTGCTGTAGCAAGCGTCGCCAGCGAAACCGAAGTATTCGCGGTCAATTGAATCGCCTTATTGGGAATCAATGACGACGAGTTACCACCGGTAGAACTGCAGCCAACAATTGCCATACAGCCAACAACCAGGAATACAGGAAGTCTCATAGGATGTTGAACAAGCTCATTTGGCTTGTTTGCTTGAACGTTAGCTGCGCAGCATCAAGCTGCATCTTGTACGCAGAGAATCGAGAAATGGCTTCCGTATAGTCCAGGTCCTGCAATGCAGACAGACGAGCGTCATAATTGAAGCTCACATCCTCGCCCGCCGATGTCAGGCTTTCTAGGGCATTCCGCCGAGCGCCTACCGAAGCGCGAATCGTAGCCACATGGGATATTCCGCTCTTTATATCGCTTAGCGCTTGATTGAAAGCAGGCGTCGAAGCGGGCACCCCACTTGACGAATCCAGCTGGTCAATCATGTTCTGGATACTATCGAACATGCTGCGACCAATCGCGTTGCCCGAAGCGTCTTTAACCTGCATGAAGACGTCCAGACCATTCTCATTAATATTCATGTCCTTCGAGGCAGTTACCTGTACAGCCTGCTTGCCAGCATCGCCGCTATAGATAACGCTGGTATTTGCTGTCGTCAGATCATGTGGAGCAGGAGCGCCTGTATTTTCGGCGAAGGGTGGGGTCGTCGACTGATAGCCCCCAAAAATATACAGTCCGGTGCCATCCTCCGTATTCGCCAAACCAATCAAATCCTGCAACCGATCTCTCATTTCCATCGCGATCATTCGCCGTTCGGCAGGCCCCAGAGTTGCATTGTTCCCCCCCGCTGCAAGCTCCGTGATTCGCGTCAACTCATCATTGACTGTACCCAGCACATTATCCAAGGCACCCAAGCTTGTCTGTGCAATCGCCTGATTGTTCAAATACTGACTATTTGCAGCCTTGGATTGACTGACTTTCAGCACCTCGGACGCCCCGATCGGATCATCCTCCGGGGTCAGAATTCTGCGCCCAGTTGAGAGTTGATTCTGGACCCTGAACAAATCGGACTGACGATCCTGAATCCCATGAGTCCCGTTGCTAAACATCATCGATGTGCTAATACGCATGATCAAAATCTCCGCTTAGCGACCCAACGCCAAAATTGTGTCAAACAGTGTATTGCCTACTTGGAGTATTTTCGATGCAGCTTGATAGGCCTGCTGGTACTTCATCAAGTTGGCAGCCTCTTCATCGAGATTTACACCGGACAAGGACTCTCTGGTAGCAACCGCCTGATTCAGAACTGATGTTTGCGCACTCAGACGGACCTTTGCTTCTCGTGCCTGAATTCCACTATCAGCCACAATACTTGCATAGGCCGACTGAAACGTTGCTGTTCCTCCCGCCACGGTATTTTGTGTCTGGAGCTTTGCCAGCAAAAGCGCATTTCGAGAGTCCTGAACACCTCCGGTATTGCGTGTGATGGAAAAACTGTCGCCAACAGCCGGCGTACCGGTGATATCAAAGCTCATCCCGGAAAACGATATCTTGGACAACTTGGCGGCCCCGTTGAGCAACGAGATATTGCCAGGCCCCGTAATGCTCGACCCATCGGAATAGACAGCCGTCCAGGCCCCAGGTACGCCATTGAGCGTGGTCGCCGTCGCCGTTACGCTAACCGGCAACCCGGCAGCGCTATAACCCTGCCCAACGATGCCCTGCGAGAGGACCATGGAACCCATGTTCGTCTGCGCTGGCGCTGAACTGACTGGTGCAGCCACTGCCACCAATCGCGGATCTGCCGCAATGCGAGCATTCACATCGATATTCTTGGCCGCATCGACAACCGGCTGAATGACAAAACTATCTCCGGCATTGCCTACCGCCGATATCGTGAGATTCAAGCCCTCGAAGCTCACCACACCCGCGCCGGTTCCGGAAGCAATCTGAGCATTATCGGTAAGGCGGGTTATCGTATACGCGCCTGCTGCTCCAAAGGCCACTTGATAATTGCTGTTGCCGAGATTCGTATAGAAATTTCCGCTGAAATCAGGGGCGCTGGGCGCCGAAATAGGTGCAAAGGCAACTGACAACGATCCAGAACCGGCATTTTTTGAATTAGCGATCAATTTTGGATCTGCAATCGTAAAGAAATCGCCAATGAAGTTCGTGTCCCCCAGGATATTTCCTTGCAAATCCTGCCCAAGCTGATGCTGGGCGTTGAAGGTCAAGGCCAGCGATGTTGCGACACGACCCAATTCATTTTGAGCGACACCAAGCGTGTTGTTCCTGAAACTGATCAGGCCACCGAGTTCGCCTCCCGTGATCAATGACTCCGGCAATTGCTGAGTGCCCCCAGCCGTCTTTAGGCCGACAACAATTTTTGTCGGATCAGAAGTAGAGGCCGTCGCCGTCATGCTCAGCACCTGAGTGCCGACAACCAATTGCTGGCCGTTCCCAATGAAAACGTTAAAGGTTCCGTTCGAGTTGGTGCTCGTAGACACCTTGATAAACTTGTTAACCTCGGCAATCAATTGATCGCGCTGGTCCTGCAGATCATTGGCAGGCTGACCATAACCCGCCTCAGAAACGATAATTCGCTGGTTAATATCCGCAATCTGGCTGGCGTATGTATTGATTTGACTGACTGCATCGGAAATCCGGCCATTGACCTGGTCGGCCATTTCCGACAGGGCTGCATCAAGATTTTGAAAACGAGCAGCCATGGTCTGGGCGCTCGATATCATTGACTGGCGCGACGGCAAGAGAGATGGATTGGATGCTACATCCTGCACCCCGGCAAAAAAATCCTGCAATGCAGGAGACAATCCTGCATTCGGGTCCGCCAGCATGGTGGTGACCTGGGTAATTTGGCTATAAAACGCGTCTAGTTCACTGACTTGTGTCTGAGCAGAGTTGACTTGAGAGGTCAGATATTGATCATACAAGCGCTTGATAGTCTGGACATGAACCCCTTGACCTATGGCACCGGCACCCGTGTTAATCGCAACATTTGACGCCTGAACTGTAGTTTGGCGGGTATACCCGGGTGTATTCGCGTTAACGACGTTGTGCTCTGTCGTCAGCAAACCCAATTGTGCGGCGGAAAGTCCGCTGACGCCGATACTGAAGATTCCTGTACTCATCCTGTCACCTCTAAGAGGTTAACGGCCAACTCGCCGTAAAGTTTAGGCTGCGCTCACCCGATCAGGGCCTGCCTCAATGCAGGGCCATTGATGATGCGCGATAGCTTGTCCGCATACATCGGATCGGTTGCATAGCCTGCTTGCTGCAGACGTTTCGCAAACTCCGTGCCATCCTGAGATCCGATTACGGCGCTATAGCGCGAGCTGTTCCGCAGCAGGTTGGCGTAATCGCGAAACGCTTCTTCATAGGAGCCATAGGCTCGAAAGCGCTCAACCACCTGCTGGGGTTTTCCGTCCACATACTCGGTCGTCGTTGCCTCGACCGTCTGACCATTCCAGTTCTTTCCGGCCTTGATGCCGAAGAGATTGAAACTCGATGAACCATCCGAACGCCTGATCTCGGCACGCCCCCAACCACTCTCGAGAGCTGAATGCGCCACCAGGAACTGCGGGGGCACGCCCGTCGACCGTGAGGCTTCCACGGCATGCGGCCAAACGCGGTTCACAAATTCCTTGGAGCTTGCCGGCGCCTCGGCGGAAGAGGCAGGCAAAGCCAGAACGTCGGGTTTTTGATAGGCCGCGGACGTCGGCAAACTGGACAGAACGGTCTTGTACTGAAGGTGTCGCCCGTCAGGCGCGGCCAGCGGTAGCGGATCGGCAGCAGCATTTGCCACTCCGGCGGTCGAAGGAGAATCAGTGGCAGCAGCGAACGAGCGCCCAAGTTGCTGCTCGATCAATTTGGCGAACCCGACCCCCTTGCCGCTGGTCGCCATTGTCTGGGCCATCTGCTGATCGAGAAGGCTGGTGTAGAACTTGGATTGATCGCTGTTCAGCATCCCGTCATCGGGTACGGTATCACGCATGCTCTTCATGACCATCTGCAGAAACAGGGTCTCAAATTGCTGTGCGGCCGCCTTCAGGCCCGCCTGAGGATTCTTGGCAAACTCGCTGCGCAAATCCTGAGCCGACCTGACATCAAACGCGGCCCTGTTTGGCTGAGACTGAATTTTCGTCGTCATGCCGACTATCAGATGATTTCAAGGTCGGCGCGCAATGCACCGGCGGCCTTCATCGCCTGGAGAATTGCCAGCAGATCAAGTGGATTCGCCCCAAGGGCATTCAGCGCCTTGACCACATCGGCCAGATTTGCTCCCGCTTTGACAGTCATCAGGCTCCCGTTGTCCTGCTTGACCTGGATATCGGCCCCTTGGCCCAACTGCGGCTGCCCGGCATCCACCACGACCGACAAGCTCCCATGGGCGACGGCGCAAGCGTCCAGCGTCACCTTCTGGTTCATGACCACGGAACCCGTACGCGGATTGACGACCACCTTGGCCATACCGGCAACAGGTTGTACATCGAGACTATCTATCTTGCCCAGGAAAGAGACTCGCGAGTCAGCATCCCCTGGCGCCTTGACCGCAATGCGTCGACCATCCATGGCCTGTGCGGTACCGGCCCCCATGTTTGAATTGATCGCATCCACAACTCTCTTTGCCGTACCAAAATCGCTGCTCGACAATTCGTAGTAGACAACCCCGCCCTGGCCAACGGGAGTCGGCACGCTGCGCTCAACGCTTGCGCCACCGGGAATACGGCCCGCCGAAAGGTGGTTTACCGTCACCTTCGAACCGCCGGATGACGCGCCTACCCCACCCACCAGAATATTCCCTTGAGCAATGGCATAGACCTGGCCGTCAGCGCCTTTCAGTTGGGTCATCAACAATGTTCCGCCGCGTAAGCTCTTGGCGTTACCCATCGATGAAACGGTCACATCGATAGCTTGTCCGGGCTGGGAGAATGCTGGCAAGCTGGTTGTCACCATCACAGCCGCCACATTCTTCAGTTGCAATTTCTGGGACTGCTCCTGGGTCAGGTTGATACCCAACTGGGAGAGCATATTGCTCATCGCCTGGGTCGTGAACGGCGTCTGGGTCGTCTGGTCACCCGTGTTATCTAATCCGACGACAATACCGTAGCCGATCAACTGATTGCTGCGTACCCCCTGAATACTCGCCAGATCCTTGATCCGCTCGGCAAGGACCGGCTCGCTCCAGAGCGGCAGCAGACAGGCGGCCAGAATTGCCGTCTGCCGGAATACTTTGCCGCAAATCGTCATCATGATCAGCCTCCGCGAGAATTTCTCTAGAATGGCATCACATTAAGGAAGAAACGTGCCAACCAGCCCATCACCATGCCGTCGGCAACCTGCCCGGAGGACTTGTACTCGATGCGGGCATCGGCAATACGCGATGACTCGACCGTATTGAAAGCATCCACGAAGCTTGGATTGATGATGCCGGAGATACGGACGAATTCCTGCTCGCGGCCGATCGCCAATTGCTTCTCTCCGGAAACCAGCAGATTTCCGTTCGGCATTACATCGATGACCGTTACCGTCATGTTGCCAGTGAAGATGTTGTTGTTTGCCGCTTCGCCCTTGCCACTAAAGGCGTTGGCGCTGGCCGTTTCGTAGCTGGCCAAACCGTTCAATGCTTTTCCTGTCACCCCAGTCAAACCGCTGATCGACCCGGAATTTGAGCCGGCTCGGTCCAGCTTGTTGTTCGATTTCGCAGAGGCCGTGGTGCTTTCGGTGATTTTTATGGTGATCGTGTCGCCGACAAAACGCGCCCGGCGATCCTCGAACAATGGCCTGCTTGAAGTGGCTTGGTAAATTGCGCCATTGCCACTTGCCGATTCGAACCGAGGCGATGGACGTGCCGTCATCGGTTGATGCACATTGGTCGGCGGCACCGTCGAGCATCCTACGGTCAGCCCGAAAAAAAGCCAAAAAACGTATTTCATGACATCACCTCACAACTGTGTCAGGCGGCCCAACATGGCATCTGAGGTCGACACGACTTTCGAATTCAACTCATAGGCGCGCTGCGTCTGGATCATCGTTACCAGTTCCTCCGCCACATTCACGTTGGAGGTTTCCACGTAACCTTGATTGACCAAGCCCGCGCCGTTCGTTCCAGGCGTATTCGGGGTCGGCGTACCACTGGCCGCCGTTTCCAAAAACAGATTCTGGCCGATACTCTGCAAGCCTGCCGGATTAATGAAGGTTGCCAGCTGGATGCTGCCAATCTGGGTCGATGCTGCCGACCCCGGCTGAGTCACCGTCACCGTACCATCCGTACCAATCGACATCGACAAGGCGTTGGCGGGGATAGTGATATTGGGCTGCAAGGGATAACCATCAGCAGTGACGATCTGGCCCTGATTGTCTTTCTGGAACGATCCGTCACGCGTATAACCGGTGGTGCCATCCGGCAGCAAAATCTGGAAGAACCCGTCGCCCTGAACCGCAATATCCAGCGAGTTGTCCGTTTTCTGCAGATTCCCTTGGGTGAACACATGGGCGGTAGAAACCGGGCGGACCCCCGTTCCCAATTGCAGGCCCGCCGGAATCTGCGTCTGTTGGGACGACTGGGCGCCGGGCTGACGAAGTGTTTGATAAAGAAGATCCTCGAAGACCGCACGCGATCGCTTGTAGCCATTCGTGCTGACATTCGCCAGATTATTGGAAATCACATCAAGCTGGGTCTGCTGAGCATCCAGGCCGGTACGAGCAATCCAGAGGGAACGGATCATGATTCGGGTCCTATCACGAATTCAGCGACAACAACTGATCGGCGCGCTGGGCGTTGGTATCGGCTGTCTGCATCATTTTTATCTGCATCTCGAACTGACGGGCCAAGCTGATCAAATTGACCATGGCATCCGTCACATTCACGTTACTTCCTTCCAGCGCACCGGAGACCAGCTTGACCTTATCGTCACCCGCCGCTGCCTGTCCATCCCGCATGCGAAACAAGCCATCGGCCCCGCGGACCATATCGGCCTCCGGTGGGTTCACCAGCTTGATCCGCCCGATGGCATTGGCGTTGTTCGGCGTGCCGAATGTAGGAACAACAGAAACCGTACCATCGGGCGCAATTTCGATCCGGTTATCCGGCGGAATGTTGATCGGCCCGCCATCGCCGGCCACGGTGTATCCGCTTTTCGTCTGCAACAACCCGGTCACATCGGTATCCAGGCTTCCGGCCCGCGTATAGGCCTCGCTACCGTCCGGCAATTGCACTGCGATCCAGCCCTTGCCTTGCACCGCAACATCCAGATTGCGCGAGGTAAACATCAAGGGACCTTCATCCATCACGTCGCTGACCGAAGCATCAACCACGAATGCCCGCGTCGGCATGCCTTCACCAAGAACCGGGACAGCACGGAAGCGATGCTCCTGTGCCTTGAAGCCAATCGTGCTGGCATTCGCCAGATTGTTCGCCGTGCCGGCTTGCTGCATGAAAACATGCTTGGCACCGGTCATTGCGGTATAGATCAAACGATCCATGTCAGCGGCTCAGTCTGAAATTAACGAAGGTTAACCAACGTTTGCATGACCTGATCCTGAGTCTTGATCGACTGGGCATTGGCCTGATAATTACGTTGCTGGGTGATCAGATTCACCAGCTCAGCTGTCAGATCAACGTTTGACTCTTCGACCGTCGAAGAGGAAAGAACCCCCAGACTCGACGTATTCGGGGCGCCGACCAAGGCCGGGCCTGACACCGAGGTCTCGGCCCATTGGTTGTTGCCGAGCGACTGCAGACCATTGGGATTTGTGAAGTTCGTCAGTACCACCTGCCCCTGGGCAAACGTTTGCCCATTGCTGTATCGGCCCTGAATAACACCATCGTCGCCAACCGACAGGCCGACGAGGTGGCCTGCAGCATAACCATCCTGCTCCAGGCGATTGGTCCCAAACGGGCTGCCGTATTGGGTCGTTCCGACGAAATCCAGAGGGAATGTCTGAACCGCTTGGGCACCATTGGCCTGGCTCTGGCTGGCCAATACATTGGTCATACTAACCGACACGTTCATCGGCGAACCGGCGGTAATCTGCCCATCGGTACCGAAAGTCAGCGTACCGATTGGACCCGCCCCACCGTTGTTCAGATTGGTCGTTCCATCGACGTTGCCATAGACAGCCCACTGTCCGGCTACAGCCGTCTTCCGGAAGTAAAAAGTCATCGTATGGTCGTTGCCCAGCGAATCGTAGATCGATAGCGCCGTCGAGTAATTGTAGGTCAATGGATCCGGCGTGTAGGCGGTCGTCGATCCTGCTGCGGGGCCATCCACCCAAGCCGATGTCGGAACTGTTTCTCGCGAATCGAGATTCAGATTCGCCTTGATGCCATTAAAGGTACTCGTGCTGTTATAGCCCGTCGCCTGTGGCGCCAGATCGGACGCCGAAATCTGAAGAGGCGCAGGCGTCGAAGGAACGATAATGTTCGACTGTGCGGCGTAACCGGTCAGCTTCATGTTCTGGTCATTGATGATGAAACCATTCTTGTCCAGATGAAACTGCCCATTGCGGGAGAATGTCGTAGCACCGTTCTGGTCCATCCGGAAAAAACCGGCGCCATTGATCGAGATATCGAGCGGATTGTTTGTCGAGGTGATATTGCCTTGGGTAAATTGCTGCTGAATCGCCGAGAGGTTTACCCCGATACCGATCTGGCTCGCCCCAGCACCGGCCAGGGAGGAGGCATAGACGTCGCCAAAATGCGCTACCGACGCCTTGTAGCCAATGGTGCTGGAATTCGCAATGTTGTGGCTTGTTGCGTCGATTGCCTTGGAGGCAGCGTTCAAACCGCTCAATGCTTGCTGGAATGCCATTTTTTACCCCTTACAGAATTTGTTGAACGTCCTTGAAGGCAACATCGCCCAAGGAGCCAAGGTCTAGTACGAATCCGCCATTGCTTCTAGCAACAGCAGAAACTGTGCCAATTTGCATGGCCGTCGCAGTTACCTTCTTGCCACTCGCTGTCGCATCCACGGTAAAGGTGTATTTGCCGTCGGCCAGCGCATTACCGTCGGCGTCCTTGCCATCCCAGGCAAAATAGAAGCTTCCGGCTTCCTTGGCACCCAGACTCTCGGTCTGGACGACCTTGCCGGCCGCATTCTTGACGGTCAGCGTCACCGCATCGGCAGCGCTCTCAAGCAACGCCCCACCGACGGCCTGCCCGTTGGCCAGCGGCAAGATATTGCCGGCAACCATGACATTTTTGCCGATGATCCCTGCCGCCTGCATGCCTTGGGCTTCGTTGTACCCGGACAGGAGCTGGGATAAGGTTGTGTTCAGTTTCTCGATGCCGCTGACCGTATTCAATTGAGCCAATTGCGTGGTCACTGCGGCGTTGTCCATCGGATTCAATGGATCCTGGTTCTTGATCTGGGTCATCAGCAAGGTCAGGAAGCGGTTTTCCATATCGGCCGTAGCACTGGTGGACGTTGCCTTGGTGCCGCTGCTGCCATTGATCGAGGCGAAAATCTCTGCCGCATTCGTCGCTGTGTTGTTGGTGACGCTAGCCATCATGTTCTCCTGTCTTTAACCCTGACCGATCTGCAAGGTACGCAGCATCATGGTCTTGGCCGTATTCATCACTTCAACGTTAGTCTGGTAGGAACGTGAAGCCGAAATCATGTTGGTCATTTCCTCAACCACATTGACGTTAGGAAAGGCGACATAACCTTTCTCGTCGGCTGCAGGATTCTTCGGGTCATAGACCATGCGTGGCGGCGAGGCATCCTCGACCACCTGCCGGACCCGAACCCCCTTCGAGATATCGCCTGCGCTCCCAATCGGTGTCGCCTCGAACACCACCTGCTTGGCGCGATAGGGCTTGCCGTCGGACGAAATGATGCTGTCCGCATTAGCCAGGTTCGAGGCAACGGTATTCAGGCGCATGGACTGGGCTGTCATTGCGCTCGAGGAAACCTGAAAAACGTTAAAGAGACTCATCAATTACTCCTTAGCTGGACGTCGAGGACAGCGCGCTGCGCACGCCCTTGAATTTCTCGCTGATCAGTTGCGTAAGGACCTGATACTGCAAGGCATTTTCGGCAATTTGCGATCGCTCGACATCCATATCCACGGTATTTCCATCCACCGCCGACTGCGTTTCCTTCCGGAATTGAATGGCTGCATGGGCAGCCCCCGAGCCACCGGTGATGTGGCCGGAAGCCGTCCGCGCCAAGGCGACACCGGCACTGGCGCGCCCGGCCAGCGCGTTTTGCATGGCCGACTCAAAGCTGAAATCACGCGCCTTGTAGCCAGGTGTATCGGCATTGGCAATATTGGAGGCCAGCACCTGATGGCGCTGCGTACGCATATTCATTGCCTGACTGAGAACGGCGAGGTGCTGATCGAGATTTGCCATCATTTGCTCCACATATCGTTGCTCGCTAACCGCACAATCCATGCCATCGTGGAATCGGCGACATTTCTCCCCTTCCGGCAAAATCCTCGGCAAAACTTGCCGGAATCTCAGCAATGCCTCCCGGCTCTAAGGCAAAATGTACGGATGTCTATTCGCCTTGTTACCTTTCTTGTCCTGCTGGCCACGACCTCACTCCTGAAGGCGGCTGAAAACGATGTAGTCTTCGAGACGGCAGAGCGCTATGTACGCCTGCAGACGCAGGGCTCCCCTGGCAAGGTTCAGATCACCATGGGCAAGCTCGATGTCAGCCGCCTGCCTGCCTGTACGGCGCACGAAGCCTTCGCTCCACCGGGAACCCGCCTGAGCGGCAAAACTCATGTCGGCGTTCGTTGCCTCGGACCAAACGTATGGAGCGTCCTGGTCCCAGTGCAGATTTCGATTTCCGGCACTTATGTGACAACAGCGCGCCCCCTGGTGGCAGGACAGCCGATCACCGCCGCTGATATCACCACAGCCAGCGGCGACCTTTCAAACATGCCGACCGGCGTGCTCTCCGATCCACAGGCTGCCATAGGGAAGACGCTGCGCAACTCGCTGGGCCTCGGCCAACCATTGCGGAGCGACCAACTTCTGGCGCCGCTGGTTATCCGCCAGGGGCAAAGCGTCAGGGTCGTATCGGCAGGCCCAGGTTTTGCTGTAAGTTCCGAGGGCAAAGCCATGAATAATGCGGCAGAGGGTCAGGTTGCCCAAGTGCGCATGAACTCCGGACAAACCATCAGCGGCGTAGCGCGGGCCGACGGTAGCGTAGAAATTTCTTTTTAGGCTAAAGTTCGCGCTTGGTCGGTCGTTAATAAGATCGAGTCATAAGGTATTGAGATCACCACCATGAAGATCGACAACAGTTTCAAACCCACCGCTACCAGCTTAGCCAGCAAGCCTGCTCCTGCGCAGCCTGCTACCGCCGGTAGCGCCCAGGAAGCCGTCAGCCTTAGCCAGGTTGCCGGTAGCTTGCAGGCGGGAGAAAGACCCCCCGTTAATACAGCCCGCATTCAGGAAATCAAGGCTGCCATCTCGGAAGGGCGTTTCAAGATCAATCCGGAAGCAATTGCCGACCGTCTGATTGAATCGGCGCGTGACTTGCTGAACAGCAACGGCAAACGCCAAGCCTGATGTCAGTTGTATCGGAAATTCTCGAACGGGAAATCGAACTGATTTCCCGCTTCGTCGCTGCATTGAATGACGAACAGGCTTGCCTGAAAGCCTCCGACCCAGCCGCACTTCCAGAAATCACCGCCGCCAAGCTCGGGCTTGTCGAGCAGTTGAACGCAATCGAAAGCGAGCGCATGGCGGCCATCGGCATGACCGGAAATCCCAGCGACCGCACCACGATGGAAGACTGGCTGTCCGATAACACCAACGATGTAAATGCTACGGTCGCCTGGGAAAAACTGCTCGTTTTGGCGCGCGAAGCCAAGACACTGCACGAGATGAACGGCCGCCTGGTCGACCTTCACGTCCGCAACACCGCCGAAATCCTGGCCATCCTGACTCAGGAAGCCAAGGAGCCTGGCCTCTATGGCGCCAGCGGTCAGGCGATGCCCCCCACGGGCAGCCGCATCGTCGATTCGGCCTGATCCATCTGGTTACTGCCCCGCGGGGCGCCCGTCCTTGACCTCGGTCGGTTCTTCCGGTCGATTCGAATCAATCAGGATGCTCACCCGGCGATTTCTGGCTTTACCCTCTGCCGTCGTATTGGTTTCCAGCGGACGTGTCTCGCCGTAGCCGATTGCCGTCAAGCGCTCTGCACCAACCCCGCCATCGTTGAACAAGCGCAATACCGTCGTCGCCCGCATGGCGGAAAGCTCCCAATTGGATGGAAACTGCGGCGTAGCGATCGGCACATTGTCGGTATGCCCTTCGATCGTAATCGGAAAATCCGACGCCGCCAGCACCTGGGCAATAGCCAGCATCGCACTGATCGAGGCCGGTTGAAGCTTGGCCTGCCCGGCCGGAAAGAGAATGCTGTCGTTGATTTCAATGGTCACGCCGCGACTTGTTTCCAGGAGGCGAACCTTGCCCTGGGCCACAAGCGGCTGCAGGGCATCCATGATGTCATTGGCGACATTCTTCATTTTCTTCCGCTGTTCGACCTTCTTTTCCTCGGCCTTCTTCTGATCGGGCAATTTGTCCGGCTTGGCAATAGGTTTCACCGGCAAAAGCGGCGCCCCCTGTATTATCGCGATCGGCTGTCCGCCGGGCTCACCAGTGACGTTCTTGAAGGCATTGGTCAGGGAATTTGAGAGGACTTTGTATTTCCCTTCGTTGACCGAGGAAACGGCGTACATCACCACAAAGAATGCGAACAGCAGCGTAATGAAATCGGCGTAGGAAACCAGCCAGCGGTCGTGGTTTTCGTGCTCTTCCTCGCGGCGCTTGCGGCGAGCCATCAGTGCAGATAGCCTCGCAGGCGCCCTTCGATGATTCTTGGATTGTCACCAACAGCGATACCGACCAGACCATCGACCAGCATCTCGCGGGTCGCCACCATGCGCGAGATATAGTATTTGAGCTTGCCGGCAATCGGCAGGTAGACCAGGTTGGCCAGACCCACGCCATAAATCGTTGCAACGAAGGCCACTGCGATCCCGGCGCCCAGCTTGGTCGGGTCAGACAGGTTTTCCATCACGTGAATGAGGCCCATCACCGCCCCGAGAATACCGATGGTCGGCGAATAGCCGCCGGCCGCTTCCCAAATCTTGGCCGCCTGCCGCCATTCGTCCTCGAAAGTATTGATTTCAACCTCGAGCAATTCACGGATACGCTCTGGATCGGCCCCATCGACCAGCAGTTGCAGGCCGCGACGCGCGAACTCGTCCTTGGTGCCGGGGATGTAGTTTTCCAGCGCCAGCAGACCTTCGCGCCGGGATAGCTGGCTCCAGTTCATGATCTGATCGATCAGGCGCTTCTGTTCGATCACCGGCGGCACCCAGACCCACTTGACCATTTTCATGCCGCGCCGGAAAACGTGGATAGGGCTTTGCAGCAACACGGCGCCCAGCGTGCCGCCCAGTACGATCAGCAGCGCAGTCGGCTGGACGAGCGAGCCAGCGTGCCCACCCTCAAGGTACTGACCGCCGATGATCGCCAGCAGACCAATGGCGATACCCGCCAGACTGATCTTATCCACTGGTTTTCTCCTTGCGTCGCTTGGCGGCCTTCGGCACCTCGCCGGCAATCTGGCTGCGCAGACGCGCGATGGCCTGAGTGTGCAGCTGGCAGACCCGGGATTCGGTGACCCCCATGACTTCGCCGATTTCGCGCAGATTGAGATCCTGCTCGTAATACAAAGCCATCATCAGCCTCTCGCGCTCGGGTAGCTGGCTGATCGCCGACACCAGCGCCTCCTTGACCCCCCGATCCTCAAGGATGGCGGCAGGATCGGCGTCGTTGTCGGTAAAGTGGCGTTCGAGAAAATCCTCGTCACCCTCACCTGAGAAGTCCTCGAAATAGACCAGTTGGTGGCCGCGCGCATCCTGCAGGGTCTTCTGATAATCGCCCAGCGACATGCCCAGAGCCTCGGCCAGTTCGCGCTCGGACGGCGCCCGGCCATGTTCGTGCTCCAACTGGTTGATCGCCGTTTCGATGCGCCGCAATTCACGACGCAGATTGCGCGGCAACCAGTCGTTTTCACGCAGGCCATCAAGCATGGCGCCGCGCACCCGTTGGGTGGCATAGGTCTCGAACTGGGCACCGAAACCTTCCTGATAGCGGTCGATAGCATCGAGCAGGCCGATCATGCCGTTCTGGACCAGATCATCGAACTGAACGCTGGGCGGCAGGCGCGCCATCAAGTGATAGGCGATACGCTTCACCAGCGGCACGAAGCGCTGAACCAACTGTTCCCTGTCTGGCTGCCCGGCAGCGGTATACATCAAGCTCGAAGTACGTTGGGAGTTATGCGTTGGCTCAAGTGTAACAGTTGCTGCATGAATTGCTCGACCCCGCCCGACTCGCTTTCACTGCGTTGCCAATACAACATGTCGGAAGCAATGTCGCGGAACGCGACAGCGGATGGAGAGTCCGGGGCCTGGACGAGAACAGGCCGGCCAAGCTGGGACGACTGACGCAGGGCTTCATCAAGGGGGATGGCGCCAGCGTAGTCGAGGCGGGCAATGCCGCGCTGCGCGGCAACCTGGGCGATGTTCTCGAAAATCGACCTGGCATCCGGCTGGCTGCGCACCTTGTTGACCAGAATCCGGAAATGCTTGCGCGAAAAGGCATGACTGACCTTCTTGATCAGCGAATAGGCCTCGGTAATCGACGCACTGCTTCCCGAAAGGACAACCACCGCTTCCTGGGAAGCCAGGCCGAAGGGGGAAAAGCCGTTCGGATGCGCCATGCTGGCATCGACCAGTATCACATCGATCGGGCGCTCCAGCCCCGACATGGCGTCAAGCAAAGTCTGCTGCTGGGGAAGGGACAGGCGACCAAGCTTCTTGACCGCCCGCGCCGCTGGCAACACCCTCAGCCCATGCATGGGCTGCAAGAGAACCTGAGACAGAGGCAGCTCGCGTTGCACGACGTTGAGCAGGTCACTCCGCCCAACCAGTCCGAAAGTCGAAGCAACATCATCGCCCGGGGCGTGTTCATCGATGATCAGGACTTCCTTGCCAAGGCGAGCCAAGGCCACGCCGATATTGGCGACAGCTACGCTGCGCCCAACGCCCTCGCAACCGGCCACAAACGTAACCACCTGCAACTGCTGGCCACCACCGAGCAGACGGCGCAGCCCGGCGGCCTGATCGACGCGAAAATCAGCCACGACGTCCTCCGGCTGCAACCATCCCGGCGTTTGCCATCATCAGCCCTGGCTCGACGCCATCGAACTTGTGCGGAGAGCTTTCCGGGACGTCCTTGAAGGCACGGTGCAACAGGTAACTACGGTTCGGCAAATGCAGATCTTCGGGCACGCGCTGGCCATTGGAAACATACAGCAGACGCAGGCCATGACGCATGATCACGTCAAGCGCCGTGGCCAGGCTAGCGGCTTCGTCGATCTTGGTCAGGATGCAACCGGCCAGCGTGTCGCCGGCGTAGGCACGGACCACATCGTCGAGCGTATCGCCGCGCGACGTCGAATTCAGCAGCAGCAGGCGTTGTACATCGCAACCGGCCAGCATGTCGGTCAGTTCCGGTACCAGCTTGTCTTTCTGGCTCATGCCCATGGTATCGATCAGCACCATGTGTTTGTGCTGGAGCTCTGCCAGCGTCTGGCGCAACTCGTTCGCATCCTTGACCAGATGCACCGAGACACCGAGGATGCGGCCGTAAATGCGAAGTTGTTCATGCGCGCCGATACGATAGCCGTCGGTCGTCACCAAGGCCACCTTGCTCGGTCCATGGCGCAACACGCAACGCGCCGCAAGCTTGGCTGTCGTCGTGGTCTTGCCGACGCCCGTCGGGCCCACCAGCGCATAGACGCCACCCCGATCGACAATATCGTTCTCGCTACCGATGGTCATCAGCGAACGGTCTGCAGCCCCTTTCACCCAGGCCATCGCCTCCACGTTGCTCATTTCGCGAGGCAGGTCAGTCAACATATCGCGAGCAAATTGCGGCGAGAAACCAGCGTCCAGCATCTGGCGGAGGATATCGGTCTTCACTGGCTCGGTGCGGGCGACTTCACCCCAGGCAAATCCGGCTAGGTGCTGCTCGACTATCTTGCGCAGCGAACGAATTTCGTCCATCACTTCCATCGGCACCACCTCCGCCTCAGGGCGCCGTTGCGGCGCCGCCTGAGTAGGTGCCGGCGCGCCCTGCTGGGCATTTTGGGCAGGCGGACGCTGCGATGCTACGGTCGGCGTCCCAAAACGGCCAATTTCGAGATTTCGCAAGGCGGCATTTTTGGGGATACCCGCGTTAACCGGGGCTGCCGTTCTCTGGGACAGAGCCGGTGCCACAGGCGGCCGCTGGACCTGCGGAGCGGCTTGAGACGGCTGCTGCTGCGGTACAGGCTGGGGAGACGGCTGCGAAATACGAGCGCGGGCCGAATTCAACACGACGCGGTAATCGTCCTCGGGCGGAGCGGGCTGCGGGGGACGATTTTCGATCGGCGCCCGATCGGCGACGGGGGTCGGCACGATCATCGCCATGTCGCGAGCGGCGACAGCCATGATCTCGACCCCACCGGGAATACCGCGATTGGAGAGGATGATCGCGTCGTTACCCAACGTCTCCTTCACTTTTCTCAAGGCATCCCTTGCGTTGGCGGCGATGAATTTTCTGACGTTCATGTTCTACCTCCGATGATCGAGGTCACCTTGATAATCCGGTTTTCCGGAACTTCGTTGTGCGACAGCACCTTCAATTGCGAAATGGTGCGACGCAGGAATCTGGACAGCAGCAGCCGCAGGCTGGCCGGCACGAGCAAGACGGCAGGCAGACCCAGGCTTTCCTGGCGCTCTGCTGCGGCGGCAGTTTCGCGTACCAGGGTATCGGCCAGCCCGGGCTCGAAACTGGTATTTTCCGATCCACCTGCGACAGCCTGCGAGAGGAGCCGCTCAAGCGTCGGGTCAAGCGACATGACCTGCATTTCGTTATTCCCCGGAAAGAGTTGCTGAACGATGGCGCGTCCGAGCGCCATACGCACCTGGGTGGCGAGCTCATCAGCGTTTTGGGTACGCGTTGCATGATCGGCCACCGTTTCGATGATCGTGCGCATGTCGCGGATGTGTACGCCTTCCTCGAGCATGCTCTGCAAGACCTTTTGCAGCGTTCCCAGCGGTAGTAGCTTGGGCACCAGGTCCTCGACCAGCTTGGGCATTTCCTTGGCCAGATGATCCAGCAACTGCTGCACTTCCTGACGTCCAAGCAATTCAGCAGCGTGAGTCAGGATCAGATGATTCAGATGCGTCGCCACCACGGTCGATGCGTCGACGACGGTATACCCATAGGCCTGCGCCTGCTCGCGCTGTCCCGCATCGATCCAAATCGCAGGCAAGCCAAAAGCCGGGTCCTTGGTCGCCGTGCCATTGAGCGTCCCGGCAACACGACCGGGATTTATGGCCAGATGTTGGCCGGTATAGGCCTCACCCTGGCCGATCTCGACGCCTTTCAGCAGGATGCGGTAGGCATTCGGTTTCAATTCGAGGTTGTCGCGGATATGAACAGGCGAAACCAGGAAGCCGACTTCCTGAGCAAATTTCTTGCGGATCCCGCGAATACGTCGCAACAACTCGCCATCCTGCGACTTGTCGACCAATGGAATCAGGCGATAGCCAACTTCCAGGCCCAGCACGTCCAGCGGTGCCACGTCGTTCCAACTCGCTTCCAGAGCCTCCTGGATCGGCGCCGGCGCCACCTTGACCGGGGTTTCGACGATGCGCTGCTCACGCTTCATGATCGTCCAGGCAAACCAGCCCAGAACAGAAGCAAGCATCAGGAATACCAGATTCGGCATGCCAGGAATCAGTCCCAGGAATCCCAGGATGGCAGCGGTGATGGCGATCGCCTTGCCGCTGCGGAACATCTGCCCCATGACCTGCTGACCAATGTCGCGGTCATCCGATACCCGGGTGACCACCATACCAGCAGCAATCGAAATGATCAGGCCGGGAATCTGCGCGACCAGGCCATCGCCGATAGTCAGCAAGGTATAGTTCTTTGCCGCCTGCGCCAGTTCCATATTGTGCTGGAGCACGCCGACAATCAGCCCGCCGACGACATTGAGCAGCATGATAACAATGCCGGCAACCGCGTCGCCCCGGACAAATTTTGACGCACCGTCCATCGAACCGAAAAACTCGGCTTCGCGGGAAATCTCGGTCCGACGTTTGCGCGCCTCATCCTCGCCGATTAGGCCAGCATTGAGATCAGCATCGATCGCCATCTGTTTGCCTGGCATCGCGTCAAGCGTGAATCGCGCCGACACCTCGGCAACGCGGCCAGCACCCTTGGTGATCACAACAAAATTAATCACGACCAGGATCAGAAAGACCATGATCCCGACCGCGAAGTTTCCACCCACCAGAAAATGCCCGAAGGCCTCAATCACCTTGCCGGCCGCATCCGGCCCGGTGTGCCCTTCAAGCATGACCACCCGTGTCGATGCGACGTTCAACGACAAACGGAGTAGTGTCGTAACCAGCAGAACCGTCGGAAAGACCGAAAAATCAAGCGTTTTCTGGGTATTGACCGCAACCAGCAGGACCAGAACCGAGATGGCGATGTTGAAAGTAAAAAAAACATCCAGCACAAAGGCCGGAAGTGGCAATACCATCATCGCCAGAATCATCAGGATCAAGATGGGCGCAGCCATCTGGCCGAGGTTCATGCGCCCCAGAAAGCCCTGCATACCGAGCGAGGAAGCTGCCATTTACACCGCCTCCGGAACCAGCTCGGCCGGAACCGGCAGGTTGCGAGGCGGCACCGGGTACACGCCACCGGACTGCCGCCAGTTAGCCAACTGATAGATATAAGCAAGAACCTCCGCCACTGCGCTATACAGTGTGGAGGGGATCTCGGCGTCGATTTCGGTATGTTTGTACAACGCTCGCGCCAAAGGCGGTGCCTCCATGATCGGGACCGCGTTTTCGCTGGCGACCTCCCGAATCTTCAGCGCAACCGCACCAACACCTTTCGCCACCACCTTGGGCGCCGCCATTCCGGTTTGATAGGAGAGCGCCACAGCATAGTGCGTCGGGTTCGTCACCACCACATTGGCCTTGGGGACTGCCGCCATCATGCGCTTGCGCGCGGCCTGCATCTGCAGACTGCGAATGCGCCCCTTGACATGCGGATCGCCCATCATTTCCTTCATTTCCTGCTTAACTTCTTCCTTGGTCATCTTCAGCTTGTGAAAGTACTGCCAAAGCTGGAATGGCACATCTGCAGCCACGACCAGCACCAACGTCGCCACCAGCATGAGGAACGAAAAGGAAACCAGATGCCCAGCATGGGCGATACCCGCCTCCAGCGGCTCGCCAAGCAGCCCAAGAATCTCCTCGCGCTCCTTCCAGACGAGCAACACGGCAACCCCTCCAATCAGAACAGCCTTCAGAATAGCCTTGCCCAATTCCATCAAGCTGTTCCAGGAAAACAGGCGGCCAAAGCCGGCGATAGGATTCAAGCGATTCAGATCAGGAACGAGCGCTTTGGGAGAAAAAACCCAGGCATTCAGAAAAAACGGGGGAAGAATTGCCGCAGCCAGCAACAGCGCGAGAAGCGGCGAGAAAGCGAGAAGAGCATCGCCCGATATCTCCGCCAAGCGCGGGAGCATTAGATCCGGATCTCGCATGTATTGCGACTCGACGGCAAAGCCTTTCCTGACAATGGCCATCGAGCGCCCCATGAACCACCCGCCCATCATCCAGAAGGTCGCCCCAGCAACAACGAGGACGAGAAATGTAGAAAGTTCGCGGGAATGGGGGACCTGGCCCTGCTCGCGGGCCTGCTCGATTCGCCTGCCAGTAGGCTCTTCAGTTTTCTCGAGGTCGCTATCTTCCGCCATAGCCATCTTTGGTAGGTGATGTGGCTATTATAGGAAAAAACCAGAAAAATTAAAGAGGTACACAGGTTTATTTAGCCTGTTTCTCAGATGCCATTCGCAAGCACATGACAACAGAGTAAACCTGAAAATAAAAAGAGGGGGCAATGCCCCCTCTCAACTCGTTGACTTGGAAAGAAAATCAGGCGTAGTCGAGCGACCTCACAGCCGACCCGATGTCGACATGCTGACCCAAATCAGTCAGCAACTCCTTCATGTCAAGAATCAGCACGATCTGTCCATTGGACAGGGTCGTTACGCCTGCAACCCCCTTGGGACGGAAATCCTCCAAGGACTTGATCACCGCATCGTCACGGCCGGCAAAGCTGTCGACCGCCAAAATAAAGCTGCGCTCTGCGGTCTGCATGAAGACCCCGTACTCAGGCTCGCGCTCCAGAGGCCACCCCAGCAGACGAGCCAGCGTAATAACTGGCAACACCTCACCGCGAACCACCAGCGTTTCCTTGCCGCCAACCTCTTGAATGCGACTCTGCTCGATCGGCAAGATCTCACGCACAAGGGACAGCGGCAGGGCAAATGGCTGATCGCCGAGCAACACCAGCAATACCGGCAGAATTGCCAGCGTCAAGGGGAGAGAAATGATGAAGACCGAGCCCTTGCCCGGCTCCGAACGAATGTCGATCGAACCGTTCAGCTTCTGGATATTGGTCTTGACCACATCCATCCCGACCCCACGGCCTGAGACGTCAGAAATTTGAGCCTTGGTCGAGAAACCCGGCAAGAAGATCAGGTTCAGGCTTTGACGTTCGTCCAGCGTATTGGCTTCTTCCTCGGAAATCAGGCCTTTCTCTATAGCCTTGGCGCGAATTCTCTCCGCACTCATCCCCTTGCCATCATCGGCAATGATCAGGACGATATGGTCGCCCTCCTGACGCGCCTCCAGACGAACCAGACTCTTCACTGGCTTCCCTGCCGCCTGACGCTCCTCGGGCATTTCGACACCGTGGTCGACAGCATTGCGAATCAAGTGAATCAAAGGATCAGCTAGATCCTCGATCATCGTCTTGTCTACTTCAGTTTCCTCTCCGGCCAGAACTAGCTCAACATCTTTACCCAGCTGGCGGGCCAAGTCCCGAGCAATCCGCGGATACTTCTGGAACAGCCGACCGATCGGCTGCATTCGCGTTTTCATCACCGAATTCTGCAAATCGGAGACGAGTAGATCGAGTTGGCTAACTGCCTGATCCAGCGCATGGAGGGTTTCTGAATCGTTCTTGCCCGCCAGAATATCTGCACGCAAACTGGTCAGGCGGTTCTTGGTCAGGCCGATCTCACCGGACAAGTTCAGCACCTGATCCAGACGCGAAGTGTCGACCCGAATGGTATTTTCGCGAACGCGCTCTTCGGCACGCCGAGCCGAGGCGGGCTGTCCACCCGGGCGATCCGTAGCCCGCCGACCAAAAGCAGAAGCAGCTGCAGGCTGAACAACAGCCGGCACGGGCGTTGTGACAGCAGGAGCTGCAGCAGCTTCGATTGCAGCGGACTCAGCCTTGGTGATCAGTTCGCTCGGCGCAGTTTCTTTGGCCGTCTCGCCAGTTACTGCTGAGTGCAACTGAGCCCAATCAGGCTCACCTGGACCGGGCACAGAACCAGTCGAAGCCTGAGGCGCCAGCGCTGGAGGAGGCTCAACCGCAGCAACGGCAACATGCGCATCGCCACTCAACGCCCCCTGCAAGGCAGCTATAACCTCTGGCGCCGCCGGCTGCGGCTGAACCATTTGTCCGAGCTCACCAAACATGTCACGGACGCCCTTGGTGGCCGCCATGATCACATCCATCAACTCCGACGTCAGTTGAAGCTCGCCGTTGCGCAAACGATCAAACAGATTCTCGGTCAGATGGCATAGCGTAACCAGTTCGGTCGCGTTGAGAAACCCAGCCCCCCCCTTGACCGTATGAAATCCGCGAAATATGTCGTTCAACAAGCCTCGGTCATCAGGCATCTTTTCAAGGTCGACCAGTTTGTTGTCCACGTCGGACAACAAATCATGAGCCTCCTGCAAAAAATCCTGCAGCAGATCTTCCATTCCGCCAAAGTCACTCATTCCCGCCCTCCTCAGAATCCGAGGCTATCGAGCAGGTCATCGACCTGCTCCTGGTTGACCACTACATCGGTGCGTCCCTCGGCATTGATCACCGGGCCGTTCATCAGGCTGGCCACTTCCTCGGTCCGTTTCGTTTCCGGCAATACTTCGATGAGAACATTCATCAACCCAGACTCAAGATCCTGTGCGAGAGCAACGATCTTCTTGATAACCTGCCCGGTTAAGTCCTGGAAGTCCTGAGCCATCATGATTTCAGTCAACTGGGCATGCGTGCCTCGGGCCTTCTGAGGCAATTGCTCATTGAGAAAGGCGCGCGTTTCTTCTGCCAGCGACTTGAATTCGGCAACGCCCAATTCATTGGCAAACGCCTTATCCCATCGCTTCCCCAAAGCAAGTGCCCCATTCTCGATGTCATCGACCAATGGACCGGCTACATCGGTAGCATTAAGGACGCGACATGCAGCTTGCTCGGTTAGGTTGGCAACATAAGCCAATCTGTCTTTTGCGTCCGGAAGTGCTGATACGGTCTTTTCAAGGAGCTTGTCGTAGCCTAGCTGCCCGAGGGTGTCGTGAAGAGCCCTTGCCATATGCCCGATGCGGTTGAAAACCGCTTCCTGCTGTGACCAGCCATCTCCTGCACCTGGAGGCACCTGCCCCGCCTCTGCGGGCGAAGATGCTTCTTTTTGTGCAACCTGCGTTTCAAGCGAAACGCTGTCGAACAAGGCCTGAAGATCGTCGTTGTCAGCGTCGGTTTGGCTCGCAACCGCAGGCGCGGGTGCGACGGCAACCGGGGGGGCCGGTACAAAATCCGAGGCAATGGAATCGAAAAGGGCTTCAAGATCAGCGGAGTCGTTATTTGCTGACATGACCGTTCCCTTACGCCTGACCCATTTTTTCGAAAATCTTGTTCAGCTTTTCCGAAAGCGTTCCAGCCGTAAATGGCTTGACAATATACCCACTGGCCCCAGCTTGAGCCGCAGCAATGATATTTTCCTTTTTAGCCTCGGCTGTAATCATCAAGACAGGAAGGTGCTTGAGATTCGGTGTCGAACGGATCGTCTGCAATAGCGTCAGACCATCCATGTTGGGCATATTCCAGTCGGTAACCACGAACTCGAACCCACCTGCCTGAAGTTTTTGCAGAGCAATTGCGCCATCCTCTGCTTCATCGACATTCGTATAGCCAAGCTCTTTCAGGAGATTGCGAACAATCCTCCGCATCGTGGAGAAGTCATCCACCACCAGAAATCTCATTTTTGGATCAGCTGCCATGCAGTACTCCGGAATCTTGTTTGTTATCGTTCAATCAGCGGGCGCAAGGTATCAGCGAGCGCCTCGGCATCAAATTTGGCGACATATGCATCCACCCCCACCGACTTACCCATCGCCCTATTGGCTTCGGAAGACAGCGAAGAATGCATGACAACCGGCACCCCCTCGAAGCGCGAGTCCGACTTGACATTCTTGGTCAGCACGTAGCCATCCATTTCAGGCATTTCCGCATCGACGAGAATCAGGCGTACGTCATCCCGGATATTGCGCCCCATCTGTTGCGCATGAGCAGCAATCCCCTGCAATCGCGTCCAGGCCTCGGCGCCGTTGGTCGCATGCTTGTGGCGCACCCCTAACTTGTCAAGGACCTCGGAAATTTTTCTACGGGCAACTATCGAATCATCGACAAAAAACACACTGGTCTCAGGATCGACACGCGCTGGAGCAATATCGACAATCATCGCCTCACCGAAGGCATTCGAGAGAATCTGCTCGACATCCAGAATCGATACAAGCCCCCCACCTTCCAGCTCGATCACCGCAGTAATCAGCCCCTGATTTGCCGTAAGCACGCTCTCAGGTGCCTTAACGCGCTCCCAATCAACACGAATGATCCGGTCCACCTCGTCCACCAGAAACCCAAGTGTGCGCTTGGAATACTCTGCGACCATCATGGTCTTGCCAAGGCCAGGCTGAGCATCGAGATGCATGAAAGGGGCCAACGAAAGGACCGGAATTACGTTGCCGCGTAAGGAAATCAGGCCCTCGACGCCTCTCGGCATGTTGGGAGTTTTGGTAATGTGCGGCGTCCGGCCTACTTCCCTGACTTTGAACACATTGATACCAAAAATCTCGCGCGTCCCAAGGGAAAACAGAAGTATTTCCATCTTGTTGGAGCCGGCCAGGCGAGTACGCGCATCAACACTATCCAGCAGGTTCTTGTTCTCAACGAGGTTCATCGTTCGCTCCTGCAATATCTCACGCTACTCGCACGGGCGAGGTTTCCACACCCAGGCGGTTTGCCAAGGTTTCCGAAAGCCTTAGCGGCTCGAACTTGGGCACATATTCGTCCACACCCACCGACAAACCCAATTTCTGGTTTGACATACCAGACAATGATGAATGCATTACCACCGAAATCCCGTTAAATCGCGGATCGGATTTCACCTTCTTGGTCAGAATGTACCCATCCATCTCAGGCATTTCGATATCTGTCAGTATCAGGCTAACGATCGACGATGCAGGCTTGCCCATTGAATGGGCATAGGTTGCCACCTTATCGAGTTCTTCCCACATTTGGCGACCATTAACCGCGGCAACCCCTTTCACCCCCATAGCGACCAATGTGCGTTCGATTTGCTTGCGGGCAACGCTGGAGTCGTCACAATAGAAGACCGTACATTCGGGCTTGTCGACGGTAACCACGCCTCGGTACATGATTTCATTGTCGATATTGGTCGTTTCTGAAAGGACCTTTTCGACATCCATCATCATCACCAGACGGTTGTCCTCCAATTCGGTCACTGCGGTCACCAAACCACCGGTCTGCGCCGTCAACATCTCTGGCGGCACACGCATCTTGCTCCAATCCAGACGAAGTATGGTATCGACACCCTCGACCAAAAAGCCCTGCGTATGACCGTTATATTCCGTCACAATCATGATTTCACGTGGCGTATCGGCCGAAATGCCCGAGTACTTTGCAAGATCGATAACCGGCACTAGGACACCGCGCAAGCTAACCATGCCCTCAACGGATGGCGGCATGTCGGGCGCTGCGGTAATCACCGGAGTACGCATGACCTCGCGAACCTTGAAGACATTGATGCCATAGGTTTCACGACGCCCGGTCCGCTGATCCACGCCTAAGAAAAAGAGCAATATCTCAAGCTTGTTGGTTCCTGCCAACTTTGTTCGCGCATCGATATTTCTTAGTAACTCTGACATTGTCATCCTCTCTCATCGTGCATTTGGCCAATTCCTGCACTTACTCATTCCTAGCAGGCATCCATCTCGCCAAACAGCAACGACTCAGCCAACTCTTGGACTTCGCCCCAAGCTCAAATAACGACACCCAAAGCAGAACATTTAGGAAATTTGGAATAATTTACCAAAATTAGCAATATCTAGCACCTGTTTTACGTTACCACGAACCCCGGTGAGCGCAACATCTTTATTGGCCCCACCCAATTTGTCGCGCAGCATCAGCAACATACCAAGCGCGGAGCTATCCAGGTAATCGACACCTGAGAAGTCAACAACGACCGACCGAACCGATACATCAGCTACTAGTGGCTCATATGCCCCACGAAATTCGCGGTGCGTGTTGAAGTCAAACCGACCAGAGAGCTTGACGACAGCCTTGCCAGCTTCATTTTGAATACTCGCTTGCATTTGCTTTCCTATAAATAAAAATGCAGATTGAAGTCTAGTTTAATACTTTGCCTATCGTCGGCAAGCCCTGGCCTGGGATTCACACGACCAAGGCCCCCAATACACGTCGAGTCATATCGTCTAAGGAGCACTGTTCGTCGACAGCACCTATGAGGAATGCCTCACGAGGCATTCCATAGACAACACAGCTTGCCTCATCCTGGCCAAAAGTTTTTGCCCCCGCCAGACGCATGCGCAACAGACCTTGCGCTCCATCTTTTCCCATACCGGTCAAGATTACCCCGATAGCCTTGTTACCCACCAGTGCCGCCGCAGAATCGAATAAAGCATCGACCGAGGGACGGTGACGATTCACGGGCGGCGATGAGGCCAACTCAATGACATATCCTGATGCAGCCCGACGAATGAGCATATGTGAATGCCCTGGGGCAATATAGACCGTTCCGGGCTCAACCTTCTCGTTGCCTTGGGCCTCAATGACTCTGGGCGCACAAATACCATCCAGTCGGCGGGCAAACGAAGCCGTGAAAGCCTCAGGCATATGTTGCACGACAAGAATGGGCGGGCAGTCGGCAGGCACTCCGTGCAAGAACTCTTTGATCGCCTCCGTCCCTCCCGTCGATGCCCCTACGAAGATTATTTTCCCGCTGCTAGCCACGACTCGGCCAAGCGCATTGGACGAACGAGCATCAGATGTCGAAAGCACTTGTGCGCTCATAGGTCGACGAAGACGCGCGCCCTTGGCAGCCCGTAGTTTATCAACCAGCTCTTCCGCATAACTCTCCATGCTCCTTCCACTATCGGCGCGAGGCTTGCCGATGTAGTCGATAGCGCCCAGTTCAAGCGCCTTCAACGTAATATCAGAACCGGCTTCCGTAAAAGAGGAAACCATGACTACCGGCATTGGGCGCAAACGCATCAATCGTTCGAGGAACTCCAAACCATCCATTTTCGGCATCTGGACATCAAGAGTCAGAACGTCAGGCGACAAAGCCTTGATCATTTCCCGCGCGCTCTGCGCATCCGGTGCAGCACCAACGACCTCCATATCCGGTGCAAGATTAATCATCTGGGTCAGCAATCCGCGCATCAGTGCCGAATCATCAACCACCAGAACACGAATTTTCATAAATGTCTGTTCGGAGAAATGTGAAAAATTGGCATTTTTTGAGGCCGACCGTATCAAATGAACAATTCAACATCGCCTTCCAGCGAAGAGCTGGACAACCGGGACTTGTAATCGCTTTCGCGACTGAACAAGGTATCGTTGTGCACGCGATGCAGTTTTTTCACCAAAACCCGCCCACTATGCGGAAAATAGTAAACTTTTCGCGGATATGAATCCAACAAATCCTTTGCAACAATCGGGATTTTTTCAGTTTTCAGAAAATCAAGCACGAATTCTGCATTTCGGGCACCGACATTGCTGCTCGCCAGACTGGCCATCACCGCGCCCCCCCCGAAAACCTTTGCCTCCATACGATTTCGACGGGCTCCCAGCTTCAGAAGATGGTTGATCAACACCTCCATGGCATAAGTGCCATAGCGTGCCGAAGACCCTGCAGTACTCTTGCCCCCATCGTCAGGCAACATGAAGTGATTCATTCCGCCAATTCCCGAATCGACATCACGGATACAGGCAGCCACACACGAGCCAAGAACGGTTACCAGCAGCGCTTCTTCGGCGGAAACAAAATACTCGCCAGGCAATATTTTTGCCGCCTCAAGGCCGAACTTTCGGTCGAAGTAGCGATTGCTGGCCAAATTCTCATCGTAGGCGTGTGACACAAATTTCTTTCTTCATCGCCCCGAGGCCAAGGCATAGACGGTTTTTCCCAGCGATTTGAACAGGTCCGAGGCATGCAAAAAACTTTCCGAGTGGCCGGCAAACATCAGGCCATCTGACTGCATCATTGGCGCGAAGCGGGAAAGAATCTTGTACTGCGTCGGTTTGTCGAAATAAATCATAACGTTACGGCAAAAAATGATATCCAGCGGCCCTTTGACCGAATAGGTTGAATCAAGCAGATTGATACGCTGGAACTCAATCATTCGCTTCAGCTCCGGCCGAACCGAAACATAGCCCTCCTGAGTTCCCGTACCGCGCAGGAAAAATTTGTGCAGGCGCTCCGGGGCGAGCTTCTCAACCCGCTCGATGGGATAGACCCCCTTCTGGGCAGTTGCCAGCACATTGGTATCCAGATCCGAGGCCATGATACTAATGTTGGAAACGTTGCTACCGAACGTTTCAGCCACCGTCATAGCGATTGAATACGGCTCTTCTCCGGTCGATGCAGCCGAGCACCAAACCCGAACCGGCCGTTTCGTGCCCAGTTTTCGGAGGTGCTCGGCGAAGATCGGAAAGTGGTGAGGTTCGCGGAAAAATGACGTCAGATTCGTGGTCAACGAATTGACGAAACGCTCCCATTCGTCCCCGCCGTTTTTCTCCAGTGCATCCAGATACTGTGCGAAAGACAGCATTCCGGTAGCCCTGAGACGACGAGCGAGACGCGAATAGACCATGTCTTGCTTGACCGGCGACAATGAAATGCCTGCATGCTGATAGATCAGCTTGCGAACGCGTTCGAAATCTGCGGTCGAAAAATTGAACTCACGCGTGCCATTTTCACGGGTAGGAAGGCCGACAGTCAGTCCGGCTCTGCCAGTCGAGACGGCCTGGACTGACTTTCTATACTCATCCATGGTCAGAACTCTTCCCATTCATCATCAAGACTAGCCGTCAGTGCCGGCGGCTTTTTGGGAGAGACCCGAGGCCGCTGTGGCAAGGCTTCCCTCTGACTAGCCTGAGGCGCTGCCAAGCGAGGAGCGACAGTAGCCGAAGTAGCGGCAGCAACCCGGAAGACTGACACAGCCTGAGCAAGGTTATGAGCCTGTTCCTCGAGGCTCTCGGCAGCGGCAGCCGCTTCTTCCACCAGCGCCGCATTCTGCTGCGTCACTTCGTCCATCTGGCTGACCGCCAGACTGACTTGTTCAATGCCTGAGCTTTGTTCGCGACTCGCGTCAGAGATGTCGCCCATGATCTTGGCCACCCGCTTGATGCTGGTGACGACTTCTTCCATCGTCCTCCCTGCCTGGTCTACCAGCTTGTTGCCGTTCTCCACCTTTTCGAC
>Ga0075163_10000266_pt1 | contig 65306 bp, 72 predicted proteins | sample JI1023141ADNA_FD_71478 | JGI IMG/M metagenome (GOLD analysis project Ga0075163, IMG submission 71478) | Wastewater effluent complex algal communities from Wisconsin, to seasonally profile nutrient transformation and Carbon sequestration -... | ecosystem: Engineered > WWTP > Effluent > Algae... | reverse complement strand
AACGGCGATAACCAAGGCGGTAACGGCGGTGGCCAAGGCAACGGCAATAGCGGCGGCAATGGCAACAGCGGTGGTAACGGTAATAACGGTAACGATGATAACAACGGTAACGGCAATGGGAATGGCGGTGGCCAGGGCAACGGTAACAGCGGCGGTAACAGCGGTGGCAATGGCAACAGCGGTGGTAACGGCGGTGGCCAGGGCAACGGTAACAGCGGCGGTAACGGCGGTGGCAATGGCAACAGCGGCGGTAACGGCGGTGGCCAGGGCAACGGTAACAGCGGCGGTAACGGCGGTGGCCAGGGCAACGGTAACAGCGGCGGTAACGGTAACAGCGGCGGTAACGGCGGTGGCCAAGGCAACGGTAACAGCGGCGGTAACAGCGGCAACGGGGGAGGTAATGGGGGCCGCGGTCACTAATTCCACAACCTAGATAGTAAAACTTCTTAAGCCCGTCTCAATTGAGGCGGGCTTTTTCTATGGCGTGACGTGAGGTTTGACGCCAAGCAAAGCCCGGGCAATACTTGGCTGTTCCCCAAATCTTTTCATGGTTTGGCCGTGCTAGAAGGAGCCGTCAATGAACCCTGTCTTATCTCCCACAGCTATCTTGCCTGTGTATGGTAATCCAACCCTCGCTTTTGCGCGAGGCGAAGGTTGTTATGTTTGGAGTGAAGATGGTCGACGTTATCTCGATTTTGGCTCAGGGATAGCCGTATGTTCATTAGGCCATTGCCATCCGCATTTGGTAAGAACACTCCAAGATCAAGCTGCGACGCTGTGGCATTGTTCTAATATTTATCGGATTCCCCTCCAAGAGCGGTTGGCAAAAAGATTAGTTGATGCATCTTTTGCTGACTACGCGTTTTTTAGCAATTCCGGTGCCGAGGCGATCGAGGCGACGATCAAAATTACCCGAAAGTATCATGATGAAACGGGAAACCCTGATCGCTGGCGCATTATTACGGTTAATGGGGCTTTTCATGGCCGGACAATGACCTGCATTTCTGCTGCCGGAAATCCAAAATATCTCAAAGGTTTTACACCTGTGGTTGACGGGTTCGATCATGTTGCTTTCGGCAACCTTAATGAATTGCGTGCAGCCATCACCGATAATACTGCTGGCATTATGATCGAGCCCATTCAAGGCGAAGGAGGAATCCGTGCCTCGAGCATGGATTATTTAAAACAGCTTCGAACGATTTGTGATGAATTCGGGCTGTTGTTGATTTTTGACGAAATACAATGCGGCATGGGCCGTACGGGAAAACTATTTGCCCATGAGTGGGCGGGAATTACGCCTGATGTCCTGGCAACGGCCAAGGGCATCGGCGGTGGTTTTCCCATCGGGGCGACGCTCGTCACAAAAAAAGCGGCGGCGGGAATGAACCAAGGCGTTCATGGAACAACCTTTGGCGGCAACCCTTTGGCGATGGCGGTAGGCAACGCTGTTTTGGATGTGATGATGGCGCCGGGATTCTTCGATAAGGTTACCCAAGTAGGCCGGCGTCTTCACACAATGCTAACCAATATCGTCGCGCAACATCGATCAGTATTTGAAGAGGTGCGAGGCAGCGGGCTTATTTTGGGCTTGAAATGTGTCCTGCCCAATACGGATGTGATCATCGCACTGCAAGAAGCGGGACTATTGACCATTGGTGCGGCTGACAACGTCATCCGAATCATTCCGCCGCTCATTATCGACGAAACCCATATTGCGGAAGCCGCGGATATTTTTGACAAGGTTGCTAAAGCTTTAGTCGGAAAATCCACTCAGGAGAAAGTGGCGTGATTGAAAGTCGCGTCCGGCCTTCCCATATATCCAGGATACGCCATTTCTTGGATATTGATCGGTTTCATGCTGCGGATTTACGCCGAATGTTGGATCTTGGCTTTGCCTATAAACGAGGTGGTCAACGCGAGACGCCTCTTGCAGGCAGGGTTCTTGCCATGATTTTTGAGAAGCCCTCAACCCGGACTCGGGTGTCGTTTGAAGTGGCGATGAAACAGCTTGGCGGTGAAGTCGTTTTGCTTGATGGTCGCACCACCCAACTGGGACGCGGCGAAACTGTAGCCGATACGGCGCGAGTTTTGTCTCGTTACGTCGATGTGATTATGATTCGTACTGATGATAGCGAGCGTTTAAGCGAGCTCGCGCAACATGCGACTGTTCCGGTTATTAATGGCTTAACCGATGCAAGTCATCCTTGCCAACTTATGGCCGATATTATGACTCTGGAAGAGCATCGCGGATCGACGAAAGGTCAGATTGTCACCTGGTGCGGTGATGGAAACAATGTAGCGGCGAGTTGGATACAAGGCGCCTCCAGGTTTGGGTACAAGCTTCGCTTAGCCTGTCCGCCAGAGTTATCGCCTTCGCAGGCCGTCGTTGCTAAGGCCAAGAGTGAAGGTGGGGACATTGCGGTTTTTTCCGACGTACGGGCGGCAGTGCAAGGTGCCGATGCTGTTGTGACGGACACCTGGCTGTCGATGCATGATGACGCGTCGTCAAGTCGTCATAATCTTTTGGCAGGTTATCGCGTCGATGAAAATCTGATGGGTTTAGCTAAACCGGACGCAGTTTTTATGCACTGCTTGCCGGCACACCGGGGGGAAGAGGTCACTGCGGGGGTCATTGATGGGCCTCAATCGGTTGTCTTCGATGAGGCCGAGAACCGGCTTCATGCACAAAAAGGAATCCTATCTTGGTGTCTTGGTGTTAATGAGTAGTCATTTTATATCGCCGTCTCTTATCGCAAAACAGCAAGGACCGGATATTGATGCGGTCGTGCCGTTTGTTGTTCAAGCCAAACCCGGCGACGCTCACAAAGAGATCGATCATATAGATTTTCGGGGCCGTTTGGTGCGCCTTGATGCCGTGGTTGACGAGATTCTTTCTCGACACAATTACCCAGAACCGGTCGCGCAGGTTCTGGCGGAATTGCTGGCCTTGGCCATGGCGATGTCATCAGCGCTTAAATATGAAGGCAGCTTCAGTTTGCAAATTCGCGGTGATGGCCCCGTGTCGTTGATGTTAGCGGATGTTACAAATGAAGGTGCGGTCCGCGGTTATGCGGAGGTTTCAGCATCTCGTTTGGCAGAGCTGAATGGCGCTCGTGATTTTAAGCAAATCTTTGGTGAAGGCTATTTAGCCTTTACAGTTGATCAAGGTGATCATGCCCAACTTTATCAGGGCATAGTCGAGCTAAAGGGCGACGACTTGACGGCGGGAATCACCCATTATTTCCGTCAATCCGAACAGTTTGATGCGGCGCTAAAAATCGCCGCAAAACGTGGAGAAACGGGTAAATGGCGCGCGGCGGCGGCTATGTTGCAGCGCTTACCCGAACATCAGAGTGAGAATCTTTCAGAAGACGAAATCGCCTCGCGCGAGGCGTGGCGCCACGCCATGGTTTTGATGGCGACTCTTTCCAAAGCCGAGCTGTTAAACTTCAATTTGACTGCGCCAGAATTGTTATTTCGCCTCTTTCACGAAGATGGCGTCCGCGTTCATGAATCGCGCCCTGTCAGTATTGGGTGTCGTTGTTCTCCTGAAAAGGTGCAGAATATTGTTTCCGCCCTAACGCCGGAACAACGTAAGGATATGACGGTCGATGGAGAAATCACCATGACGTGTCAATTCTGTAACAAAACCTTTCATTTCGACGGCAATCCATCTGCGGAGACATAGATGAAATTTTCGGCACCTAATCGTCCATTTCTGTGGTTTGTACCGGTATTTGTCCTGTCCCTTCAAGTGATAGCCGCATCTTTATGGGCGCAAGGACAGCAGCCACCGGCCTGGCAAATAAAGCCCCCGATATTGCTTGATGTGGCGAAAATCACCGTTGAGAATACCTATGTCAGCCCAGGCGCCCGCCCTCACGTCGAGCACCTGTTACCAAAGCCTCCCGTGGATATGATCCAGCAGTGGGCTAATCAGCGCCTCCGGACACCCAGTACAATGGGCTCGACAGCCGGGACCGCTCGCCGCGCTGTTGTCACAATTGAACAGGCGTCGATTGTCGAGATGGCGTTGCCTGTTTCGGGGGGTATCAAAGGATTCTTTAAAACGGATCAGTCAGAACGGTACGAAGCAACCTTTCGTGTTCGGGTCGCCGTTATTGATGAAAGTGGACAGTTGGCCAGCGCGACGGCCGAAGCTAAGCGCTCTCGAACAGTTGCGGAAGGAACAAAGGATAAAGAGCGCCGCGATGTGTGGATGCAAGTAGCAAACGAAGCCTTAATCGACCTTGATGCGCGGATGGAAACCGAGATGCGGGTTTATTTAGGTCCGTTTTTGCGGTGAAAGAATGGGCCGCGTTTGAATTTTATACGTGTGCCCAAGAAATAAGACTTTTGATAAATTTCTCCCCAGCCGTAATCTGAGAAGAGGTAATAAATTCGTCAGGCTGATGCGCTTGGGCGATATTGCCAGGCCCGCAGATAACGCAGGATAACCCGGCCGCTTGAAACAGCCCGCCTTCAGTCCCGTAAGAAACTACGTGGTTATCATTCTGGCCGCTAAGTAGGCGAACAAGCTCTGCTGCCGGTGAATCGGTTTCGGGACGTAGCGGCGGAATTCCCGCAAGCTTTTTCGTACGTATAGTCGCTTCTGGTGCGGTGCGTTGGAATTCAGGAAGAATTATATCGGCGCAGCGGCGATTAAACTCGGCGACTATGTCGTCGGGGTTCACATCGGGTAGATTGCGGAGGTCCCAGCGAAGGCGGCAACGCTCTGGAACGATATTTGTTGCGGCACCACCATCGATCGTTGCGACGCCGATCGTCGTATAGGGAGGATCAAAGGGGGAGTTTCCCGGTGCGGCGCGTTTCAGTTCATCCGCCATGCTTTGTAGAATCAAAACCGCTTGAGCTGCAGCGGCAATTGCATTAGCGCCGAGATGAGGGGCGCTGGAATGGGCAGCGCGCCCTGTGAAGATGGTCTCAAAGACATGGCAACCCTTGTGGGCGACTACCAGGTTCATTTCGGTTGGTTCGCCAACGATCACAAGCTTGGGGCGCGGAAACCGTTTCGTAACATCAGCAATTAAATGCGGGACGCCGTGACATCCTGGTTCTTCATCGTAAGAGAAAGCAAAGTGTAGGGGGGTGCGAAGGGGTTGCCGCAGCATATCTGGCACGTGCGCCAGCACGATTGCGATAAAGGTCTTCATATCTGCGGTCCCGCGACCGTAAAACTTACCATCGCGGTTCGTGAGAACGAAAGGATCGCTGTTCCAAGTTTGATCCGTGACGGGGACAACATCCGTGTGACCCGACAAGACTATGCCGCCGCCGAGATCCTGAGGGCCTATAGTGGCCCAGAGATTGGATTTGTCGCCTTCAGCCGATACAGTGCGATATGCCGCTATACCCCATTCATGCAAATAAGCTTCGATAAAATCAATGATAGGGAGATTTGATAGGGATGACGTAGTATTGAACGCGATGAGGCGCTCGAGCATCTCCAAGGTTGTGTATTGGCGAGCCATGGAAGTCCTTATGCCTTAATCGCCAAAAATTAAGTTAAGTTACCCAAGTTTCCGGTGCTGCCGATCATAGACATAAATTCTTGCCGAGTTTCTGGCTGATCACGAAACGCCCCCAGCATACGGCTGGTCACCATGGTAACCCCAGTTTTATTGACGCCCCGTGTGGTCATGCATTGGTGGGCGGCTTCGATGACCACCGCAACGCCACGTGGCTGCAAGACTTCATCGATTGTATTGGCAATCTGTGCGGTCATTTTTTCTTGGATTTGTAGGCGCTTGGCATAAAGCTCGACCACCCGTGCCAGTTTGGAAATCCCGACCACGCGACGCTTCGGCAAATAGCCGACATGAGCTTTGCCGATAATCGGCTCAAGATGATGCTCGCAATGTGAGGTAAAATGAATATCGCGCAGTAGTACGATCTCATCATAACCGTCGGTTTCCTCAAAGGTCCGTTTTAAGACTTCGGCCGGATCGGCTTTGTATCCGGAAAAGTGTTCTTCGTAGGCACGGACCACTCGGGACGGCGTGTCGTGCAGGCCTTCCCGCTCAGGATTATCTCCGGCCCAACGCAAAAGAACACGAACCGCGTTCTCCGCCTCTTCGCGGCTTGGGGGTGAAACTTTTGATTTGGGAGCAGTCATTGTGGCCCCTTGTTTTTATGAAGAATGATCATGAGTCTCTCCGTTCAGCACTATGGCGATAAGATCACAGTGGTCAATTCAATTCCGCCAATCGTTCGGCCTGATCTTGTGCGATTAAGGGTTCGATGATCTCGTCCAGAGCGGCGCCGTTCAACATTTCCTCAAGCTTATAAAGGGTAAGCTCTATCCGGTGATCGGTGACACGGCCTTGCGGATAATTATAAGTCCGGATTCTTTCCGATCGGTCGCCACTTCCAACCTGCCGTTTACGATCGGCCGCGCGCTCATTTTCACGGCGGGTACGCTCAACATCGTAAAGTTTAGCACGGAGCATAGCCATGGATTTTGCTCGGTTCTTATGCTGGGATTTTTCTTCTTGGCACTGAACAACGATGCCGCTTGGTATGTGAGTGATGCGAACCGCGCTATCGGTTTTGTTAACGTGTTGACCGCCAGCGCCTTGGGCACGGTACGTATCCACTCTGAGATCAGACTCGTTGATATGAATATCAACTTCCTCGGCCTCTGGCAAAACTGCGACAGTTGCAGCGGAGGTGTGAATCCTTCCGGACGCTTCGGTTTGGGGAACCCGCTGAACCCGATGCACACCACTTTCAAATTTTAGCCGTGCGAAGACGGTGTTGCCGGCGATCCGTGCGAAGGCTTCTTTCATGCCGCCGAGACCTGTTTCCGTCATATCAAGGAGTTCAAATTTCCAGCCGCGATGTTCCGCATAGCGCTGATACATGCGCAGAAGTACAGCCGCGAATAAGGCAGCTTCTTCACCTCCTGTACCGGCACGAATTTCTAGAATAGCGTTTTTAGCATCGGCTTCGTCTTTAGGAAGCAGCATCAATTGTACCTGCCGTTCCAGATCTTGAACGGTAGTAATTAAGCTTACGCGCTCTTCCAAAGCCAAAGATTTGATCTCAGGATCGCTATCCGAACTGGCAATGATGGTTTCGCATTCAGCTAAATCAGCGTTGGCCTTCTTAAGGGTGCGAATAGCTCCAGCGATCGGGGTTAAATCAGAAAGCTCTTTGGATTTTAAGGCGAAGACTCGCGGTTCTAAGGTGCCGCTAGCAAACTCTGCTTGCAAGGCATCAAAGCGAAGCAAAACTTGATCAAAAGTGGCACTTAAATCCACGGCAATCACGATCCCAAATAAGAAACGATTTTTTCAAGCGATACTTCTTGCTGTTCCCCGCTATCGAGATTGCGGACGACAGCAATGCCACGACTTAATTCGGTATCGCCGATAATAACAGCAGTCCGCGCCGAAACTTTATTGGCGCGCTGCATGCGTTTTTTCAGATTACCGCTATATCCTAGATCAGCGGCAATCCCAGCCCGGCGCAAGTCTTGACTCAAAAGAAGTGCTTTAACCTCGGCATCGGCACCAACGGGGACAATCGCTACCGGTCGCTGTGAGGGAAGAGGATCATCGATCATCATCGCTAGGCGCTCGACACCAGCTGCCCAACCAACGCCGGCTGTTGGGGGTCCACCCATAGTGCCAATGAGGCCATCGTATCGCCCGCCCGCCAGCACGGTGCCTTGAGCGCCAAGACGGTCGGTCGTAAATTCAAAAGCCGTATGGTTATAGTAATCAAGACCGCGAACCAGACGGGGATTGAGTTGGTACCGAAGACCAAGCCGATCCAGGTTTTCTAAAACAGTTGAGAAGAAGGTTTGTGATTCTACGTTCAAATGATCGGCAAAGGCGGGGGCATTTCCCACAAGGGCGCGATCGCCCTCGTCCTTGGAATCAAGAATGCGCAAGGGGTTGCGCTCAAGACGATCCCGACTTTCAGCCGAGAGAGAAGATCGGTGCGCGGTAAAGTAGGCAACAAGAGCTGTTCGATAGGCGGTACGGCTGGCTGTGTCGCCCAAGCTATTAATTTCTAAAGTGGTCGATGGCAAAATTCCTAAGTGATCTAAAATCTGTGCCCCCATGGCAATGACTTCGGCATCACCCAGAGGTGTTGAAACACCTAAAAGCTCAACACCAATTTGATGAAATTGCCGTAAGCGCCCCTTTTGCGGACGCTCGTAACGAAACATAGGACCAGCATAAAAAAACTTAAGCGGCAGATTTTGGCTCATACCGCCGGAAATAAATGCCCGTGCGACACCTGCGGTGTTTTCCGGTCTTAAGGTTAGGGTGTCTCCCCCTTTATCCTGAAAGGTGTACATCTCTTTGGTAACAATGTCCGATGTATCGCCCAATGTTCGACCGAACACTTCGGTAAATTCAAAGATCGGGGTGGAAATTTCCCCATACCCATAGAGTTCAGTGATTTGCCGTCCGGTATCGATAATTTTTCTGTGGCGCCGGGACTCTTCGGGCAAAAGATCATGGGTGCCGCGTACGGCGCTAAGTTGACTCATGGGCAAATCCTCGTAAAGCACCGCGCAAGCGACAGCCTATGCTGCCTCGCAAATGCCGATCGTCGTTATGTCGCTACTGCTGAGAAGGGTAAAGAGAATTTAACTTGGCCACATCAAGGGGCACATCGCGGCGGACACTGCCACTGGCGCCTATAGGCGGCAAAAGACGGCCTTCAACCAAAATCTCTAGTCCACCTGCATTGCCTGTATCCAGGCGGAGCCCGCTTTGATTGGGAACGGGATAAGTTTCACCACGCTGGAGAATTTGCGAGAACACAACCTCGTTGTCGATATTCAAAATTTGTATCCAGCTATCAGCAGATGAGCGGATCACAATCTTCGATTCAATCAATGCCGGATTAACCGGGCTGGCTAAGGCTTCACTAGGCGAACTGGCTGTCGGCGCCACAGCCACCGGATCTGGCGCTGGTAGGGGGCGCATCGCTGGCCCATCGGTTGCCGCCTCTGATGGCGGTGAAAAAACGCCATCAGGGATAGATCCCGTAGCTGAATCAGAAGATAAATTGCCCGGTGAGGGCTCCGGCGCAGGGGCAAGAACGGGTTGATCCGCGCTTGGCATCGTGTCGGATGGTTTGGTCACCGTCGCAGTTGGTATTTGCGGAGAGGATGATCCGCTGTTGGCGTAGTACCATCCGCCATAAATAACCGCGAGGAGGGCCAATGAAGACAGGGCCAAAGCGCCACCAGGAAGGGGCCGATCATTTGCAGGAATAGGAAAGTTGAGAACAGGTTTCGTATCAACAATGCCCATCTCACGCTTAAATTGCTCAGCCAGCACCTCGGCATTTAAGCCAAGGAACTTTGCGTAAGATCGGACAAAACCGACAGCGTAGGTCATGCCCGGTAGCCCATCCATTTGACCCGACTCTAAGGCGATCAAATGACGTTCAGCAATCCGAAGATGAGCGGCAACATCGGTGATGCTACGTTTTGTTGCTTCACGAGTTTGGCGTAGGATGCCCGCGACGGTAGCAGCGGTCAAAGAAAGCTCGGTTTGCGTCGCGGAAAGATTTTCTTCCCGGCGCCGTGCCTCGATCATTTCGGGCGAACCCTCTTTCCCGATATTCGTCACGATGACAACCTAATGAAATAATCCCTTGACAGGCCACGATACTGTGGTCCCGCGGGGGACGCAAGCCTCCCTCTAGGAGAAAATAGCCTTAAAGGGGTATTTCCCCGTCGAGGACAATGCTGTGGTCCTGGGCAAAGGCCGCCAGCCGGCTCCGCAGGCTATGGTTCGGCAAATCGAGGAGACTTAGCAAATAAGGCCGGAATTGAGCCAAATTTAAGCTTCTTATCATCATTTTAACCGGCCCAAGCGACGGCGGGGCCATCGACAGTACGGTAAAGCCTAATCCTAAAAGCGCCATGGCTTCCAAAGGGCGCCCGGCCATTTCGCCACAGACAGCGACAGGTTTCTGGGCGCGCTGGCACTGCTCAAGAACAAACTGAAGAAACCGAAGGCTGCCTGGGGCCAGCCCATCATAGCGCCCGGCAAGAAGAGGATTGCCGCGATCCGCCGCAAATAAAAACTGCATTAAATCGTTGCTGCCAATTGAGACGAAATCCGTAATCGGTAAAAGACTATCTAACTGAAATGCGAGGGCAGGCACTTCCAGCATAACCCCGATTTCCACGCGAGACGGTGGATTGCGGTTGTCATCTTGTGCCCGATCAATTTCATGCAGTAAAAGCCGTCGGGCATTCAAAAATTCTGCTGTTTCGGCGATCATAGGAAACATGACACGGAGATGCCGATTGGCGCTCGCACGCACCAGAGCCCGCAGTTGTTGCCGCAACATAGCCGGCCGATCCAGCGCAATGCGGATAGCGCGCCACCCCATGGCGGGGTTCTCTTCTTCGGTTTTTGCCAAATAGGGAAGAATCTTGTCGCCACCAACATCGAGCGTCCGAAATGTTACTGGCTTATTTTCGGCTTCATCTAAAATGCGACGGTAAATTTCTTCTTGAGTTGTGACGTCGGGATATCCTTGTCGAATCATGAAGGGAATTTCCGTCCGGTACAGGCCAATACCTTCGACACCGGATCGCCGTAGATGTTCAAGATCCAAAAGAAGACCGGCATTTAAGTTCAGCGCCACGCTAACGTTATCCAGCGTGACAGCCGGGAGATCATAGGTTGCCAAATACATAGCTTTTTGGGCGACCAGCGCGTGAACTGATTTAGCAAAAGTTTCACGGACTTCGTCGCTCGGGCGAACGTAAACCTGCCCGATCTTTCCATCGACGACGATGGGATCACCCTCTTCAACTTTCAGCAATAATCCGGGAACGCGGCCAACCACGGGTACGTCAAAAGCGCGCGCAACAATGGCGACGTGATCAGTAGGAGAACCTTCTTCTAAAACCACGGCTTTTAATCGCTGCACATCATAATCTAACAGGTCCGCCGGGCCAAGCGCGCGAGCAATCAAAATTGAATCATCGGGTAGGTCGCGGCGACCGGGCTCTGTCCCTGTTAGATGCATCAGCAGTCGTTGATTAAGATCTTCCAGATCAATCAATCTTTCGCGCAAGTAAGCGTCGGTAATTGTTGCCATCCGCGCGCGCGTATCGTTCAGCACCTGATAGACAGCGGCTTCCGCTGAGAGGCCAGTGCGTATGCCTTCAGTCATTCGGCGTTGCCAGCCACGATCATGAGCGAACATGCGGTATGTTTCTAGCACATCACGAGGTTCGGCATATCCGCCCAAGTTTTCGCCATCAGAGAGGCGGTCCAGCATATTTTCAATGCTGGCGTGAAGCGCACTCATCCCGGTGCGGAGCTTTGCCAATTCTGCTTCCGTGTCGTCGGCGTAAAGGCGGGATAGAGAAAAATTCGTGTTATGAAGGATGGCCCGGCCCATGGCTAAACCACCGTTAAGGCTGATGCCGATGAGCCGCATCGGCATCGGCAAACCATCACGGGGCTCGAGTTCAGAAATGCTGACCAGCTCACCACTACCGACCACTTCAGAAACGGCCATGGCGATGGTTTGCAGGCTTTCTACATCCTCGTCGTTATAGTCACGGGCGATGCGGTTTTGCACCACCAGCACGCCCACAACGCGTCCGCGCGACAGGAGAGGAACGCCCATAAGCGAAGAGAAAATCTCTTCGCCAGTTTCCGGACGATAGGCGAAGTTGGGATGGGATTGCGCATCGGCTAGGGCAAGCGGGCTAGCCACAGCGGCTATGTGGCCCACAAGCCCTTCGCCCACGCGAAGCTTTGTTTTATGAACGGCCTCAGGACGTAATCCAATGGTGGCAAAAAGCTCGAGAACCTCGCCGGCTCGCATAACGTAAACCGAGCACACTTCAGCAACAAAGCTTGCAGCGATAATCCGCACCAGCTCAGCTAAGCGTTGCTCGGCAGGTGCAGGGCTCGCCATAAGGTCGCGAACTCGGCGAAGCAACTGTCGCGCACCGCCACCCCATGCTGTTGTTCCAGCCATGGCTTACTTTGTCCGGAAAAAAACTGCCGCAAATAACAAGATCAAATCTCCTTATTAGTCGGCGTCCAATCCATAAGCAGAATGGAGGGCGCGCAGGGCAAGTTCGGTATACTCACCCGCCACCAATACGCTAATTTTTATCTCAGAGGTCGAGATCACTTGGATATTGATACCTTTTTCAGAGAGAGTGTGAAACATCGTTTGCGCAACCCCGGCATGACTTCGCATCCCCACTCCGATAACAGATATTTTGACGACATTCTTGTCGGTTACCATCCGGGCATAAGCGATATCTTTACGGCGACTTTCAAGTAGGGATGCCGCGCGATCCAAATCGGCTTTGCCGACGGTGAAAGTAACATCGGTTGTTTTGCCGTCCTGACTAACGTTTTGAACGATCATGTCTACATTAACCGCCGCTTCGGCAAGCGGACCAAAGATAGCGGCAGCAACGCCGGGTCGGTCGGCAACGCTAACCAAAGTGATTTTGGCTTCATTGGGATCATAAGCAACGGCACTGACTACTTCTTTTTCCACGATCTCATCCTCGTCGATAACCATTGTTCCGGGAATGTCGGCAAAACTGGAAAGAACCTGCAGTCGTACACGATGATTCATTGCCATCTCAACCGAGCGGGTTTGAAGCACCTTAGCGCCTAAGGACGCCATTTCCAGCATCTCTTCATATGAAACAGAGTGAAGTTTGCGGGCTTTGGTAACGATGCGAGGATCAGAGGTATAAACACCATCAACATCGGTATAGATATCGCAACGATCCGCCTTAATCGCGGCTGCCAAAGCCACCGCAGAGGTATCCGAGCCGCCGCGTCCCAAAGTCGTAATTCGGTGACGGGGGGAGACGCCCTGGAAGCCAGCAATGACAGGAACCTGACGTTCAGTCATTCGTTCCAGCAAAAGGGAAGGATTGATATTGAGAATGCGGGCTTTCCCGTGAACATCGTCGGTTTCGATAGGAAGTTGCCAGCCAAGAAAACTGCGTGACGGTACGCCTTCTTGCTGAAGCGCCAAGGCCAAAAGACCTGAAGTGATTTGTTCGCCGGCGGCAACAACGGTATCGTATTCCCGCGTATCATGCAGGGGGGCTATTTTACTGATCCAGTCGACAAGCTTATTGGTTTCGCCCGCCATGGCCGAGACGACCACGCAGATCTCATGACCCTCCATCCACGTCTTTTTGACAGTACGGGCCACGTTGCGGATGCGATCCAAGTCAGCGACCGAAGTTCCCCCAAATTTTTGCACCAGCCGCGCCATGAGCCGCTGTTCCTTCCTTACGTCAATGCCGCATACCCTATACAAGGTATGTGACAATTATATTATAGGCTTAACGGTCTGCCGTCTTGCCGGATGCTTGGGGTCTATCCATACTCGTTTGATAACAAGGGCGCAACGCAGTCGATGCCACAAAGTTAAGGAACCGGTGATAAGATTATGCCCATGACGACGCCACCATCTTCTGAAGCTGACTTACCAACCGAGCCCGCGACGCGGCGCGACGCTAAGAATGCGGATAAAAGGCCGGCCGGATCCGCCGATCCAGCAGAGATCGCTCGTTTCTCGGCTATGGCACAGGATTGGTGGGATCCCCAAGGAAAGTTTCGCCCCCTTCATCAATTGAATAAAACACGGCTCGGTTTTATCCGAGAACAGCTCTGCCGCCACTTTGAAAGGGACGCCAGTGCTCTTAAGGCGCTTAATGAATTAACGGTGCTGGATGTGGGTTGCGGCGGTGGCCTGGTTGCTGAGCCCATGGCTCGTCAAGGCGCGCAGGTTGTAGGGATCGATGCGGCAGAAAAGAATGTTATGATCGCCAAGGCTCATGCGATGTCCTCAGGTGTTGCCGTGGATTACCGTACTGCTGTACCCGAAGATCTTGTTGCTGAAAAAAAACTTTTTGATGTTGTTCTGGCTCTAGAGGTTGCAGAGCATGTCACCGACCCCACAGCTTTCATTGCTGATTGTGCGCGACTTTTAAAGCCGGGTGGAATTTTGATCATGGCGACCTTAAACCGAACGGCGAAGGCTTATCTGATGGCTATTATTGGCGCTGAGTACATTATGAAATGGTTGCCAAGAGGCACCCATAGCTGGGCTAAGTTTATTCGTCCGTCAGAACTCGTAACGGCGGCGCGCCAATCAAGACTGGCCGCAACAACGCTCATGGGAATGGTTTATAATCCGCTACAGGCGTCATGGCGACTGTCGCCGAAAGACTTAGATGTAAATTATTTGATGGTTGCGGTAAAGCCACCGCAACATTAACTGTCGTGACGCTGTGCCCATGGAATACGCGCCACATTGATGCCTTCCTCCGCAAGATCACGTGCTTCAGTATCGCTGGCGTCGCCATATATATTACGTTTTTTGATTTCGCCGTAATGCATTTTGCGCACTTCTTCGGGAAAGCGCTCGCCAACATGTTCCGCATTGGCCTCAACATAAGAACGTAACTCCTTAAGTTGAGTAAGAGAGTCGGCGGTAGTTTCGCTTTCTTTACGGTCGCTTTCTTTATGACGGCTAGTTGAGCTTGCAATAGCGGGGGCCATTGGTGCCTTTTCAATCTCTCGTGAGCTGCAAACAGGGCATAAAATTTTGTGTTTCGAGGTTTGTTCATCATAAGCGGCGTTATTGCTGAACCAGCCTTCAAAACGATGGTCATTCGCGCACAAAAGATGGAATTTAATCATTCGTTGTATTATTCCAGGGGGGTTATTCGTTAACACTTTCAGTGTACGATAATTCTAACGCGAGCAAAATCAGAATAAAACTTTCTTTTTGTGCGGTTTTCTGAGCCATAGTTAATGGGATCGGAGATGGGGATGTATCGCTTTAAAATATTATGCTTTTTTAACGCCGGAGCACTTCTCATCACAGGTAACCTTCTGTTTGGATGCGCAGGTTGGGCATTAGCCGCGGATTTGCCATCTTTTGTCGGTGATCGTGAGGCTTTTGTTCCGGCTCCGCACAGTTTGACGCCCCAAGCGCCTTTAGCCCCTGAGGTTGCCTTTGCTGATGCCGATGGTAATCCTAAAACCTTTGCGGATTTTCGGGGTAAGCTAACAGTGGTTAATTTTTGGGCAACATGGTGCGCGCCCTGCGTTGCGGAGATGCAGTCACTCGATCGGTTATCCGCATTAATGCATCAAGATATTGTTGTGGTGGCTCTGTCTCAGGATCGGGGAGGTAAAACCGCAGTTGCCCCATTTTATGATCGGCAAAATATCAAACATTTACCTATCTACCTTGATCCTCGTGGTGTTACGCGAAGAGCTTTGGGTATAGGTGCATTGCCAACCACAGTAATTTATGACCATAGGGGCAAAGAAGTGGGGCGTTTGCTGGGAACCGCGGCATGGAATAGTCCATCGGCCATAGCTTTTCTTAAGGAAATTGCCCTTCGTTCGGTTACAGCTCACCGACCTTAAGAATCGCATGTTCTTATAAAATTCAATGACGGAGGGGTTGCTTTACGCGAATAAAGATTTTACGCCTTTACGGTAAATCGATATTCAAAATTAAGACGTGCGGCGCGCGGTTCGTGAAAGATATTCAATGAAAATAAACAGGGCGTTAATATTTTTTCTTGTGACAGGTATTTTGGCGTTGCCGGCCCAGGCGCAGAATACGGTTACAGATCCTTATGCAAACCGACGCCCGGATTCTTCTCCGCCTTCTCAGCAGTCTACCCCTACCGCGCCGATACTTCCGTCGGTGCCGTCCGCGTCTTCCTTGCCTAAAATATCTCCTATGCCTGTGCAGCAGCCTAAATCTATGGAAGCGCTGGCCGTGGAGGCCGAAGCCAGAGCAGCTGAAATTATTCAATCGTGCCGTGCAGGGCGTGCGGGGTTGGTCTCGGTACGTGCAGCTTCGGCTGATCTAACGCGTCGCAGCGCCGCATTGGAAAAACGATTGACGACCTGGCAAACCCGAGCTTCTGCGGTGACAAATCTCGCGCCAAATATCGCTGAGGCGCAGGGACGTTTAAATATAGCTCAGCAGCGATTACGGGATGCATCCGCGTTGGCCGAAGGAGGAGCTGGTGGTGCCTGTGGGGCGCTTGAGGCAGCAAAAAAAGATAATCGTACATCAGCACAACGACAATTTCTGATGGATGCACGCGAAGGTGCGCAACAAGCGCAGGGCGCAGCAAATAATCGTGTAAATGCCTCGGAACAATGCCAAGCTTCTGCTCAAGAATTGCGCACCGCGACGGCAAATATGCCTGCAGGTGTTGCTTCAGAAAAAAGTTTAAGTGGAGATGTCTTTGCGCTTCGTAATTTACTTCAAGATCGCAAGATAAAGCGTCAGGTTGTTGTCGATAGTGCTTCAACTATAACCAAAGCGCGGAATAATCTTATCAAGCTTCAAGAAGCTGCAGATGAATTTCAGGCCTCTTCCGTCCCTCCTGAGGATGCAGCAGCATATGTTCGCATCACCAAAGCAATAAAGTCCGCACCGGATTGTGGTGCCGAATTAGAAGCAGGTGTGAAGGCTACTGAAACTGATGGCACCGTGGATCGGACAGAAGCCATAGCTCAGCGCACGCAAGACATTGCGACATCTCCAGCAAGCCGAGCGCTTGAAGCGACCCTTACCGCGCGTGAGGCAGCAATTGCGGGGGCGGTTTCGTGTCGGAGTGACAGCGCAAAAATAAGTGCCGCGGCCCCGCGCGCAGCTAGCTGCTTGTCTAGTCTTGAGAATCTCTCTGGTGCGGCTGTGGCGCGTCAAGCCGCCGATTTGGAAGCGGCGCGCCGTCGCTGTCCGCCGGGCAGCCGACCACAGTGGAATGATGCACAGAATATCGCCGAGTGCGCGTGCCCAACAGCAGAAGGCATGACATGGAATGCCGATCAGTCGGCGTGCAACAGTCGGGCATCGTTTAACGAGTGGGCGGCAGAACAATGTCGGGCCGAACTCCAGGGGTCCATTGTCGCTTCTGGAGATCCAGTAACGGGACGATATTCTTGCCGATGTCCCTCGGGGCTAACGCGCGCAAATGATGGTCAAAGCTGCTTGGATACGGCCGATCTTCGGGCGCACTGTAATCGCATTCTTTGGGGCTCAGAACCCATTGAAGCCTATTCTGATGGCCGGGTTCAGTGCGGTTGTCCCCGGGGTAGTGAAAGCTATCGGGGGGAATGTATACGTGCGGATCTGTTTGATTCGCCCTTTCGTCGGTCATATCCCTTTGGGGATAGAGGACCATTTGACCGTAATTGGGATCGAGATGGATGCTATCGCGATCATTTTAATGGCCGGATTTATTGCAACCGCCTATAGCCGCTAACCGGCGGGCCGTGAGGGTCTCAGAAGGACAGTTTCGTTTCGGCTAAGGTTCTGATAAACCGATGCGGTTACTAAAGGGGACTGCCGTGATGAATGATCCTGCGCGCCAAGCAATTCTTGATGCTGCTCGCGCTTATTTTGATGCCAAGGGTGAACGAAAGTTTGTGCCGGGTAAAACCTACATTGCCTCATCGGGTAAGGTTTTAGATGCGGCCGATCTAGTTAACCTAGTCGATGCGTCATTGGATATGTGGTTAACGGCAGGGCGCTTTACCGAGATGTTTCAGTCGCGGCTGGCGACAAAATTTGGTCTTCGGTACGCATCACTAACAGTCTCTGGATCTGCTGCCAATCTTTTGGCATTTTCTGCATTAACCTCTCCGCAGCTGCATGAACGTCGCATCGCACCGGGCAGTGAAGTGATTACTGTTGCCGCAGGATTTCCAACCACGGTGGCGCCAATTGTGCAAAATGGATGCGTTCCTGTTTTTGTCGATATTGACGCAGCGACGGGGAACGTTCGTGTGGATCGCTTGGCAGAAGCAATCACGGATAAGACGCGCGCAATTATGTTGGCCCATAGCTTAGGCAACCCGTTTGATTTGGATACGGTTACAAAGTTAGCCGCCGATCACAATCTTTATCTTATAGAGGATTGTTGCGATGCTTTTGGTGCTTTGTACAAAGGCAAAAAAGTAGGCACCTTTGGCCACACCGCAACCTTAAGCTTTTATCCGGCGCATCATATTACTATGGGGGAGGGCGGTGCGGTTTTAACCAACCGGAAATCACTCAACCGATTGATCGAGAGTTATCGAGATTGGGGGCGCGACTGTTGGTGCCCGCCCGGCAAAGACAACACCTGTGAGAAACGCTACGACTGGCAGCTCGGCGATTTGCCTTATGGTTATGATCATAAATTTACCTATACCCATTTGGCGTATAATCTTAAAGCTACTGATATGCAGGCGGCGATTGGCTGCAGCCAATTGGATAAAGTCGACGGGTTTATTGCCCGGCGGAATGAAAATTTCGCGGCCTACACCGAGGCGTTTCGCGCCGAAGGGCTAGATGAATATTTTATCCTACCAGAAGCAACGCCAGGATCGCAGCCGAGCTGGTTTGGGTTTCTTCTGACTTTGCGCGATGGGCTAAAAATGAATCGCCGGGATCTTTTGGCTTATCTTGAAGAGAAGCGTATCGGAACCCGATTATTGTTTGCCGGAAATTTGACGCGGCAACCGGCATTTCAAGGCGTGGCGCATCGGATTGTTGGCGATTTGACGGTGACTGACAAGGTTATGAACGACAGTTTTTGGCTTGGCGTATGGCCGGGGATCGGCGCCGAGGAGCGGGGATATGTCGTTGAGACCGTCAAGTCGGCGATCAAGGCGCTGAATTAATGGGGAAGGCACGCCTTCGAGCTCTTGTGTCGGGCGCCACAGGGTATATCGGGAGCCACATGGTTTCCGCTCTTGTCGCTGAAGGCTGGGAAGTTGCTGGGCTCTTTCATAAAACTGCACCGGCGGATCAAGGGCCGTGCCAATGGTTTGCTGCGGATAAAGCGCGGGATATTGTCGTTAGTTTTCGCCCGCACGTTATTTTTCATCTTGCGACACTTTATAAGGCGCAACACAGTCCGTCTGATATTGCGGCAATGATCGATGCTAATCTGCATCTGGGAGCCGAACTGCTGGAGGCTCTGCAGTCGATCGGCGGTGGTGGCTTTGTCAACGCGGGTACGTATTTTTCCTATGATGCACAGGGTGGGGCTGCGCCCAATAGTTTTTACGCCGCGACAAAATTATCGTTTCAGCAGATGCTGGATTACTATGCACGTGAAGGCGGCGTCCGTGCAGCAACACTTGTTCTTTTCGATGTTTATGGGCCTGCGGATCGCCGGGGGAAGCTGTTGCCGCAGCTGGTTTCCCTTGCCCGAAGTTCTGCATCCTCCCCGCCGTTGGGCTTGACGCCAGGGCAGCAAATTCTAGATCTTTTGCATATCAAAGATGTTTTAGCCGCCTTTTTGATTGCAGCCATAAGGACCCAAGCTGGACAGGACGCCGAGGGTGGATGGCACCGTGTTTGGTGTTTGCCGTCGGGGTTCCGGCTTAGTCTGCAAGACGTGGTGAGGATGATTGAAACTATTACAGGCCGATCCTTGCCGGTAACATGGGGTGCGCGCCCTTACCCATCGCATCAAATTTTCCGTCCAACGGTAGGTTTGCCGACGCTGCCAGGATGGCAGCCGCAAATTCCGCTTGAAGCCGGGGTACGAGAAATGCTGAATGCAGTTATAGAGTCTTCCGGGAGCGCTTAGTGGCTAAACCCCTTATCAGTATCGTCTGTCCAGTCTTTAATGAAGAAACTAACATTGCCCGGATGTATGCCCGCACACAGAGCGCCATTGCCGCGGAGCGGGCTCACTACGATTTTGAGTATATCTTTACCGATAATCATTCTGCCGACTCCACTTTCGCAGCCTTAACGGAAATCGCGGCGACGGATAAACACGTCCGCGCGTATCGGTTTTCCCGCAACTTTGGCTATCAACGGTCGATCTGGACCGGATACATCAAGGCACGCGGTGCGGCGGCCATTCAGCTGGATGTCGATATGCAGGATCCGCCAGAAATGATCTCGGCGTTCTTGCGACACTGGGAAGCTGGGGCAAAGGTTGTTTACGGTGTCCGTAAATCCCGACAAGAGGGAGCGATTATTACGGTGGCCCGAAAAGTTTTTTATTGGATTATTGATGCCTTATCGACCGAGCATCTTCCGCGTAATGCCGGAGATTTTCGTCTTGTCGATCGAACCATCATTGACGAGGTCGCCAAGATACGCGACCCCAATCTTTATCTGCGCGGCCGGATTGCCGCCCTTGGGTTCAAACAAGTGGGCTTGCCCTATGACCGTGAGGCCCGCGTATCGGGCTTCAGCAAATTTTCCATGGGTCACTTATTTTCTTTAGCGATTGATGGAATCACCAGCCATTCGGCAAAGCCCCTAAGGGCGGCGACGTTTCTTGGTCTGGGAACGATGGTGTTGGCCTTGGGAATCGCGGGAATTTACATCGTGGCTAGGCTTTTTTTCGGCGCCGATTGGCCGCCCGGATTTGCAACGGTGGTCGTCCTCGTGTTGTTTTTCTCGGCGCTGAATTTTCTCTTGTTGGGAGTCTTAGGCGAATATGTTGCGCGCATTTTTGAGCAATTAAAGATTTCCGCAGAAACGATTATTGAAAGTTCGCTTAACGACGAGCCAAACGATGGAGACGCCGCATCGACCAAAAATCGACAAGCCGATCGACCAAAAGGGCCATCGCGGCCAAAGCCAAAGGAATGATGGGCGTAAAGTAGCGCATCTCGACGTAAACCGCTGAATAGATCCCAGCAAAAATCATGAATCCTGCCCAAGCGGTAAAGGCAATGTAAGAGTTGTCGTTTAGATGTTTCTGTTTGCCGTAAGTTATGGCGGCCCAAATGGGAACGCCGATGAGAAACAGCGCAAAAAGAATGATGGAAATCAACCGTGCTATACTATCAGCAATCAGTAGGCCAAGACCGGATAATGTGAAATTCGCTTGCAATTGCCGAAGCATTTTCCTCGTATCTTGAAGCAGACGATTTCCCTGGCCCGGTCCAAACTGATAGAATTCATTCAGATTCCACAGCGGATTGGTTAATAGAAAAGCTGTAGCATGAGGCTGGAAATTGTGCGCTGTGTTGCGCAAAAAGCCGATGGGGTGATGACGGACGGTTGTGAAATACTTTCGAGAAGCAACGACACCCAATTCTCGGTCGTTGTACCCATGAGCTTTGCGTAACTCAGCAAGAACTTTGGCAACAGCATCTAACGTATCATAATCCTGCGGCGCGGCGCGGCGGACAGCCTCATCAACTTCATCGGTTCCTGTGAAAGGGTGGCCGTAACCGCGTCCCTCCATATACATAGGCATCTGCAGCCAATTCATGTGCCCCGTGCCGCCAATTGTCATGTGACCGGTTCGATAGTGATTCCAGCCCATATAAACTCCGGCCATCATCACCAAGGGGATTATGAAAATCACACCAGCGCACGCAATAGCCGGCCCACTGCGCCGCTGACGATAAAAACTTGCCGCTAAAATTCCCAAAGGAATGACCGCCAAATACACTCCGGCATCGCGCATCCACAGGCCATAGCCCCAAAGAAAACCCATGCCGGCCAAAATCAAGGGTGAAAGAGACCATAGGCCTAGTCCAGCCCCAAGGGCACCGGAAACCACCGCAACAAAAATTGAGGCATTTAGGCTGTCGGTCAGGATTGCTGAATCAAAAAGTGTTGATCCAGAAAATCCATAACACACCATAGCCGCCCAAATAATCCAGCGACGGGCTACGGTTGCTTCAAGAATTCGCATCATGGGAGCGAAGGCGAGGCAAGAGCCAAGTGCCTGCACGACAAGAACGGCATAGGCCCAAGAAGATCCAAATATGATTTTGGCAGCGGCAATAACAAGAGGGTAACCTGCGGTACGGAATACAAGGTTATAGTCAACAGCATTCCCTTGTTGGGTTAGCCACCTGCTGTCCTTAAGAATACGGTCGGCAAATAAAGTATAGCCGCTCGTATCAAGAAAATGGATCGGGCCAAAAGCGCACGCGATTGTGATCTTCGCCAAAAAAAGTAGGCACAGGCCGATTCTAAGTGATGGGGCGTAGGGCATTTATGAGCTGGGAACCTATCGAAGCAAATCTCGTTTTACTTACATGAGATTGATAACCCGACGGAGCTTACAGGAGCACAAAGCCAGATAATATGCCTTTCTAAGAGGGGCAAATAGGAAAAAAGGCGGAAATTCGGTTAAAACCGCCTCAATTTGGCCATATGAACAGGAGAGTTTTGCTTTTCTTCCTGCCGGAGCCGCATCGGGGTGCGTTTTATTTTCGGCCAACCGCGAGTAGGAGACGATAGGATGTTTCAAGAATTCAGAGCAGCGGTCAGAAAGACCGCCCTAGGAGTGGTAGCCTGCAGCGGGTTGCTTATCCTGCCAAATTTGGCCAGAGCCGATGATGCGGCTGACGCGAAAACTTTCATAAGTGATGTTCATCGCCAAGTGGTCGATGTTTTCACTCGGGGAGACAATAGTGCTGCCCGCCGCAAGATTTTTGCGAATATGGTCCATGACTATTTGGCCGTCGAAGCTCTTTTGCCGCAAGTGATTGGCGAATATTGGTCCAATGCAACTCAGGAAGAGCGCAAAAGTCTGGCTGAAGCCTACAAGCGTTATGCAGCGAATGTTTATGCTGAGGCTTTAGACGAGCTTTTCATTAAAGATTTTTCGATCACCAAGGTTGAAGCCCAAGGCGCTGGCCGGTTTAAGGTCATGACCAAGGTTGATCGCACCTATTCGCCTGTCGGTAAAAACTTTGCTTGGAACATCATCGAAGACAGCTCGGGTCAATTCCGGATTGTCGATGTAGCTGAAGGTGGGTTTAGCCTTGCTGCAGTCGAAAAGAAAGAATGGGATGCCGTTCTAAAAGCAGGCGGTGTACGCGGTATGCTGGACAAGTTGGGCGCGCGCCTTATGGAAGCTCGTGCGGCAACAAACTAACTTTAATAATCGTGATAAAAAACCCCAGTTTTATCTGGGGTTTTTTTATGGGAAGTTGGCGGATTATTTGAGGGAGACCCAAGTCAAGCGCAGGGCATTGGCGATAACACTTACCGAAGAAATTGCCATAGCTGCTGCGGAAATTATGGGTGAAAAAAACGTGCCATACATAGGATAAAGGATGCCGGCAGCAATGGGTATTCCTAAGGCGTTATAGAGAAAGGCAAAGAAAAGATTTTGCCGGATATTGCGCAGCGTCAGTCGCGATAAATTGATTGCTCGAATAATATAATTAAGATCACCGTTTAACAAAATGATCTGAGCGCTTTCTAGGGCGACGTCTGTTCCAGTTCCCATGGCAATACCCACATCGGCCGTCGCCAGAGCCGGCGCATCATTGATCCCGTCGCCTACCATAGCGACCACGCGGCCTTTTGCTCTAAGAGCAGCGATTACTTGGCTCTTCTGTTCGGGCAAAACCTCAGCCTGTATAGTGTCAATTTTAAGCTGATCGGCGATAGCATGGGCGGTTACAGAATGATCTCCCGTCAGCATAACCAAACGCTTACCCTGGTTTCGTAAAACGGTAATGGTGTCAAAAGCGGAGGGCTTAAGGGGGTCATTTATAGCAAATAAACCGGCTATGGTTTTATCGACAGCGATAAAAATCACTGTGGCGCCTTCTCGGCGTAAGATATCGGCATCCTTACCTAATGTCGCGGTGTCAATTTCTTGGTCTTGCACAAAAGCTAAACGGCCAATTGTCACGGTGCTATTTTCTACAGTGGCAATAACGCCTTCGCCACTTGCAGTATTAAAGTTTTCTACTGGTAAAAAGGTCAATTTTTGATCACGAGCCGCAGAAACAATGGCAAGGGCCAAGGGGTGTTCGCTCAAATGTTCGACACTACTACCAAGCCGCAGCAGTTGATTTTCGGTAAAGCCAGGCAGCGCGAGTATTTTTGTTACCGCCGGCTTTCCTAGAGTTAATGTTCCCGTCTTATCAAAAACTACGGTGTCGACTTTCCCCAAAATCTCAAGCGCCGTGGCATCTTTGATTAAAATTCCGGCCTGAGCGCCGCGCCCTAAGCCAACCATAACCGACATGGGTGTAGCCAAGCCCAGTGCGCAGGGGCAAGCAATAATCAATACAGAAACAGCAGCGATTAGGCCGAAAGCAAATCGGGGTTCGGGACCCCATATTGACCAAGTAATAAAAGTAACGATAGCGATTGAGATAACGCTTGGCACAAACCATTCTGCGACACTGTCGGCAAGTCGCTGTACTGATGCGCGGCTTCTTTGTGCAGTAGCGACTAGGGCGACAATTTGTGATAAAAAAGTGTCTGCGCCAATTCGTGTCGCGCGCATGGTAAGTGCGCCTGACGTATTTAATGTCCCCCCGATAACCGCATCGCCTGAACTTTTTACGACCGGAAGAGGCTCGCCTGTTACAAGTGATTGATCAACGGGTGATTGTCCGTCCTGGACCGTACCGTCGACTGGAATTTTTTCACCAGGCCTTATACGAAGCAGATCGTCTATAAGAACGTTGTCTATGGAAATATCTTCTTCAGATCCATCACTATTTAAACGGTGGGCTGTTTTGGGTGAAAGCTTGATAAGCGCTCGGAGAGCATCTCCGGTTTTTTCTCGTGCGCGTAATTCCAGAATTTGCCCTAAAAGGACCAATACGGTGATGACCGTCGCCGCCTCGAAATAGACAGCAATCGTGCCATTGGCTTGGTGAAACGACATTGGAAAGAGTTGAGGAGCTAGAGTTGCGAAAATACTATATGACCAAGCGGTGCCCATGCCCAATGCGATCAAGGTAAACATATTTAAATGGCGAGTTATAAGTGATCGCCATCCCCGGACAAAAAAGGGCCAGCCCGCCCACCAGACCACGGGGGTTGCCAAGAGGGCTTCAATCCAAATTTGTACTGTAGGATCGACCCATCCATGCAATCCAAAAACATGGCCGCCCATTTCACTAATGAAAATGGGAAAAGTAAGGATAAAACCGATCCAAAAACGCCGACGCATATCGGCAAGTTCGGGATTGGGGTCTGACGTCAAAACTGGGTGGTTTGGCTCCAATGCCATTCCGCAAATCGGACAATCACCCGGTGTATTTTGCTGAATTTCCGGGTGCATAGGACAGGTATAAGCACCAACAATGTGGGGCTGCAATTTTCGCGGCAAATTATTTTCTGGAGTCGTTCGGTGAAGATACCGATGGGGATCTGCCAAGAATTTCGTCCGACAGCCAGCGCTACAGAAAAAATATTGTTTACCGTCATAATATGCTTGGTGCTTGGCGGTCGCAGGAATAACGGTCATTCCGCAAACAGGGTCTTTTTCCGGAGAAGAAGTCGCATGATGAGAGCAACAGTTTTGATGGGTCATGAGGGGCCTCCGGCAAAAATAGCCTTGAAGGCTATACCCCTAGGGGGTATAGTGCAAGCTATGAAACATCAAAATCGCGAAGCGTGCCGTAAACGATTGGGCCGGATTGAAGGCCAAGTCCGTGGCTTAATCCGCATGATTGATGAAGACCGCGATTGCATCGACATCGTCACGCAAATAGCGGCTGTCCGGTCGGCTTTGCGCCGAACTGAAGAGGCCATACTGCAAGACCATGCATCGCACTGTATCGAACATGCCATCTCCAGCGGCGATAAAACCGAGCAGCGGCGCCAGATTACGGATCTGATGGATGTTTTGGCGCGGGTACAGCGCTAATGATGCCGGCGGAGGGACTAAAGTTTCAGCTTCATGCCTTCATGACTGGCGACAAACCCCAATCGACTGTAAAATCGATGGGAGTCGATGCGGGTCTTGTCAGTCGTGAGTTGCGCCGTTCGGCATCCCCGTTGCCGCGCCAGATTAAGGGCATATTCAATCAAGGCATTGCCAATTCCCCGGCCCCGATATGCCGCACCGACGCGGACCGATTCAATTTGGGCACGCCAGGCACCTTTGTGGCTGAGGCCAGGAATAAAGGTCAGCTGCAGGCAAGCAACGATAGCTCCGGCATCATCGCCCACGATCAAGGTTTGGCGGGGATCGCTTATGATCGCCGCAAAGGCATCACGATAGGATTGAGGCAAGGGATCGCGCAACTCTTCCCGAGCAGCACCCAGTGGATCATCGGCCAGAAGGGCGATAATGGCCGGAAGATCAACAATCAAAGCGGTGCGAAATCGTGTATTTTGGGCCATATGACTATCAAAGTACCATTAGAGAATATGGAGCAACCTTGGTTTCTTAATAAATTGAAGACGCAAGTTTACCCAGAGAGGGTGTCTTATGCATAGCCATAGAGTTGACCATCTAGCCCATGATCATGTGTTTTTAAGTATAGCTCATCGACGTAACGAAGGGCGACTGTGGTTGGTTGTTTTTATTACGGCAGTCATGATGATTGCTGAGATTGTCGCCGGATCTTGGTTTAACTCTCTAGCGCTGCTAGCCGATGGTTGGCATATGGCCACCCATGCCGGTGCCTTAGCTATTTCTGCTTTTGCATATTGGTATGCGCGTCAGCATGTGGGTGACCGGCGATTTACTTTTGGTACCGGAAAAGTAGGAGAACTTGCAGCCTATACCAGTGCCTTTATTCTGGGCGCCATTGCTATTTTTATTGGCTGGGAATCTTTTGAGCGATTTCAGACACCGCTGATTATCGCTTTTAATCAGGCGATTTTGATCGCAGGCATAGGCCTTGGCGTTAATCTCGTCTGTGTACTATTGCTTTGGTCACCCCAAAATTCAAATTTTGCCGTGCATCATAATCATGGCCACCATAAACATAATCATGCCCATCAGCATAGTCATTCACATCAGCACAGTCATGCGGTGAATCAATCAGGCATCGAAGCGCAAGATCGAAATATGCATGCGGCATTTATTCATGTAATCGGGGATGCCCTAACATCTGTGCTTGCAATTGCTGCCCTTGCAATAGGAAAGTTTTATGGATTGACGTGGCTAGATCCCGTCGTTGGATTTCTTGGCGCCGTCATTATAGCCAAATGGTCATGGGGATTACTTCGGACGACGAGCCGGGTTCTTCTGGATGCAGAAGCAGATCATGCCTTATCCGAAAAAATTCGCACGACAATAGAAACGGGCAGTGCGGACAAAGTCACGGATCTTCATCTTTGGCGAGTCGGGCCCCACCACTTTGCAGCAACCGTTTCAATCGTTACTGATCGGGCGCTTGGCGCGGCAAATTATCGAAAACTCCTCGAGCAACTCGAGGGGTTGGTTCATGTGACGGTTGAAATTCATCCCTGCACGGAAAACTGCGGTCTCGCCAAGACTGTTTAGAATCGGTATCTTTTGAAATAATCTAAACATGCGTTGGATGGCGGTATGATGAGTGCACCGAGGAAGATTCACCAAAGCCTAACTCGATTAGAAGCATTTAGTGATGGCGTATTTGCAATTGCCATAACGTTGCTTGTGATCGAAATTAAAGTTCCCCATCTTGATCATGAAAGTACCAGTACGGAACTCTTAGCGGCGTTGTTGGCGTCATGGCCATCCTATTTGGGATTCATAATTAGCTTTTTTGCTATCTTAGTTGTCTGGATAAATCACCATCGGTTTTTTCAATCATTAATCGGATCGGATTGCCGATTGCTTCTCGCCAATGGCTTTTTGCTCTTTACCGTTAGCGCGATGCCTTTTCCCACGGCTGTTCTGGCAGACTATCTAACCACGCCGGCGGCAAGCGCCGCCTGTGCGGTTTATGCGGGAAGTCTCGTGATGCTAAACATCGGGTTTATCTTAGTTTGGCGAATGGCGCATAGCAGCGGTTTGCTAAAAGAAGGATCAATTAATCGCACCCTTATTTTTAGTTTGAGTTTAGGCTTCGTCGTTTATCTTGCTGCGGTCTTTGTCGCCTTTATCAATCCTTACTTAAGTTTGGCTTTATGCATGATCCTATGGCCTTATTGGGCCTTGGTTGAGCGTTAATGGAGGATATACGGTGAATAAGTTAGTCATTATTGTAGGCAGTCTGCGTCGCGACTCCATAAATCGTAAATTGGCCGAGGCCACGGCGGCCTTGGCGGCAAAAAATTTGACGATTGATTGGATCAAGCTTGACGACGTGCCGATCTATAATGGCGACTTGGAGGTCGATCTGCCGGCACCAGTCAGACGGATAAAAGATCAAATTAAAAGCGCCGATGCCGTTCTTTTGGTGACGCCGGAGTATAATCGCTCGATCCCGCCTCTGATGAAGAATGCCATCGATTGGGCGTCGCGCCCCTATGGCACCAGCGTATGGGGCGGAAAGCCGGTGGCGATTATGGGCGCCACCCCCGGTGCCATAGGCACCGCCGCCGCACAGCAGCATTTGCGCAATGTTCTTGCGGCTGTCGGTGCGATGACTTTGCCCCAACCCGAAATGTTCATCACGTATAAAGAGGGCATGATTGATGAAAAAGGCGGATTTGCCGATGTCAAAACCAAGGAGTTTGTGCTGAAATTTGTTCAGCGGTTTTCCGCGTGGATTGGGGAAGCTAATACAAAAACGGGCGCCAAATAATTCGTTTTGAGCGTTACGTCATATCGTAATCATGCTCAATCCGGCAGATCTGGACTTTATAGTTCTTGTACCAACGAGATTTGCCGAGTGACTGGGCGATGCCATGTTCCTTATTGGCTTTCCATTTCTTTATTGCGTCTAGAGATGACCAATAGCTAATGGTGATGCCGCGACCATCCGCGCCTCGGACTGACTCAATTCCCATATAACCCTCTTGGTTTCGGGATAGTGCATCCATTTTTTCAGCCATGGTGCCATAACTGGCGTCATTCACGTCTTTTAACATCGAAATAAAAATAACGGCATAGGGAGGCATGAATTTTCCTCTATCAAAGATCAATTACAGAATTGACTTAAAAAATGTTTTTCGCCGGATGGAGTAAAACTAATAACGCGTGATGCACCGTGCTTTTTGGCCCATTTCTTCGTAACAATGTGGTCCAGAAGAGATGCGCCTAAAGCTCCGGCAAGATGGCTGCGCCGAACGCTCCAGTCCAGGCATTCTTTGCAAAGCGGGCGACGTTGTTGTTGAAGGCTGGGGACATCGATGCCGAGTTTTGAAAAGAATGCTAACCCTTTAGACGTTGGTGTCAGGGAAGTTTTATCAGCGGCTAAGATTTTCTTGCGCTTCAAGCTATCGAAAAGCAAAACCCCGTAATCTCCGGCAAGATGATCATAGCAAATCCGCGCTTTGCGTAACGCCGGATCATTAGGTCCGCGGCGCGTTCGAACATGCCCGGCCTTGGTCGCCAGACCCATCAGCGCTTCGAGTAGATGCGCAACTTCGTTACCTTCCAGGCGCCAATAACGGTGGCGACCTTGCGGCTGCACCACAACTAAGGCGCCCTCGCTTAGCTTAGCCAAGTGCGAGCTAACAGTTTGCGGGGTGATCCCGGCTTCCTCGGCCAATTCGCTGGCCGTCAAGGCTTGCCCATCCAACAGGGCAGTTAAGATATTCGCCCGTGCGGGATCTCCGATAAGTGCGGCGATTCGTGCGATATCTGGTCCGTCTTTCATAGTTCGATATTCATCGAAGCGTTTATAGCTGTCAATGGTGTATAAAATAAAAAACTGACGAGGGATTTTAGACGAGGGATTTTACATGTCGATTACCTGCTTTATTCGCTATCAGATTGATCCGTTTCAGCGCGATGCTTTTAAAGAATATGCAGAAAACTGGAAAAAGATTATTCCCAAATGTGGCGGCATATTACTGGGATATTTTCTTCCTCATGAAGGAACGAATGATATTGGTTGGGGGATTATTGCCTTTGAAGATCTAGCCGCATATGAAGCTTACCGCATCCGGCTGAAAGCAGATCCCGAAGCTGATGCCAATTTTGCTTTTGCGAAAAAACATCGTTTTATCTTGCGTGAAGAGCGGAGCTTCCTGGAAAATGTCTTTCCGGCAGGGGAAACTTTTTTCCCAAAATAAAGGGGGATTTTATGATCGCGATCATCTTTGAGGTTGAGCCCAAACCGAGTGCCAAAGCCGCCTATTTGGATATGGCGGCACGGCTGCGACCGGAGTTGGAAAAAATCGACGGATTAATCTCAGTAGAGCGGTTCGAAAGCATTACCACCCCGGGGCGTATGTTATCGTTATCATTTTGGCGCGACGAGGATAGTGTTGCCCGCTGGCGCCAATTAGCCATTCATCGCAAGGCGCAGGATTTGGGGCGAAATAACCTATTCGCCGATTATCGACTTCGGGTAGCTTCGGTCATTCGAGATTATGGTTTGCAGGACCGTGCCCAAGCGCCGGAGGACAGTGTAGAGATACACGGCTGATTTTAACGCAGTGTTTATACAGGGAGAAATATATGCCGCTTATTCGTATCGATATGCCAAAGGGAAAATCGACATCTTACCGTCAAGCAGTATCGGCTGGTATTCATCAAGCTTTGATCAAGATCTTTAACGTGCCGGTGGATGATCTATTTCAAATTATGACGGAACATGGACCGGATGGGTTAATCCATACCCCCAGTTATCTGGGGAATGTCTATTCCCAAGACTTCATTATTGTTCAGATTACCGCCAACGATACGCGGACTCTTGATCAGAAAAAGGCTCTCTACAAACAGATTGTTGAGAATTTGGCCGCCAGCCCCGGTCTTCGCCCCGACGATGTCATGATTAATCTGGCGGAGGTTAAAAAAGAAAATTGGTCGTTCGGCCGCGGCGATGCGCCCTACGCTTGATTGTGGCCATGGGTTAGGAAAGCAGGACGCTCCAGCAACCGCTGATAATAGTGGTCGACGCCGGTAAACCTTGGCTTCGGGATGGGCGCCATAAACCACCGTCCAACCGAAAGACCGATCGGAATATCGGCGGCGGTAAAGGTATCGCCGGCAACATAGGCTTTGGTCCGCTGTAACTGCTCATCCAGAAGCGCCATCATCTCGGTCCATTTTTTAATCGACGCATCGATATCTTCTTGCCGGGTATAGGCGGGGTTTTTCCGCACCAAAGCCAAGAAGGCATAGATCCAAGAATTATTGAAGTCGGTGGCTTGCCAATCCATCCATTGCTCCACCACCGCGCGCTCATGCGCGCCGCTAGGCAACAGATCGGTACGGTTATTTTTATTAACCAGATAGCGAACGATGGTATTAGATTCCCGTAAGACAAAATCACCATCGATCAGCACCGGAACTAAGCCAGCTGGATTGAGTTTGAGAAACTCGGGGTCTTTGGTCGATTTAAATCCAATCCCCCAATCTTCGCGGGTGTAGGGCAGACTTAGCTCGTCGCAGGTCCAAAGGACTTTACGCACATTGATTGATGGTGTTTTACCCAAAATCCGCAACATCGCGCCCTCCAGCGTTAGACTTCGTTTAGAAAGTATGACGGCAGAGGGCGCGTTGTTCAATGCTGACAATCCCAGAATTTATAAGGGTAAAATCAGGACAATCCTTCGCGGCGCCGTTGTTGCACCACAAAATCAACGCCGCAAGATAGTCGGGCCGTCGTTGGTGTGTCCTGGTCTAGTACCCGCCAGAACGGGGTAATCTCTGCTAGCTTGGCGCCATGAGACTTTGCTTCCAGGGCATTCTCGGCAACGGCGCGTAGGTGAAAGCCGGTGGTGATGGGGCAGGTAACTTGAGCCTTATATTTCTTGGCCAGTTTCTTGCGCAATGTTGGCACATCCATCCCGGTCCCTTTCGGAATGGCCCGGATGAAGGCGTCAATGATCTTGGGTGAGGGGATTAGCATGATCTCACCCTTTTTCATTCCGGCAATATCAAGCGGTGCCGGCTTTACTTGATGTGGCCGCGGATCGTTGAATTTCTCACTCCAAGACTTGGCCATACTACTTCTCCAATCGAAGAGGGAGGTGGATATCCGTTATTAAATCCTGCGGCGCTACATCACGCGGATTGTTGATGTACTCTTCGAACACTGGTGCGTCGGCCGCTTCGTGACCCGACTGCACCAACCAGGTGCCGTAGAGCCACTGATAGGCTGAGCGGAGTTCAGCGTAAGGTCCCTTGTGACGTAAAACCGCGTAGTCTCCGCCGGGAATGGCTGCTTCGATCAGAGGCGCGTCAATTTTGAAGGTGGCGGGCACCACCATCCCAGCTTTGGAGCGAAGATCGTCTTCGGCAATAGCATTCGGATCATCCAGGTAAATGCCGATGGCCTGCGCGCCTTTGCCAAAGAGACCGCCGGGATTGAAATGCCCCTGACTGGCGAACCAGCCAAAGACCGTCTCGAAGGCCTTGCCGATCAGCATGTAACTGCCGCGATGATCCAATCCGGCAAAACGCAAGGCGGGAAGTGTTTTAATCGATACGGGGTAAGATGCGGCATTGGCCATGGCGATATTCTCCTGAAATTGTGCGTGATTACCGGTGCGGCGATATTCCGCCGGCGGCATGTTGTAGGCTTGGGTGAAGGCGCGGGTAAAACCTTGCGCGCTGGTATAGCCTGACTTTACGGCGATCTCGTCAATCGGCATGTCGCTATTGGCAAGATAGGCGCCGGCCCGATGCAGCCGGAGACGCTTCACCGTCGCCGCCAGGGTTTCACCATAAAGACCGTGATAGACGCGGTGCCAGTGATAGGGCGAAAGACACGCCACATCCGCCAGCTTGTTAAGATCGATGTCCTCGTCCATATGATCGTAAATGTAAGTGATCACCCGCGCCAGTCGCGCCCGGTAATCCGTTCTGTCCTTAGCCTTAGTCATCGGCTGTACTCCTTAGTTGCTGTTAAGGACGAACTAAGCACAGGAGGATTTAACAAATCTTGCGGAGTTGGAAAATGCTTAATTATTTAGCATTTTTATGGTTTAGCGAGGGTAACTTGACCAGGCATCGCGGCAGTATTTATGCGAAATGCGAGATGTAGTCACCATTTGCCGGATGAGCCGCCGCCGCCAAAACTTCCGCCGCCACCGCTGCTACTGCCGCGGCTTCCTGATGAGCTGGATCCGGAACTCGATCGCGAGCGGCCCTTCGAGATAGCGACCAATACTGCCAGCCAAAACCAACGGAACTTTGGAAAACGAATACAGAGAGCGATGAAGACGCCTATCCCCAGGACAAGGCCAAAAATATGCCAACCGTTTAGGGGAGGCAGTTCAGGAAAAAAAGGTTTATCACCACTTGCAAGTTCGTCAGGTGCAATCGGTATGGCAAGTTTCTTTCCACCTAGAACATCTAAGATCGCTTCGGTCCCGCGCAGCACCCCATCCTCCGGGCGGCCTTGGCGAAATTCCGGAAGGATGATGGAGGTGATAATCTGGTTGGCGAGGGCATCCGTCATGACGCCTTCCAATCCATAACCGACTTCGATCCGCAGCTCGTGCTCGTTCGGCGCAACAATCAAGAGAATGCCGTTGTTCTTGTCCTTTTGGCCGATTTGCCAATGGCGCCCCAGTTGAACGCCATAGTCTTCGATTGTTAGTCCTTGGAGCGACGAAACCGTTACTACGACAACCTGCGTGGTGGTGTCGTGTTCATAGGCATTGAGAATCCGTTCAAGCTGTCGTTGACCACCAGGCGAAAGAATACCAGCACCGTCGACGACGCGGCCCGTCAGTACGGGAAATTTCGGTGCGGCAACAGCACTGCCGACAAAAAGAAGCGCTAGGCAAAGACCGGCAAGAAAGCGCATGACTTAAAATTTAACCGCGGGCGGTTTTTCCGATCCCGGTGTTGCGGTAAAATTGGCTTTGGGTGATGCACCGTACATCTTGGCCCACATCAGGCCGGGGAAAGTCCGGACAGTGGTATTATAGGATTGTACGGCGGCGATATAGTCGCGCCGTGCCACGGAAATCCGATTTTCCGTCCCTTCAAGTTGAGATTGCAGGGAAAGAAAATTCTGGTTGGCCTTAAGATTGGGATAGCCTTCCGCCACCGCCATCAGCCGCGATAGGGCGGTGGTGAGTCCACCTTGCGCCTGCTCGAACCGTTTCATGGCTTCGGGGTCGTTTAGCATTTCAGGCGACAGGGTCACACGGGTGGCATTGGCCCGTGCGTTGATCACCTCGGTTAAGGTTGATTGCTCGAAATTGGCGGCACCTTTTACGGTCTCAATCAGATTTGGGATCAAGTCAGTGCGGCGTTGATATTGGTTTTCAACCTGAGCCCAGGCGCCGGTAACTTTTTCATCCTGTGAGGGGATGGTGTTGATGCCGCTGAGGATAAATAAAGCCAGTGCGGCTAAAATACCTAAGGTGATAAAAAGCCCAATGCGATTCATAGGTCCCTCTTGTCGAATAAGCCGCGTGATCTTCGGACAGACTATATCAAATTTTACTTAATATATGAAGATCGCCACATGAAAATTATCATGTGGCTGTCATTCTTCTTCACGAGGTCAGAGATATAATCTGTCTCGGCTATTGCTGGTGCAGTTCGTAATCGGGAATTTGCTTCCATAACGCGGCGCCGATCAGTCCTTGTCCGGTGGGTGTTTTCAAATCAAGAGTGCCCGCGGCCATGCGACGATAGCACTCCAACAAACTGGGCGTTGCCTCTCGTGACGCAAAATCAATTGTTGCTAGATCGGGAATGAGCCGCATAAACACTGCCCCTAAAATGGCGCTGGCATAGTGACGAAGGGTGATAAATATTTCGCGGTGGTCTTGCGTAATTGTTGAGCGTTCTTGGACAGCCAATAAACTAACCGCATCGTCATCGCTAAGGTTGGCAAAGTTGGCGAAGATTGCCAGATCAAGATAGGGATGGGACAGCGCTGCCCGCTCCCAATCAATCAAAAAGATTTTCGACCCATCCCATAAAATGTTTGCCGGATTGGTGTCATTGTGACTGAAAACACGCCGGTCATCTTCTCTCATGGCGGCATTCCCGGCGGCAACAAAACGTTCGAGAGGTGTCGCCCAATCGGGAAATCCCCGACGCTGTGCTTGCTCATCCCATATGGATTGAACAACCGCTGTATCAAAGCCAGGAAGTGCCGGTGCAGGAATATCATGTAGTCGGCCAAGGGTGGTGGCCAGACCGTGTAGGGCGCGAGGTCGAACTTCGGGCTGGGCCAAGATCATGCCCATATGCACACCGGTGATTTTTTCCGATATAGTTACGCTCGCCGTGCGGTCGGCATAAATGACTTTCGGTGCAAGGTTTTGTTCTGCGGCAAGTCGCTGTGCGGATAAGGCTTGGGCAAAGGTATCGCTGTTGCGCGGGGTCACGTTCTGGCGAAGGATAAATTCGCCAACCTCCGTCGTTACCGCATAAACACCGGCACCGGAAAGACCCATGGTCAGAGGTGTGATTTGGCGAATGTTGCCAAGTTTGGCGGAGGTAAAAAACAGCTGCAGATTTTGCGTCATCTTAAAAAGGGGGCCTTTATAAAAATAGAAAGCTAATTTTGTAATGATTCTGAGATCAACGAAAACATACAATTCTGGGATGGAGTTATAGAATATTTTACATCGCATCAAGATTGGATAGGCATCGGATTTTTATTGTAAGAAACCGCTTGGCCTTAAGATCAAAAATCTAGCCCTATTTAGACTTTGACAACCTAGTTGTCACTCGCTATATTGACAACTAGGTTGTCAATATAGGAGGCATATGATGTTATCTTATAAAAATCACGCGCTTGGCCGACTTAGAAATTATATAAGTGCAGTCGCGCTTATTATTTTGGGGCCGGGATTGCTGACATGGTCATGGAATAAGATTGCTGTTGATCTTCTAGCATTACCATCAAGCAAATACGTGCATGGTATTGCCCTATTAATCGGCATTACGATCGTTACGTTAATTTTTCGAATGGTTCAGTCCTTATTTGGAAAACAAAATGGCTGAGCATGCTAAAAAAAACTCTGACGCTTATCAAATTACGTGGCTTATACGGCGAATTTTTCGAAGCATGAGTCAGGTATCTACTCAGCGCTTGAATATAGATGATATGACGGCGGCTGACCGGGCGTTAATGGAGTTTTTATATCCTGACAATTCTTTATCGGTCCCGGCTATTGCCGAGAAATATAACGTTTCACGCCAGCATGTTCAGAAAACGGTTAATCCGCTTATAAAAAATAATTTGATATCAAGCGTAAGAAATCCCGACCACAAACGCTCGCCGCTTTTAAAACTAACGGCAAAAGGGAAAAGCCTTTTCGAAAAGATCCTAAAAGATGATTTGCAAACAATCGAAAAATGGTTTGCTGATATGGAAGGCCGTGAACGTGAAAGATTGAGAATTCAGTTGGAAAAACTTCATGCAAAAGTAATGTCAGATGTTTGATCATATTGCCTCATATATAGTGAGGTTTCGTCCGCCAAGAATAGCAATGAGTCTTTTAGGAATAGCGACGGCTATATATTTGTTAGATGCCGACAGAAAAATCTTTTCCTCGGTGCCACTGGGAGGAATTGTTGCCGTATCGGGATTTGCGCTAATGATCAGCGCATGGAGGTTATTCAAAGATAGAAATATCGCTATTTGTCCAACGGCAGAGACAAAAGAAATAATAACCGTCGGCATATATCGCTATTCGCGCAATCCCATGTACCTTGGCATAGTAAGCATGATGATGGGCGTTGCCCTTATGATGGGGACCGCATCTTATTATGTAGTTACGGTGTTATTTTTTCTGATTATGCAATTTATTTTCAGCCCCTTTGAAGAAGCAAAGTTGGCCAAGAATTTTGGTGAGATTTATAGGGATTACGCCGCCGCCACGCGGCGCTGGCTCTAATCATAATAACGAATTTCTGATTTATTTTTTTAAGGGCAGTATGTGAAATACAGGTGTAGATTTAGAGACATAAGAAATTCGTACAAAGAAAATTCATAAAGGAGAGGAGAAGGACGTATCCTTCTCCTCAACATGTGCGGCAAGTTAATAAATCATGCGGCGGCTCCCTCAAGTTCCTGGCGGGGGCCAAAGAACTCAAAATGGACCTGCGATGCCGGAATGCCCCACTTGATAAGGTCGTGGTAAATGCCCACCATGAACGGCTGCGGCCCACAAAAATAATAATCAGCATCCCGTGTCGGAAGCAGGTCTTCCATATACCTTGCCGTGACCAAGCCCGTGCTTGAGGCGTCGGTGCGGTTCCCTGCTTCGCTATAGCGGTTGTACACTTTCAGATTTTTGTGTTGTTTTGTCAGGGTGGTGACCTGTTTGCTGAAGGCTTGGACATTCTCGTTCAGGGCGGCATGAACGAGAATGATGTTGCGTTTGGGAAAGGCCTCAAGCGCAGACAGTAAAATGCTCATGACTGGTGTAATGCCTATGCCTGCGGCAAGCAGCACCAGCGGGCGATCATGTTTTTCCGTTACATCAAGGAAAAACTCGCCGCAAGGCGGGGCGATTTCAATTGTGTCACCGACGTCGATTTTATCATGCAGGAAGTTGGATACAAAGCCGGCCGGCGTGTTGGCTTCAGGAGAAATCTCGCGTTTCACGCTAATGCGTAACCATCCCTGTCCCGGTTTATCCGATAGGCTGTAATTGCGCATGGTGGTGGATGTGCCGTTCCCGGTGCGGGCGCGCACTGTTATGTACTGTCCTGGCTTAAAGCGCGGCAGGGGGGTGCCATCCGCGGCAACCAAATAGAAGGATGTGATATTGCTGCTTTCTTTTTCTTTCCGGGAAACGCGGAAAGATTTGAATCCTTCCCATCCACCGGGTTTTTTAGCGTTGTCTTCGTAGATTTGTTTTTCACGGCCAATCAAAATATCGGCGATGAAGCCATAGGCGGCGGCCCAGGCGTTGATGACGTCGTCGGTTGCGCCGGCGCCCAACACTTCACGAATGGAAGCCAGCAGGTTTTGCCCGACAATGGGATAATGCTCTGGCTTGATCATGAGCGAGGCATGTTTTTGCGCAATCAGCTCCACGGCGCTGCCGAGCACGGCAAGATTATCAATGTTTGCCGCATAGGCAGTGATTGCTGCTGCCAGTGCTCGCTGCTGTTTGCCAGCCGCCTGGTGCGCAGGATTGAAGAACGGGGCCACCTCAGGATTATGCGCAAACATACGATTGTAAAAATGCCGGGTGAGGGTTTCGCCATGCTCGGCCAGAATTGGCGCGGTGGATTTAACAATCGAAATGGTTTTCGCATCTAACATAAGGGCTCCCCATCCATGGCAATATGTAGATTAACTACATACTACATAATGTATACCAAGTACAAATTATGACTATAATCCTATTTATATGACGAATAATGATTAGATCAATAAAAATTCAGCTCCGTAAATTTATGAAGTCTTGAGCAGTGGTTTAATAAAATTATGTAGCGGCAATCATTTTCTTAAAACGATTTCACCGGTGCGCGGATTGGTCAAGGTCACATTCTCCAGCGCCTTTATAAGCCAGGCCTTATCGCGGCGAACCAAAACGGCAAGAATAAGCGTATCGATGGAATGCGGTCCCGCCGGGTGGGCAGTTCCGGTCGTCAAGCGGCTCCAGAAATGAGTGATGGCGACATTGTCGCCAATGGGAACGACATCGATCAGTTCGTTGGTTAGCGTTGAATCGCTGTAGATCGTTTTATGGATCGGCGCGTGAAGCGCGATGATTTCTTCAACACCGCGCACATAATGCCCAAAGCGATTAACGAAGGTCGCATCCTCATAAAACAGCGATCCTAGCGCCGCCATGTCGTGGGCGTTCCAAGCCGCTTGGAATTTTTCCGCTACATCTTCGGGACAGTTCATTTTTATCATGCGTCTCACTGCTTGTAGAAGAATTTGCCGTAAATGTGCACTGTTTGCCGAAGAATTATTGCCTTGCTACTTAGAGGGAATAAGGCCTGTACTAGCAAGGCGCAAGACCTTGCCAATTACCTCATCTAGATCGGGAGTGGAATTGATTTGATCATCAATCATCAAAAGAGCCAGACCGTGAGTTAATGACCAGAGGAATAATGCACCGGTGGGCACTTCCTTGGCTGGCAATCGATCGCTTAGCCTCATCGTTACCGCTGCATAAGCGCGTTGTCTCAAAAAATAAATCGTTCGACTTTTTTTAGCGGCCATTTGAAATCCCTCACCAAACATAAGTCGATAGAGGCCAGGATTATCGCGTGCAAAACCAATGTAGGTTTTACCTACCTGCGCTAATTGCTGTTTGGTGCCAGTCTGAATATTCTCAAGCCGCTCGGATAGTTCAGCAAAGCCCTGCTTTGCCAAAGCGATTGCGATGGCATCAAGACTAGAGAAATGATGATACGCAGAGGGCGCAGACACGCCCAAGCGACGCGCGATGCCGCGCAGGCTTAAACCACTAGGTCCAACCTCTTCCAGAATTGATCGCGCCGTAGTCAGAAGGGCTTGCCGGAGATGGCCGTGGTGATACCGATCTTGAGATTTCTTCTGACGTATCATCGTTAATGCAACTTTATCTTTACAGTGTTAAGATTATGGCTTATCTAAGCAGCCGAGGCAAGCAAAAGATCATCATCATGGCGGAAATTCCAAGTTACGTTTATGCGCTTTTTATCGCACTACTATGGATGGGGATTGTTCGTTGCTTCCCCCGGACGGTTCGTGTTGAGCGACTCTTCGTCATACCGGTATTGATTACGGTATTAGGATTTCGCGGATTCCACGGACTTTTTCCAATCCTGACGCGGATCGATTTTGCAATGGGTTTGATCGGGTGGACTTTTGGTTTTATTAGCGGTTGGAGCCATGCGCGGCGCTGGACTGTCCAAGTCGACAAGTCCGCACGCTCAATCACCATTCCTGGTGACATCATGATGTTGTTCATTATTCTTGCGACATTTATTTTCGAATTTGCTCTTCATTATGGGATCGAAGCAAAGGCTGTTTGGGCAAGTGCACGGTCAATTGAAATATACGCAGCCTTAGTTTGGGGTTTTTTCCTGGGCATGCCTGCGGGGCGAAATATGTGCCTCGCACGCCGATATCTACGTGCGGGCGTGCCGTACTGATTTAAATTATCAGACTGCTGTAAGTGTATAAAAAAACCTTGGCGGAGAGGGGGGGATTCGAACCCCCGATACCCTTACGAGTATGCCGCATTTCGAGTGCGGTGCTTTCAACCGCTCAGCCACCTCTCCGACACCGGCGCAGATTATCTTTCATGCCGCCGGTATGCCTCAATCAATGGGCGCGGCATCCGTAGCAGGGTGAATTGCGCCAGGCAAGTAGCTTGGCTTTCGCAAGTCATCCAGACCGCGGAATGGCCAAGCTTTCTGCGGTTTTACGCACAACTTTATCTTGAGAAATGCGGAACTGTACGGGTGGCCGCGGGTTGACTCCATAGCCCCTGGTAGAGCCGGGGATATCCTTTTTTTCTTATGGAGATTTACATGACCAAGAATCGTTGGCGTGACGAAGACGACCGCAGCAATCGTTCCGATCGGTCGTCGGCAACCAGAGACTATCGACGGGAAGCTGCGCGGCAGGAAGATGACAACGTCTCTTATAGCGACCGGAGCTACAGCGGGCGACGGGGCCGTGAGTACGCGGCTGAACAACAAGATTACAGCCGGGGAAACCGTCATCAGTACGAGCCGGACTATGCGCAAGGCCGTTCCGAAAATTACGGGCAAGGCTCGTATCGAAACTACGGCAATAACCAGCCAAGCTCTGAGGCCTATGATCAAGCCAATCAGAGAAACTATGCCCAAGGGAGCTACGCTCAGGGAAGCTACGGCCAAGGTGGCTATGGCCAGCAAGGTTATGGCGGCTATAGCGGTGTGAACCAAGGCCCAGGCTATAATCAAACCTATTCTCAACAACAATACGGCCAACCACAATACGCACAAAACAGCTACAGTGGCCAGCGCGGCCAAGGCCAAGGCTATGCCGGTCATAACGCGGAATATAGTCAGGGCTTCGGTTACGGCACGGAGCACAGTCCCGCATCGCAGGGGAGTTCTGAATGGTCGAGTTATGACCGGGGTGGGCAAAATCCTGGCCAGGGTAATTATGGCTTAGGCAACAATAGCTACTCCGGTAATCGTTACGGCTCAGGAAACTATGGTTCGGGAAATTACGGTCGCCCCGGTTACGGAAATTACGGCCGTGATTATGGAAGTTCTTATGGCAGCAACTACGGCCGCGATAACTGGGATAATTCAGGTCGGAGCGAGCGTGGATTTTGGGATCGGGCCTCGGACGAAGTCTCGTCATGGTTCGGTAACGAAGATGCCGAACAACGGCGCCGCATGGACAAACATGGGCATCGTGGACCGAAGAACTACACTCGGTCCGACGATCGCATTCGGGAAGATGTTTGCGATCGCATGGCGTCAGATCCCTGGATCGATGCCTCGGAAATCGAAGTCACCGTTAGCGGCGCCGAGGTTACCTTAACCGGTCAAGTCTCGAGCCGCGATCAACGTCGTCGGATCGAGGATTGCGCAGAAGGCGTTTCCGGCGTCAGCCACGTGCAGAACAACACTCGGGTCAATCGAGAGTATAGCTCCACCGGCTACGGCTCGTCCTTAACCTCAAGTGCAGGCGCCACGGGTTCCACCGGCACGATCAGCAATGGCAGCAAGTCTTCAACAAATATGAAGACGACAGGTGCAGCCAGCACCTCCGGAACGGCAAGCCGGATTAATAGCTAACCTGCTGATAATATAAATAAAAAGGTGCTTCCTCTGATGAGGAAGCACCTTTTTATCATTAAAAGATCGCCAAATGGCGATTTTCGGCCTCTTTTTGCATCAGACCTCCTTAGCCTTAAGTCGTTGACTTCAGCGTTCCGGCCGCTATAGTGCCGCCGTATTCAAGGGGTTTAGCCCCTTGGCGGGAATAATCGTAATCTTCCGCACGGCCAAAATCCTTTCACTTTGAAGGGGTTAGCCTGTGAAGTTTGAAGTTTAAGCCGCGCCTGTTCAGTTGTTAGGTCTAGGATAAAAGCCATGTACGCAGTCATTAAGACCGGTGGTAAGCAATATAGGGTCGCCAAAAACGATGTTTTGGTGGTCGAACGGCTTCCCGGCATCGCCGGCGATGAAGTGCACCTGAAAGAGGTGGTTGCTCTCGCGGAAGGCGAAGGCAAGAAATTCACCCTCGGCGGTAAAAATTTAGCCAAGGCTGCGGTGGTGACCTCGATTGTCGAGCAGACCCGGGGCGAGAAGCTGATCATTTTCAAAAAGCGTCGTCGCAAAAACTCACGTCGTCGCAATGGTCATCGCCAAGATCTGACAGTTCTTCGCGTAATGGATATTTTAGGCGATGCTTCCAATCTTGGTGCGCCTAAGAAGGCCGAGCGTAAAGCCGCCAGCCCAGAGACTGCACCAGCTAAAGGTCAAAAGGCCCCGTCAGCGAAGAGTGCTGCACCAAAGATAGCTGCAAAATCAGCCGCACCAAAATCAGCCGATAAGCCAGCCGCGAAAAAAGCCGCGGCGCCTAAGGCAGCCACAAAAACAGCAACCAAGTCGGGCGCAACGAAATCAGCGACGCCTAAGTCTAAGACCAAGGAGTAACCAGCCATGGCACATAAAAAAGCGGGTGGTAGTTCGCGCAACGGACGTGACTCAGAAGGCCGGCGCCTCGGCGTGAAATGCTTTGGTGGGGAATCCGTCATCATTGGCAACATCATTGTCCGTCAACGCGGCACCAAGATGCACCCTGGCAAGAATGTTGGTTTGGGCAAAGACCATACCTTGTTTGCCTTGGCTGATGGCACGGTAAATTTCCGTCGCGGCCTTAAGGGACGCATGTACGTATCGGTGGTGCCGACGGCGTAACGCCGACCGGCTGCCGCAATCGATTTAGGCAATAGATGCCGGGGGAATAGCCAAGCTGTTCCCCCGGTTTCGTTTTGAGCCGTAGGTTCCATTTTGAGATAGGCCATGAAGTTTCTCGATCAGGTCAAGTTGTGGGTAGAAGCGGGAGCGGGCGGCAATGGCTGCATCGCGTTTCGCCGTGAAAAGTTCATCCCGTTTGGCGGCCCTTGGGGAGGCGACGGCGGCAAAGGCGGCAATGTCGTAATCGAAGCCGTGGACGGCCTGAACACCTTGATCGACTTTCGCTACAAACAGCATTTTCGTGCCGCACCGGGTGGTAACGGTGCAGGCAAGGATCGCCACGGCGCAGACGGCCGATCCGAGATGCTGAGAGTTCCAGCAGGAACGCAAGTCTTTGACGACACCACCGGGGATATGCTGGCCGATCTCTCAAAAGTAGGACAGAAGGTGGTGATCGCCCGCGGCGGGATCGGCGGTCGGGGAAATGCTCAGTTCAAAACCTCCACCAATCAAACACCGCGATTTGCCGAGCCGGGCCGCCCTGGTGAATCCCTATGGATTTGGTTGCGGTTAAAACTGATCGCCGATGTGGGATTGGTGGGATTGCCAAATGCCGGAAAGTCGACCTTGCTGGCGGCGGTGTCGGCGGCGCGACCCAAGATCGCTAACTATCCATTCACCACCCTTCACCCTAACCTGGGTGTGGTGGGCGTTGATAATCATGAATTTGTCATGGCGGATATTCCGGGCTTGATCGAAGGTGCTCATGAAGGCGCCGGTCTTGGTACGCGGTTTCTGGGCCATGTCGAACGGTGCGCCGTTCTCATTCACTTGGTTGATGGAACAAGCGAAGATGTCGCCAAGGACTACAAAACCGTGCGCGGTGAACTGAGCGCCTATGGGGGCGAGCTAGATACCAAGATGGAAATCCTCGCGCTGAATAAAATTGACGCTTTATCTGAAGACGACCGAAGCGCGCGGCGAAAAGCATTAGCCAAGGCGGCGAAGAAAAAAATACAAGATATTTATATGATTTCAGGGGCGACACGGCAGAACCTAGAAGAACTATTGCGAGCGGCCTGGATTAAGGTTGCAGAAACCCGGCGGGCGCAAGGTATCGACGTCGCGTCCAGTGATGATGAGGAAGAGGCCAAACCGATATCTTCCTGGAGTCCGCTTGATGGCTGATAAGGCAGACCTCAAATCGGCGCGCCGTGTGGTTGTCAAAATCGGCTCGGCGTTATTGGTGGAGGATGTCAGTGGTCAAGTCCGCCATCAGTGGCTTAATGCCCTAGCCGATGATGTCGCCCGGCTTAGAGCAAGGGGACAAGAGGTTCTTCTGGTGTCATCTGGTGCCATCTCTGTCGGGCGCCGTCATCTGGGGCTGATCCAGGGCGACCCAAAACTTGAAGAAAAACAAGCCGCCGCCGCATGCGGTCAAATCAGACTGGCTCATGCTTATCAAGAAGCCTTGGAGCGGCATAAAATTACTGTGGCGCAAATTTTGCTGTCGCCATCCGATACGGAAGAGCGCCAGCGGCATCTTAATGCCCGTGCCACTCTGCAAACCTTGCTGAGTCTAAAGGCTGTGCCCGTCATCAATGAAAACGACACGGTGGCGACGCAAGAAATACGTTTTGGCGATAATGATCGATTGGCAGCTCGTGTCGCCCAGATGATTAGTGCGGATTGTCTTATCCTTTTGTCTGACATCAACGGCCTTTACACAAGTGATCCTCGTAACGATAACACCGCTCAGCATATCCCTGAGATTGCAGCAATTACGCCAGAGATCGAAGCAATGGCTGGCGCGCCGCCCCCGGGATATTCATCAGGCGGCATGGTCACCAAGATTGCGGCGGCCAAGATCGCTGTGGCGGCAGGCTGCCGGATGGCGATTACCGATGGACGCGGTCTATCGCCTTTGGCGGGGTTGGAGCAAGGCGGTTTGGCAACTTGGTTTATGCCGGCGGCGTCTCCACCTGCAGCTAGAAAAAGATGGATTGCTGGTGCTTTGGCCCCTGTGGGTGCTGTCACTGTTGATGAGGGTGCTAAAGATGCTTTGGTGCGGGGCTCCAGTCTTTTGCACGCAGGGATAAAAAAAGTTGAAGGTTCGTTCGAGCGCGGTGATCCGGTTTTAATTAAAGACGTCATAGGCAAGGTTTTGGGTAAAGGGATTGCGGCTTATGATTCTGGTGAAGCCAATCTCTTGATTGGCCGCAAAACCAGCGAGATCGAAATTGTGCTGGGCTACCGCGGTCGCGATGAAATGATTCATCGTGATGATCTGGCCTTGGACTAAATAAAGCCATGCGCCAAACTCTTTCCGAAAAAAACGCTGATGTTACCGTGATGATCGATCGGCTTGGTCGGCAAGCCAAGAGTGCTGCCGGCGTGCTGGCATTGGCATCAGCAAAATCGAAAGAAAAAGCCCTTAGGTTGGCGGCATCAGCGCTCCGGTGTCGTTCGGCAAAACTTCTGACGGCAAATGCAGCGGACATAGCCGCTGCCAAAGAAAAGAATTTAAGTGCGGCCTCTATCGATCGGCTAAAACTTGACCCGGATCGCATTGAAGCTATGGCGGTGGGATTAGAAACCATTGCGGGGTTGCCTGACCCGATTGGCGAAATCATGGCGTCATGGCCGCGGCCAAACGGACTTATCATTCAACGCGTGCGCACACCGCTAGGTGTGGTTGGAGTTATTTATGAATCTCGGCCGAATGTAACGGCAGATGCGGCGGCGCTGTGTCTTAAGGCTGGGAATGCCGTGATCTTGCGGGGTGGATCGGAAAGTCTCCGCTCGGCGCAGGTGATTGCTGAGGCGATTACCGAAGGACTCTTGAAGGCAGATTTACCAGAATATGCCGTGCAATTGGTGACTACTTCAGATCGCGCTGCTGTGGGAGCTTTGTTGCAGCTTCAGAATTACATCGATGTGATTGTTCCCCGTGGCGGTAAATCACTAGTGGAACGCGTGATGGTCGAGGCCCGGGTTCCCGTCTTTGCCCATCTCGAAGGTCTTTGCCATTCCTACGTTCACCAAAGTGCAGATATCGACAAGGCCCGGCGGATTGTCGTGAATGCCAAGATGCGACGGCCGGGAGTTTGCGGGGCTACGGAGACATTGCTTGTTGATCGAAAGATTGCCCCCGCTATATTGCCGTTGCTTGCAAAGGATTTAAACCAAGCTGGCTGCGAACTACGCGGCGATGCCGAAACTTGCGTTATTGTTTCGCAAGTAATCCCGGCCACCGAAGCAGATTGGAGTACCGAATATTTGGATGCTATTTTAGCAATCAAAATAGTTACCGATCTCAATGAGGCCATCGACCATATTGCGAGATATGGATCTCACCATACCGATGCAATCATCGCTGAAGACAAGCAGGCTGCCGAGAAGTTTTTAACGGAGGTTGATAGTGCGATTGTTTTGCACAATGCCTCGACGCAATTTGCCGATGGGGCGGAATTCGGCTTTGGTGCCGAAATCGGGATTGCGACTGGACGGCTTCATGCCCGCGGGCCCGTGGGTGTCGAACAGCTGACCACGTTTAAGTATAAACTGCGCGGCACCGGGCAAATTCGCGATTGAGCCCAGCGCTATTCCCACCGAACAGGAGGAATAGTTCCCAAATTAATGGGCCCAAGAAAGATCCGCCGATTACGCAATGTTAAAGGTGCATGAACTGCCGGAGCGCCGCCTTCCGCAGGAGGATGCGCTAAGGCACGAAGCCCCAGGTTTGCTAGTGCCCCCCCTGAGGGACTCAAGGCGCCCGTGGCGACAAGATTTTGCAAAAGTATGTTCCAACCGCGGAGCCAGCCCGTAAACTGAGCGTTAAATTGAAGATTTTCGTCCAAAGTAACCGGTCCTTGAAGGTTCGCCTCCAAATCTCCTGCTTGGGCGTGAAAATGATCAATTTCGATGCGTCCCCCAGCTTGCCGCCAATGTTCAATAGCTGCTGTCCCGCCCACCATCGGAAGATCACCAAAAATTTTGGCAATCCATGTCGCATGATCAATCTTACCACCAAAACCTGGAGCCAATTCCGCAGTGGTCACGAAGTCATCGGCACTCCCAGAAACAAGAACAAGCTGCCTATTCTCGACACGGTTAGAAAAATTTTTCAGAGTAAAATCTGTTCCTGTTTCGATGGCGGTGCCGCTTACATCTGCGGCCCTAATATCTAAAGTTTGCAAAACGCCCTCGATCCCCGTGTTTAAAACAATATTTAGGTTAGGGGCGATGATGCGGAGATTATGCGGTTTGTGCCCAACGACACTATCAATTCGATGGGTACCCGTTGCATCAATGATAAGTTGCGTTGGCGAAAACATATTAAGACGACCATGAAGAGTTGGCCCATCCCAGCGCCAGTAAGTTAAAGGTGCGGGCCCGCCCTGGGCGGCAATAATCACCGGATTCGTCGCCGTAATTCTCAAGGAGCCAGGAAATCCCGTCACCGTAATCGAGCCAAAGGCAATGGTGCGCCCCCATTGGCGTTGATCCTCGATGAATGAAGCAAGCGCTTGGTTAACGTTGGACGCCAACCAGTGCCACCACCAATAATAGCCTCCGCCGATAAGGGCGGAAAAAACAGCCAAAAGTAAAAAGAGACGGATAAAAGTCTTCATTATTCTGGACATAAAAGATGAATACGGCAGGATAAGGACAACGACGGCTAAATCGGAATGCTTACTGCGATGACAATCCAAATTCCCGAATTATCCGAAGAAACAAAGCGCGCAAGCCTTCATCAAACCTTGCGAGATTTGCCGGCCGGTGATCCCTGGATCTTTGGCTATGGGTCTCTTATGTGGAATCCCGGCTTTAACTTTAAAGAGCAGGTTCCAGCCGTGGCTTATGGATTTCACCGCGCTTTTTGCGTGTCCTCTTTTCATTATCGTGGCACACCGCAAAAACCCGGTTTGGTTTTAGGGTTAGATCGCGGAGGGTCTTGTCGCGGCCTCGCTTTTAATATTCAGCGTGCCGACGCGGAACAGGTCTTGTCCTATCTCTGGCAACGTGAAATGACGACAGGGGTTTATACGCCGCGTTTTATTCGCCTCCACATTTTAGCAGGCAATCGTCCGTATATTCGTGGCCTTACCTTTGTCGCTAACTCACAACATCCACAATACATAGGAGATTTAACCTTGCCCGATATGGTGAAGCGAATCTCCGAGGCATGCGGCCAGAGTGGGGATTGCCATGATTATCTCGCTCGGACAGTTGATCATTTAGATCAGTTGGGCATTTCAGATGGATCGGTTCACCGCATTTTACGCGAAGTAAAATCTTATCGGGCGAAACAGAAGAGTTAGACTTTAGTCTCGAGTATAGCGGTTGCTGTTTCAATTTTTTCAGCTACATCGGCAAGTACCTGCCGTTTATCCTGGTGCGGCGGTACAGGTGGTAAAAATTGAACCGTAATACATCCCGGTTTTTTGCTAAAAGGCGAGCGTTGCCAAAACAAGCCAGAATTAAGCGCGACCGGCAATATGGGAACATTTAAGGCGCTATAAAGGGCGGCAACCCCGGGCTGATAAGGGACACCAGCGCCGCGAGCACCAGGGGCGACACGCGTGCCTTGCGGAAAGATGACGACAGGCCGCTGTTGAGCAAGAGCATTCCTGGCGGCTATTGTCATAGCACGCAACGTGGCTGCGCCACCTTGGCGATCGATTGCGATGTGCCCGGCAAACTTGGCATACAGTCCCCATAAAGGTAAGCGAGACAGTTCTTGTTTCATCACCAAAGCCGGATCATGAAAAATAATATTATAAACGATCGTTTCCCATGCCGATTGATGTTTTGACGCGACAAGAAAACCGCCTTTGGGCAGGTGCTCACTTCCTTCAACCTTCCAAGTAAGGCCGACAATGACACGCAATAAAAACATCACGACGTGTGACCAAAACAAAACGGCTAGGACAACCCAGCGACGCGGTAGCGCTAATAAGGGAATGTAGAGAAAACACAGAATTGTCGTGGCGGAGAAAAAGGCGATTTGAAATAGGAGCGAGCGAAGGGCAGTCATGGCAGGCGCGACCCTGGGGTTGATGCGATGCCGTTCGGTTCAGAAATTTTTGTCCACCGCAACCGCAATCCGGCCAAAAGATATTTATTATACTCACTGATGATGAGATTGGTGCTGCCCGGCCAATTCCACCAGCGGGTGGATTTCACATGATCCGGCACAACGGGGTGGGGAATCAGCCGAACATTGGGAAGGAGACGCTCAAGCTCGAATAGGCTGCGTCGCATGTGGTAATTAGAAGTGACCACCCGGATCGACTTCATATTCTCAGTAGCAGCCCACTCGGCGGTTTCGCGAGCATTTCCCATGGTATCATCGGCGGTATAGCCGAGCTTAAGACAGCAATCGAGAAGCCGAGGATCTGTGCGATAGACCCGCATAAGTTCGGCGACGTCGGTTCCGTGGTGAACACCCGATACAAAGAGTTTTTTGCCGCGTTTTGCCGCAAGCAAGGCGAGGCCGGTTTCTAAGCGCCGCGTTCCCCCCGTCAGCACAACAATACCATCTGTCGTTTGGCCGTCGTCTTGAAATTGCGCAGGGATATCGGCAGCAAATAAAAATAATCCGCCAACCCAAAGCGCAAAAGTCAAAACAAAAACTGCCACCAAAAAAATGATTTTGTGTCGCTTCATACCGTACCCGATAAAATAGAGATAACGGCCGCGCCTAAATCATCATAGATGCTTAATGCAGGAAAAGCTTTCTGAGACTCTTCTTGCCGTAAATAGCCTTTTCCTGTTCGTACGAGAAGAGGTCGGCAAGCCGCCGCTGTTGCCGCGCTCAGATCGGTTAAATCATCTCCAATCATAAAGGTGTCTTCAGCAACTGCGGAAAAGTCACGAAGGGCCTCTAGCAACATTCCCGGGCCGGGTTTACGTCTTGGTGTTGCCTGTTCAGGTGTTTCTGGCGCTACATATATCCGATCGATCCGGCCCCCGTATTCGGAAATGCCAGCGAGCATTTTAGCATGAATCATGTCCAGCATAGCGAGATCAATGTGGCCGCGACCGACAACCGCCTGATTTGTTGCAATAGCCACGGCATAGCCTGCTCGGTTTAGCCGTGCTACAGCCGTACCAACTCCGGGCAGAAGCTTCAAATGATCAACACTGCGCACCGATTCCGGCCGATCTTCATTAATCACACCGTCGCGATCCAAGATAATAAGCCGCATTAGATCATCTGCCGCAAAACACGCATGACGGTTAATCGAGCCGTCACTGTCGTCAGCAAGATAGCGAGAAGAGGCATAGCAATAATGAGGACCCAATCTATCACCGCCAAATGAAACCGCGGCAATAATTGATCTTCGATCCCGTTACCTAGATAACCGATTATCGCCAAGGTAAAGAGACTTAAGGCGGCACCGACGCCGGCGCCGTAACTTCCCAGGCGCAATGCGCGCGTTTGAAATTGCCGGGCAATGTAACGATCGTGTGCACCGATCATATGCAGGATCTCAATGCTATCTTTGTGGACCAAAAGACCAGCACGTGTTGAAAAAACGACAATCAACACGGAAGCCGCAGCGATAAGTCCAAGAATAGCAAACCCAATCATAGCCACAGCTTGGGCTAGCCGGCCAAGTTTTTGCCGCCATTCATCGTGATCATCTAGAAGAGTGCCGGGAATGGCCGCGACAAGAAGTTGGCGCGCTTGATCGGCATCACTTAATCGGCCGGTCTTAAGTTTCACATCGATCAAGGTAGGCAAGGGCAGATCGCGCACAAGCCCGCCTGACCCTAACCAGGGTTGAAGTAGTGCCGCAATTTCTTTTTCAGGAATGACGCGCGCTTGTTCCACGTCGGGTAGGGCTTTGAGAACTTGAATGACTTTCTCAACGCGCGTGCTTTGCAAGGCGGCATTGGGTTGATCGGGTTGAGGAACCTGTACAGTCATGGTTCCGGTTAAGCCTTCGCCCCAGTGCCGCATGCCGCGTTGCAGGACAAGGCTACCGGCAAGGGCAAGCACGGCCAAATAAACCATCAAGGCGACAATGAAAGGTATAAGGCGCACCGAAGCGTCCCGATCAAAGGAAAGATCTGTGCGCTGTGCCAACATCATTCGCTGGTTCCCGGCCGAACGGATAAATGGCCGCCTTCCAGATGCAGGCGTTTGTGCCCGAAGTGTTTTACCAGCCCTTCATTATGGGTGGCAATAATCACAGTCGTGCCAATTTTATGCAATTCTTCGAATAGAAACAAAAGCCGCATGGCGATACGATCATCAACGTTCCCTGTCGGCTCGTCGGCAATTAAAATATCAGGTCGACTTATCACCGCGCGAGCAATAGCGACTCTTTGCTGCTCCCCGCCGGATAGTGTTGCCGGTCGTGCAGCCAAGCTGTCTGCTAGTCCAACCCAGGTTAAAAGTTCAGTAACGTTCTGTTGGACTTCGTTTTCCCGGCGACCCGAGACCCGCAACGGAAGGGCAACATTATCTAATGCGGAAAGGTGGGCGAGAAGCCGAAAGTCCTGAAAGACAATTCCGATTCGGCGGCGCAATTCTGGCAAAGTTTTGCGCGGTAGCCGCGAAACGTCGCGGCCAAAAAGATTCACAATGCCCCGCGAAGGCTTCGCAGCCAAATAAATCAAGCGGAGCAAGGAAGATTTTCCAGCACCGCTCGGCCCCGTTAAAAAATGAAACGAGCCCCGGGGGAGTTCAAGGTTGATGTCGTGCAGAACCTCGGGCCCTTCGCCATAGCGCATGCCCACATTCTGAAAACGCACGATTATTTCATCGGAAGAGGCCATACCACCCGCGTTGCGGATCGTTACAAAGACCGCAAAATGCGGTTATTCACGGGAGGGAGCATGCCACGGCTAAGGGCTAGCGTCCAGCCAGCGTCCCGATGGTAAGCTGATCTCTTGCCTTTGCAGGCTGAAAAGAGTAACTCTCGGTATCCCACAGCTGAGATAGCGCATGTTTCTGACTTGTCCTCGGTGTCGAACCCAATTTTCGGCCCCAGATTCAGCCTTTGCGGACGGGCCGCTTACAGTCCGTTGTAGCCTCTGCAAATATACGTGGCGGCATCCTGAAGGCGTATCAAAGCCGGGGGAAAAGCCCATCCTTTCGACGGCAACGATTTCTTCTGAGGGCAACCCATCTCCGAGTCGGCAAACGGCTTCCGTGGGTAAACAAGCTCCGTCTTTTCAAACAAAGGTACCCCCCGCACCTCCAGCGATATCGGGTTCCTCTGTGTCAGGAATGAAGCAAGGCGGCCCGATACCAGAATTTACTTCCGAACAAAAGCCGACCGAGCTTTATAAAGCTTTTACGGATCAGAAGTCGGACACTCCCGACTTTAAAGCACTAAGCGCTGAAACCGTGGCAATGCCTGAGCAAAGGCTCACGAAAGCTCCACAAACACCTTTACGTAAAACTCAGACAGAAACCGCCCCTATTACTCCTGCGGCCACGCTATCAGCGACGACTGACGATTTTTCTACGGCGGATCGTTCTTTTTTTGAAACTAACTATGCCGAAAGTGATACCCAAAAACCTGTGGTCACACTAAGCGAGGCGCGTCAACCGACTGCAGCGGAGCGCCATGTAAACGACGCAGACACACCGCTACCCAAAAAACAGTCGAGTTACTGGGGTGCCTTAGCTGCATGCTTGCTGCTTTTTGCGGCGCTGGTTTTGGCTATTTGGTTCTGGCTGGGTGTACCTCCGAGCCGCCAAGTTTCTTCGGGTCAATCAGCTCAGCCTATCACTGAGAGAACACTAGAGTTCCGCTTGCCCAGCTTTGGACTTGGGAAAAGCATTGATGGACTGGAATTTTATGATGTTGTCGCAGCGTACCGAGCTGAAAAGGGTGGATCTCGGCTAATCTTAGAAGGCGAAATTAGAAACACGTCTGCCGAAACCAAAACCTTGCCACTTCTGCGGGCTGTTTTGTTCGATGATAGTGGAAAGCCAATCGCAGATTGGATCTTTGACGGAGGTAAGCCGGTCCTAGAGATGGGGCAAAATATGCGATTTCATACGGTGTTGAATAGTCCGCCGACAGCCGCAGTCAATTATGAAGTCGCTTTTACGGATTCGCAGTCGAATTAATTGCCGCCACCCGTTGCTTAATTGAGTCAGCTAAAAAAGCTACAAGATCGTCTGTTTCATGATGCACAAAGTCTTTCCACGACTCACCCGCAGCGAGAGTTTGCCAGGCAAGGGCAGCGTCGGCCGGTGCACGGACTAAAACAGTACTCATGCCCAACTGAGCAGCCGGTCCAAGATTACGCGGTGTATCTTCAAACATCGCGCATCGATTGGGATCAATACAGTGTTGCTCTAAAAACTTTGCATAGCAAGCAGCATCGGGCTTCGGGACATATATTGCTGCCGCAATATCAAAAACAGCTTCAAAATGATGACTAATTCCCAAGCGATCCGTAACCCTATGAGAATGCGCAGTTGAGCCGTTGGTAAAAATCAATTTGCGGCCTGGCAAGCGGGCTAAGGCGTGATCCAAACCAGGATTAGGACTGAGAATGCTGACATCAATGTTGTGAACGTAATCCAAATAATCAGCAGGATCGATTTCGTGTTCCATCATCAGGCCGCGCAGACTGGTGCCATGGCGATGAAAATAATCTTTTTGAATCGTACGAGCGGCAGCGACGTCGATTTTTAAAAGCTTTGCGACATACTCGGCAATCCGCTGATCGATTTGGTCGAACAGGCGGCTTTGCGGTGAGTACAGCGTATTGTCTAAGTCAAATACCCAAACATCGACATGGTCGAGATTTTTGGGCGGTAAACGAAAAGCTTCCAGCGTCATGGATGGAAACTTAACGGGTAATTATGGCTGAAGCGTGGACATTAAAACTTTATGCATGCTCACGGAAAATGGTTCCACAGCCGCGGGGCGTGAAAGCCTCAATGAGAAGAGCGTGAGGAACCCGTCCATCTAAAATAACCGCCGCTTCAACACCCCCAGCTACAGCATGGATGCAGGTTTCTACTTTGGGAATCATGCCCCCAGAAATTACGCCTGACGAAATCATTTCTTGGGTGGTTGTCGTATTCAATTCTGGGACAAGCTTTTTCTTGTCGTCGAGAACGCCAACCACATCCGTCAGCAGCATAAGCCGGGAGGCGCGCAAAGCCGAGGCAATGGCGCCGGCGACGGTATCGGCGTTGATATTGTAGGTCGCACCGTCGCTGCCAATGCCGATCGGTGCAATGACAGGAATGATATCGCTTCCTTCAAAGGGTTTTAACACATTTATATCAATCGATTCGGGCTCGCCAACGAATCCAAGATCCAAAACTCGTTCGATATTAGAGTCGGGGTCTCGCTGAGTGCGTTGAAGTTGCCGCGCCCGAATAAGATTACCGTCCTTTCCCGATAACCCCATCGCGCGTCCGCCAGCAGCATTGATAGAAGCCACCAGTTGTTTATTGATGCTGCCTGAAAGAACCATCTCAACAATTTCAACCGTTGCCGAGTCAGTAACGCGCAAGCCGTCGATGAAACTGCTTTGGATGCGCAGCCGATCTAACATTTGGCTTATTTGCGGGCCGCCGCCGTGCACCACAACAACATTCACGCCGACGTGCTTGAGCAACGCCACATCCTGAGCAAAACCCCGGCTAGCGGTATCGTCACCCATCGCGTGGCCGCCATACTTTATGACGAAGGTTTTGCCAGCATAATGGCGCATATACGGCAGGGCTTCAGCAAGTGTGCGTGCCTTCTCGATAAGAGCGGGGTCTGCTGGGGCAGTAGACCGAGCAGCAGCAATATTAGAAACAGGATGAGATGCCATGGCGATGCCTTGTCAAAGCGTTGATCAAAGAACTTAGCGAAAGCCTTAAAGTTTCGCTAGTCCCGCCAATGTGGCGCGTAATTCAGTCATACCGTGCCCGGTGGTAGACGCTGTGGCTATCACCAGGGGTGCTGCGGCCGGATGCTTTTCTAGGCCAGCTAGGGTTTCTTGATGGACGGCCTTGATTGCCGTGTCGGTTATCTTGTCGGTTTTGGTCAAAACCGCCAGGGTGGCAACCCCGGCCTGATCCAACAGAGACAGCATGGTGTGGTCCACATCCTTCAGGCCATGCCGAGCATCAACGAGAAGGCAGGTGCGGCGAAGCGCCTGGCGATTTCGCAAGTAACTGGTAACAAGGTCCATCCACGCATCAACCACAGCGCGGGGGGCTTGGGCGTAGCCGTAACCGGGTAAGTCGACCAACATCAGCCGTTTAGCTAAATTAAAGAAATTAATTTGTTGGGTGCGTCCCGGGGTGACCGATGCGCGCGCTAATCCATTGCGACCGGTTAACGCATTAATAAGAGACGATTTACCAACATTGGACCGACCAATAAAGGCCACCTCAGGCAAAGTCGTATTCGGCAGTCGGTCCAGTGTTGCCGCCGCGGCAACAAAATCGCAAGGCGCCGCAAATAACAGGCGTCCTGCCTCTATATCCTCAGGTGTAAGGGCGTCCAACGCACTCAGGGCTTTACGCCCATGGTGCGCATGATGGTCCACTGCTGAATGATCGACAGCGTATTATTCCACGCCCAATAGATCACCAAGCCTGCCGGAAAATGCGCCAACATGAAGGTAAAGATAATCGGCATGAAGGCAAACACCTTGGCCTGAACAGGATCGGGCGGTTGCGGATTCAGTTTTTGCTGGGCCCACATGGTAAAACCCATAATCAAGGGCCATGCGCCAAGCCAGAGAAAGCTGGGCGGTGTCCAGGGGATTAAACCGAACAGGGTAAAGATATTGGTGGCGTCGGGCGCCGACAGATCATGAACCCAACCAAAGAAAGGTGCATGGCGCATTTCAATGGTGACAAACAGGACCTTGTACAAGGCAAAGAACACCGGGATTTGAATCAAAATTGGCAAGCATCCTGAAACAGGATTTACCTTTTCCCGTTTGTAAAGGGCCATCATCTCTTGGTTGAGTTTGGCTCGGTCGTCGCCCGCCCGCTCACGGATCAACGCCATCTGCGGCTGAAGCCGTTTCATCGCGCTCATCGAGCGGTAGGATTTATTCGCCAGCGGGAAAAAGAGAAGTTTAATCCCGACGGTCAGCGCCAAAATGGCCAGGCCAAAATTCCCTAACAGGCCGTGCAGCCAGTTCATGGCAAGGAAAATAGGTTTGGTTAAAAAGAAGAACCAGCCCCAGTCGACGGCATAATCAAAGCGGCTAATGCCGAGGTCATCGGTGTAACGCGACAGAAGCTTAACTTCCTTAGCGCCGGCGAACAGCCGGCTGTTGAAGTGACCTTCGTTGCCCGGTGCGACCGTGATGTTCGGCCCCAAATAATCGACCTGATAATTATCGCTCGTGCTCTTGCTGTGAACAAAGCGAGCCTTAAACGGTACGGTTTGATCTGGAATGAGAGCGACCAGCCAATATTTATCAGTGATGCCAATCCAGCCACCTTTTTGCGAGGTGCTTTCAATACGGCCAGCTTTTTCAATTGCGGCGTATTTTACTTCCTGCAAGGCATCATCGAATACGCCGAGTAATCCCTCATGCAGAATGTAGAAACCCAACAGTTGCGGACGGCCGCTTCGCGTAATGAAGGCATAGGGGTAAAGAGCGACCGGCTTGTCGGTTTGATTGCGGACTTTTTGCTCCACCGTAATCATATAATGTTCGTCAAGACGGAAGGTGCGCTCAAAAATAAGTCCGGACCCATTATTCCAGGACAGCGTAATCGGGGTTTGCGGCGACAAAGTTTTTCCACTGGCTTCCCAGACGGTTTCGTTGTCGGGCACCTTAACCCCTGCGTCGCCACTCCAACCGAATTGCGCATAATAAGCGCCGATGGTTTGTGGTGGTTGTAACAGGGTGATGTTTGGGCTGCTGGGATCAACGGTTTCGCGATAGGTGCGCAGAACGATGTCGTCAATCCGACCGCCCTTGAGGGCGATTGATCCTTGGACGGCAGGAGAATCGATGGCGACCCGAGGCGTCGTCGCCAAAGCCTCGGTACGACTTACAGCCTTCAACGGGGGTGTGCCGCCAACCGCGGTTGACGGTGATCCGGTGGCGGGACCGGGAACGCTCCCTTCGCCGGTAATCGAGGCTTCGGGCGAGACCGCGGTGGGTCCGGGCGCTGTTACAGGAGCCGTTGTTGTTACGGGCGGGCGCGCTGGCGGAAAAAGCCACTGGAACGCCACCATGATGGCGACTGAGAGAACAATGGCGATGATCAAATTACGTGAGGTTTCTTTATCCATCGACTTTTTCGCACTTCCAGGATCCGGCACGAGGCGCGGACTGAGGGACAGGATCAAATCCCGCGCCGCCCCACGGATGGCAACGACACAGGCGTTTCAAGGTTAGCCAACCGCCTTTAACAGCACCGTACTGGCCAATGGCTTCATAACCATACGCAGAGCAACTGGGTAGGTATCTGCAGTTGTTGCCTAAAAGCGGCGAGAGCACCAGCCGATATGCTGCGATGAAAAGGCGCAGGAGTTGTGCGACAAAACTCATAAAGGGTCTTTCGACGCTGTCGCATCAGTTGTGTGAGACGTGCGGTGTAAATGGCGAAGCGCTTTTTCGAGGTCGCTGCGAAGGGCGCCAAAAGAGCGATCGATAGTCGCCGTGCGCGCAATCAAAACATAATCGCAGCCTGGCTGGCCTTCGACAGGCAAAAGCTCTCGGGCCAAAACACGAAGGCGTCGCCGGGCACGATTGCGTTGAACCGCGCCGCCAACTTTGCGGCTAGCTGTTAGCCCGAAGCGGATAGCTGTTTCGGAAATAGCCGGATCAAGGCGCTGGAGAGCTTGGAGAACAAGGCCGGGGCCTACCCACTTTCGGCCTTTGCCGGCAACGCGCAGAAACTCGGGCCGTCGTGTGAGCTTAAGCACGGCCGACATGAAATTAGTTAGGCTGAGAGGCGCTTGCGGCCCTTGGCTCTACGCGAAGCAATGACGCGACGGCCGCCAACAGAAGCCATACGTTTGCGAAAGCCGTGCCGGCGCTTGCGGATAAGTTTACTCGGTTGATAGGTGCGCTTCACAGCTCGTACTCCTGATGAACAAACCCCCAGCCATTCCCTGGACAGCAGCCCTGGGAACGGTGGTCTGTGGGCGGTTTGTATAGGGGGCTGTCGCCCCTGTCAATTCGCCCGAAAGGCGGGCACGAGGGCAGGGCCTTCAACCCGGACCAGCCGGGGATAGAAAAATCCGAAACTGACCCCCAAAACCAGCCAAAAGAGACCGGTCGTACCCAAAGAAAACGTAATAAAATCAACGATTAGCTCTGCTGGAACGGTGATTTCCTCTGCCGGAGGGCGGGGTGCCCCGATGAGGTGCGGCAGAATAAGCAAGGCAACCCCAGCCAGACCCCAGCGGGCGGTCCGACCAAAAACCAAGGCACCAAGCCCGGTAGCTGTAGCTAAGGCTGTAAAAACCCACCAAAACTGACGTAAAGTGAGATCAGCCGCCGCCATTCCGGGCAATTCTGGCGGTAATCCTAAGGCCGGCGCGAGAGAAAAAGCTGCAAATCCAGCCAGCCCCCACAGGGCCCCTGTCCGGGCATCCAAGGGGAAGGTCGCTCGTGGCCCCAGCAAGGTATAGATCGCCGTCAGCAGAAGGGCGAAAGCAACGCCGCTAATCATGCTAGTGATCACCAAGAAGGCGACCCGCTGAAAGCTAGGTTTTTCCCGAGGCGGGAGAGTGACGGCAACCCCTTGATCATCATGAGGCACCTCGGACAAGGCGACGCCCGGTGTTGGGGCGACTTCTTCTGTCCCGTGATGATGTTCGGTTGAGGCCAATCCCTCATAGCGTTCGGCTTCTAAAATTAACGGTTGGAGGTGAAGAACCTGAACGGCGCCGGTTACAACGCCCGCAGACAGGCCGGCCAATAAGGCCACGGCCAGCAATCGCATCAGCATGGCTTAATCCTTAATGGCAGGGGAAAGAGAAAGAATGACGGCCGTCATGGGCCGAGTCATGGATCACTTCAGGTCCGGCAAAGCCCACAATAAACAGCAGGACCGTGCCCAACAGCAGCACCGTAAGGGCGCTTAATTTTGTTTGATCGAGAAAACGGATCTTGGTCGATGAAGAAACAATGCGCGCCATAATTTAATCCTTATGATCGTTGACGACACTGTCATCACGAACGTTGAGATGTCACCTTGGTTCAAGTGACGATCCTTACCGGGATTTCCCGCCCGATTTGCCCGCGAAAACAACTCCTGACGGCAGGTCTCCTGGCTTGCGGGTCGCGATGTTAAGATGCCTTCTCGGAAATATCCCCCAATGGCCTATTATCCTAACACTCGCCGCCTACAGTTGCGGGGACAGCCACGGCTTTAAACTCCCGTGTTCCCTTTGAATCCCTTGCGGGGAACCGTCCAGAGAATGCTAAATGCGAGGGCCGGAGAGGTCAATTGCTAACTCTTGCCTGCAGATAAAAAGCCGTCTCACGAGGTGGTGACTGGCCGGGGCTGTGGTCTTCTTCTATAGAGAGGCCATGAATGACATCACTCAGTCTGAAGATAAATCCATTGTACCGCCGCCAAGTTCGCAGCGGTCTTCGCTGCACAATAAACGCAGGGTAATAGCCCTTATTCTTGTTCTCTTGCTTGTTGCGGTCATTGGCGGTGTTTATTTTCGCGGCCAATTAACCATCGATAGTTTTCGCGCTCATCACCAAGCGGTGCAAGACTGGGTTGCACGTTATCCCCTAATCTCGGCTGTTATAATCATCGCCGTCTATGCCGTTATTGCCGCCCTGTCCATTCCTATTGGGTCAGTGCTGACGATCTTCATCGGCTTCGTTTTTGGCGCCAAGGTAGGAACGGTTTTAACCGTTATCGGCGCCACTCTTGGCGCCACGGGGCTTTTTCTTTTCGTGCGCAGCATCGCTAATAATTTTCGCAAAGGTTTTTTGGCGTCTCTTGCTAAATCGGTGCTGTTTTTAGGAAGCAGAACCAGCATGGTGGAGACGTTAAAAAATCGTTATGGCAGTTTTGCCGGCGGTCTTGTTTCAGCGCTTGATCATCATGCATTTTTTTATTTGTTGTCTTTACGTTTGATTCCGGTTTTCCCTTTCTGGTTGGTTAATTTGATCGCCGCTTTTTTCAATATTCGGCTAGCGCCTTTTGTTGCTGCAACGATCATTGGTATTATTCCGGGAACTTTTGTTTTTGCCCTTTTGGGAAGCGGTCTTGATGCGGCTTTTCAGCGAGGAGACAGTGTCGATATTTCCTCTGCTATATCGCCGGAACTTATCTGGGGGTTAATAGGATTGGGGTTCTTGTCGTTAGTACCGCCGATTGTTCAAGTTTGGCATAAGCGTTGCAAGGCGCGCCGGCGATGACCAAAGAATTAAAGGCTGATGTTTGCATTATTGGCGCCGGTGCAGGTGGACTCAGTATTGCGGCTGCTGCTGCTCAGTTAAACTTAAAAACTGTTTTGGTTGAACAGGGAAAAATGGGTGGTGACTGCTTGAATTACGGGTGCGTTCCGTCCAAGGCGTTGCTTCATGTGGCATCTATCGTGGCGCAGAAAAAATCTGCGCCGTTTGGTCTTTCATCAGCGCCAGAAAAAGTCGATTTCATAACGGTGACAGATTATCTGCGTAATGTCATTGCGACCATTGCCCCTCACGACAGCGTCGAAAGATTTGAGGGGCTTGGGGTTTCAGTTTTTAAAGAACGGGCGAGATTTTTAGATTCTGCTCGGCTAACTGCGGGAAATGTCATCGTTACGGCGCGTCGCTTTGTTGTGGCCACGGGAAGTCGTCCGTTTATTCCAAGCATTCCGGGCTTAAGCGATATTCCTTACCTGACGAATGAAACTATATTCGATCTGTCGGAATGTCCGGAGCACCTAATCATTGTCGGTGGTGGCGCTATCGGGGTCGAAATGGCACAAGCCTTTCGCCGTTTGGGCGCCGAAGTTACGCTTATTGAAACCGGAAGAATCTTGGCGCGTGAAGACGGTGACGGTGTGAAAATCATCCGGAGCGACCTTCAGCGCGCAGGTGTTACTATCAAAGAAGGATATTCTGTCGCCAGTATCCGCCGACAAGATGGTAAAATTATCGCCGATATAGTTGATAAAACAGGTGAGAAATCCTCTCATAAAGGATCGCATTTGTTGGTTGCGACCGGGCGACGCGCCACAGTCGATGGTCTCGATCTCGACAAGGCAGGGGTTGCTTATACCGAAAAAGGAATAACAGTAGATGGCCGCCTACGTACCAGTAACCCACGTATCTATGCGGTGGGCGATGTGTTAGGTGGGCCACAGTTCACTCATTTGGCAGGTCAACAAGCTGGTTTTTTTGTGCGATCGTCCCTTTTTGGTTTGCCGGGCCGGCGACAAGAATCGATCATGCCGCGCTGTCTTTATACAGATCCGGAATTAGCGCAGGTCGGCTTGACGGCGGTCGAGGCAGAAAAACAGAATCTCCAGAGTCGGATATTGACCTGGCCACTGGCTAAGAACGATCGCGCCATCGCAACTGGTGCCACAGCAGGGTTTGTGAAAATTATCGCCGACCGGCGGGGACGGTTGAAGGGCGCCACTATTGTAGGGCCCCATGCGGGAGAGCTGATTTACACCTATAGTTTGGCGCTAAATAAAAAATTAAAGCTCAGTGCCTTAGCGGGGGCGGTCGCCCCCTATCCAACCCTGGCAGAAGCCGGGCGGAGAGCCGCCGGGGAATTTTATGCACCGGCCGTATTTGGTCGGTTGGCGCAACTATGGGTCCGCTTTAGATCGCAAATAGGGTAAACTGCGATCTATGACTAAAATTGAAGATATTGATCTGCCTCCAGCCCGGCGTAGCTTGTCAGCGCGATTGCTGCTGCTGGCGATCGTCTATGTGATGCTAAGCGAGATTTTAATCTATGTTCCCTCTATCCACCGCTTTCGTGTTGAGTACTTAGAAAGCCGCTTAGCCGATGGCCATCTTGCGGTGCTGGCTTTGGATGCGAGTCCGGATCGCCAAATTAATTCTCGTTTGTCCGACGAGCTCTTGCGTCATGCGCGATCGGATATGGTTGTTTTACATGGATATGCGGCGCGAACCCTCATGCTCGAGCGTCGCGATGTAGCGAAACCGACGCCGTCAGATGTTGTTGATTTGCGAACGCTGGGTTTGGTCGAGGGTATGATGCAGGCGCTCGAGGATGTTTTTAGGACAGAGCCGTTATGGATACGGGTGGTGGGGCCGTCGCCTAAAGATCCGCATACGCTTGTCGAGTCAGTAATAACCACGGCGGATCTTCAAAAGGAAATACGCGCCTTCTCTCAGCGTATCCTTGGCTTGTCGATCCTTATCTCCGTTGTCACGGCGGCACTGATTTATGTCACTATACAGATCTTGATGGTGCGGCCGATGCTACGGCTAACCCGGAGTATGATTCGGTTTCGCGACGCGCCGGAAGACACTAATCGGATTTTGGTGCCAGAAAAGCGTGGCGATGAAATCGGCATTGCGCAACGCGCCTTGGCCGAGCTGCAAGATCATCTGCAGCAGGCTTTGGCACATCGGGCGAGATTGGCCGCCTTGGGTACGGCGATGGCGAAGGTTAATCATGATTTGCGCAATATTTTGGCGACGGTACAGCTTGTTGCTGATGGATTGGTCAACAGCGGGGATTATAAGGCAGCAAAAATGGCGCCGCGATTAACCGGCGCTGTGGAGCGGGCAGAAAGATTGGTCGAACAGACTCTGGAATTTGCTCGGGGAACTCCGGCAACCCTGCAGCGCAGACCGGCAAGACTTAAGAATATTATCGAGCGTGCCTATGGTGAATTGGCGCCGGCCTTGCGCGATCGTCTGGCACTTGATGATCATACTTCTGATGGCGATATCGTCGCTGTCGACGTCAGCGAAGTCGGGCGGATTTTTGTCAACCTGGCTCGGAATGCCGCCGAGGCAGGAGCAACGATTTGGACGGTGACCGCGGAAGCAGTCGGACCAAAAATGTTTATCACCTGCCGTGACAATGGGCCGGGAATTCCGATCGAGGCACGCCCAAAACTCTTCGAGCCCTTTTCGCGCAGTAGTAAGGCCGGCAGCATGGGTCTTGGCATGGTGATTGCCCGAGATATTGCCCGCGCCCACGGCGGAGATTTAATGTTGGATGCGGAGGCGTCTCCAGGTGCAGTGTTTAAAGTTATCCTTCCTGCAGCGCTGACGACTTAATCGATCTGCAACAGCAGCGATTTAAGATAAGCGCTTTCCGGCAACAGCGGGTGGACAGGATGATCGGGTCCTGCACTGCCGATGCGGAGAATACGGGCTGAACGATCCGTATCGGCGATGCCGCTCGAGACAACGTCGATGAATTCAGGTAAGCCGACATGATGCGAACAGCTGGCGATATGCAGAAGGCCTTTGGGGGTGACGAGCTTCGTGGCTAGGCGCGCTAATTTGCGATAGCCGCGTAAAGCCATAGGCAGATCTTTTCGGGTTTTGGCAAAGGCCGGCGGATCGGCGTTAACAATATCGAAGGTTTCACCGCGACCAGCCCGGCCTTCCATGTCGGCAAAGGTTTCGCTGCGGTGGGCAGTGAATTTTCCGGTAAGCTGATTGGCCTCGGCGGCTTTTGTTGCAAGGGCCAAGGCCGTGTCAGATCGATCAACGCCGATGGCGTGTTTTGCTCCGCCTTTAAGTGCAGCAATTGCGAATCCGCCACCGTAACAATAGTAATCAATCACGGTTGCATCCTGCGCCACTGCCGCCAGCGCCGCCCGGTTGGGTCGTTGATCAAAAAACCAACCGGTCTTCTGGCCACTTAAGGCATCGGCAAAATAATGCGTATTGTTTTCAAGAAGAGGCAGGGGATTGGGCGGCGGATCACCGATGACTTCGATCTCACGTTGGGAGAGACCTTCTAAGAGTCGGGTAGAACTGTCATTGCGAAGAATGATGGTGCGTGGCGACAAGGTTTCTTGCAAAGCCTCAAGGAGAGGTTGGCGTAAAATATCGACGGCGGCGGCATTCTGTTGCACGACAAGAATGTCGTTGTAACGGTCAACGATCAAACCGGGCAAGGCATCCGCTTCGGCATGGATAAGACGGTAATAAGGTTGGTCGAAAAGTTTTGTGCGCAGCGCCAGAGCTTGAGCGAGGCGGTTTGCTAAAAAAGAACGATCGATACAGGTTTCAGATTTCCGATCCAAAAGCCGCGCTGATATCAAAGGTGTCGGATTAAACGCCCACACACCAAGACTCTGGCCGCTGGCGGTCATGATCGTGACGGGCGTACCGGCTGCCAGCGCCTTGGCGCTTGCATCCATCATGATTTCGTTGGAATAGATCCAAGGATGACCGTGGGTGGCTCTACGATGCGCACCCGCTCGCAACTGAATTTGTGGCCGACTGTTGGGATTATCCATAAGATCGGATTTCGTCACCGAGACAATCAACCGCTTCCAGCTAAAGGTTTGGCATAGGTTAAGGCCAAGTCCCAAGGGAAAAAGATCCAGGTATCTTGGCTGACTTCTGTGCCGTGAGAATCGGCAAGATCGCGTCCCGCTGGTTTGACATAGACCGAGGTGACATGAGCTTTGGGCAGCATTTTCCGAATGTGCCGCATCGTAACGCCGGTATCGATCACGTCTTCAACTACCAACCAGCCATCGCCGTCGCCGTCGACGCCTTTTAAGACTTTAAGCTCGCCTTGTTTTTGATGTTGGTAACTGACGATGCAGATGGTGTCGATCAAGCGGATGTCGAGTTCGCGGGCCATGATGGCTGCGGGAACCAAGCCGCCGCGGGTGACGGCAATAATACCCTTCCAAGGGCCTAAGGATTTAAGCCGGCGGGCCAGGGCGCGGCAATGGCGGTGCATTTCTTCCCAGGATACGGGAAACTTTTCGAATTCTTCTTCGCTGTCAGTCACAACGGCGCTCCTATCGCAATGAGCCAGAGGCTTCTTCTAGCCTCTCTTGGCTCATCCGGCAACGCTGCGCGTGAGGACTATTGCGACTTATATCAACATATCGTCCGGGGGAACCAAGAAACATCCGCCGATTCGCCAGTCGCCGTTAGCTTGGGATTCCATAACGTAGAGAGCGAGATGGTCTTTGCCCTCTTGATCGACCACAGCTAACCGCTGAACCGGCTTGCCCTCAATGTCGATCAATCCCTGAAAAGCGACCTGGCGCGGCCGATATACGGGTTTATATCCCATCCGCATCACGACCATAAAAAGGTCGGGCGATTTATACTTAGCCTGCATCGAGGGAGTGGCAGCGGCGAAAGCAGCCGGGCCGTTATCCTGAGCAAAGGCAGAGAGTTGTTCAACGACGACCTTGTGAATGGCCTGGCGATCAGCCTCGGGAAGTGCATAGGGTTTGCTGAAATTGCCTGCTGCCGCGGTGGTGGCCCAAAATGCCGCCAAAAGCATAAAGCCGCCAAGAATGCCGAGTTTTTTCATCGAAGCGCTCCATAAGTGTATCTTTAGAAAGATACCTAGAAACACGTGCGCCAGATGCCAGAGCTTGGACAAAAATTAAAAACTTAGATTTTAAACGCTCTCTTAACTGTTGGCATGGCAGCCAAGAATTAGGGCAGCCAAGAAGTCAGGTCAGAGAAATTAACGCCAGAGTTTAACGCCAGAGTTTAACGCCAGAGTTTAACGCCAGAGTTTAACGCCAGAGTTTAACGCCAGAGTTTAACG
>Ga0075163_10000265_pt1 | contig 65313 bp, 57 predicted proteins | sample JI1023141ADNA_FD_71478 | JGI IMG/M metagenome (GOLD analysis project Ga0075163, IMG submission 71478) | Wastewater effluent complex algal communities from Wisconsin, to seasonally profile nutrient transformation and Carbon sequestration -... | ecosystem: Engineered > WWTP > Effluent > Algae... | reverse complement strand
CTTTAGTTTGCTTGTTAGCCCCGAAATAAACTGTTCTCTATACTGTTCCACCGTGTAGTTGTCTGTGAAATGACCTTTAGGCTCTTTTTCAATAACTATAGGGAAATTAGTGTTAATAGTTACATTTACCGGACGAGCTGTTTTTTTACTTACGTAACAAGCGTTCAGTAGTAAGGTAACTAACAGAAGGGCTATGACAGAAATTCTTTTCATGTTTATATATAATTACCATAAATATAAAAAATTATTTTGGAGTAATATATTATTCTATAATTACTTTCTTATATACTCCATAGCTATCACTTCTTAAAAAATACACCCCTTTTGGATACCCGGCAACATTCAATTTCCCAATGTGCTTAACAGTAAACTTCTCCAACGTCTGTCCCAAATTATTCAGGAAGGAAAAGTTCTCCTCATTTTGTGAGGTAATGTTCAAATTATCGTTAACCGGATTTGGATAAGCTGTGAAAGAACTAACCTTACTGCTTTCTTTTATATGCACGGTGCTTTGACTCATCTTATGAATAAATATGTCAGAACTTCCAACAGAACTTAAATTTAAAGAACCTGTGCCATGATCAAAATCTACCGTATCTCTAAAATAACCAACTGTATATATAGACCCCGCAGCATCTACATCTATTCCTGAACCAGCATCACTCATGTTTCCACCCAACTGTATAGCCCAGCCAAAGTTTCCACTTGAGTTTAACATAGCAATGTATATATCTCTTACGCCGTTAGAAATTAAGTTGTATGTTCCGTTGCCTGGATCAAAATCGGCGGTATCTTGAAAATTACCTGTAGTGTAAATATTGCCATTGGCATCTGTATCTATTCCATTTGCGGCATCGCTACTGGAACTTCCAAGCTGCTTTGCCCAAACAAAATTACCATTACCATCAAACTGAGAAATAAAAATATCTGATCCTCCAAAAGAAGTGATTGTAAATGTTGTTGCGCTCGGATCAAAATCAACTGTTCCGACAAAAGATCCTGCGACATTCACTTTTCCGGAAGCATCTACCGAAATAGCCTGACCATAATCACTACTTGCAGCACCAAATGCTTTAGCCCAATCAATATTTCCGTTGGTAGTTACTTTAGCAACAAAAGCATCTCTAGCGCCATTTGAGATCAAATTTAGAGTGCCGGCACTTGGGTCAAAATCAGCGGTCCCTTCAAAATTACCGGTTGCATATATATTACCGGTTGCATCAACGTCAACCGACCAAATAACTTCGCTATCTGTTCCACCAAACTGTTTTGCCCAAACAAAATTTCCTGATCCATCCAATTCTAAAAGAAAAGCATCGCTAGAGCCAAAAGAGATTAAACTTAATGTAGAAGCACTCGGATCAAAGTCAACTGTGTTTTGAAATGAGCCGCCAATTATTACGTTTCCATTAAGATCTATGCTTAATGAAAGTCCGGAATCATAATCGATACCTCCTATTTGCTTTGCCCAAACAAAATTACCCGTTGCATCAAGTTTTAAAATATAAAAATCAAGAAACCCATTAGAAGTAAGATTATTTACTCCTACCCCAGGATCAAAATCAACTGTGCCTTCAAAATAACCAGTTAAATAAATATTTCCGAGAGGATCAACCTTCACATTATTTCCTATATCGTCGGTCAGACCACCAATACTTTTTGCCCAAACAAAATCTCCGGAGGCGTTTAATTTAAGAACGAAAATATCGTCGTTGCCGTTTGATGTCAAAGTATATGTAGCAGGTCCGGGATCAAAATCAACCACATCGGCAAAATAACCAGTGATGAACGCATTACCTGATGCGTCATGAATTACAGAATATGCTTCGTCGTTACTTTGGCTACCACAGCTTTTTGCCCAATTGAAGTTTGGATTTTGGGAAAAAAGTGTGCCGCCAAGTATCAGTGTTGCTATTATTATAATTTTTCTCATCACGGATCGATTACTTTTTTACAATAAGCTTTTTTGCTTCGCCTGATCTACCGTTCCGTAAAAAATAAATTCCCTCTGCATAATTTGTCAAGCTTACTTCTTTAGTTCCATCAACCGTGAATGTTTCAACAGTTTGACCTAAACTGTTTGTAAGTGAAAATTCTTCGCTAAACTTTGTATGAATTAAAAAGAAGTTTTCTGCCGGATTAGGATATACGCTGAATCCTATTTTATTCCCGTTCAATTCAAATAAGGAATTAGGTGCCGCCTCATTCCACTTAGCAACATTGGTTACTGTAGTTGCGCCCGCTAAAGTAAACGTACCTCCTGCGTAAAGATCTCCATTATAAACTCCTAGTGAGAACACATTATTATTAGTTCCACTACTTAAAGGATTCCAGGCAGCCCCATCCCAAGATGCAACATACTTGGCCGAATTTCCTCCTGCATTCATAAAGGTTCCACAAGCGTAAAGTCTTCCATTGTAAACTTTTAAATTTAAAACCCAACCATCTGTGCCGGTTCCAACTGCCACCCATGACGTGCCATTATATTTCGCAATATTTGCCAACATAGTGCTTCCCGATGAAGAAAATGATCCTCCAACATACAATTCATTATTATGTACCGCCAAAGAATATACGTTATTATTAAATCCTAAATCCAAGTTATTCCACGTTGATCCGTTGTATGAAACAATTCGTGTTGCCGAAGCTGCTCCGGCCATTAAAAATCTTCCTGCCACTATTAGCGAATTGTTATGAACCGCAAGCGCCTCTACTCTGTCGTCAAATGACTGAACCAACGACCAACTGCTTCCATTCCATTTGCACAAGCTTGAAGGGTTGCTACCTGCTGCACTTCCTGCCGCGTACAATTCGTTATTGTAAACACATAATGCATGTGCGGGACCCAGAATATTTGTGTTTGTTCCAACGGCCGACCAGGTAGTTCCATCCCATTTTGCCATTCTGCTTGCAGGAGATCCTCCCGCATTTTGAAAATCACCGGCAACATATAACTCATTACTATAAGTTGCAAGTGCATTAACACGATCATCTGTTCCTGTTGTTAAAGACGTCCAGGCGGTACCATTCCATTTGGCAATATAATTTGCCGAATTAGCATCTGCCTGAGTAAATAATCCTCCCGCGTAAAACATTCCATTATATTCAATAAATACGTTTGTTCTATTATTAAGATTGCCGGAGGCTGACCACGTTTGTGCTATTACTGATTGACAAATTGTAGCCAGTGCGATAATAATTGATGTTGAGTAGATTTTTTTCATAGCGTTTGTTTTTAGTTGATACGAAGTACGCTATAATCCAAGGATGTCGGTTTCGTGTTTTTACGAAACGGCTCTTTTTCTTTGTGAAGGTGGTGATTTTGTTTACGGGAAGATATTGGATTCTTGTCCTCTAAGAACAAATCAGAGTTTTTTTACTGATCTAACGAGTTTTTCGTGAAATTGTTTACTTATTGGGATCGATCTTCCGGAAATAGTGATATTGGTAAGGTCAAAAGAATCTATGTTGGTAAGATTCACAATAAAGGAACGGTGCACCCTACAAAATAGATCGTTATCAATTTCCTCATGAAACTGACTTAAATTAAAGGAGATCATAAATTCATTAGTGCGCGTTTTGATCCTTGAATAACTTCCTTCCGCTTCAATGAATAGAATATCTTCGAGTTTGATCTTTTGGAATTTCTTTCCATTCTTCACAAAAATAGAATCCTTTAATACCGGCCTTTGTTTTGTGATCACTTCCTTATTATGATTTGAAAAGGCTAACTCAATGGCAATAGGAAGTTCTTGCTCGTTAAATGGCTTTAATAAGAATGCGCTTGGCTTTAATACAGAAGCTTCTTTGAATATTTTAGTTTCGGTGTGCGAAGTAAGAAAAACAATAGGGAAATTTTCTTCTTGTAGGATCCTTCGAGAAAGGGAGATCCCATCTTCTTCTCCTTTGATGGAGATATCCATTAAAATAACATCAGGCTTTCGTTCTTTAATAGAGCGCATAGCCATTCCGGAAGTTGAAACGATCTCTGTTATCTCAAATTCATTTTCCTCTAAACACTCAGCTATTTCCTGTGCGATCAGCGATTCATCTTCAACTATTAAAACTTTGATCTTCAAATTAGTTATGCTGCATCAAATTTAATACTAATATTCGTTCCGTTCTTAAAATAAACATTTATTAACCCGTTTAACTGTTCTGTTAAAGAAAATATCATTTTTGTGCCAAATGAATTTTTGGCTTTGATCAGATCTGAAGCATCTTCTTTACCATTATCCGAAAAATTAAAAATGATCTGATCTTCTTTCTTTTCAAGGTGAATGTTTATTTGGGGATCTTCAACTCTATCAAAAGCATACTTGATCGAATTCAAAAGCAGTTCGTTCAATATGAGTGCTAATGGAAGAAATTGATCTACTTCCATTTTAAGTTCATTGATGTCCAATTTCAGATCCACTTTCTGATCGGGCAAAGTAAAACTTTTTAATACCGCATTGCACAATTCATCTACATACTCTTTTGCGTTAATATGTGTAAGATCGCTCTTCTCATACAACAATTTATGGATCAAAGAAATACTGTGAATGCGCTGCCTACTATCATCCATCACTTCCAGAGCTTCCATATCCTGAATATTCTTTTGGGGCATTTTAAGTAAACTTGAAACGATCTGCAAATTGTTTTTTACCCGATGATGGATCTCGTGCATCAAAAGTTCCCTCTCCTTATTCTTCGCTTCCAGAATAGTATTCTCTTTCTCCACAAACATACTATGTTGTTTCTTTTTATTATAGTTCTTATAAAGTAAGAAAGCAACCACAACCAATACGATTGAAATAAGCATTAATATATATTTAAAGACCTCCGATTTCTTTAATTGTTCTTCCTTTTGGGAAATAACTTTACTATTGGCTTTTTCTTTACCTAGATAAGCTAAACTATCTTTCGCTTTTAGTTCATTATACTCATTGGTCAATTGCGATTTAATTATAGCTCTTTGAGTTTCTTCTGTTTTTAAGCTGTCGTTCATTTTCATATACAACTCGTGCATTTCAAGTGCCTTTGTGTCTTCTCCGGTTTTTTTATAGATCTTATAAAGCAAATTTGAAGCATTCTTTTGCTCAAGAATGTGCCCAAATTCCTTCATATACCCAAGTGCCTGTTCGCCTAGTTTTCTTGCTTCAGGCAAATTGTTCTTACTAAAATAGATCTCTGACATAGCGACAATGGCAGTTGCTTTACCTTGCTTATATTGTACTTTATCGGCTATCTTTAAACTTCTATTATAATAATAAAGTGCGCTATCGGCAGCGCCTTGCTTATATTGAAAGGCGCCCATACTGTTTAGTATGTCCACTAAAGTTCTTGATTGATCGTCCTCTAAACTCATAGTATAGGCCAATCTAAAATAGTCGTAAGCTTTCTTATACTGCTTTTTTTGCCCAAAGGCATTCCCCAGTCTTAAATAACATGTAGCTATTCCTGCCACAAAATTTATCTCTTTTGCAATTTCTAACCCTTTAAGCGTATATTCTTCAGATGCTTTATAATCACCGTCTCTAAAGTAAATACCCCCAATATTCATAAGTACAAAACAGATCCCCTTCTTTTCCTTTAACTCCTCCATAATAGTTAAGGATCTATGCAAATAATCCAAACCGATCTTTACATTTCCGGCTTCTCCATAACTGATCCCAATATTTTGAAGTATTAACCCTTCACCTCGCTTATCATTTGTTTGCTTTATCAGATCATATGCCTTGAGATAATTCGCTATAACTTCCTTTTCATTTCCAAGCTTGCCTTGAAGATCTCCTATATTATTGTAGGAAGTTGCCAAGCCCTCTTTATCATTCAACTCTTTGTAAACTTCAAGGCCCTTATTTAAATAGATTAACGCTAACGACATTTGTGCTACAGAAGAATAATAGCTTCCCAAATTATTATAGGCCGAGGCTAAACCCACTTTATCATTTAATTCTTCGAAAAGCTTAATTGCTTCCTCTTGAAATTTTAAGGCCTCTTTCCCCTTGCCAAGATCTCTGTATACAGCACTTATATTATTATACAAATAAGCCTCAGCCGATTTTGAATCCTCAGTTTTCTCCTTTATTTTTCCTAAAATAACTTTCGCTTTTTCGTAACTTTTTACGGTCTCAACATTTTCACCTTTGTTTTGGTATAAATATCCCCTGTTTATTAAACCCTCCGCGTACTTTAATAAATAAAAATCCTTTTCCTTTCCACCAGTAGCATTAATATTTTTTTCACAGATCTTTATGGCTTGCTCGTTATACTTAAAATAAAAATCCAAATCGCTTGTAAGATTCATAATCTCACTCAGCAGAGCAAGTTTCGACGTGTCGCTTTTTTCTACGTTCAGGATCTTTTGAAGAGAATCTATTTGACGTTGCTCATTTTGAGCAGATAAACTAAATGCTACTTGACCTATGGCCAAAATTGCTATTAATAATTTACGAAAGAATTCATTCATTTATATAGAATTTAATTTGACTCACTTTTTAAACACAATACAAGGTATGAAGTAAATATTCAAATTCCAATGGCTTAAACTCTTCTATTGTTAGTTTACTCCAAACAAAAAGACTAAGAAAATTTAATGGCCTTGCTTATATAATCGAAAAAGAATTTAGAACAAGAAAGCTGTGGGTTGATCGCTGTTGCAAAATCTATTCATCAAATGGTCATAATAATTTTAAATATCTTTGTTAAAAACAGCTTTAAATATCCGTTTATTAATATCTTCGTTCTTACTATGAAAAAAACTCTATCTCTTTTACTTCTGTGCATTGTGGATATTACATCTGCTCAAATATGTTCAGTAACCATCGCGCCATCACCAGGACATATTCAGATCACAAACAACCAATCATTAAGTGCTGCCGGAACTGTTTACTGGATCTGTTCAGGAATTTCTGTAACTATTACAGCATCCCCCGGCTCCACTTATCTGTTAGAACAAAATGCCGTTCTAACTATTAATGCTACTTCGGGCGACGCCGTATTTGCCAAGCCTGGCAGCACAGTAATTAATAATTCAACTGGAGCCATAAGTGTTACAAGCAATACAAGTAATGTAACACGAACCAATTCTTCTACCGGATTTATTCTTGATATTTTTTGTTCAACAGTAACTTTAAACTATAGTCAAGTTGGAATTGGTCCTTGCTCAAGTGTTACCGGAATAAACAATGAACAGCTTAATTTATTCACCATAGCTCCGAATCCTGTTACGGCAGGAAATAAAATAAAAATAAACGGTGCTGAAATGAATATTATAGAAACTAAACTATTTGATCTCAATGGAAAGATGATATCAAAAGAAGAAGGTGATATCAAAACAATTTCAACTCAAAACCTTTTACCCGGCGTTTACATTTTACAACTAAATAGCAATGGCCATTTGCAACGAACAAAGATCATGATCCAATAGATCAATGGATTAAATTAAAAAAGGCCATCATTAATTGATGGCCTTTTCTTTTTATAATATTGTTAGCTTTCCTTTCTATTTAAACTCGGTATACTTAATTGTTTTACCGCAGTCCTCAACTGTAAGTTCCTTGATCAATTTCATGTCTGCCTTTTTTCCTGTAAAAGAATAATATGCATTACCTTTTTCACATTTAACTGTTGCTTTAGAACCTGGGCTTGTGCTGCTCACTGAAGCGGCATTGTTTCCTGTGTGAATATAAAGTCTTTCACCCGGCCTATCTTTACCCATCATATCATAACTAAAATAAACATTTCCAGTAAAGCCCGCTGATTTTTCTTCGGATGTGCTTGAAGCACTTTTACCTTGATTTGCCCATTCAGCTTTCTTTTTCTGACCAGCTGCAGAGTTCCAATATTTTCCATTCACCGAATCAATCGTAAATCTATATCTGTCCTTCGCAGCTTTTTGTTTGTCAATTTTTGCTTTGTTGTTTGCCTGCCATGCCGGTAATACTTCACCTTGCTTTTTAAAAGCCTCATCTAAATATTTTTGCAGCGTTTCTTTATGCTTAGCGTTTTCCATTTCTTTTGCTGCGCCAAATGCTTTTTTGGTTAGCTTAAATCCTGATAGTTCACCTTTCTTAAAACACTTTTTTATTCTATAGCTATCCTTATTCTCCCATTTTTCTAAAATATAAACCCATTCATCAAGTATAACCATTCTGTCCTCACCTCTTCTTTCAATATAATCCCAACCCCTCATGCACGTTTCGGTATTATATCTTCCCCATACATACGTTGCAGGAAATGCTTCTTCATCTGGGTAATAACTATTTGTCGACGTTTCTTCAGCCTCCTTAACAACTATTTCCTTAAAATCTCCTTGGTATGGCTTAAAACTAAAGTTCCAAACTTCCTTATTAATACCTCCATAGGTATAGTTTCCTCCACTCTCGGTAATAACATAACTCATAAATGGCCCTTCGCCCATTTTAGTGGCCTTCGCCGTTTGATCTTCTTGTGCATTTAATACGCCTCCAAAAAAGAGACACGCGTAAAATAAATAGTTCTTAGTTTTCATAGATATAATTTTGCATGAAAGTAATAGGTATTACTTCCTCTTATTAATAAACTTCAGTAATGGACGGTTTGATTTAGGAATGGTTAAGCGATGTTACAATGTAATTACTTTTTATTATACTGATCTCCATTTGCGTTAATAGTTTGTCCGCAATCTTGTTTTGCTTCTGAAATAACCGGTCCTCTTCCATTGTAACCATTATTTTGATAGAAAGTATAATATACTTTTTTTCCACACGGAAAATCTATTGTTCCTCCACCATTTACGCTATAACCTGTGCTTCCATCTGCGCCCATGTGCAAAATACTCTTGCCCGTATTCTTAATTGTTTTTTTATCGGAGCCAGATTTTGATGATTTTCCTGAACCACCTGAATACGATGAATTTGAAGTAGAAGTAGTCTCTGCAAAACTGACATCAGTTTCCTCGCCTTTCGAATTTAACTTAGCATACATGTACTTTTCGCCTTCCCAACGAGAAACGAAAGCCAAACCATTACTAAATTCTTTTGCGGTTGAATAAATGCATTCCGTAAGCATTTTACCATTTTTATGAAAGTATCCATAGGCGTAATCATTTTTTTTCACAACAACTGCATCCCCTGCAAATTTTTCAATATCCTTATATTCTATTGGAAGGATCAATTTTCCAGCATTGTTAACAATGCCATATAAATTATTGTTTTTAACTAGCCAATAATCGTTCGTATTAAACGTGAACAACTTATCATATTCTAATGGCAAAACTACTGAGCCAGATTTTGATATTAACCCAAATTTATCGCCTATACGCACAATTGCTACACCTGCATTATTAAAGGCGTAAGGGGAATCATAGATCGCTGGAATAATTATTTTTCCTGTAACATCAATATATCCCCATTTTCCTTCTATACTAACAGGTGCCAAACCGTTTGAAAAACCAAATGCTTCCTTATATTTTATTGGAATAACAACCTCATTCTTAGGGTTAATGAAACCATCTAATTTATTTTTTGTGACACAAATTACTTTTTCTTTAAAATAATCATTAGCTCCAAATTCATATTCTACTGGAATAATTACAGAACCCGTTGTGTCAACATAACCGTATTTGTTGTTTTTCTTAACTCTAATTAATCTAAATGTTGGTTCGGATGGACGGAAAATCTTATCAAGTTCCTTGCCATGTCCTAAATACCCTTTTATTGAATCTCTTTTGCAATCAATCTTAACCATAACTTTTTCATCATTCAAATAGGTGAAGGAGATCTCATCAAAATCGTTAAATCTAGATGCCCGTTTAGCTGTAATTGAATTATCTTCTAAGCAATTTACCTTGATTTTTAATCCATATTTGCTAAATCTTCTCTCTTGATTGTTATACCCTTCAAATTTAGAATTTGGAATAATATCAAATTGCATTGCGTCGCCTTTTATTCCAATACAATCAGAAGCGTAATAACTTAAATCATTAACTGTAATGACTTTAACGCCATCTCTTATACTAATGAACCAATCGTTATTGTCGTGCGTAAATTCACCACCAAGGTTTTTTGTTTTTAGTACTTGCCCGTTTTTAAAAGTTGTAATTACCCCAACTCTAAATGGCACACCGGGTCCAAAAGGAACACTATTTAAAGTAACCGGAACAAGTTCAACAGATTTAATTGCTTCGTAATAATTAACCGTTTTAAAAATATATTTACTATAGGTTGATTTTAAATAAGAAAGTATGATTTCAGTGGCTTTCTCGGGGTCGATTTTTTTACCGTAACATCCTACCAATTTGATCTTACTTTCATCAGTTAGCCTTTTAACTTTAAAAACAAAAATTGTTTTTTCAGTGAATAAAAGTGCCTCTGAATAAATTGGGTCTTGGCTATCTTTTCTGTAGTAAAAACGATTGAACGGATTGTCATCGTGGTTATAAAAAGCACCACCAAGTTTTATAGCATGCAATTTTGAATTATTATTATAATCAAACTCTAATTTGCCTTTAATACCGCTTTTTATAAAGGTTTCGCCATTAAAAGTATTGTATTCGCCTTGTTCCCATTTTAAAGCTTCAACTTCCTGACTCTCTTGGGCATTAAAAACAAGGGTACTAAATATTAACAACAGCAGTGCTAATTCTTTCATAATTTATTTTAGTTTAGCTTAAAAATATTAAAACTCCACTTAATGGATAGCTTTTCTTCAGCAACAGCCAACTTACTTTAGCAATAGCCAAATTTTATGAAGAAATAACCTGTTCAAACTCAGCCTTTTTATACTTTGAAAGCTTGGCAATAATCTCGCCATTTAACTGAATTGTTAGTTCAGATTTAGAATAATTAAGCAAGTGGTCTTTATTGATGAGCCATGATTTATGTACGCGAATAAACTGAGGCAGATTTTCGAGAAGTGTTTCAAAATGTTTCAAATTTTTACTCGCCGTATGCTTTTTGTCGGTTGTATGAATGAGGCAATACGATTCCTGAGCCTCAATGGCAATTATACTATCTATAGATATAATATTTTGATTGCCTTTATCGCTCACAATAATGTTCTTGATCTTTTTTTGTTGTAAAGTATCGTTCAACAAATTTAGTCGCTCTGCCTGTTGCAAAACATTTTTCCTTTGCCTTACCCTTTCAATACTTGACTTTAAACGCGCAATATCAATGGGCTTTAATAAATAATCAACCGCCGAAACTTCAAAAGCTTTTATAGCATATTGATCATACGCTGTTACAAAAATGATCTGGAAATTTATTTCTTTAAAGAACTTTACGATCTCAAAACCCGAATACTGCGGCATTTCAATGTCTAAGAAAACAAGGTCGGGTTGATGTTTTTTTATTTCCTCAACAGCCTTCGGAATATTCTCGCATTTTGCTAATAATTCAATGTCAGGACAAAAACGCTCCAAGAGGTTTTGAAGAACATCTCTTGCGCTCTCTTCATCATCAACTAATATGGCTTTTAATTTACCCATTGTTTGTAAAACTAATCTCACATTCACCTAATCGTTTGCAGAGTTTATTAATCATCCAATTTCGTTTAGTAATGGCTCAAAATTTTCGTTTTATTGGGATGGTTAAAATAACGCGCGTACCTATCGCTTCATTTTTATCGTACAGATCCTCGTATGCATAACCAAAATCACCTTCAAAAACATCACTTAATATTTCTAAGCGCTTTCCAATAGCCTTTCCCGAAAACGATTCGTGTGCTTTGTTCTGACGCTGTTTAATTACTTTCGACTTTTCGCGACCAATACCATTATCCTCTATTTTACAAATAAGCATATCGTTCAGTTCAAACGATACACTTAGTTTTTTTTCTCCTTCCTTGTGGAGCAATCCATGTGCCAAAGAGTTTTCAATAAATGGTTGAATAAGCATTGGGGGGATCATAATATCTTCCACATTTCCTTTATGAATCTCAAAGCTGAAGTTCTTTTTAAAACGCAACTTCTCCAATAACAAATACAGCTCCAGCAATTTTATTTCTTGTTCAAATTCTATAAAATCCTTTTCCGAATAACTCAGTGTTCTTCTTACCAGATCAGAAAAAGTTGTAATGTAAGAATAGGAGTTTTCTACATCGCCCTTTAATACAAGATCCTGAATAGAGTTAAGCGAATTAAAAATAAAATGCGGGTTCATTTGCGACTGTATAGCCGCCAATTTTGAGGCATTGAGCTCGTTAATTTGCTGTAACTTTCTTTTTTGAGATCTTAATTGGCGTCTATAAATTATTATAACCAACAAAAAAATAACAGATGCAAGAAGCAGCATAAACCACCATCGCGCATAAAGTGGTTTAGCAATTGTAAAAGCGTACTCGGCATTCTTGCTAAACAAACCTTGATCTTCGGCTTTTACTATAAATGTATAAGTCCCCGCATCGAGTGCGTTATAAGTTATTTGATTTGATTCGAAATTATTAACCGACCATGCGGTGTCGTAACCAAGTAATTTATAATGGTATCGTATTGAACCTCTATTTTTAAGTGTTGGCGAAGAAAAAACAAATTGAATTTTCCGTTCATTACTTTTAAATGTGTTTGTTTTTTGAATTCCGATCGGTTTATCGTTGACTTCTATTTTATCAAACCTCATAAAAGGTTCTTTTACATTTGGTTTTGAATAGTTTAAATTTACCTGTTGAACTCCTCCTGCGTGGCCTATCCATAAACTTCCGTTCATTATACTGAAATCGGTCACTTTCTTTGCTCTAAAACCAAAAGCGTCAGAAATCGATCGTATCAACGTGCCATCCATTTTGAATTGAAAAAATCCGTTCACCGAATTTGCAATAATCGTATTATTAAAAATGATCATTTTTTTCAGTGGTTCAAGTTTGCCATTTACCTTAGTTTCAATACTCGAACTAACCTCACCATTGTTTATGATCAAGATGCCGTTCTTTTCGGTACACACGTAAATTTTTCCTTCATGTTCATAAATACTATTCGGAAAAATATCCTCGTTGTTGAATATGATCCGTTTTGCACGCTCCAAAGAATCGATCTTAAATAGACCGTTTGCCGTTGACGCATATAAATGGCAATTCTCTCTATCGTATTCTATAGAGTAAATACGGTGATTCATTCCTTTAACCAATGTATAGCTTATATCGTTTTTTGAACTCCTATGGATCTTATAAATGCCCAAATTTGTTCCCGCAAAAAAACTGTTTTCGGATACCACTACTGCATCTTTTAATGATGCGCCAATCAACTTCTTCATCTCTCCTGTAAGTAGATCATAAAAAGAGCCGCCGCCATTGTCAAACAAAAAAAGATCTCCGTTCATGTCTCCATAAATTCCTTCTACCGATCTATTAGCACTTCCCTTTAATGTTTGAAGTTCGCCATTTTTATAATTTAGCAGCTTTCCTTTTGATGTGCCAATTATAAGCCCATGTTTATTGTTTGCATGAATTGCAGTAACCGGATCATCTCGAAAGGAATTGATTACATCAGGCACTTTGAGATCGGGAATAACCAGTATGCCTTTATCAAACGTACTAAGCAATATGTTTCCTTCCTGGTCTTTAAAAACATTTGAAATAAAATGATCTTCATAAAAAAACTTACTCTGCTCACCATTAAAATATATTACACCAGGTAAAGTACCCGCGAGCCAAGCTTCATTTCCTGTTTCGTAAATTCGCTTAGACCCTTCTACTTCGAACAGCTTGTTGTTTGAAACAGGTTCTAATTCAAAATTTGTTACGTTATAATTATATAAGGAGCCGGTTTCCAGATCCACGCTATATATCTTCGAATCAATGCTAAATATTTTCAGTACAGATCCCTTACGTAAGGTGTTTGGCAACGTTTTGATCTTTTGCTTAGTGAATTTATGCTGATGATAAACTAATACAGTATCACAGCCGCCCAAATGAAAATGAATGGACTTATCGGGCGCCATAAACGACGGGCCTAAGTAATGATTAATAAAGTTGAATCGTTTTACAACCGTTGCTTTACTATTAAGCACAATGATCTTTTTGGCACCAATAACCAATTCGTTATTAGTAGTTACCATTAAAGTAATGTCTGAACTTCGCTCATCACTTTTTAATTCATAAAACACTTCGCACTCGGCATTTTTGATCCTAAAAATTTGATTGTTCAAATTATGGCAATATACCACTCCCTCCGAATCGATCACAAAATTAAAAACAGAGCTGCTTTTAGTATTGTTGCATTCTAATTTTTTGTAAGCGTAGTAATCAAAATAATAAATGCCTTCATTTGTAGAAAACAAATAGTTTAACTTCTTATCCTGAATTACATCGTAAATTTGAACGCCTCTAAACTGATCTTCGCCAAGTTTAAAATAAGCGGATTGCTGGGCGTGTGAGATACAGGCGAATAATAAGAAAAGAAATAAGGATCTGATCTTATCATTAGATCTATTCTGCGAAATTAAAAACAGATCCTTCATAAGATCAACTGCTCATGGCCGATTTGAAACACGCAATGGTTTTTTGAATATCATCAGCCGTATGCGCTTCATTTACAAAACCAACCTCATAGCCACTCGGCCCCAGGTAAACTCCCTTTTCTAAGAGTTGATGAAATAAGGTTTTAAAATAACTCATGCTCTCCGCGTCAATTTCCTCGGCTGTTTTAATGAATTTCTTTTCGGTAAACGCTAACCAAAAAATAGAACCAATACTAAACACTTTAAAATTATCTTTTTTAATTTCCAATAATCCTTTTACCAAGGTTTGTGTTTTTGCTTCAAGTTCTTGATAAAAATTTGGTTTCAAACATTCGGTCAATTGCGCAATGCCAGCGCTCATAGCCACCGGGTTTCCACTTAACGTACCGGCTTGGTAAACATTTCCATCCGGACTAATACTTGCCATAATTTCTTTGCTTGCACCGTAGGCCCCAACTGGAAATCCACCGCCAATAATTTTTCCGTACGTTACAATGTCGGGTTTAATGTCGTAATATCCGGCTGCGCCTTCAAATCCAACTCTAAATCCACTAATTACTTCATCAAAAATTAAAAGTGATCCGTGTTTGGTACATGTGTCTCTTAAAAATTGTAAATACATTCTGTCTTGCAACAATAAACCATTATTTGCGGGAATTGGTTCAATAATGATACAAGCGATTTGATCTTTAAATCTTACAAAAGCTTCTTCAATGCCCTGCATGCTATTTAGAGGCACAACAATTGTTTCTTCCACAAAACTTTTTGGCACACCGGCCGAAGATGTATTTCCAAATGTTACTAAGCCCGATCCCGCTTTTACTAAAAGTGAATCGGAGTGTCCGTGATAACATCCTTCAAACTTTAAAATTTTATCTTTTCCTGTATAACCACGCGCTAATCGTATGGCACTCATTACCGCTTCTGTTCCACTGCTTACAAAACGGATCTTCTCTAAAAAACGATTATTGCTAATAATTAATTCGGCCAATTCGTTTTCTAATCGGGTTGGTGCGCCAAACGATGTGCCGTTTTGCATGGTTTTACTTACGGCGCTTAATACTTTATCGTTGGCATGACCTAATATTAATGGCCCCCAACTTCCACAATAATCGATGTATTCATTTCCATCTGCATCCCAAACGTGAGCACCTTTTCCTTTTTCTAAAAAAACCGGCGTTCCGCCAACGCTTCTAAATGCGCGTACAGGTGAGTTTACACCACCGGGGAAATATTGTTTTGCTTTTTCAAATAGCTGTTGTGAATTTGTGTTTTTCATATGGTGCAAATGTAGGGATTTGCCTCTTAATAGAACGAAGATAACGCAGATATTATATGCCTAAATATGATCTTATTTGCGAAATAATCTTTATTTTTACCCTGCTTATGACATTTGAGAACTCCCTAGATTTTGCAAAAAAATTAGATGAACAGGATCCTTTAAAAGAATTCCGTTCGCAATTTTTATTTCCTCAACATGAGGGGAAGCCGGTTGTTTATTTTACTGGTAATTCATTGGGGCTACAACCAAAAACAACTCCATCTTTTATTCAGCAAGAATTAAATGATTGGGCAAAGTTTGGGGTGGAAGGACATTTTTTAGCCAAAAATCCTTGGATGCATTACCACGAATTCCTTACCGAAAAAATGGCAAAGATCGTTGGTGCAAAAAATTCGGAAGTGGTTATGATGAATCAACTTACCGTGAATTTACATTTACTGATGGTGAGTTTTTATCGTCCTACCAAACAACGTTATAAAATTTTGTGCGAAGCAAAAGCATTTCCAAGTGATCAATATGCTTTGCAATCGCAAGTAAAATTCCATGGTTTTGATCCAAAAGAAGCATTAATTGAATTGGCTCCGCGCGAAGGAGAATACAATTTGCGCCATGAAGATATTTTAACCGCCATTGAAAAAAATAAGGAATCACTTGCCTTAATTATGATGGGGGGTGTAAATTATTTTAGCGGACAAGTGTTCGACATGAAAGCCATTACCGAAGCCGGACATAAAGCGGGCGCTGTTGTTGGTTTTGATCTGGCGCATGGTGCCGGAAATATTAATTTAGAATTGCACAATTGGAATGTTGATTTTGCCTGCTGGTGCAGTTATAAATATTTAAATAGCGGCCCTGGAAGTGTAGCCGGTGCATTTGTTCACGAGAACCACCACAAAAAAACAGATATGCCCATGTTTGCAGGATGGTGGGGAACAAAAAAAGAAACGCGTTTTTTAATGGGTAATGTTTTTGAACCTATTGAAACTGCCGAGCGTTGGCAATTAAGTAACGCGCCTGTTTTTGCAATGGCGGCGTGCAAAGCATCTTTAGAAATTTTTGATGCGGCGGGGATGAAAAATTTAATTGCAAAAAGTAATATTCTTACCTCTTATCTCGAATTTATTATTGCTGATATAAATAAAAGCAAAAACAATTGTCTTGAAGTGATCACGCCTAAAGAATTGCAGGGTTGCCAAGTTTCAATTGTGGCGCATGGTTATGGCAAAACACTTTACAACAAATTGATCGAAAACGGTGTAATTCCCGATTGGCGCGAACCTAATGTAATTCGTTGTGCACCAGTACCTCTTTATAATTCTTTTGAGGATATTTACCGTTTTGGCGATATACTAAAGCGCCTTCTCTAAGCCATTTTCTAAAAAAACCCTAAAATTTTTGAAAAAAGGCATTGTTTTTGTATCTTTAAAACTATGATATCACTTTTATCTAAACTATTGAACTCCAATATTAAAGCTTGCTTATTGCTTGTACTAACCCTAGTCTCACAAAATGGCTTTTCAAAGTCCGAACCTATAAACATCTCCTCTTTTTTTACCGAGAACAAAGGCCAGATCGGCGACCAAAATTATAAACCTCGTCCTGATGTGTTGTTTGCAGGAACTGAAGGCCCACTTACATTTCATTTACGCAAAACCGGAATTAGCTATCAGCAATTTCGCACCGATAAATGGACAGATGAAACTGATCCAATAACTAACAAAAAAATAAAGCTCCCTTCTCAAACTACTATTTACCGCGTTGATGCGAATTGGTTGAATTCAAACAGTGATCCCGTAGTAGAAAAGAAATTTCCAACCGAAGGTGTTTCAAATTTTTATTTAACTACGTGTCCTAACGGCGTGTTTGATGTTAAAACATTTCAAGAGGTCATCTACAAAAACATTTATAAAGGCATTGATGCGCGTTGGTATCATAAAGATGGGCATTTAAAATACGATTATTTAGTAGCTGCCGGCGCTGATCATACTAGCATTCAAGTGGAGATAAAAGGTGCCAAGTTATCTATCAATTCAATTGGAGAGTTGATCATTGAAACACCTCTTGGAAAAATTGTAGAGGATGCGCCTTACGTAACACAAAATGGTAAAGCATTAAAAAGTAAATGGATCATTAATGGAAATGTGGTATCATTTCAAATAGATAATATTGATCCTCTTTTGCCTTTAGTGATAGATCCGGGTGTGCGCATTTGGGGAACTTACTACGGCGGTAATGGTGGAGATTCTGCTTTGAACAATGCTGTTGACGCGAACGGAAATGTTTGGATCGGCGGAACTACCAGTAGTAACAACGGAACAAGTATTGCAACCATAGGAAGTCACCAGTCTGTTTACGGTGGTGGCGCTGATAATGCATACATCGCAAAATTTAATTCAGCAGGTGTGCGTCAATGGGGAACTTATTATGGTGGCCCTGTAAGGGAATTTGGATTTAATATTGCGATTGATGTGAATGGTAATTCGTATTTGTGTGGACAATCACTTGGTTCTTCAGGAACTATTATTGGAACTGTTGGTTCGCATCAACCAACATTTGCAGGTACTGCAGATGGCTGGGTGGTAAAATTCAATGGAAGTGGTGTTAGGCAATGGGGAACATTTTATGGTGATACAGGTTTAGATGTTGCCTATGGTGTTGCGGCCGATGCTTCCGGAAACGTTTACCTTGTTGGAAAAACAGATGCTCCCACTAGTAATGTTATTTCTACTTCAGGAGTTCATCAACAAAATTTTGGTGGTATTGAAGATGGATTTATTGTAAAATTTAATTCGGCAGGTACTCGTCAATGGGGAACTTATTACGGAGGAACCGGTACCGATGTTGCTAGAAATGTGCATGTAGATGCTGCAGGAAATATTTATGTAACAGGTTGGACAGATAATAGTGTTCCGAATGTAATTGGTACGGCCGGTGCTCATCAAAATGTTTATGGTGGCGGAGGTTATGATGCGTTCCTTGCAAAATTTAGTCCTGCCGGTTTACGCTTATGGGGAACACATTACGGCGGCAACGATGTTGACATGGCGTATGATTGTGAAACAGATCTTTTAGGAAATGTTTATGTGGCAGGTAAAACCACAAGTACAAATAGCGTTTCTACAGTTGGATGTCACCAACCTAGTTACGGTGGCGGTTCGTTTGATGCCTTTCTTGTAAGTTTGAATGCCACAACGGGTACACGAAATTGGGCAACGTATTATGGAGGAAGTGGTGATGAAGAAAGTTGGGGATGTTCTGTTCACAAATCAGGACATATTATGATGACAGGACACACCGGAACTTCAGGTGGAACTGTGATCGCTACCCCTGGCAGCCACAAACCTACTTTCGGCGGAGGTTTATGGGATGCATTTATGGTTCAATTTGATCCTTCTACAAACGGCACTCGTACATGGGGAAGTTATTTTGGAGGTTCTGACGACGATGTTGGTTATGGTTGTTCTTCAGATAATGCATATCATTTTTATATGACCGGTTCAACCTTTAGCACTCCGGGAACCGACATTGCAACGGTAGGAAGTCATCAACCAAGTTATGGTGGTGGATTATTTGGCGATGCGTACTTACAAAAATTTTATGATTGCCCTGCGCCCTTAGCACCAACCAATACAACTGTACCTGCTAATTTAAGTTTTTGTGAAGGCGTAACCACAACGTTATCTGCCATTAGTGGTGCAAGCATGAGTTGGTATTCAAATGCAACATCTACAAGTGTTATTGGTACAGGAAGTGTTTATGTTACTCCTGTTCTTTCTGCGGGTGTTTATACGTATTATGTAGATGCGGCAACGTGCACAAATAGTCCGCGTACGCCCATAAGTGTTACGGTTTTTGCTTTACCAAATTTAAATGTGGTGGCATTTCCAACACTAGTGTGTGCCGGAAAAAATTCAACATTAAATGTAACCGGAGCGGCGAGTTATACCTGGGATAGCTCAGCTAACACTAATACCTTAGTAGTTACTCCCGCAAGCACATCCATATATACTGTAAGCGGAACAAATACTTTGGGCTGCACAAATAGCAAAACCATTTCTGTAACGGTATATCCTTTAGATCCGGTAACATTTACACCCGCAAAAGATACATCGTGTTTGCATATTTTTGGCGGCACACCAATTTTATTGGTGGGCTCTCCAAGCGGCGGTGTATTTTCGGGGGCAAATGTTTCGGGTAATTATTTAAATCCAACAGCGTTGGGAATATTTAATCCTGTTTATACTTACACCAATCCAACCAATGGTTGTGTGAATTCAGCAACTGCTACTATCCTTGTAGTAAATTGTACAAGTGTAAAAGAAGAGAATGCGTTCATCAAGAATATTAGCATTTACCCTAACCCTACCAAGGGAAATATTGTTATTGAAACCAATAGTGATATTGAAAAAACAATAACGCTACTTGATGCAAGAGGCAGAACAATTCGCACTGAAACAAGTAAACAAAAAACTTTGCAGTACTCTATTGCCGATGAGGCCAACGGAATTTATTTTATAAAAATAAGTTCTGTACTTGGAAATAAAGAATTTAAACTTGTGAAAGAATAATTTCTTTTGTCCATTGATCCGCAAATACACCAAAGTTGGAAAGAGCATTTACTCCCCGAATTTCAAAAAGGTTATTTTAAGAAGCTGAAAAAGTTTTTGGTAGAGGAAAAGAAAACATTTGATATTTATCCCCCTAGCAAATTGATCTTTTCGGCATTTAACTTTACGCATTTTGATGATGTAAAAGTGGTGATCTTGGGGCAAGATCCTTATCACGGACCCGGGCAAGCTAACGGATTTTGTTTTTCGGTAAGTGATGGTGTGCGCACACCACCAAGCTTAGTAAATATTTTTAAGGAAATAAAAACCGATATTGGTTGCGAAATTCCTTCTCATGGAAATTTAGAAGCTTGGGCAAAACAAGGAGTGTTTTTATTGAACGCTACTTTAACTGTGCGAAAAGAAACAGCAGGCTCGCATCAAAAAAAAGGCTGGGAAGAGTTTACAGATGCCGTGATAACAACACTTTCGGAAAAACGTGAGGGCTTGGTGTTTTTATTATGGGGAAATTATGCGCGCAACAAAACCGTATTAATAAACCGCCAAAAACATTTAGTGCTCGAGGCGGCACATCCCTCGCCTTTAGCGCGTGGTGCTTTTTTTGGAAGCAAACATTTTAGCAAAACCAATGCGTATTTAAAGTCGATTGGGAAGGCCGAGATCGATTGGTGTTTGTAAATTGAGTTTTAAGAAAATTAGAGTATCGGAAACAAAACATTCACTTTAACAAGTCGTTAACAAAACAATAACTACTCACTAACAAGATTGTATTTGAATTAGAACTACAATTGGTCCAAAAACAAAAGCATAAACAATGAAGAAGTTGACGTATTACTTGCCGTTACTATTGATCTTCCTTACATCTTGTAATGGACAAAACAAAACCCAGCCAATTGTATTTGAAAGTGAGCCAAAACCTTCAGTGGGGCAACCAAAACTAATGAAGACACAAGGTTCGAGCGAATATCAAAGTGTTGTGTGTGCTATCCAAGATAAAAATGGCAATATTTGGTTTGCAACAACAGGAGAAGGCGTATTTAAATACGATGGAAAATTGTTTACTCAATTTACAACTAAAGACGGCCTTAGTAGTAATATAGTTTGGTCGATTTTGGAAGATAACAGCGGGAACTTATGGTTTGGAACAGCGGAAGGTATTTGTCGCTTCTATAACGAGAAAATTATTAGCATCCCAATTGGTTTCTACATTAGGCCTGTAATAACCAACAACAGCTATTATAACGAATGGTCGACAAAAAATACAGTATGGAGTATGTTACAAGATAAAAGTGGGAAAATTTGGTTCGGAACCGGAGAAGGGGTGTACTGTTACAATGGATTCATCTTTACTCGCTTTTTACATAATGATAGTATTATAAATAAAGATAGCTTACAACTTAAGTTAGTGTCGGATATGCTGCAGGATAAAAACGGAAATATTTGGTTTGCATCCGGAATGCCTCCGGGCTATGAGGGGTTTTGCCGCTATGACGGAAAAACAATAGTAAGTTTTAAACCTAAACAAGAAGGTTGGATCCGTAATGTGATAGAAAGTAAAAACGGAAATTTATTACTTGCTACAAGACATTTTGGAGTATGGAGTTATGATGCTAGCCAAAATGAAGGATTCGGGCAAGGGAAAACCTTTAACAATTACACGCAACCCAAAGAATTAATAAATGGTTCATTAAACGCAATTTTAGAAGACAAAGCAGGTAATTTATGGGTTGCCTCTGATTACGGAAAATATAGGGGTGACACTCTAGGTGGTCTTTGGCATTCTAATTTTGCAACCGATAAGGTTGCTGAAAAAACATTTACAAAGATCAGCAATAAAGAAGTGTATTTTCTATTTGAAGACAAAGACAATGCTATTTGGTTTGGCACAAGAGATATGGGATTGTATCGTTACGATAGAAAAACATTAACCAAATTTTCGGAATAGCATAGTTAGAAATGAAGTTAAATAAATAAGTACAAACCCATTTAATATACCATGCTAAACGGAATTGAAGTTTATTATCCACTCGAAGTAGGTTGCGGTTGGGTTTATTTATGTAAAGATGGTTCTTCTTACACAAATATGATCACGCCAGTAAACCCCGCAGACCCCAACGAATTTACCATAGTAAACTCCCTGATGAACAAAAATAAAAAACGGCTGCTAACACCAAGCAAGTGTTCGCTTGTTGCGTGTTAACACTCAAAAATGTAACTTCAATTAGCAAATAGCGAAAATGTATTCCTTCAAAAGAACAAATTCAGATAATTTAGACTTTCAAGAGTTGGTGCTTGAACTTGATAAAGATCTAGCCATTAGAAACGGAGAAACAAATGCTTTTTTTGCTCAATACAATAAAATTGATCTCATTAAACATGTAGTAATTGCATATGAAGAAAACCAAGCCGTAGGTTGTGGAGCCATGAAAGAATTTGAAGGAACGGCCATGGAACTCAAAAGAATGTTTGTGCCTCTAAACCATCGTGGAAAAGGAATTGCAAGAGGCGTTTTAGAGGAACTACAAAATTGGGCCAAAGAATTAGGATACAAAAAATGTGTTCTTGAAACCGGAGATAAAATGCCGGAAGCTATAAGTTTATACATAAAAAGTGGTTTTCAAATAATTCCAAATTACGGGCAATACACAAACATTAAAAGTAGTATTTGCTTCGAAAAAGAGATCCATTAAATTGAAGAGATCAACGGCCATAAAACTCTCTTCAACAACTTTTCCTTACAATTTTTAAACAAAAGATCGAACCACGTGAAATTTATCATCTTGGCTTTAGGTCTTTAAAAACTATTTGAGGTTAATGAAATAATTATTTCCTTTGGTAAATGAAAAACATGAACCCTAAAGTAGATTGGTACTTTGAAAAAAATAAAAAATGGCAAGTAGAAATTGAAACCATGAGAGCGATTGCTCTTGGATGTGGCTTAAACGAAGAATTAAAATGGGGTGTTCCGTGTTACACTATAGATGAAAGTAATATTGTATTGATCCACGTGTTTAAAGATTACTGTGCCTTTCTATTTTTCAAAGGTGTTTTATTGAAAGATCCTAAGGGAATCTTAGTTCAACAAACCCAAAATGTTCAAGCGGCACGTCAGATCCGATTTACCAATGTTAAAGACATTGTGAAGATGAAAGCTACTTTAAAAACTTATATTCAAGAAGCGATCAAAGTAGAAAAAGCGGGCTTAAAAGTACCGATGAAGAAAACTAAAGAGTTCGATATGCCCGATGAATTTAAAAGTAAATTAGAAGAGAATGCAACTTTAAAAAAAGCGTTTTTTGCTTTAACTCCTGGAAGACAAAGAGGCTATCTTCTTCATTTTTCATCTGCCAAACAGTCTGCCACACGTGAAGCGCGAGTTAAAAAATATATGCCCCAAATTCTTAAAGGAAAAGGGCTGGATGATTAGTGAATAGATCTGCTACTTTTAAAGAAAACTTTTGTATCTTCATTACCTATTGATCCCTTAAAATAAATTTTATGGAAAGCTTAAGACCAAATTCACAAAGAGCAAAAACTGCTATTACATTAATTTGGATCGTATTGGGGATCGAGATCTTTTCATTTGTTTCGAGTTTACTTCAATATTTTTTACTGCAAGATGCTGCCAATGGCGAATTGATCAGCGAAGAAAGCGCTTCGGCAAACGATATTCGTGAAATGAGTATTGGCATCATCTACCTCATTGCCTCTTTAACTTCGGCAGTAACATTTATTATGTGGTTTAGACGGGCCTATTTTAATCTCCATTTAAAAGTGAGCGGCTTATCGCATACCGAAGGTTGGGCAGCGGGCAGTTGGTTTGTTCCGATACTTAGTTTATTTAGACCTTACCAAATAATGAAAGAACTATATGTACAAACCAAGGGATTGATCATAAAAAATGGATTAGCACTTTATGGAAACTTTAACACACAAAATTTAGGTTGGTGGTGGGCACTTTGGATCATCAGTAATTTTTTAGGTCAATTTGAGTTTCGGTATTCACGAAATGCCGAGTCTATTGATCAGCTAACCGTTGTTACAATTGCCAGCATGATCTCAAATATCATTGGCGTTCCTCTTGCGATAATTACCATTAAGGTAATAAAAGATTATGCTAAAATGGAGGAATTACTTCTGGAGATAAAAGAGGAGGACGGACTAAATACTAGCACGCCAATTTCAACAGCGTTTTAGGAGCATATTTTTCACATTTTTTATCTTCCTTATTTCAGATTCGGTGATATAATCTCATTTGAGATAAACGTAATCGCTAATTTTGCCTTCATTCATGGCCCTACGATCATTGATACTCTTCTTTTTCTTCGTTTCAACAACCATGTTAAACGCTCAAAATTCTAAAACCGGAAATTGGTTCATCTATTTTGGAAATCAAGCCATCTCTAAAAAATGGAACTGGCATAATGAACTACAATACCGTAATTACAATTTTGCCGGAGATCTGCAGCAATTAATGCTACGCACCGGTTTTGGTTACAACCTAACCGAAAAAAATAACAATGTATTACTAGGTTACGGATTTATCCGCTCAGAGAATTACGTGGGCAATAGCGATATAAAACTAGTGAGTGAAGAACATCGCGTTTTTGAACAATACATCCATAAACATTCTTTAGGTCGCGTATTTTTTCAACATAGAGTTAGAGTTGAAGAGCGTTTCTTGAAAAATAAATTTGAAATGCGCGGACGTTATTTCTTAGGCATTAATATTCCTATTAATAAAAGTACTTTAGATAAAGGTGCCATCTATGCCTCGCTTTATAATGAGGTGTTTTTAAATTTTCAAAACACGGTATTTGATAGAAACCGTGCTTACGCCGCGCTTGGTTATGTTATACATAAAAATTTGAAAGTTGAAGTAGGTTTTATGGCACAAACACTTAAAAACACTAACAGAAATCAATTTCAAATTGTTGTTTTTAATAATTTTCCCTTTAGAAACGATTGATTAGCGCATTTTGGTTTTTGCATGAACGCTCCCTCAATGAGATTATCTATATTTTTTTTCACCCTATGAAAAAGGCATCAGATATAACATCACGAATTAATTCCGGTGTTTCCGTTAGGCTCCGTAGGAGCCAACTCTTACTATCTGCATCATATATAACATTCCAAACTAATTGGGGTGTTTAGGCTCCGTAGGAGCCAACTCTTATTAGCCTTATTTTTTTCGAAACGATCTAAACCCCGTAGGGGTGACCTCTTCTGTTTTATTTAAACATGCTACAATTTATAGCAAGGATTCTTAGGATCCTGAAATACCTTTGCTATATAATTATGCCAAATACCTATTCTCAACTATTTATTCAAATCGTTTTCGCAGTTAAAAGCCGCGAAAATCTAATCTATGAAAATAATCGTGTTGAGTTGGAGAAATACATATCAGGAATTATTGAAAAAAGAGGTCAGAAAACATTAGCTATATTTTGCATGCCTAACCATGTGCATATTTTAGTTGGTTTAAAACCAAATATTTCAATATCAGATCTAACAAGAGATATAAAAGCTGGCTCCTCTCAATTTATTAATGAGAAGAATTGGGTAAGAGGAAGGTTTAGTTGGCAAGAAGGTTTTGGGGCCTTTTCATATAGCAGAACGCAAATGAAACCCGTTATAAATTACATTCTAAATCAAAAACAACACCATTCAAAAACATCATTTCGATCAGAATATCTTGAATTACTAAATGACTTTGATGTGAAATACGATGAAAAATATCTATTTGAATTTCTTGAATAAAGAGGTCGCTCCTACGGAGCTCATTTTTTGCATTGCTTACGGCTAATAAAAGTTGGCTCCTACGGAGCCTTAAACAATTCTAAATCTCTTTGCTTATTCGCGGATGGTTACTATTCTTCGTTCGCGCTTTGTCTTCCCCTATTTTCTAATGCTGCTCGTTTAATTTTGGCGTTGATCAGTTATTCCAAAGTTGCTACTACAGAGCCTTAAACAGCTCCACATATTTCTCTCTATTCGCATTCACCGAATATTTTTGCTCCACCCTCTCTCTTCCTTTTTTCCCCAAACCCTCGCGTTTAGTTTTATCGTTTATCAATTCTTCCAACGCATTCATCCATTCTTCTTTGGTATTTGCTATCATCGCACAACCATTTTCTGCAATTTCGGTATTCACTCCCACGCCACTCATCACCACCGGAATTTCGCAGCTCATATACGTTAACGCTTTTAAACCACATTTTCCCTTGGCCCATTCATCATTTGGTAATGGCATTAAACCAATATCAAAACTATTCAATTCATTTACTTCTGTTTCCGCATTCCAGGCAATTCCTTTTATTCCTAATTCTTGGTTTGTATAATTGGCATCGCCCAACACTTTAAATTGCAATTTGCCAGGGTATTTCTTATTCAATTCTCTCAAAACGGGAACTACTTCTTCAAAATGTTTAATGGTGCTAAAACTTCCACTCCAGCCAATGGTAATTTTTTCTTTAGTGCGCAATTCAGGTTTTGAAATGTGTATGCTTGTATCAACGGTTGTTGGAATGATATGCACTTCGCCTTTTGCAAATTCTTTTGCTTTCTCTGCCAAATAAGCATTGCCGGCAATTACCACATTGGCATACGACACATTTGCATTAAACTTTTTTGGATCTTTTACCCATTCCCATTTTTTATTTCCGGGACTTGTATCTGCCATCCAAATAGCATCATCAAAATCAAAGATCACTTTTTTGCCGCTCTTGCTCGCCAGCATTTCAAATTGTGAGGTTCCAAAAAAACTGGCTTCACGCTGAATAAAAATAATATCAAAATCTTTAAAACGACGCACATCTTTTCTGCGCTGCAAATGTCCTTTTAAAAGAATACTCACTTTTTTTAAAGTGCCCCCCTTTCCGTAAAATATAGCGTCATCTTTTTCGCTCAATAAAGGCGACCACGCAAATTCAAAACCATGCTGCTGCAAATACGGTAAATATTGCTCAAACCTGTAGCGCTGACTAGGCGAGCGATTTGGGCGATGGGCAACTAATATGAGGACTCTTGGCATTTACACATCAAAGATAATAATTTGATGCCATCTTTGTCCCGTAGGGACAAACTCTTATTAAAGCTATTCATTCCATCTTGATAGAGCTCCGTAGAAGCGGCTTCTTAAATATGCAATAAAGAGGTCACCCATACGGGGTTCTTTCATTACACACAATATAACTCTAATAATAGTAGGCTCCTACAGAACCATTGTTTACATAAAAAACCTATCTTTATCCTATGAATTCTGTCCTTCGCCTTGCCATTGTTTTATTAGGTATCTTTCTTTCAAATTTCACGTTCTCACAAGAAGTAAAAGATTCTATTTACTTAATGAACGGTCAGGTATTTGGCGAAATGGTTGTAGATAGCTCACTGGGCGCTGTTACCATTAACGATCCCGAAAAACCAGGCAAACGTTTGCATTACGAATTAGATCAATTGTATAAGATACGTTATGTAAGCGGGCGCGAACATTACTATTATTCTCAGGACTCTTCAAAGTTTAATTGGTTCACGCGCGAAGAAATGGGTTTGTTCATTAAAGGCGAACATGATAGTCGCCGTTTTTTTAAACCAAAAGCCTGTGGTATTGCCGCAGGAATATTTGGATTTGTTGGAGGCATGAGCGGCACATTTTGGGGACCAGTTCTTCCATACGGTTATATGGCCTTTAGCGGTATCACAAAAATTAAAATAAAACATAAAACCGTAAGCGATCCGCGTTTTTTAGATTACGACGCTTACATTTTAGGATACGAACGAACTGCGCGTCAAAAACGTAAGATCTGGTCGGTGATTGGTGGAAGCATTGGTTTAGTGGCCGGCTATGGGTTTTACGCGGTGTTTCATAACAAGTATCCTGAGAGCGCACCAAGTTTTTTACAAATTAAATTATGATACAACAAAAAATTATTCTATTGGGAAGCGGTGAGTTAGGAAAAGAACTCGTGATTGCTTTACAACGTTTAGGACAATATGTGATCGCCGTTGATAGTTACGCGGGAGCTCCCGCGATGCAAGTAGCTCACGAATTTGAAGTGATAAACATGTTGGATGGAACTGCGCTAGATGCCGTAATTGCAAAACACAAACCAAGTATTATTATTCCCGAAATTGAGGCAATTCGCACCGAGCGTTTTTATGATTACGAAAAACAAGGTATTACGGTTGTACCCAGTGCAAAGGCCGCTAATTTTACCATGAACAGAAAAGCTATTCGTGACTTGGCTGCAAAAGAATTAGGTGTAAAGACCGCGAATTATTTATACGCAACTACTTTAGAAGAATTTACACGTAATGTAAAAACCATTGGCATTCCATGTGTGGTAAAACCATTAATGAGCAGCAGCGGCAAAGGACAAAGCATTGTAAAAACAGAAGCCGACATTGAAAAGAGTTGGAACTACGCCATGGAAGGTTCGCGTGGCGATTATAAAGAAGTAATTATTGAAGAGTTCATTAAATTTAATTCGGAAATAACTTTATTAACTGTAACACAAAAAAGTGGGCCAACATTATTTTGTCCACCCATTGGGCACCGACAAGAACGCGGCGATTACCAAGAAAGTTGGCAACCGTGTGCTATTTCGGAAACCGATCTACGTGCAGCAGAACAAATGGCCGAAAAAGTTACCAAAGCATTAAGTGGTTCAGGACTGTGGGGTGTTGAATTTTTCTTGACTGATAAAGGTGTTTATTTTTCTGAGTTGTCTCCTCGTCCACACGATACCGGCATGGTAACCTTAGCAGGCACGCAAAATTTTAGTGAATTTGAATTGCATGCGCGCGCGGTTTTAGGTTTACCAATTCCTAATATTACCTTAGAACGCAAAGGCGCTTCGGCGGTAGTATTAGCAGATAGAGAAGGAAAAGTAAAACAATACGAGGGCGTGAATGATGTTTTACATACAAACCAAAGTGATATCCGTATTTTTAATAAACCAACTACTCGCCCTTATAGACGAATGGCGGTTGTATTAACCTACGATAATTTGAATTCGGATGTAAGTGTTGTAAAACAAAAAGCCATCGACCTCAGCAAAAAAATTAAATTAAACTACGGTTAATTGAAAAAATTAGTTTTAATAGGGTGCTTGGCATTTACCTCAGCCTTCTCGCAAAATGTATTTAACGAGAAAACACAACATACCATGCTGGGTAAATTACTTACCGGCGATTCGTTGACATACTTTCAATGCCGAGTTGTGGATGCCGATATCCAGGTAACAGCAGGTAACCAAAAAATTGAAAGCGAAAAACAACAAATTACCATCACCGAAAAATTTGTGATCCATTTGAAAAAGAATGAGTATTGGATCCGATATTATACAAGTGGCTTAACGGTGTTTCCTAACAGAAGATTTTCGGGATTAAAGATCAGACAAAAAGCCTATTGGAATTTTAGCTTTAGAGTGGAACGTAAACTGGAAGACAAGGAAGTTGGATTTTTAGCCACTTTACAAACCGTAGGTAAAGAAACTACAGAATATGATTTTGCGCTCACAAAACATACCACCAATCAGATCATCATTAAACAGAAAAAGAATTTTGAGCAGCTGCTTATTAAAGAAAAAGTAAGTATTAGTGAGGCGTTGAAACTTTAGGATTTTTTAGAGGCAGCCCTTCGACAAGCTCAGGATGACAAAACCGCAGAGCGGCCTTCGGCCTATGCAGAGGTAAGCGCAGAGTTACGCAGAGTAAAACTAAACGCATAAAACCACTAAACTATTTTTGCCACGGAGGCACCAAGACACGGAGGAATTTCTGATCTCTTTAAAATAAACTTCTTACCTTCCTTTCAACTATTTGCTACTAGCAGCCCCATGCTCGCTTATAAAAAAAAGCTTATACGGTTCTCCTACTTTAAAAGTAGCTTCTAAAATATCCAAATTATTTCCGTTGTCATCACGGACCGAATCCATTTCGCCTATACCGCCTTGTAAATATTTATAAATGTACTCTTGTCCGTCTTCGGAACTTAAAGCAAATATGGGTGTTTGTTTTGTTTTTCCATTTCCGCTATACGTCATCGCTTTAAATAAGCGTTGGCCTTGCTTTACATAAAATTTAGCCATCTCGGTATTGCCTGCTTTATAATACGCAAATGATATTTCGTAAATAGCTTTTATACTTAACGGATGTGTTTTTAAAAACTCATCGGCTTTTTTTAGCGCTGCATCATATTTTCCTTCGGCATTAAGGTTATAAATAGCACGCTCTTCTTTAAGATCTACAGAAGGTTTATACTCGGGCCTGGCAGTAAATCCGATCATTAAAGCCAATACCTCAGCGTTAGTAAGTGTGCTATCGTTAATTTGAAAACGTGATAGTAATTTATTGTAATTCAATTTATCGTTGGCATCTTTTGTTTTGGCAAGGATAGTTTTGAAATCGTTTTTGTAATTAAAATTGTTTTGGGCGTTAACAATAAAACCAAAAGCAATTAATAAGAATATAAGTTTTTTAAGCATGTATAAAAGTAGTAAATTTTTTATTCTATATGGCATTTAGAGGCAGAAACCGCAGAGGTCGCTGAGCTAAACTTAATGCCTAAAAATACCGAGATCGCAGAGAAGAAAGCTTCGCTTTCTTTTATTATTGAGTACTGGTGATCCTCTGCGTTTCTCTGCGCTTAACTCTGCGCAGGTCGAAGGCCGCTCTGCGGTTAAACATCGGAAATAAAAAAATCTTATTATATTTACTTCCATGACCAAACCATTAACCATTGGCGAAGGAAAAATAAGTGGCTTCGTTTCTATTTTTTTAGCGAGCCTTTCCTTTTTAGCTGTGTTTTGCTTTAAGTATCCTAAACTTCTTACATCGCCTGAGTTTAGAAATATCTATACCGGCGAATCCATGAAAATGCTTTTAATTGGCGTAACGGTTGCTTCGTTTTTATTTGCCGTACTAAGTTTTATTTTAAGTCGTAAAAAAACGTATGCCTTAATCGCCATACTTATTATTTTGGGCACCATATTTATTGGTGGTTTTTCGGTGGAGCCAAGCAGTGTAGAAAAAAGCAAATGGTATTTGGGTTTAGATTGGTTATTGTTAGACCTCTTACTCATGGCCATCATTTTTGTGCCTATTGAAATGGTATGGCCAAAAAATACCGAGCAGGCGCGCTTTCACGAAGAGTGGAGAACCGATCTGTTGTATTTTATGGTGAGTCATTTGTTCATTCAGTTTTTTAGTGTGGTTGTTACTACCAGCGTTACCAAAACATTTGGACATTTAAGTTTAGGAGGATTTCAAGCGGCAGTACAATCATTACCATTTATAATAGAATTACCCTTGGCTTTTTTTGTGGCCGACTTTTGTCAATATTGGGCGCATCGCTTTTTTCATTCGCACGAATATTTATGGCGTTTTCATTCCATTCATCATTCTACAAAAAGTATGGATTGGTTGGCCGGAAGCCGAACACACTTTGTAGATATTTTTGTAACGCGCTGCGCGGCTTTTGCTCCCTTGTATGTGTTTGGTTTTTCGCCTTTGGTGTTTAATATTTACATTTTGTTTATGGCTATACACGCCGTTTTAATTCATGCGAATACGCGCATCAATTTTGGTTTTTTAAAATATATTTTTGCAACACCGCAATACCATCATTGGCATCACTGCGAAGACCCAAAATATTACGGTAAGAATTTTGCCACCATATTTCCGTTTATTGATAAAATTTTTGGAACTTACTTTTTACCTGGCAACGAATGGCCCGAAGGCACAGGTGTGCATGAAGGAAATTATCCTAAAGGCTATCTCAAACAAATGATCCATCCTTTTACCAAGAGTCCTTTTGATAAGGACCTTAACATGGAAGATAGAGATAAGAGTAAGCGATAATTGTAACGGCTTCTTTTTGCCACAAAGACACAAAGACACGAATTCCAACAGAAATCGCTATCACAAAAACTTTGTGTCTTGGTGCCTTTGTGGCTATTAATTAACACCGCTTGTCCTCTGTGGTTAATTGCCTCTAAAAGTGTACCTTCATCCCGTGAAACTCATCGGTAAGGGATCCATACTAAATAGCATCTTACGATTAAAATGCCCTCGCTGCCAAAAAGGTGATCTGTTTTTAAATAAAAATCCTTACAACTTTAATACCCTCGATAAAATGCCGCACTATTGCCCCAAGTGTGGCGAAGATCTTCAACGCGAAGTAGGATTTTATTACGGCGCCATGATGATAAGCCATGCCACCACCACGTTAATAGCGGTAATTGTACACTTTACCGTGTTCCATTTTTACGGATGGGAAATTGCACCCAACCTTACGGCACTACTTACTGTTTTAGTTGTGTTAATGCCTGTTATTTTTAGAACCTCACGCGCTATTTGGATAAACCTCTTTAGTAAATATGATCCTAAGGCGATCGAGAATAAAATTGATCGAACAGGTTCGAAGGGGGATTACCATAGGTAGTATAGGTTTCTAGAGGCAGAAACCGCAAAGAGCTGCGCTCTCGCAAAGTAGACGCAAAGTGCGCTAAGTTTTATCACCAATACTCAAAAGAAGGCTAAGACCTTCGTCCCGATAGTTATCGGGATCACAAAGAATATAAAAGAAAAACTAATGTTCGCTACGTTGCGTAAGCGCAGCTTCTTTGCCTTCTTTTTTCTTTATGCGGATAGCTGATTCTTTGCGAGCTTTGCGTTAACCTTTGCGTAGGCCGTTAGGCCGCTTTGCGGTTTCTGCCTCTAAAATGCAACGCCGCTTTGGCATACCTCTAGTTTTACATTACCTTTATACTAATGAGATCAAAACTCCTCCTCCTCTTTATCACTTTATATTTTACACTTCCGGCTTTTACAGTGGATGCCGACTCACTCAAACTAAAACACGATAGTTTAAAGACAATAAAATCCACTGAGAAATTAGTAGATATACTGGGCGTTGAACGCGGAATTTTTTATCATATTAGTTACGCCGGTGGGCCTAAAGAAGGACCCGTTGGCAAAAAAGATCATGTACTGGCGTGGTGGACGCATAAAGAAATTCCGAAAACGTATTTTAGTGTTGAAATTTTTTGCTGGAACCGTTGGGTTAAACGTGGCAAAATAATTCCGGGCAAAGGCATTGTAGGAACCAAAGATCACTCGGGCAGAATACCCGGCAAGTATTGTTATACGCTTAAAGTTCCTCCTCATAGCGGACATAACAAATGGCGCGTAGTATTGATGAACGACTCTAATGTTTATATAGGAGTTTCTAAAGAACTCGACGCCATCACAGAAAAAGGAGAGCCCATAGCATTTACACCAAAAATAGAACACAACCACAAAAAGAAAATCAAAGAAATTCAGTTTAGCAATACTACCTATTACGAATTGTATGATGCCGCCGGAAAATTAGTGGCTCAAGATTATGCTAAGTTTGTTTCTTATTTGACGCTTGAAAAAGGGAGTTATACGTTGTATTATGATGATACTTCAATGACGTTTATGAATAAGTGATCCTGAAAAAAATAAACAGAAGCAATGCGAAGGGGTATAATTTTAGGTTAAATTAAGAAAATTTTTAATCCTTTGTTGTCTTTATTTTTTCGAATTTTTGTCGCTCGTACATTACTTTTATAATACTATTTTCATCGCCTTCAAACCGATCATTACTTATAATTCTAAGTTTGTTATATGCTTTCGGTTCTCCACTATTCGGGTCTGCTTTTAAAAATGATATTTTTTTTGCTTCAGGATCAAAATCGACAAGGTGGATTCTGAATGTAAAGCGTTCACTTCCATCATCCCCAATAACATAATACTCATCGTTATTCCTTATTTCAAAATATTCAGATCCTCGATGGTTCGAATTCGGTAGAGTGCTGCTATAATTCAACTTCCACCTTCCTGTAAAAACTTCTTTTAATGATGATCGGTTATATAATAACTGATACTTTTCGGTTGTCTGTTGATTCATTCGCTCCAAATTGGTATTTTTAGTCTGAAGAGCTTTTATTTCTTGCTCCAGTTCATCAGCTTCTTTTTTTAAATCGCTTTTTTCAGTTTTCAGTTTGATATTTTCCTCTTCAAATTGAATGCTATTTTTTTGCTCTTCTTGAAATCTTAACTTTAATGCATAAAACACGGAACCCTCAACTTTATGTTTCTTTCCTATTTCTATCTTAGCGTCAATCTTTTTCCTTCTTTGTTCTTCCGAGTATTTAACAATCTCAAAATCCAATAATGGCATAAACCAAATATAAACACCAGACAATATTAATGGCATTATTAAGCAGTCGAGTATATTTATATAATGCTTTTCGTATAAATGTTCAATAATTGTATAGTCTGCCTCCATCACATAGCTCGGCATAAGAATAGTTAAAACAATTTTCCAATTATATAACAACCAGGAAATCATAAACGTTCCGTAAAGGGGTGATCTTACCCTTTCTGTTAATGGATTCGTTAATTTGTCGAGCCAACTCATATTAAAATTAAAAATACGTATTTTTTACTACAGTCCCTAAGAATTATCAATACTCCAATGATTCTTCTTATTCCTATCGAAATAAGGACATTAACTTCTTTTGAATTTCTTGACCATTAAAATTAACTATCGCATATAACATTTTTATTAGAGAAAATTTTCTTGAACGGGTGACGCTGCTAATTTTATAAACAAATTTATACTGCCGCTTTCAAAGAAGCTATAATAGCTAATATAGCAACCAGTATATTAACTATCCACATTACGTTGTCTTTATTATGTATCCAAAGTTTCTTTTGAATAAATAAGAATTTCATGTTCTCCCGCCAGCTTAGTGCGATATGAAATACTCTTGGATCCGCCATTGTGTTACCCATCAAATTAATTCTATAGATATATTTCTTTCCATCATAAATATGATGGTCTTCCTTATAAATTAAAGGCCATTGATTAGTGCCGTCATCATAATATCCTTTTCCGATTATTATAAATACATTATTTGTTTTAACTAAATGTATCTTATTTACTTCGTATCTATATTCTTGAACTTTCATATATTAAATATAATGAATATTGGAAGATTGATGTGAATCATTGAAAGACCGAAAGATATAGAACAATAACACCATATTAAGTTCATTACTTGTTAAGTATAGTCAAGATTACTGAAATATTCTATTCTTTATAAAGATTGAAACATGCTGTGATCAATTATCAGCAAACCTCTTAATCTCTGGTATTAATCTGTTTAATGCACTAGCACAGTAATTAACATCTTCGTGTACATTCTTAAATTTAATATTCTTCGCATGATAAAGATTCATTTTATAAGAAGGATTCCAATACAAGCGATACGCCTTAAGATTTGTTAGTATGTCAAAATCTGCTAGTTGTCTTACTTTCTTCATGTATTCATAATCGAGATTGAAAACAAATGAGGCAAATCCATACTGATTTGAATAGTCAATGTTCTTGCAAGGGAAATCGCGGGCAGTTATTGCTTTATTCTCAATTTTAAATTCTACCTCTGGATAAGTTGCAGAAAGAAAGCGATGCCACTCAATTACGAATTGCTCATAGTTGTATTCCTCCTCAATTGGCTCAGGCTTTAAAGCCAAATTCTCAATAATGTAATTTATTACTTCTTCGTATACTTTCGTTGGCAAAATCGCGCTACGTAAAAGTGTTTTACCATCCTTTTTGTAATCTGTTTCTTTAAAGCTGTGTAACTTTAAAGCTGTTTCGCTCATCTGTTTGTAAACACCATTAAGTCCATCGGCCATTTCCGGAAATTGATGTTCTGCTATTAATTCCTCATAGAGCTGGCCCATAGTTAATTCATTTTTAAACTCGGTGTAATCTCTAATATTTTTATCATGATAATCTGTTCTTAGAATAGTATTTATCATATTTATAATCTGATTTACCTCTTTCGGATTATTATGAGTATTGAAAAGCACTCCCATCTCGTGATTATTAATTTGAGAATGTTCATACCAATTCATAGAAGTTATTAGGCAATGGTTTTCATTCAAGTAACACTTTGCATGCAGATCTTTAACTGGCAAAGAAACCACATTTTGAAATTTATCAAACCAATCCATTTCAAAACTAGCTAATCGGTTTTCGCGATAAAGAATAATAGTTCTTTCATTTCTATTAAAACATTCCTCTAGTTTTGGTTTTAGTCTTTTGCTCACCTGAAGATAAGGCGAAACAATTATTAGAAATTTATTGCTGCCAGTCACTATCTTTTCCAATTCGTGAGATAATGCAGTGGTTTCCAGTAGTTCCATAGGAGTCTTTCTTGGTAAACTAAGATACAAAAAAAATGGTCCCCTATCCCTTGGCCGTAAGATTTTTCTCGAGAAGATATTCAAGTTTCTCTTTATTCAAATTCGCATTTATCTCTCCTCCAACCGTAAGAGAAACGGCCCCCGTTTGTTCACTTACGGTAATAGCAATGGCATCACTTACTTCTGTTACACCAACTGCCGCGCGGTGGCGCATGCCGTAATGTGCCGGGAAGTTTTCGCGTTCGGTAACGGGTAATACGCATCGGGCTGCTACTACTCTATTATCTTTTATTATTACAGCGCCGTCGTGTAAGGGTGAGTTCTTAAAAAAAATGTTCTCTATTACTTTGCTGTTCACCACCGAATCAATATTGGTGCCGCTTTGGATGTAAAATTTTAAGTCGCTTCGGCGAGATACAATAATAAGTGCGCCGGTTTTTGTATCGCTCATATTAAAACAGGCTTCACTTACTTCTTTAATATCTAAATATAAGTCGTTTTGCAAAGTACTGCTAAACTTTAATACATTTTTCCAATTGCGGTTCTTTAAAAATTCGTTAGAGCCAATGTATAATAAAAATTTACGGATCTCTTGCTGAAACACCACCATAATGGCAATTACGCCCACATTTACAAATTTGCCCAATATAGAACCCAGTAATTTTAATTCAAAGGCGCGCACAATTATGTACACCACATAAATAAACGCAAGGCCTAAAAAAATATTAATGGCGGTGGTGCCCCTCACTAAATTGTAAACCAAATACAAAATAATGGCTACCAAAAAAATATCAATGGCATCGGTTATGCCGAAACTTAAAAATAATATGTGGAGACTTAAGGTCATTCTGTTTTTTTAACCACGAAAGGCACGAAACTTTTACACGAAGGTCACGAAATTTTGTGTTTTTCGTGTTGCCTCTTAGTTTTGTGCCTTTCGTGGTTAAATTACTTTAGTTTATGGCTATATTTCTCATACAACTCATGTACCAATCCATCACTCAATCCAATTTGTGGTACGTAAATGCGTTCTATGTCGGCCGTTTTCATTACCGTTAAAAATATTTTAGCGGCGGGTATAATTACGTCGGCTCTATCGGGTTTTAATTCTAATCGTTCAATGCGCTCTTGGTAGGTGTAAGAGTTCAACATATCATAAAGCCCTTTCAGCTTATCGTAACTTAAATGCTTGGTTTCTTTTTTACCACTCATTTTATAGATCTTGTTAATGTTACCTCCCGATCCAATGGCAAATAAAGGATGAATGCCCACCGTATTTCGTTTGAGCCAGATCCTCATGTTCTCCATTTCGTCCTTCTCAATTTTATCTAATAACATACGCACCGTTCCAATATTAAACGATTTGGCAGCAATTACTTTATTATTAAAATACAAGGTAAGCTCGGTACTTCCTCCACCCACATCAATATACAAATACGCGTGTTTAGGATTAATAAGTTCTTCGATGTGATTACTGAATACTAAGCTTGCTTCCAATTTACCATCAATGATCTCAACGGTTAAGCCGGTTTCGCGTTTTACTTTTTCAATGATCTCGGCTCCATTGCTGGCATCGCGCATAGCGCTTGTGGCAACTGCTTTGGAGGCTAACACACCATAGGCTTTTATCAATTCGCTAAAGCCCTTTAAAGCTGTAACCAAACGCGTTGCTTTTTCTTCACTTATCTTTCCGTGCAAAAACACATCGTCGCCCAAACGAATGGGCATGCGAATTAATTCTTCTTTACTAAAATGTGGTTTTCCATCTACTTTATAAACTCGGCAAAATAAGAGGCGCATGGCATTACTTCCAATATCTATTGCGGCAAATACCATTAGTTTGTTTGGGTTTTAGGTCGCTTGGTTTTACTCAAATACTTTTGAGTATCATTTAGGAGGTAATTATACACCTCATCCTGCACGCGTATTTTTCTCTCGCCCTTCTCTGCTTTTTTATACACGTTCTCTTGGTAGCGGTCGAGTATTCGCAATTTCACGTTACCAGATAGTTGAATATTCACAATATCTTTTATTTGTTTGCGTACTTCTTCGTTATAAATAGGCACTGCTACTTCACTGCGGCTATCTAAATTTCGGCTCATCCAATCGGCCGAAGAAATATAAATTTTTTCTTGTCCGCCATTATTAAAAATAAAAATACGTGTATGTTCCAAATATTTATCTACCAAGCTGTATGCTTTTATATTATCGCTCCATCCTTCCATATCGGTAACCAAACTGCAAGCCCCACGAACGATCAATGTCACCTTTACACCTGCTCTGCTGGCCTCGTATAATTTGTCAACCATCTCTCTATCTACCAAACTATTTAATTTTAAAAAGATGCTTGCCTTCTTTTTATTTTTGGCAAATTTAATTTCGTTGTCAATTAAGTTTGAAAAGGTAGAACGCATAAAGAATGGTGCTACCGCCAAATGTTTAAATGCTGCTACTTTAAAATTGTTCTCGTAAAATTCAAATACCTTGCTTACTTCGCTGGCAATATCCTTATTAGCGGTGAGGTAAGCAAAATCGGTGTAAATGCGCGCGGTTTTCTCGTTAAAGTTTCCGGTACCAACGTGGGCGTATTTTACTTCTTTGCCAAGTTCTTTGGTAGTGATCAAAAATAATTTTGAGTGCACCTTTAATCCTGGCACACCGTAAATAACACGTGCGCCTTCTTCGCTTAATTTATTGGCCCAGTACATATTGTTTTCTTCATCAAAACGCGCTTGGAGCTCCACAAGTACCGTAACTTTTTTTCCATTTTTTACCGCATTAATAAGGGCGTTACCAATTCTACTCGAATCGGCCATACGGTACAAGGTGATCTTAATGCTTTCCACACTTGGGTCGATAGATGCCTCGCGCAATAAATTTACAATATGATTAAAGGTGTGATAAGGGTAATGCAATAAAATATCTTTGGTTTTTAATACTTTTAAGATCGTTTGCCTATGATCTACCAAGTATTTATGTTCCATTGGCATTGGATTATTGTACACCAAACTCTTTTCGCCAAGGGTAGGAAAATTTATAAAATCTTTAAAGTTGTGATAGCGTCCACCGGGAATTGCATTGTCTTTTTTTGCCATTCCTAATTTACGCATAATGTAACGCAACATATCGTTAGGCATAGCAGCATCGTACACAAAGCGCACAGGCTGCCCTTGTTTACGAGCTTTTAAGCTTTTGCTCATTTTTTCGATCATGCTTTTGCTTACGTCGTTATCAATATCCAATTCGGCATCGCGTGTTAATTTGATATTGTAGGCTTCTACCGTGCGCAAACCAAATACTTCAAAAATAAGATCGGTATTATAACGGATCACATCATCGAGCAAGATTACATAATGTTTATCGCCTTTACTTGGGATAATGATGAATCGTGAAATAGCGCGTGATGGAATTTCAATGAGTGCGTATTTATTTTTCTTTCTGTCTTTGATCTCATTTAATTTGAGATACAAATAACTTGCTTTGTCTTTTAAGAACGGAAATGGTTTTGTATCGTCGGTAATGATCGGAAAAAGCGAAGGCATGATCTCGCGCACAAAAAAATCGTGAATGTAGGTTTGCTGATCGTTGCTTAATTGTTTTTCGTTAATGATAAACACATTATGATCTGCCAATTCTTTTAGCAAGGCTTGATAGATCTCTTCAAACTTCATTTGCTGTTCAATAACCCTTCTTTGTAAGCGCGTTAGTAATTCGCTTGGGTCTTCGCCATAAATATCCATGGCTTTTTTTCCGAGCTTTGCCAAACGGCGAACAGTTGCTACGCGCACACGGTAAAACTCATCGCGGTTATTACTAAAAATACCAAGGAACTTTAAGCGTTCAATAAGTGGTACGGTGTTGTCGGCTGCTTCTTGCAGTACGCGCTCATTAAAAGAAAGCCAGCTTATCTCGCGATTGATATAGGGTGATCGTTTCTTTTTTACAGCTTTTGCCATTGGTTTTTTCAGAACAGTTTATTTAAATTCCTTTGGGAATTGATTGAACAAAATTTTTCCTTTTTTGGTTGCTACGTCTTTCCAATTCTTGGCATCAAATTCTAAAGCTACAATGGCGCAAGTGGGAAGGTCATCAAAAAAAAGATCGTCGGTTAATTCATTTGCTAAATTGGTAACGCCCGGGTTATGACAAAAGATCATAGCGCTTTGGTGGGCATTATCAATTTGCGCTACTACCTCCTTTAATGTTTTAGCAGAGCTTTCGTACACTTGCTGTAAAACGGTAATGTTGTTGGTAGGAAAATTTATAGCGCGTGCAAACATCATGGCAGTGCTTAAGGCACGTGTTGCATCGCTCGAAATAATAGTATGTGGAACGGCATGTTTTTTACCAAACCATTCGCTCATTGTATAGGCATCGGCATTACCGCGAGGCGAAAGCGGACGATCAATATCCTTAAGGCCTTCATCTCCCCAATCGCTTTTGGCGTGTCTAACTAAAATAAGCTGTTTCATTCGTAAATTTCCGCTTTTAAATGTTTATAAATATGCGCATTTGTATGTTATAAAAATTATAAATTTACATACAAGAAAGGGCTAATTATTAGCAATAAATCAACAATAGTTGCCTCAATTGTGACCCTGTGCGATACTTTGGAACAATACAGGAACCGAAATAAATTAACTCTATTACTATGAATGAAATTAAATGCCCCAAATGCAAAGAGGTTTTTAAGGTGGATGAAGCGGGTTTTGCCGATATTCTTAAACAAGTTAGAGACCATAAATTTGAAGAGGAGTTGCGCAATAGATTAAGTCTTGCAGAAAAAGATAAGGAAAGTGCCATTAAACTTGTAGAAGCCAATCTTAAAAATTCGCAGCAAACCGAATTATCGAATAAGGATAAGGAAATAATGGAACTGAAAGCCAAACTTGAAAGTGGTGAAATTCAAAAAAAACTTTCGGTTACAGAAGCAGTTCAAAAAATAGAAAAGGAAAGAGATGATCTGGCAAATACGATAAAACTTAAAGAAGCAGAAAAGCAATTGCTGGAAAAATCGTTAAGTGAAAAGTATTCTGCCGAGATAAAGGCAAAAGAAGATCTTATTAAGATGAAGGACGAAGAAATTGCGCTTCGCAAGGATATGAAGCTCAAACTTTCCACTAAAATGGTAGGAGAAACGCTTGAACAACATTGCGAAACTGAATTCAATAAACTTCGCGCCACCGCATTTCAAAAAGCCTATTTTGAAAAAGATAACGACTCCCGATCAGGCAGTAAAGGAGATTTTATTTACAAAGAATCGGATGATCTGGGGAACGAGATCATTTCGATCATGTTTGAAATGAAAAATGAGGGCGACGAAACTGCTACAAAAAAGAAAAACGAGGATTTTTTAAAGGAATTAGACAAAGATAGAACAGAAAAAAAATGTGAGTACGCGGTTCTTGTTACACTTTTAGAAGCCGAAAGTGAATTGTATAATACGGGCATTGTGGATGTTTCTCACAAATACGAAAAAATGTATGTGGTGCGTCCGCAATTTTTTATTCCAATTATTACACTTTTACGCAACGCGGCCATGAACTCCATGAAGGCGAAAGCAGAATTGGCCATTGTAAAAAGTCAAAATATCGACATTACTAATTTCGAAGAGAACATTAATACGTTTAAAGCTGGGTTTGCAAAAAACTATGATCTGGCTAGTAGACAATTTAAAACCGCCATTGAAGAAATAGATAAAACGATCGATCATCTTCAAAAAACAAAAGATGCGCTTTTGTCTTCGGTAAACAACTTGCGTCTTGCTAATAGTAAAGCCGAAGATCTAACCATCAAAAAATTAACGCGGGGTAATCCTACCATGACGGCAAAATTTGATGAGTTGAATAAAAAAATTGAGTAAGAGCGCTCTCTTCTGATAGCCACAAAGACACGAAGGCACAAAGAAATCTGATAGAGCAAATTAACCACCAAGGCGCCAAGACACGGTTTAATTCGATAGCTCCGTATGAGCCAACTCTCATTAGAACGTTATTTGCGGAATAATTGAACCTCGAGGGGGAGATCATTTATATGTTCGAATTTTGAGAGGTCGCTCCTACGGAGCTCTGTGTTTATTTATGTTTATTTTCTAATAAGAGTTTGTCCCTACGGGACAAAAAATCAAATTTGATATCGTGTGCAAAATTTTCATTAATAAATTCTGGCTCCATCGGAGCCATCCTCTCATTAGAAAATAACATGCGTATGAATTGAACCCCGTAGGGGTGACCTCTTACGTATTCATATTTTAAGGGGCCGCTCCTACGGAGCTCTGTGTTTATTTATGTTTATTTTCTAATAGTAGTTTGTCCCTACGGGACAAAAACACGCCTTGGTGTTTAATGTTTGGTTCCTTATTTACCAAAATAAACGGCTCCGTAGGAGCCAACTCTTATTAGAATGTTATAAACGAAATAATTGAACCCCGTAGGGGTGACCTCTTATTGAGCAATGTTATTTTTAAAGGTCGCTCCTACGGAGCTCTGTATTTTATTCTTATTTATTTTCTAATAAGAGTTTGTCCTTACGGGACAAAAAACCGTGTCTTGGTGCCTTGGTGGTTCAAAAAATAGATAGTGGTGATGAAATAAAACTTGGTGCCTCCGTGGCTAAAATTACTCTCGCTCTCTATTGCGATCATTGTTTCCTATGATCATATTGAGAATTCCGGTGGTGATCGACAAAATAAAACTGAATAACAGCGCCCACCAAAAACTACGCACTTCAAAACCATCTACTAGTTTATCGGTAAGAATAATGATGAGTCCGTTGATAACGATCAAAAATAATCCGAATGATAATAGGGTGATGGGAATGGTTAAAATTGTAAGAATGGGTTTTACAATAGCGTTCATAAAAGCCAATACCAGCGCCACGAGCAGCGATGTGGTAAATGCATCTACCCTAACACCCGGTAAAAGGTTTGAAACAATTAATACAGCAACAGCCGTAACAATAATGTTGATGAAAAAATTCATTTTTGAGAATTAGGTCTTTTGTTTTTTCTTTTTAGCAGCCGGAAATAAAATATTATTTAAGATCAAGCGGTAGCCAGGAGAATTTGGATGTAACGATAGGTCAGTTGGTGGCTCCTCTACTCTGTGCTCGTAATCTTCCGGATCGTGGCCCCCGTAAAATGTCCAAGTACCTTTGCCATGTTCGCCATGAATATAACGCGCTTCGTTAAAGGCTTTGCTTTCGCCCATGATCAAAACGTTCTTCCTTATATACTTTTTATCAAAGGCAACTGTTTGTCCCCAAAAACCTTTAATGGTTTGCGTATGATTTTGACACAACATACTTGGAACAGGATCCCACTTTGCAGAGAAATCGAACAGCGAGAACACATCGGTTTTTTCGGTCATCCCATATTGGCGACGTGGAGTATACGTATCAATGTCGGAATATTCGTACTCGTAAGGATTGGCATGAATTTTATAATTTTCAAACGCCAGGCCTTTACTTGGATCAATTTTTTTATCAATGTCTTTATCGGCAGGATCGTGATCGAACATACTTTCGCAAATATCAACGCCTTCGGCTGCCAAGGCAATATCGTAACTATCGCTGGCACTGCACATGGCAAATAAAAACCCGCCGCCAAAAACAAACTCCTTAATTTTTTTACACGTAGCTAATTTCATTTGCGATACTTTGGCAAATCCTAATTTTTTGGCAAGCGCTTCGTTTTGTTTTACATCATTTTGATACCAAGCGGCGTTTGCAAATGAGCCATAAAACTTTCCGTATTGCCCTGTAAAATCTTCGTGATGCAAGTGCAGCCAATCGTAATCTTTTAATTTATCTAAATACACTTCTTCATCGTACACTACTTCGTAAGGGATCTCGGCATATTTTAAAACTAAAGTTACCGCATCATCCCAAGGTTGTTTTCCGGGAGGAGAGTAAACAGCGATCTTTGGTGCTTTTTCTAATTTCACCGCATCCATATTTACTTCGGGGTTGGCTATCTCTGCCAAAATATTTGACGCAGCCGCATCACCAACTACTTCGTAGGTAATACCGCGAATATCACATTCTTTAGTTAGTGTTTTTGAAGCAGGGATCATAAAACTTCCACCGCGGTAATTCAAGAGCCAATGAATTTCTAATTCGTTTTGCAATGCCCAAAACGCAATGCCATATGCTTTGAGATGATCTTTTTGACTTTCGTCCATAGGGATCAAGAGCGAACTTGCAAAAGAACCCGATGAGAAGGCGATCAGTAAAATAATGATGATGCGTTTCATTATTATAAATGTACAAAGTTTTTTGTTTGTATTTATAACGTATTGAATTAAAAAAGGTTAAACGGTATTTATTGAAGTGTTTTTGATTACTTCGTAAATAATTGTTGCTCAGCTTACAAAAGAAAATGTAAATTTGATTAAAACCCCTATTTATGAAACATATTGTACTTGCTCTAATTATGATGATAGGCTTATCATCATTTGCACAACCCGGCCAGCGCATTGCTGCCAAAAAATGTATTCGCCGTACTACTGTGGTGATGATGCATGCCCACAAAAAATTGAAAGAAAACAAAGTGTACACCGGCAATATGTCAAAATCAGTAAGACATCAACGCTATGCCCGCTTTTTATTCCGTCAGGGTAAATTTTTAAGAGCCATTCATCAATCACGCAGAGCTCGTCAATTAGCGTTTTTAGTGATCCAGGCCAATAAAGGAACCGTTGAAAAAGGTTGGGAGTTAAGTAAAGAAGAAAATCCAGCTGGTGCTCCAACAGATGCAGAATTAGAAAAAGAATTACCTGCAGATACCGAAAATTCAACGGATGAAAAACTGGCAGGTGAAGATCTGAAAGATATTGATGTAGAAGAAAAAGAGTAATTTAACCCTTAACTATAACCATGGAAACAACAAACACAACAACACCGGCACAAGAAGATAAAACAGTAGCTATTGTAGCCTATATTACTTTAATAGGTTTTATTATTGCCATTGTAATGCACGGAAGCAATAAAACAAAATTAGGTGCTTATCACTTACGTCAAGCTTTAGGATTGATCGCATTTTCTGTTTGCTTGTGGATATTGCTCATGATCTTAATGTTTATTCCCTTTGTTGGATTTATTTTTGCGATCTTGAGTCCGTTTGTTTGGTTAGGTTTCCTTGCCCTATTAATTATAGGTATTATAAATGCATCTAGCGGACAAGAAAAACCATTACCACTTATTGGTAATATGGCAGCCAAGATGTTTGAAAAAGCTTTTGCTTAACCCTTAAATTAAGCTTAACAAAAAAGGTGTTTCGGTTTTCCGAGGCACCTTTTTGCTTTTAGGGTTTTTAGAGGCAGAAACCACAGGGAAATTTCAATAAGGCTCCGTAGGAGCCAACTCTCATTAGACCATTATAAACAGAACAGTTGAACCCCGTAGGGGTGACCTCTTTAAAAAATTTTACTCGTGTTTAAGAGGCCGCTCCTACGGAGCTTGGGCATTCATCTTATTTACGGTCTAATGAGGGTTTGCCCCGATGGGGCAATAAACAAAAAAGGCGCCTCTTTCGAAGCGCCTTTGATTAAAATGTTTTCTTTGAATTAACTCTTTAAAAAACCTAAGATCTTCTCCACGCTAACTTTTGCATCACCGTAAAGCATTTCGGAGTTTGGTTTGTAGAATAAAGGATTGTCTTCGCCTGAATAACCGGCCGACATAGAACGTTTCATGATAATTACTTTTTCTGCTTTCCAAGCTTCAATTACCGGCATTCCATAAATTGAACATCCCGGATCGTCTTGCGCGCTTGGGTTTACAACATCGTTTGCGCCAATTACCATCACTACATCTGTATCAGGCATATCTTCATTGATCTCATCCATTTCCAAAACAATATCGTACGATACATTTGCTTCGGCTAATAACACGTTCATGTGGCCAGGTAAACGACCTGCAACCGGATGAATAGCGAAACGAACTTTTTTTCCTGCCTTTTGTAATGTTTGCACCATATCGTGAATAGGATACTGCGCTTTTGCAACGGCCATTCCGTAACCTGGAACAATTACCACCGATTTTGCTTCTTTCAATAACGTAGCAACCTCTTCGTGGTTTAATGCAGTTACTTCGCCTTCCATTGCTTTTTTCTCGCCTGTTCTAGCTCCTAAACTTGCGCTTGCAAATATTACAGAGAAGAACGAACGATTCATTGCCTCACACATGTGCATGGAAAGAATAGCACCCGAACTTCCTACTAAAGCACCGGTAACTATTAAAAGATCGTTACCTAACATAAAACCTGCCGCCGCAGCAGCCCAACCTGAATAAGAGTTTAGCATGGAAACTACTACCGGCATATCTCCGCCACCAATAGCCATTACTAACACAATACCAATAAAAGATGCAATGGCAGTCATAATACCCAAATACAACATGCCGCTTGTGCCTTCTGCTTTACAAAAGAAAAAACCCATCACAACACAGGCCAGAAGTAATATTAAATTCATTGTTTGAAGTCCGGCAAAACTCCAAGGTTTAGAAGGCACTTTGCCATCCAATTTTCCCCAGGCAATAATTGAACCTGTAAATGTAATTGCCCCAATAAAGATGCCTACAAAAACTTCTACTAAATGAATGGTATGCTCAGCACCCGTTAACGCTTGTGTTGCAGGATCAAGATAAGAACCAATACCAACTAATACAGCGGCTAACCCTACAAAACTATGAAGGATGGCAACTAATTGCGGCATAGCGGTCATCTCCACTTTTCTGGCCAACAGAATTCCAATCACCGATGCAACAGCAATGGCTCCAATAATGTAAATATGGCCTTCAACACCTTGCCCAAGCACAGTAGCAATAATGGCTACGATCATTCCAACAATTCCAAAAAGAACGCCGCGCTTTGCAGATTCTTGAGAGGATAATCCACTCAAACTTAAAATAAACAGAATGCTTGCAAATAAATATGCAGCTGTTTGTATCTCTTTTACTATAAACATAATTAATTACTTTATTTTTTGTGTCGTTGAAGCTGAAGCTTTCAATTCTTATTTTTTAAACATTTTCAACATGCGGTGTGTAACTACAAATCCGCCAACAATATTAATACTCGCTATCAAAATTCCTACAGAAGCAAGAATGGTCATCATATTACCAATATCGTTCTTTGTTTGTAACAACCCTCCAACAACAATAATACCGCTAATAGCATTAGTAACCGCCATTAATGGTGTGTGAAGAGAGTGAGATACATTGCTGATCACTTGCCATCCCACAAAAATTGCTAATACAAAAACCGTGAAGTGTTGAATAAATTCAGAAGGTGCAAATGCACCAACTAATAATAACAATGCGCCAACAACTGCAATGCCAATTGCTGCTGACGTTGCTTTTTTCTTCGCGATCGCTTCATCATTTGCTTTTGTTTCTTCAGCAGTAGGTGGTGCAACTTTTTTCGCTCCTCCTCCGGCAGTAGGACTTACTTGTAAAGGTGCAGGAGGCCAGTTGATCTTTCCGTTATGCGTTACCATTGCACGCGACACAACGGCGTCTTCCATATCAATTTTCCATTTTTCTGCCTTGCCCATGTCATCTAATAAGTGACATAAGTTGTTTCCGTATAATTGAGATGCCTGGTTTGGTAATTGATTTAATTTTCCAACCATTACAACACCATTACTAGTTGTATAAACCTCTCCGTTTTTTGTTAGCGGACAGTTACCACCTGTTGAAGCAGCTAGGTCAATAATAACAGATCCCGGTTTCATGGCAGCCACATGATAATCTAACCACAATTTTGGCGCTTCTCTTCCTGGAATTTGTGCGGTTGTAATTACAATATCAACTTCTTTTGCTTGCTCTAAAAATAATTTCATTTCCGCTTCAATGAATTCTTTACTCATTTCTTTTGAGTAACCCGAAGCAGTTGCGCCATCTTCATTAATTTCAACCGTTAAGAATTGCGCGCCCATAGATTCAATTTGCTCAGCAACTTCTTTACGTGTATCAAATGCTCTAACAATTGCACCTAACGAATTAGCGGCACCAATGGCGGCTAAGCCTGCTACACCTGCACCGATCACTAAAACTTTTGCGGGCTCAACTTTTCCGGCTGCTGTAATTTGTCCGTTTAAAAATCTTCCAAAGTGAAATGATCCTTCAATAACAGCTCTATATCCTGCGATGTTTGCCATTGAAGACAATACATCCATTTTTTGTGCTCTGGAAATACGAGGGATCGCATCCATGGCAATAGCGTTAACTTTTTTATCTGCTAGCTTCTTAAGTAGATCTTGATTTTGTGCAGGCCATAAATAACTCAACAACACTAATCCTTCTTTCATCATGCCAACTTCTTCTGTAGATGGTTCTTTTACCTTAAGAACAATATCAGATCCACCATAAATGTCGGCGGCCGTATTTACGATCTTTGCTCCGGCTTCTTCAAATTCTTTATCCGAAAAATTTGCCTTTACTCCGGCGCCTTTCTGAATTTGAACTTCAAAACCTTGTTTAAGTAAACGCTTAACGGTTTTTGGAGTTGCTGCAACTCTTAATTCATTTGCAGATATTTCCGATGGAATTCCAACTTTCATGTGTTTCTAATTTTTTGTTTTTGCCACATAGAATAGCAAAGGGCTATTTTATGTGTTTATGTTTTTCAATTGTAGCAACATTAAATAGGTTTTACCCTATGGCGTTACTTTAATTTTAGGGTAACAAATAACGAAAAAAATTGACACAAAGTCAAATTAAACTTCATCTTTATCTGTCTAATCCTCAACGGCGTAAATCCTATTGATAACCTCAAGGTTCTTTTCCTTTATGACCTTGCGTTTGAGGCTTAATTTTGGGGTTAATTCGCCTCCATCAATGGTCCACTCGGCTTTTAGGATCTCACAACGTTTTAATTGTTCGTACGGTGCCAGGGTGGTATTCATTTGTTTAATATGATCGTTGATGAATGTTTTCAATTCGCCATGTTGCGTCATGGTAACATTATCCATCCATTCAATACTGCTTTGCTTACAATACTCTTTAAAATTTCCGAGATTAGGAACAATAATAGCCGATGCAAATTTTTGTCCTTCGCCAATAACCATGCATTGTTCAATGAATCTACATTCTTTCAATTTATTTTCGATAGCTAATGGGGCAATGTATTTACCGGCACTTGTTTTAAATATTTCCTTTTTACGATCAGTGATCTTTAAAAAACGTCCTTCAAATTTCCCAACATCGCCTGTGTGAAACCATCCATCGGCATCCATCACCTCATCCGTAGCTTCTTTATTTTTGTAATAGCCCATCATTACGCTTGGGCCTTTTACTAAGATCTCTCCATCCTCTTCGGCAATTTTTACTTCCACGTTTTCAATTACGGGTCCCACACACCCAATACGAATGTTTCCTTTTCCAAAATGATTTACGCTTACTACAACACAGGTTTCGGTTAAACCGTAACCTTGCAACACAACAATATTTGCGCATAAAAAAATACGTTCAAGTTTTGGATTCAAGGCTGCGCCACCCGAAGCCATCACCACTAACTTTCCGCCAATAGCAGCGCGCCACTTGGAGTAAATTAATTTATCAGCAATTTTTCGTTGCATCTCGTAAATAAATCCGTTGGCGCCATCCACTTCATATTTTAAGGCTAAACGCACACTCCAATCGAACATTTTCTTTTTAAAGCCAGTGAGTTTATCTCCGGCAGCGGAAATTTTTTCCCACACACGTTCTATTAAGCGTGGTACGGATACAAATATTTGAGGTTGAACTTCCTTTAAATTATCGCCAATGGTTTCAAAGCCCTCGGCAAAATAAGTTGAGATGCCTTGTTGTAAATACAAAGTGATCAACATGCGTTCGTACACATGATTCAGTGGTAAAAAACTTAACGACTTCCACCACGTTGCAAATGGTGCAAAGTTTCGCATGCTTATAACATTTTGCACCAAATTATGATGCGAGATCATAACGCCCTTAGGAGTACCGGTTGTGCCGGATGTATAAAGAATGGTGAGTAAATGCTGTGGCGTAATTGTTTTTTTAATGACGTTCACTTTTTCTAACGCGGGAGCTTTGGCAGCAGCTGCAATAAAATCAGCAAAATAAATAGTTCCTCCTAATTGATTAAAACTAATGATATGCTTTAATCCCGGAATTTCTGATGCAATAGTTGCCAGCTTTGTATAAATGTTCTTATCATCAATAAATACCGCTTTTACTTCAGCGTGGTTCAAAATAAATTTAAGATCGTGGTTACTTGCAGTGGGGAAAATTGGAACTGTAACAATACCTACTTGTTGGCAACCATAATCGGCAAAACACCATTCGGGACGATTGCCAGAAATAATGGCCACTTTATCATCTATACCTAAACCAAGATCCAATAAACCATAGCTTACCAAATTGGCGTGATCTACCAGATCCTTGCTACTATACTTTTTCCATTGTTTGTTGATCTTTCCACAAAGAATATCATCTTTTTGATAGGTGCCTTTGTGTAAATCTAAAATGTCGAATACGCGTGTGATCTCCATATTGAAAATAAAGTACTAATATAAAATTTTTTGCTTTCTAACACAAGGAGCCGTTTCCAAAATTGTTTTATCTTTGAGGCATGTTAGTAGTTACCGGCGCGGCTGGATTCATAGGAAGTTGTTTGGTTGGCAAACTAAATGCTTTAGGTCATACAGATCTTATTTTAGTAGATGATTTTTCTAAACACGATAAGAGCGCAAATTATTCCTCAAAAAAATTCTCCAGAAAAATTGAGCGTTCGGAATTTGTAGAATGGTTCACAAAAAACTCAAAGGATATTACCTGCGTTTTTCATATTGGAGCGCGTACAGATACAACCGAATTTAATATTGATATATTTAACGAGCTTAATTTAAATTATACCAAATCGCTTTGGAAAATTTGCAGCACAAACAAAATTCCTTTTATCTACGCTTCTTCAGCGGCCACTTATGGTTTAGGTGAATTTGGTTACGATGATGATGAAACAAAGATCAACAGTTTAAAACCTTTGAATCCCTATGGTGATAGCAAGAACGATTTTGATAAGTGGGCTATTACACAAGAGCAAACTCCTCCTAATTGGTACGGTTTAAAATTCTTTAATGTTTACGGGCCCAACGAATTTCATAAAGCGCGCATGGCTTCTGTTATTTTTCATTCGTTCAATCAAATAAATTCAACGGGTAAAGTAAAATTATTTCGTTCGCATAACCCAAAGTATACCGATGGTGGGCAACTTCGCGATTTTGTTTACGTAAAAGATGTGGTAGATGTTCTGGTGTTTTTATTTGAGAAAAGTCCGAAGAGTGGCATTTATAATTTAGGAAGCGGTAAAGCGCGCAGTTTTTCTGATCTTGCTAAAGCAACGTTTACTGCATTAGGAAAAACACCTGACATAGAATTTATTGATACCCCAATTGATATTCGCGATAAATACCAATATTTTACTGAAGCGAATATGAGTAAATTACAGAAAGCGGGATATTCTAAAGCTTTTACTTCGCTTGAAGACGGCGTGGAAGATTACGTGAAAAATTATCTTATTTCAAATCGTTACTATTAATCAAGGAGACCGTTCGATCATTTTTGATTTGCGCAACGTTTCATTCCCCTATAATATACCAAATTATTGATCTGTACGCGCCTTAATGATCTCGGTTGCATAATCTGTATCATTCAAATGACCGTCTATCCAAGCTATAAGATCAAAATATTCATTGGCGATCATTTGATAAGGGTCTTTAAATATCTCTTCCAGATTTGCTCTAAATTCGGTAAAGATGGCTTTCTTATTAGCCGAACGCTTTTTAGAAATGGCGATGTTCTTAAAAAACTTCAAAAATGCCGTTTCAAATTCAAAAGGATAATCGATCTGTTTGAAGAACCGTTGTGTTGATTTATAAGAATAGATAAGATAATCTGTATTATTTAATTCGAAGTGAATAATAAGATTACAGATCTTGGCATACCTATAAAGATCTTGGCGTGATTCATCAAAATTAGAATTATTTATTTCGTTGATGCTTTTTAATGCTTTATTATAATTCTTCTTAGCAAAATGCGTTACAAACATCAAAAAATTAATGGTAGTGAATTCATGCCCTGGGTAATCACTCTTTCCTCTTTCAAGATTCTCTTCGATGGACGGAAAAAGTTCTTCGGCCCTTTCGTATTGACCGGAATAGTTATAAAAAATAAGATCGTATACTGTTAGGCGCGTAAAAATTGTATTTTGAAGATCTTGCGTTTGAAAACACTTATCATCTTTTATCGATCGCAAATGATCAATGGCGATCTTAGCTTTTTTAAGGTTAGCATTAACGGCCAGGTAACGCGCTAAAAATCCATTTAATCCAATATATATCTTTGGGTACTCATCTTTAAGGAAATCATACGTTTTAAATAATTCAACCGCATTATCGATCTCTAGCCCTTGTACCTCATTCTCGCGCATAATACGGTAACAGATCAAGCGACAATAGGTTCCTAGCAATAAGGCCTTTTTACTATTTGCATAGGTAAGGTCTGAAATGTATGGATTGCTTAAAAAACTTTCGAGTAAGTGTTTTTTAGAACGATCGTGCACCAAAATATTTTGGTTGAAATAATATTCTATTTCTCCTAATAACTGCTGATACTTATTTAGTGTTGCAACTTTTTTAAGAATTAGTTCTTTTTCTTCGAACAATTGTTGAAGTTTCGCATCCGCCTCCTCCCTTTTGTATTTATTTACATCCATGTACCGGATCTCTATTTCAATTAGATCCAAGTGCGAATAAAATAATTCTTCTTTTACAGTACGGTAACGAATTCGCTCGGCCTCTTTGTTAGCCATCTTTGCAAGGTTCTTGTGGTAAAGTAGTTGAACATCCTTTATTTTTTCGAATGTGGCTGCAGAACCTTTATCGTGAATGCGTTGTTGCCTTAAGCTTTTTAAGATATGGTGAAATAATTGATTTTTTTCAGAAGCCAAATGTTTAGCAAAGGTTTCATTCTTAAAATATTCCTTGGCTTTTTCTTCATTGTACTCTTCCACCGAATCCATATAAACGAAAAGTTTTTTATAATTCTTTTCGCCTTGTTGCAATGAGGATGCCTGGAGAAAAGCTGCCTTTTCTTCAGGACTCAATGATCTAATGATCTCATGCAACAATAAACTTGGTTTCATTTTTTATACTGTTTCTAAAAAATACTCTTTTAAAAAATTATGTTTTGCAAACAATTCTTTAATTTGGGCGAGACACAATTCAGATTCTATCTTTTGATTCATGAATGAGTAGATGCGCTCTTTGCATTTTAAAACCAAAACGTGCTCTTTTCTACATAGCATATCTAAGTTGTCGGTAAGCAATGGATTACTAAGAGTGCCCGCTAGGGTTGCATCCTTTTCAGCAACACGTGCCATAATGCTGATCAACAACTTTTGATACTGCAATATTTTTTGTTCTTTTTGGTTCACACTTTGTTCTTCTTGGGCAATGATAGCGGGTTTAACCTGTATCTCTTTCCCTTCTTCAAACACAATGAGTTTTTTTTCCACATCAAATAACTTTAACAAAAAACCAAACTGCTCGTCGTCGTACAACTCGCGTTTTAATGACGCTAACATTTTTCGGCATTGTCGGTATTGCGCCTTATCAAATAAACAACGCAAATTCAAGATCTCATCTTTAATACGAAAAACAGAACTACTCTCGGCATGAAATCCACGAAGAGATTTTAAGATCAGGTTATAAAGTTTATCAATATCGTATTCGGTATAATAACCGCTACGCTCTAATTTTTCAATACTAACACTTTCCTTTTCTATTTCGTTAAATAGTTTTACGAGCAGATCCACATCAACATTCTCAGTTGATATCATCATCTTAAAAAACCGTTTTTCTGCTTTGCCAAGACTACGGATAAGATCGGATATATCGTTCAGGTCTACCACGTTTTAGTTCCAATGTTAAATATACGTACAAAGGAGCAAAAATGGATTTTTTTTACTACATTTAGTTTCACATTTCATTCACATGACATCATTTAAATTAACAGCATTAATTCTTGCTATTTTTCTGAGTTTGAACTCAATGGCGCAAAATTATTCGTGTCAATATGGCAAGCAGGCAGCTACTACTGCTACACCTCCTTACTATAGCGCCGAAAACCTAAGAAGCGATACTTTTGATGTTTTTAAGTACTTTATAAATCTTGAAATTGGTACGGCCGCTAATAAATTCATTAAAGGCAATACGGTTATTAAATTTGCACCAAAACAAAACAATAAAACATTTATTCGTTTTGATCTTCTAAAATTATTGGTTGATTCGGTTAAAGAAGGCAGCACGCTTTTATCCTATTCGTATAACGACACTATTATTAAAGCAAATTTTACGGCGCCTAAAAATATTAACGACACTTCTTATATCACGGTTTATTATCACGGCATTCCGCAAGGTGATCCGAGCGGATGGGGTGGTTTTTACTTTGATAATTCCGACGGCGCTAACTATGCATATAATTTAGGTGTGGGGTTTGGTGCAAAACCTCATAATTACGGACGCGTATGGTTCCCGTGCTTTGATAATTTTGTAGAGCGTAGTCGTTACCAATTAGCTATAACTAGTGATACGGCAAGAAGAGCCTATTGTAATGGGTATTTATTATCTGATGTTATAACACTTCCAAATCGAACACGAACTTGGGTGTTGAATGATCAAATCCCAACGTATTTGGCCAGTGTGGCTTTGGCCAATTACAATCAAGTAAATTGGACAGTAAATACATTGAGTGGCGTTAAACCAATTACACTTGTAGCAAAAGGCTCCGATACAACCAATATGAAGAACGGTTTTGTGAATTTGCCGAATTGCATTGCAGGTTTTGAGAATTATTTTGGTCCATACATTTGGAATCGTTTTGGCTATTGTGCGGTGCCATTTAATAGTGGAGCCATGGAACACGCCACAAACATTGCGTATCCAAAAGCTGTGTTGGGAAACTTGGGTTATGAAGCCTCTTTAATGGCACACGAACTATCGCATCATTGGTGGGGAGATAATATCACTTGCGAAACACAAGAAGATATGTGGATCAACGAAGGCATGGCATCGTTCAGCGCATTTATGTTCACCGAATGGAAATATGGTAAAGCAGCTTATTTAAACTCGATACGTGTACAACATGATGATCTCTTAAAAAAATTACATAAAAAAGAAGGCGGTTTCAGAGCTATTTCAGGGATCCCGCATAGTTTAACTTACGGAGATCATGTGTATTTAAAAGGATCGGATGTAGCACATACGTTGCGTAATTACTTGGGAGATACCTTATTTTTTAATGCTTGTAAATACTTGATGACGCAAAACACGCTGAAGCATATCAACAGTATTCAAATGCGTGATATGATGCAAACATCGAGCGGAAAAAATTTAACCGACTTTTTTAATAATTGGGTATTTAATGGTGGGTGGCCACAGTTTGCCATTGACTCTGTAAAAGTATTACAACAAACTGCCGGAAGTTATACGGTAGAAGTTGCCGTGAAACAAAAGCTTTATGGTGCACCTGCTCTATTTTCAAACGTTCCTTTAGAGATCAGTTTTTTGAAAAGTGATTGGAGTAGAACTGTAAGAAAAATAACATTTAGCGGCGCAACACAAACATTTACCATGGTAATTCCGCACGCTCCGGGTTACAGTGTTTTAAATTACGATAGCAAAATAGGAGATGCGGTTTCTTCTGAAACCTATACTGCCAAAACACTGTTGGCCAATGCTGTTTTTAATAGGGCGCGCATGCGACTCACGATCACTAATCTCGGAGCAGATTCTAGCCTTGTTTATATGGCGCATAATTTTGTTAAACCCGATCCTTTTAAAAATAATCCGCAAGGCGCTTTGATCTCTGATCAGCATTATTGGAAAGTTGGTGGAGTTTGGTCGAACGGATTTGTTGCAAAAGCACGTTTTACTTACGATGGCGGATTATCGTATATCTCTACCTACGGCTATTTAGACACCTTGTTGTGCAGAGTTAACGGAGATAGTATTCGCTTATACTATCGTAAAGACGCCACCGACGACTGGAAAATGGTGAAGAATGCAGTTAAAACCTCACCGGGAATTAAATCAGGCTTTTTTGAAATTGACACTTTGAAAATGGGAGAATACACGTTTGCAAATCATGGTGATACTACACTTACCATAGGTGTTAAAGAGATAACTAAAAAAATGGGCGGCGTAAGTTTGTTTCCAAATCCTGCCAAACGCAGTGTTACCATAGATCTTACACAACTAAACGAATTTTACAGCGGTATAGATATAGTAAATGCCGAAGGAAAAGAAGTTTACTCCATTCTTGTTTCAGAAAAAACAGTAAAAATAAATACTGAGAATTTCGCGAAAGGAATTTATATGGTACAAATTAAAAGTGGGGCAAAAACCATTACTGCTAAAAAACTAATTATTGAATAGAGCCATTAATGGCTTTAAGCAAGGCTTTTGCTTTTAGTAAACACTCTTCGTATTCTTTTTCGGCGTCGCACAAATGTGTAATGGCGCTTCCTACAGCAAATGATAAGCGTTTAGTTTTTGTGTTGTAAACAAGTGTGCGAATAAGAACAGATAACGTAAAATCTCCTTCTTTAGTAATGTATCCCAACGTGCCCGAATATTCTTTGCGTTTAAATTGTTCAAACTCTTCAATTAATTGCATGGCACGGATCTTTGGTGCACCAGTCATGCTTGGCATTGGAAATGTTGCGGCAATAATTGTCTCAAAGGTTTCCTCGGGCTTTAATTTACATTGCACGGTGCTTACCATTTGATGCACGGTTTGATACGTTTCAATAGTATATAATTTTGGCACAGTAACTGTTGCCCTTTGCGCCAATATAGAAAGATCATTGCGCGCAACATCTACAATCATTACATTTTCGGTGCGTTCTTTTAAACTTAGATGCAATTGTTGTTTGAGATTCTCGTCCTCATGTTTATTTGTGCTGCGTTTAGCAGTGCCTTTAATTGGTTTTGTTATAAGGACATCACCACTGCGCTTCAAAAATAATTCAGGACTAGCGCTAATGATATATACTTCATCTAATTTTGCAAGCGCTGCATAGGGCGCTTTGGCTAATTGGTTTAGTTTTAAAAAAACTGAAACAGGATCAATGTTTGCTTCCTCTACTTCAAACTCTACGCAAAAATTAATTTCGTAAATATCACCAATGTGTATATGGTGTTTAAGATCATTAACGCGTTTGATGTATTTTTCTTTATGAGTTAGGGTAGTTAATTTTAATGGCGCATTGCTATTTTCTCCTTTGAGTTCGGTTGCATTAAAAAAGCGTTTTGATCTTACCGGATAAAAATTTTGTGTTTGATCATAGTGAATTAGAACAACCGAATCATTACTGAAATTATTTTGCTTCTCCCCTATTTCATAAAATGAATTTTCGAATCCTTCCGGATGATCATTGTTTAATGTTATGAGGAAATTAGAATTCACAGTGCAAATCTATGATTTTACTATCACTCTTTTCTTATCTTCTATAAGATCGGCTGAGGCCAAAGCCATTTTTATTTCTCCGTAAGAATAATCATTCTTCAATTTACCTTTTAATTGTCCAACCGTTTCAGGATCCGAACTGTTGTACATCTCAATAATGGCTTTCACTTTTTCTTCCGGCATAAGATCACTTACTTTTACCAACTTTAAGTGTATATAATATGCCATGTGTCCTTCAATGGTACCAATAGACAAATTGCGGAGTGCCGCAATTTGTTCCATGGTTTTTCCTTCTTTGTATAGATCAAATGTTAGTTGCTTTGTGTCGATCTTTTCCTTTTTCTCACCCTTAACTTTTTTGGGTCGTTTTTTTGCCTCAACCACCATCTCTACTTTTTCGTCACGAGGATTATCTTTGAGAATCTGTTGGATATTATCTTTCGTGTACTCCTCTCCATTTATGATGGCCTCGCATAAACCCACTGCTTTTTGCACTTTTTTTGTTTGCTCAAAAAATATCATCTCCAACTTTGCCAATTCTTCTATGTATTGCTTAACCTTCTTTTCATCTTTTAGCAATTCAATATTTGCAAAAACCGAACTCGACATTTCTTTTAAAATGGGGGTGAAATACCCTTGTGCATCCTTAGTTCGTTTAATAAGAGTTTCTTTCCAACCCGGCTGAGATAACTCAATGATCGAATTTAGCTCTGATGCAAATTTGCTTGCTTGGTTTTTAAGTTTCTCCGTTCTTTCGATCAGATCTTGCATCCAATTAGTAAAACGAATTTTCAATTTACTTTTATGATCTTCAAAGTGTTCTTTGTAATGCCTCGTTAACGAATTGTTTAACCAATTAAAGTCGTAACAAAAATTGAGGTAATATTTTAAGAACTTCGTAGTTTCGTTAGCGAGTTGAACACCCAGATCGTGTTGAAGATCTTTTGTTCCCGAAAATTCGCTAATTTTTATATCACTCGAAATGCTTGTAAAATTGATGGGCGATGTTAAGATCAATCCACTAAGATCGCGTAAACGCGAAAGGGCTACATATACTTGTCCGGGTGCGAACGCGTCAACCACATCAATTATGGCTTTATCAAAAGTCAGGCCCTGACTTTTATGCACGGTGATCGACCAGGCTAACTTTATGGGGAAGTGAATGAATTGGCCAACGATTTCTTCTTTGATCTCGTTTGTGCCGGCATCTAACACATACTTTTTATTCTCCCAAGTGTATTCGTCTAATTTTAATTTCTTGCCATCTTCAAATTCTACATGGATCTCTTTTGTGCTGAGTTCAATAACCTTTGCTAATTTTCCGTTAAAATACTTTTGCTCACCACTCAGATCATTCTTTAAGAACATCACTTGTGATCCCATTTTTAATTCCAAGGTCTTTTCAATGGGAAACATATTGTCGGGGAATTCCCCTTTTATTTCTGCTTCGTAAAAAAAGGAAGGCGACTTTAATTCGGAAAGAAAGGATTTATTTATTAGATCTGCTTTGCGATTATGTGTGGTAAGTGTGATATAATTATCATTTACGGTTTGCTTGAAATTAGGTTTATAATAGGTATTTAAAATGTCGGTATCGCTTTTTGTAATGGTATTATTACGTAAATTATTTAATACCTGAATGAACTCCGGATTATTTTGTCGATAGATCTTATCGAGTTCTATATAAATAGGAGGTTCGTTTTGCAAAACTTGTGCGTCGAAAAAATAAATACTCTTGTAAAACTCGCCTAATACTTGCCATTCGTTATCTTTTACCACAGGTGGTAATTGATACATATCGCCAATAAATAAAACTTGTACGCCACCAAAGGGTAAATAGTTTTTTCCTCTTACATGTCGCATCACGGCATCAATAGCATCCAAAACATCGGCGCGTAACATACTTACCTCATCAATGATCAATAATTCTAATTCACGAATAATGGCTCGCTTGTTATTATTAATGAATTGCGTTTTAAAAAGCGTATGCCTATCGGTAACTTGTATATATGAATTATTCTTTTGCGTATAATTTTGTGTGGGAACAAAACTTCCAAACGGAATATTGAACATGGAGTGAATGGTTGTTCCTCCTGCATTAATTGCTGCAATTCCTGTTGGCGCAACAATGGCTGCCTTTTTGTGTGTGTGTTTTATAATGTGTTTTAAAAAGGTGGTCTTGCCTGTACCGGCCTTTCCTGTTAAAAACACATGGCGATTGGTTTGATTGATGAATTTGCTGGCAACAATGGCGCCTTCTATTACTTCTGACATTTTGTTTTGCTAATTTAGGTTTATTTTTTGCCACGGAGGCACGGAGACGCGGAGTTTTTATATATTTATTTTAAAACGTTTAATTCCATGCTTGATCAGTTCAGAATTAAAATTTATAAGATAGCCAAGGTTTAACTGAGTTAATCTCAAATGACTAAGTATTTGTGCTTCCCATAACTTATTAAATGTCTCTACAGATTTCAGTTCAACTATTACCTTATCGTTTATTAATAAATCTAATTTCAATGCTTCGTTAAATACTATTCCATCATATTCAATAGGAAGGTTTACTTGCCTTTTAACCTCGAAGCCTCGTTTTATTAACTCGTACTCCATGCACGTTTCATAAACTTTTTCAAGTAATCCTGGTCCGAGCTCCTTATGAACACTATAAGCAGCATCTACTATTTCTGTTCCTATTCTATCCTCTTCTTCTCTATTTCTCATTACACTTTCATATTATGTTTAAATTTTTCTCCGTGCCTCCGCGTCTCCGTGGCTATATAAAAAAATATGCACAGCTTACGGGCCCCACATATTTATCTGCGCCTTGGTGCCTCCTTGGCTAAATATGCCTTAGGCTGCCTGGGTGTAGTTGATCACCACCTCACTCGCAACTATTTCCGTAGCAATACAGTTCCTACCCAAGCGGTTCGTGTAGCTAATATTCTTTAAACGCCCATCAACCATTACAAGTGTTCCTTTTTTGGCAAGTTCGCACACTTGCTCAGCTAATTTGCCCCATACGGTAATATTATGCCAATATGTTTTTGTGCGCACTTCGCCGTTGGCATAGCGTTTACGTTCGTTTACCGCAACGCTAAGACGCGTTAATTTTTTGTCGTTCACAATTTTCAATTCAGGTGTATTACCTAAGTTCCCTACGATCTGTACTTTGTTCTTAATTGTTTTCATGCTTTTATTCTTTATATTTTTACTTAATTATTTTCTATTTTAAAAAGCGGGGCCTTACGGGGCCCTCGCTTTATTTATTTGCGAAGCTTACGGGCTTCGTCTTTAACACGTATCCATCTTGCCGGAGGTACACGTTTTTATTTTGCCACGGAGGCACGGAGACGCAAAGTTTTTGTTTATAAGACTTACGGGCCTAGTATATCTCTCCGTGTCTTGGTGCCTTCGTGGCTAAAATTAATGTTACGCAGCCGCTTCTTCTTTTTTAGCTATAAGCGTTAGTTCGTTCGCTACGATCTCGGTAAAGTAACGCTTGTTACCTTCTTTATCTGTGTATGTACGGTTGGTGATCTTACCATCAATGCTTACGCGGCTTCCTTTTACAAAAGTTTTTTCAGCGATCTCGGCCTGTTTACCCCATGCAGAAATATTATGCCATGTGGTTTCGGTGATAAATTCGCCTGCTTTATTCTTTTTGTACTCGGATGTAGCAACCGTGAAATTTGCTACCTTATTATTGTTCTCAAATACCTTTACTTCTGGGTTTTTTCCAACGTTTCCTTCTAATTGTACACGGTTTTTTACTGATGTGCTCATGATGTTTGTTTTTTTAATTGTTATTTATTTTTATTTTTTTACTGTCAAGTTTTATCGAACGGCCATTCTAATAGTTTGACGAGACAAAGGTATGGCCACAAAAAAACGGGAGCCGTATAGAAAGTGTTTATAGTCGACAACAAACGGTTAGTCCAATTTAAAACACATAAGGAGCCTCACAACTAGCTGAAATACATATAATTATACTGATTTCCGGAGGAATTTCTATTTTCAAAAATGGTTTCTAGTTTATCCGACAAATATCCGATTTAAAAAAATGTATCTTTATTGGGGGCTTAACATGAAGTTAGTGAACTCCATCTCCAAAAAATCAGATCATGAAAAAAAACCAATTCATCCTTCTCATCTCTTCTTTCTCTTGTACTCTCACCTTCAGTCAAACCTCTTCCAAAACCGAAAAAGGATGGAGTACGTTTAGCGATAAAAATTATTCTGTTCAGTATCCAGATAGCTGGGTCATGGATAGAAATCCGCAAATGGGAATGAGTTTTGTTGTGCTTTCTAAACTCACCGATCCGAAAGATCAGTTCAAAGAAAATGTGAACTTGTTAATTCAAGATCTGAAAGGAAAGAAGATGACCCTTAAATCTTATACCGAACTTTCGGAAGAGCAAATAGCAACCATGGTAACCAATGGAAAACTTATTGAAAGCAAAACACGAAATGAGAATGGATCGGAGTTTCAAAAACTGATCTATACAGGCGATCAAGGAATGTATAAACTAAAATTTGAGCAATACTATTGGGTAAAGAACGAAAAAGCCTATGTGTTAACTTTAACTTGCGAAGCCTCGCAATTTGAAAAATTCAAAGCAACCGGAGAGAAGATCATGAATAGTTTTATTTTTAAATAAATTTAATATGTCTGCATTACAAAAAAACATTCCATTTCAATTAACCGATTGGGATAACATTGAAGCCAAAGAATACAAAGGTGAAACAGGTACAGCCTATTGGAAAACTTTGGAATTTGAAGGCTTGCGTATTCGCGTAGTAGAGTATTCGAAAAATTACAAAGCCGATCATTGGTGCCAAAAAGGACATATTATTTATTGCCTCGAAGGAGAAATGGATACTGAACTTTCCGATGGAAAAATTGTAAAACTTACAAAAGGTATGAGTTATCAAGTTTCAGATGAATTAAGTTCGCATTGCACAAGTTCTACAAATGGTGTAAAGCTATTTATTGTAGATGGTGATTTTTTGAAATTAAAATAATTGAGAGTCTTTTTTTTTATATCGTTTGCACTATTCACGCATTCATTGTTTGCTCAATTATATTCCTTTCAAGACAGCAGAAGGTCTTATTTTGTGGAACTACTTAACGATAGCGCGCGTTTAGAAGTATTTAGTACGTTTGGTGCTCACGAAATATTTAACTTAAAAGAGGCAGATGAAATTCTTATTTATAAGGCCAATTCCAAGGATACTATTTTCTCAGGGCATCAAAGTCACATTACTAAAAGAAAAGGCTTTTACTATTTGTTATACAAAAGTTCTAATTTAAAAAAATCAATTAAAATAGAATTAGAGAAATGCACTATAGATAAACGTGACGCCCTCCGGAAACAAGCTTATCACTATCATATAAATAGAAAATTATTTCGTGCCCAAGATAGTTTATCGGGGCCAACACAACACATAAAAGCGCACTCCCACTCTGCATTTCCTTCGGTTAATAGCAACACCCTTCTTTCTTTTGATGAGTACAAAATAGCAATTGATCATATTTCAGATTCCATTCAAACTTTGATCCTTTTCTATAAAAAACCCCTCGTTGATCATTACTACACTAAAGCCAATTCATTAAAACATCTAGATTCAGCCGAAGTTTTTGATCTCCTTAGCAAAGCCAATTATTCCTTTTCTTATGGTAAATATTTTTTACATCAGGTGGCTTTAAAGCAGCCCGAGTATTTGATTCGTTTTATAGATCACAATCCTCGCAATAAAGACACCGTTTTACGCACCATTAAATGGCATAAGAATTACAAAGAAATTACGCACATGGTAAAAGAAGCTTCACCTCAAACCAAAGGAAAAGAAGAGATCGTAAAACAAAGTGTAAAACGCCGGCGACAAGAATTCACTGGTGGGGCACTTTTTGTAACAGCAATATTTGCAGAGATCGGGTTGATAGTTATGCTAGTTATGTTAATATCAAAATAAATTGAATACTATTAACGCTACTCCTTCACAATTCGTGAATAATACACATTTATTATTGATGCAACGACAATAAAGGAAACATTAAATGTTAATAGCGGTTAATCCTATTCCATTTCCAAACATTGATCTCTGTAATTTCGTATCTTTAGGACATGAAAAAATGTATTTATTCCGTATTAATTACTTTATGTCCTTTTGTTTTTTTGGCTCAGATACAAGTTGCTGAACAAAATGAAAGCGCTACTAGTCCTTATGCAGAAAGAGATTTTTTGATCATCGCCTCCACAAAAAATATTTCCGAAGCATTTACATTGGCCAAAAACGCTTCTAAAAAAACAGGGTTTAAGTTTAGAGACAATAAACTTGAAAAAGACAGTGTTATTGGCGCCACATTTCCAATAGATACTTGTAAAACTTTTAGTTTTGAATATCCCTGTTATGTGGCGCGTGGCCGATACGACGATGGGGGTTATATTAGTGTTGAGTATTCTAATGCTTATGATGGTTTTCAAAAAGGCTACTTTATTGTAGTTGCTGCCAATGGTTATAAGGATAACGTAGAATTTAAAGATGCAGTAAAAAAAATAAAGCAAAGCTATCCTAAAAGTTACGTAAAGCGAACTAAAGTATACTTAGGCTGCATGCATTAGTGAATGAACGTTTCCTATAAAATAGCAAATTCGAAAGAGGAATATGAGATCGCAAGAATTCTATTTGAAGAATACGCTGCATCCTTAAACGTTGATCTCTGCTTTCAGGGATTTGATGCAGAGCTCACAACAATTCATTTACAATATAATTTACCTAAAGGGTGTTTGTATTTAGTATATGATAGTGATAAAGTTATTGGTTGCGCTGCCATTCGTGAATTTGAAAATACCAACGGCGAACTTAAACGCATGTATTTAAAACCAGAGTGCAGAGGTCAAAAAGTAGGACAAAAATTTTTGGAGCTAATGATCGCCAAAGCAAAAGAACTTGGCTATACCAAATTGCGCTTGGATACTTTACCTCAAATGAAAGAAGCCTTACAACTATACAAAAAATTTGGTTTTACTGAAATAGGCAGCTACCGTTTCAATCCCATTGAAGGAACAATGTATTTGGAAAAAAAATTGTTGTAATGATCTTAAGAACACTCATAAATTCCAATATCTACATTTCACTAGCGGCCGTAGTATTTACTATTGAAACGCAAATTCAATTAGGCATGAGTCCGCAATGGCATCCGTATTTATTCCTTATATTTTTCGCTACACTTTGCGAATACAATGTTCATCGCTTAATTACCGTTATTACAAATAAAGCTGCATTAAATTCAGAAAAACATAAATGGGTA
>Ga0075163_10000264_pt1 | contig 65315 bp, 65 predicted proteins | sample JI1023141ADNA_FD_71478 | JGI IMG/M metagenome (GOLD analysis project Ga0075163, IMG submission 71478) | Wastewater effluent complex algal communities from Wisconsin, to seasonally profile nutrient transformation and Carbon sequestration -... | ecosystem: Engineered > WWTP > Effluent > Algae... | reverse complement strand
TTTTTCAGCAATTCGTACACCTCGCTTTTTGTTTTGGCAAGCACATTCTCTCTGTTGCCGTCATTCATTTTTTCAAAATTTTCCTGAATAAGGTGCGAACCAATGTTACTGGTCATAATGATGATGGTGTTTTTAAAGTTTACGGTACGACCTTTGTTGTCCGTTAACCGGCCATCATCCAATACCTGAAGCAAAATGTTGAACACATCCGGATGCGCTTTTTCAATTTCATCCAATAACACCACGCTGTATGGTTTTCTCCTCACAGCTTCTGTTAATTGTCCGCCTTCTTCATAGCCCACGTATCCCGGAGGCGAACCAATCAGGCGGCTTACTGCGTGACGCTCCTGGTACTCACTCATATCGATGCGGGTCATTGAGTTTTCGTTATTGAACAGGAAGTCGGCAAGCGCTTTGGCCAATTCCGTTTTACCAACACCGGTGGTACCTAAAAAGATAAATGAGCCAATGGGTTTCTTTTTATCCTGCAAACCGGACCGGCTTCTGCGCACCGCGTCTGAAATACTTTCGATGGCTTCGTGCTGGCCAACTACACGTTTATGTAATTCCTCTTCCAGGTGCAACAATTTTTCTTTTTCGCTTTTGAGCATAGCAGTAATCGGAATGCCCGTCCACGCGCTTATTACTGCGGCAATGTCTTCACTGTCCACTTCTTCTTTTAACAACTGGGAGCCGCTTGCTTTGGCCTGACTTAACTTTTCTTCAAATTCAGAAAGTTTATTTTCGGCTTCTTTTATTTTTCCGTAACGGATCTCAGCAACTTTTTCATAATCGCCTTGTTTTTCAAAGTTAATGGCTTGTTGTTTCAGGTCTTCAATCTGTGTTTTTATTTTTTGAACGCCCTCAATCACTTCTTTTTCAGATTGCCATTTGGCGCGTAAATCTGTACGCTTATCCTGTAGCTCCGCGATTTCCTTATTTAATTCTTTTACTTTTTCCTCTTCATTTTCGCGTTTAATGGCCTCGCGTTCAATTTCCAATTGCATGATTTTACGTTCTACTTCATCCAGTTCAATAGGCATGGAGTTGATCTGCATCCTTAATTTTGAAGCGGCTTCATCCATTAAGTCAATCGCTTTATCCGGTAAAAAACGGTCATTAATGTAACGCTGGCTTAATTCTACTGCTGCTATAATGGCTTCGTCCTTAATACGTACGTGATGATGCGCTTCATATTTTTCTTTTATTCCGCGAAGAATCGATATCGCGTCTTCAGCCGTCGGCTCATCCACCATTACTTTTTGAAAACGGCGTTCGAGGGCTTTATCCTTTTCGAAATACTTTTGGTACTCGTTGAGTGTAGTAGCTCCGATGGCTCTTAATTCGCCGCGCGCCAATGCAGGTTTCAGAATGTTGGCGGCATCCATAGCGCCTTCGCCACCGCCGGCACCCACCAGGGTGTGAATTTCGTCAATAAACAATACAATTTCCCCGTCGCTGCCAATTACTTCTTTTACCACCGATTTAAGGCGTTCTTCAAATTCACCTTTAAATTTGGCTCCGGCAATCAGCGCACCCATATCGAGCGAAAAGATCTGTTTTGATTTTAAGTTTTCGGGCACGTCGCCATTAATGATGCGGTGAGCAAGGCCTTCGGCGATGGCTGTTTTACCCACGCCGGGTTCGCCCACCAGAATAGGATTATTTTTGGTTCTGCGCGAAAGGATCTGTAGTACCCTGCGGATTTCTTCATCGCGACCTATTACCGGATCCAGTTTCCCATTTTGGGCCTGTTTATTCAGGTTGATGGCGTATTTATTTAACGCGTTGTACGTTTCTTCCTGCGACTGGCTGGTTACACGCTCGCCTTTTCTTAACTCAGCGATGGCGGCTTTTAACTCTTTTTCTTTAAAACCCGCGTCCTTCATCATGTTGGCGGTGCTATCTCCCGAGTGCAAAAGGCCAAGCAATAAATGTTCTATGGAAACGTATTCATCGTTGTAGTCCTTTAAATAATTGGAAGCCTTTGCCAGGGCGGTATTTGCAGCGGATGAAAGGTGAGGTTGGCCTCCGCTTACTTTGGGATAGGAATTAACGATACTATCTACCAGCTTGCCAAAACTGCTGCCATTAACGTTTAGTTTCTTTAAAATAAACGGGGTAACATTCTCATCTGTGCTAAGAATACCTTTTAAAATATGGGCTGGCTCAATGGCTTGTTGACCGTTTCCGGCAGCCAGTTGAACGGCCTGTTGTATGGCCTCCTGCGATTTGATGGTGTAGTTGTTGAGGTTCATAGGTGATTTGTTTAACCAAAACAAGCATAAATTATTCCAATGTGGAATCATGAAAAATAGTCGTGTTTAACCCTGTACCTTCTGCCTTAATGGCTTAATGGGAGAGAATTGCATGACTATTTTTCAGGACATGCTTCAACTTGTTGGGAAACGCCAACAAATAACTAAATCCGGTAGGCGTTTTATGGAATCAGGAATGGTTTAACAACCCATCACGATTTGGAGGTTTCTTATTTTTTTATCAGAGAGTCAAAAGGGATCCGGTTAACAATCGAGCGGCCAAGAGTCACTTCATCGGCATACTCCAATTCGTCTCCAACCGCTATGCCCCGTGCGATAGCGCTTAATTTGATGTTATAGGGCGCAATTTTACGGAAGATGTAAAAAGAGGTGGTTTCGCCCTCCATAGTGGCATTTAGTGCCAGGATGATTTCGGTAACGGCATTGCCGGAAATTTTTTCGAGAAGGCTCTCAATGTTCAGGCTGGATGGGGTAATACCTTCCAGTGGAGAGATGAGCCCTCCCAACACGTGATAATGACCTTTGTACAGGCCCGTATTTTCAATCGCCAGGATATCCCGGTAGTCCTGTACTACGCACACGGTGGTTTCATCGCGCGATGGATTCGCGCAAATATCGCAGGTATCGTGCTCCGAAATGTTGTAACACTTCCCGCAAAACGTTAAGCCGGTTTTTAATTTATGAATGAGGTTGGAGAGGTTATCGGCACTTTGCTGATCCTGTTTAATGACGTGCAACACAAAACGTAAAGCCGTTTTTTTTCCAACGCCGGGCAATTGGGCAAAGGCATCAACGGCCTGTTCAATTATTTTAGAGCTGTATTCCAAGGCGACAAAAATACGAAGATAAGATTTAGGAATGGTATTAATTTCACTAACAACTTAAGCTTTATTAGGTGTGTTTGAATAATTATTCACGTTAATATTGTTTAGAACTAATTATTGGATTGGGGTGACGCCTCATTTAAAAAAAACAAATTTGTAAATGATTTCGCCCATTCTGATCATTTCGTTTATTGTTGTTTATTTTCTGTTTTTACTGTTTATTGGATGGTTTACCTCGCGTAACAGCACGGCCGGCAGTTATTTTTTGGGAAATAAACAATCGCCCTGGTACCTGGTGGCTTTTGGAATGATTGGTGACTCACTGAGTGGTGTTACGTTTATTTCAGTGCCTGGTACTGTAGGTACTAATCACTTTTCGTATTTACAATTAGTATTCGGGTATTTTGTGGGTTACTTTATTATTTCGCATGTGTTGATGCCCATTTATTACAAGATGAATCTTACTTCGGTGTACGAGTATTTGCACAAACGTTTTGGGAAAGTGACCCAGAAAACAGGAAGCACCTTTTTTATTTTGTCGCGGTTATTAGGGGCTGCAGGCAGGTTATTCCTGGCCGCCAGTGTGATCCAGTTTTTTGTGTTTGACCAGTTCACCAGCATACGGGTTCCATTTGCATTGAGTGTGTCGGTTATTTTAGGATTAATGCTCCTATACACCTACCGGGGCGGCATAAAAACCCTGGTTTATACCGATACGTTTCAATCTGTTTTTTTGGTGTTGGGGGTGGTGCTCTCTATCGTTGCTATTATTAGTAAGATGGATATTTCCGTTGGCACGGCCATTTCTAATATCTATACCTCCGGGTATTCGGAGACATTCTTTTTTGATGTTAATAAACCCAATTTTATTTTGAAAGAATTTATTGGCGGGGTTTTTATTTCGGTGACCATGACCGGACTTGATCAAAACATGATGCAGAAGAACCTGAGTTGCAAATCGCTGGGGGAGGCTCAGAAAAACATGTTCTGGTTCAGCATTGTGATGATGGTGGTTACTTTTTTCTTTTTATCGCTGGGCGCTTTAATTTATCAGTATTACGATTTTTCACACCTGGCTTTACCTGCCGATCCAATAACCGGAAAGGTATTAACGGACAAAGTATTTCCGAGTCTCGCCCTGAATCACCTGGGTGTTTTTGCGGGTTTGGTGTTTATCATTGGCCTCACCGCGGCTACTTTTAGCAGTGCCGACAGTGTATTAACCACACTTACCACTTCGGCTTATATTGATATTCTTGAAATAGATACCAATAACAAACTGAGTACACAGGAAAAACAAAAATACCGCACCCTCATCCATATTGGTTTTGCCGTGTTATTGTGGATCATCATCATCGTTTTTGACCTGATGAACAAACAAGCCATCATCAATACCATTCTCTTGCTGGCGGGTTATACCTACGGACCTTTGTTGGCTTTATTTGCCGCGGGATTATTTTCCAAGCTTAATTTTAACGACCGCCTGGTACCCATTGCCTGTATTATAGGTCCGTTGATTTGCTATGGCTTAAAAACACTTACCATGGCTTATCCGGGCAGTTACCAGATAGGCAACGAACTAATTTTGATAAATGGGGTCATCACCTTTTTATGCCTCCTTGTATTCCGAAAGAAAACCCTGGTGTAATTCGTTGAATTTTTTCTTTTTCTTAAGAAAATGTTCTATCACGATGTTACCGTTGTAAATGTGCGTTGTGTTAAACCTGAAACCCGGCTTAGCTTTCATTTCTTTTCTTTTTTTGAGTGTTTTACCCAGCCAACTGTAATAATAGAAATGCGCTTTCAGCACGGCGAAAAAATGTTTGGGTTGTCCGTCGAATAAAAATTTAAAGGCGGCAACCCCATCCAGAATCAGACGATACATCACTTTAAGAAACAGGTGCTGCGACGAATTATTTTTAGTATAGGTAATCAGGTTGTTTCTAAAGTTTAGAAATGTTTTTTGAGAGGAGAGTTTGTTCAGGGTTCCACCTCCCACATGGTAAATGGTGGACGCTGGTTCCACATACACCTGATAGCCCAGGTTTTGAAGGCGCCAGCACAAATCTATTTCTTCCATGTGCGCGAAATAATCGCCATCCAGCCCACCAACTTGCCAGAAAGCGGAGGACCTTACAAAGAGACAGGCGCCGGTTGCCCAAAACACTTCGGTAGCGTCGTTAAACTGGTTATGGTCTTCCTCAATCGAATTAAAAAGGCGCCCGCGGCAAAAAGGATACCCGTATTTGTCGATGAAGCCCCCGGAAGCTCCCGCGTATTCAAAAAGGTGGCGGGTTTTGTAATCCAGAATTTTTGGCTGGCAGGCGGCTACTGATTTGTTTTTTTCCATTAAGGCCAAAACAGGCGTTATCCAACCTTCCGTTACTTCTACATCGCTGTTTAGCAATACAAAATAATCGGCAACAATGTGTTTAAGCGCCAGGTTATACCCTTGGGCATAACCAAAGTTTCCACCATTGGAAATGATTCTTACCTGGGGAAACTGATGTTCAAGAAAGCTCACCGAGCCATCGGTACTGCCGTTATCAGCAACAATTACCGGGTAGGGAGCAGAATATTGAAGAATGCGGTGAAGAAATTTTTCAAGAAAAGGTTTCCCGTTATAATTCAGGATCACCACCGCCACTTTTGTTTCAGTCATAAGTTAGCGGGGATTGTTGTATATTTCGTTAAACTGGTTGCTTTCTACACCCCCTGGTTGTGTATTGTCCGGATTGGTTGATCCGTTGTTGTTACGACGGGTGAGTTCAAAACGCCATCGGTCGTTGTATATTTCGCCCCGCACATCACTGTGTATTAGGTTGTAACAGTCGTCTCCCAGATTTTTATTGACGAAAACAAACCGCCGGTCGTTAAAGAATTGGCCATTTACATTGTCGGTGAGGCGGTAATACTGCCATATTTCGTAAGGGTAGGTGTTGGGCTCATACACCTGCTGCGCACGTTTATCAGGCTTGCCATATTGCAGGTACACACGTCCCCGTTCGGTATAGTATCCTTTTTGTTTACCACATTTGAAGAGGACCATGGCCTCCTGCACGCGCTTGTAATAAGATTTCCACATTTTTACTGGGTCGGCCGTATCTGCCGCACGGCGTTGCCAAAAGTCAACCACAAACTGTTTCATCAACGTGGGGTCTTTTCGGATGGATTGATTGATGCTCCGCTCTTTATCTATACCATCGGCAATGGGCCACACACATTCCACAAACATTTTTAACGTATCCGCGTTGTTGCACGAACCAAAATAGTCGGACAGTGTGCGGGCTTCGTTGCTTGCAGTGAGGGACGAAAATTCAGCCGCTTTGTTGAGTCGTTGAAAATAAAATTTCTTTTGAAGGTGTGTGATGTTTTTTTCATCCTTCAGTTCAACTACCAGATTATAATTACCACTGCTCAATTTGCTAATGTCCAGTTTGGCTAACAGCGGATTTATTTTAGCGCTTGTTTGTTTTTTAAAACTCCCGTAATCATTCAATTTTTCCAGGGTCTGGCTATTTTCGACGTAATAATAAAAAATGAAAGGGCGGTTTTTGCCCAAAACGGTATCGGTATTATAAGCTTCAAAATAAAAGGCCAGTTCGCGACTCGTTTCGGGGTAATAATTAATGCAGTAGGGAATCATGTCGTAGCCATTGCGGCTAAGCACATTGGGCGACGCGCTTTTTTTGAAACTTTCCAGGGCTTCAATTCCCGAGGACTGGATGTCTTTCGCAGTGTAATTAATAACGAGTGTTTCCTTAAGAATTAGTGGTTTGGGTACCTGCGCATATTTATCGGTAACAGATAACTCCATCCGGTAAGTGCCATTGGGAAGCGCATACCGTTGAATATCGATAAATGAGGGCGAGGAGGACATGCTGTCGCTAAAAAGCGGCCCATTCAGGTTATATTTATTAGCTTTTACGATGGTACTATCTTTGTAAATGGTAAACAAAATATTTACGGAGCTTTGAAGTTTGCCACCCACCACTTTTGCGGCCAGCGAATTACCAATAAATGTGAGGTAGGTTTCTATAAATGGCTGATTTTGGGGTGTATTAAAGGCATTCAGGCTAAAATGCGCTTTAATCTGAGCTTTGCCGGCAAGCGCAAAAAGCCCCATACAGAGGGTTAGTAGTAAATACCTGCGGATATTGATTTTCCTTGTCAAAGCGAGTTCTTAAAGTTAAGAAAATATTTTTTCAGAAAATGCACCATATATTTAAAAAAATAGTAATTTCGCCCCCGGAGAAATGGCAGAGTGGTCGATTGCGGCAGTCTTGAAAACTGTTGAGGGTCATACCTCCGGGGGTTCGAATCCCTCTTTCTCCGCTGAAAAATGCAAAAGGCGCCCCGAAGGGCGCCTTTTTTGATTTAGCGAAGCGTCAAAAGCTTTGCTTTTGTAAGCGCAGATAAATCAAAAAAGCAGCACGCGCAGCGGGCTGACTTTTGCATTGCGACTCAGTCAGGAAGGTAGGGATCAACCGAGTTAATCCCCACCTGACGAAATAAATGAAGAATCTATCGAAACGCATCGTTTTCGTGGGTTTTACTTTTTTGTTGGAACCGTTTTCTACGTCAGGGTGGGAAATATTTAACTTTACTATTTCACTTAAATCTTCGCACGAATAATCAGTATTTACGTATGCACTTGGCTAACGGTATTTTGTTTCGCACTTATACAATATTTTTACCATAAATATTGTTTATCCAGTATGATAATCCATTTTTAAAGCGATAACAAATCAAGTTTTTTAGTTTACGAGCGAGAAAAATAAAAACTAAAAGAACGGTGTCTGGTCAGATTCACTCTGTTATACTGGAAGGTGTTTTTTTTGTATTTTTTCATACATTTAATATGACTAATGCGATATTTTTTTTGTGTGCAAAAGAAATACGACCCTGGTTACACGGGTTTAAGGGCGCTTTATTTTACTGTTTTTCGCTTTGCAGCAGAGGGCGTTACGATTAGGCTTATTCAAATCTAAAAAAAAGTAGTCAGGTGTATCGATTTCTCGTCTTTCATCTAACCCCATTGCATATTCACCATTTTTCCCAATTAAAGTCTAGTTTCGGTCCAAATACAAAACGGCGTATTTTTTTAAGTCTTTAGAGTTATCTGAAAACTATTATCTTTTTTCGCAAAACAATTGCCTGACTCTTTGGGATAATATAGTAAACTCCATTCGGTAAATCGTTGATACTTATTTCCCGGGAATTATCGATTTGAAAGCTGCCGATGATCTGGCTGGTCTGATTAATGATTACAAATTGTAATGGAGTTTTAGTATATATTTTAAAATTGCCGGTATTTGGATTTGGCCGGATGTTAAGTTCTTGATTATCGGAAAGCAAGTATTGAATTTCAGTGCAGTCAGAAACGCTTTGTGTTACTATAGCGGTATTGATACAGCCGTTTTGACCGGATCCGGAAACAGTAAAAACAGTTGTAGCCGAATATATACTCTGTGAAGGAATGTAGGAGAAATTTGGTGCGGTTAAACCATTGCTCCATGTATAAGTAGCTGCACCCGATGCACTGATAAAAGACGGCTCGTCCGGACAAACTAAATTTTTAATTACCGAGGCAATAATTATCGGTAAGGGCAATGGGTTCACTGTTACAGATTGTGTTAAAAAGCAATTACCCAAAGAGCCTGTGACAGTATAAATCGAGGTAACCGTTGGAGAAATGGCAAGAGTGTTTCCGGAAACACCACCCGACCAGGTGTATGAGATGGGGGAACCAGTTGCAGTAAATGTAACCGTACTACCCAGACAAAACGTTGAAGGTCCGGACACTGCAAATCCGGGATCATAAACAATCACTGAAACAGAATCCGTGCTTTGACATCCGTTAGCTGCCGTGGCTGTTACTGAATAAACACTCGTAAGCGTTGGGGATATAAAAAGTGTTGGGGATAAGGCTCCGTTATTCCATATATAACTTATATTTTGCACTGGATTGATGCTTGCGGTTACGTTAAGGGAAACTGAACTGCCCGCGCAGATAGTTGCGGACGAAGGTATAATTGCTATAGCCGGCCTGGCGTTGACTGTTATTGAGCTGGTGGTTGAGACATCGCACGTGCCGTTGGTTGCAGAGAGTGTGAAATTGACAGATTGCATCAGAAAGGCTGTCATTAGAGAGCCTGTTACAGGTCCGGGATACCAGGTATAACTGTCCGGTCCGCTTATCCACAAACTTGCTTGAGATCCTGCACAAATTAATGAAGTAGAAAGTATAGGAGAAATAACCGGGAGGCTAATTACCGGGAGTGACAAGGTGGTGCTACTGACGCAGCCACCTGTTGCACCGAGTATTGAATAGGTGGCCGATTGAGCTGGGTAAATAACAACGCTTGATGTATAAACAGAACCTCCAGTTGAGGAAGTCCACGTATAGTTATTGGCCCCATTAACGGAGAGTGTAACCGTATTTCCTGCACAAACAGTTGAAGGATTGGCCGTGGCGGTAATAATGGGCGTTGCAGGCAAAACTGATATTGCAACGGTGCCACTCACCGGACAAGAGCCGTTGTTAAATCCATTGGCAGTATATACACCTGAAGCGGCTGGGGCAAAAGGCATGTTGTTTAAAACAGGTGGGTTCCAAGACACGCTGGCAGTATTCATCGCCATTAAAGTTATCGACTGGCCTGCACAGGTTAGTGTGTTGTTTGCCACAATAGTGATAGGAGACACCGGAAAAAACGACCATGTCATAACGGGTGGCGTCGGCCCGTTATTAAGGTTTGTGGTTCCGCAGGCGTTAGATCCGAATACGGCAAAAGCGCCGCCGCTGACAGGGAAAAACGGTACACCAATTGGAATACTATTGTTACTGCAACTATAGGTATTAGCTCCTCCAGCGATGATCAACATGGTTTGGTTAGCACAGGCTACGTAAGGCGCAATGGGATTATTATTGATCAAGGTGGCCGTAATAACCGGCAAGCTTTGGTCCACCTGTATAAAAACAGTGTTTGACGCTATACAGCCTGATTGGTCGGTAGCCCACACTGTAAGAGTAGCATTTATAGCCGGTGCAACCGTGATGTTTGGAAGAAATGAACCGTTGCTCCAGGTATAGGTTGTTAGCCCCGTACCCGTTGCAGCGAGAGAAATATTTTGCCCGGCGCAGATATTTGTTGCGCTTGCCACAATGCTTACGCTGCATTGCGCAGACACACTAGTAGGAAAAAGACTCAATAAAGCACATGCTAGCAGCATTCTTAATGTATTCATTCGTTATGTTTGATCAATCTAAGATATCTCTTTTTGAAGGGTAAAAAAAGGAAATCGATACGGCCTATTGAGAATATTTAAATGGTAAACAGTCCAGAAACATATAAGAAGGTTAAAATAAACTGTATGCCACGAACAATTTTATGGATTATCGTTTTAAGTGTTGAAATTGATCATTTTCCTCAAATCTAGAGTAAAATAGTTCGAACTTTGAAACCATCTGCCCGCAGATAAATCAAAAAAGCAGCACGCGCAGCGGGCTGACTTTTGCATTGCGACTCAGTCAGGTAGCAAGGGATCAGCGCGAAGCGTTCATCCCTCTTTCTCCGCCACACGAATCCTGAAATCCTCGCTAGCCGGGGGTTTTTTGTTTTCCGGAGTGGCGCCAGAGGTAACGTTTTGCAAACGGGCTTTTTTAGGGACAATTAACGTTTTAATCACGTGAAACGGAATAGGGCATTATTGGCGTACTATTTTAATCTAAACATCCTGACTCACACTTAATAAATGACGACGCGAGATCAGCAACTACGTCGTTGTCGGTCCACAAACCGAAACAAACAATTGCGCATAACTCTCGGTAAAAGTGGAATGTCTTTTTTGAACTTAATCAAAACGTGACTAAGAAGCAACTAACGGCACCTAACCAAACGCTTGCTGCAAGCTTCACGGACAGACAGTATGACAATTCTTAGGGACACATATAAATCCATCATCGGTAAAGACTATAAACCTGTGTGGCAACAATTGCCACTTTAAAATTTAGTTTAAATTTAGCTTGATTTTTTCTTTTCTAAATGCCTGCAAGAAGCGCCTTTTTTATTACCTGATTACAGGTATTTAGTCTCTTTTATTTTGGCATTTCGTGACACATTCGTACTTTTATATACCGGCTGTAGTCGGTAGCTGTCGCGAACGCCAGCGGGCGATTCGTTGGTGACGCGTGTAACAGATGACCGTAAAAATATAAAACAATGCAAGATTTATTATTTGACTTTATATCAAAATACGTTTCTCTGACAGAAGATGAGAAAAACACCATCGTTTCTTTAGACCTGTTTCGCTCGGTAAAGAAAGGGACGACTTTACTCAAAGAAGGACAAACATCGAAAGAAAGCTACTTTGTGCTAAAAGGCTGTATTCGGGCTTATTATATTTTGGATAGTGAAGAAAAAACCACTGCTTTCTACACGGAAATGGAAGCTTTGACTCCCCCATGTGTCACTAACAAAACTCCGTCAGACTATTACGTAAGTTGTTTGGAAGACACACTACTCTTAGTTTCAAATTCCGATATGGAAGCGGAAGTAAACAGCAAATTTCCAAAGTTTGACATCATGTGCAGAATGTTATCTGAAGAATTGTTAGCTAAAGAACGAATAGACTTTGACGAGTTTAAGACCTCTTCACCCGAACAACGGTACCAGACCTTATTACAAAAAAGACCAGACCTTATTCAACGTGTGCCGCAGCATCAATTGGCAAGTTATTTAGGTATCAAACCTCAATCATTAAGCAGACTAAGAGCACGTATTTTTGAAAAAAAGAGCTAAAACGAGTTTCTTAACTTACGTGAATGAGTTAAAGTCTATTGTAACAAACACACCAGTCTTGGACCAGTTTGCGTGCTAATGCTCAAACCTGCTTGCCGTTGCCCAGGCTTGTACAACTGCAGGCAAGTGCGTAACTTGGACTTAGCAAAAAAACGACACGAGGCCCCAAACTCTGGTTGTAAGTGCAACAAACAACAGTAACAACATAAAACAATGCAAGACCTACTATTTGACTTTATATCAAAATACGTTTCTCTCACAGAAGAGGAGAAAAACTTAATACTTTCGTTAGACGTATTCCGCTCTGTTAAGAAGGGAACTATTTTACTCAAAGAAGGACAAAAATCGGAGGATGAATATTTTATTCTAAAAGGATGTATACGGAAATATTACATCATAGATGGTGAAGAAAAAACTACCGCCTTTTTTACAGAAATGGAAGGTTTAACACCCCATTGTGCAATACATAATACTCCGTCTGACTATTATGTAAGTTGTGTTGAAGACACGCTATTAACAATTGCAAATAAAGAAGTAGGGGTTGAATTATTTAATACAATCCCAAAATTTCAAGAAATGTGCAGAATATGGTCGGAAGAATTAGTGGCAAAACAACAAATCAATTTAGACGAGTTTAAGACTTCTTCGCCGGAACAACGATACCTGAACTTACTGCAAAAAAGACCTGACCTTATTGAGCGTGTGCCACAGCACCAATTAGCGAGCTATCTGGGCATCATACCTCAATCATTAAGCAGACTAAGAGCACGGATTCTTGAAAAAAAGATCTAAATCGTATTTCTTAGCTTAAGCTAACGAGTTACTGTAACTCGCCAATTTATCTTTGCATTAAAATTTAACAATAAAAAGAAAAATGCAAAAGAAAATTTTACAGATTGGGCTTGTCTTCCTGTTGGCAAGCAGTTTACTGGTGAATGCACAGAATACAAAAAAAGACAGTACTTATAAAAAGTGGTTTGTTGGGAGTACGCTCCTGATGTTAGGAAATTTAATTCCTGATGACCCAAATCCATCTGAGTATATACAACTAAATGTCGGATATAGGATAACACCTAAAGATGTGGTTTCCTTTAGATTTAAAAGATCCATTTATAATTGGCCATTAGGTTTGCCTTGGGGAAAATTATCTGAGGAACCGCGTGGACAATACGACTTTCCAGGCCATGCGCGTATACTTGGACCTACATTGGGGTACCAGCGTTTTTGGTGGAAAGGAGCCTATACATCCCTTTATGCAATGAATGCTTTTGAAAGATATATGGACGAGAATAAAAAAAAGATAGGAAATGGATACACCTTATTTCTAGACTTCTATTTAGGGTACCAGTTTAAGTTTTTTAAAAACCGTTTCTTTTTTGAACCAGCTATTGGAATTAGTTGTTGGCCCGTAAGAACTAATGTTCCGGAATCGTTTAAACCATTAGACAAAAAATGGCCTAAGTACTTTATTCAACCTGGGTTTGATTTTGGGTTTAATTTTTAAAACTACCCTGATGACAGGAAAGCCTTTATTTGCAACACACAGGAACCTCCTGAAGATTTGTAAATCAGGAGGTTTTTAGGCCAATACACAAAAAAATCAAATTTTTAAAAAAAAAGAGAACTAAAACGTATTTCTTAACTTAAGTGAAAGAGTTATTGCTTCTCGCCAATCTACTTTTGCTGTATCACTTAAAAATAAAAAAATATGCAAAAAAAAACGTTACAAATTGGACTAGCCTTAGTGTTGGCAAGCAGTTTACAAGTGAATGCACAGAATGCAAAAAAAGACAGTACTTACAAAAGATGGTTTGTTGGTAGTACCCTATTTTTATTAGGCAATTTTGATCAAACAAATAACCCGGAGTTTATACAGATAAATGCAGGATACAGGATAACGCCTAAAGATGTTGTTCTCTTTAAATTTAAAAGGTCCATTTATTCATGGCCAATTGGTATCCCTTTTGGACCTGATTTTGATGCACCCGGACTAAACTATCCCGGACACGCACGTATACTTGCTCCTCAAATAGGATATCAGCGATTTTGGTGGAAAGGCGTATATACATCCCTTACCGCAATGAATGCTTTCGAAAAATACATGGATGAGAATAATAAAAAGATTGGAAATGGATACACGTTATATCTGGACTTTTATTTAGGTTACCAGTTTAAGTTTTTTAAAGACCGCTTCTTTTTTGAACCAGCTATTGGATTTAGCTATTGGCCTGTAAGAACTAATGTTCCGGAATCTTTTAAAACATTAGACAAAAAATGGCCCAACTACTTTATTCAACCCGGGTTTGATTTTGGATTTAGGTTTTAAAACTATCATGCCGGCATGAAAGCCTTTATTTGCAACAAATAGGGATCGCCTGAAGTTTTGCAAATCAGGAGGTTTTTAAGCCAATACGGTGAAGCTTTGAATGATATTAACTATTTAGATCTGTTGATTACAGGTAGCGAAAATCAACATAAAATCCTGGACTTAAATCAACTAAGTGCTCGTGTTCAACAAATCGCACTGTAAAGCATGATACATAAAAAGATTAGGTAAATCTCTCCCTATTTGAAAAGTAGAGACTATTTTAACCAAAATGAAAAATAAAATGAAAAGCAAAATGAAAAACAAAATTATTAAACCCATGTTACTAATTGCATCTGTAGCTATTGGGCTTGGATTAACCTCTTGTACTAAAGAATGTTTGAATGATTTCAAAAAAGAAATGTCAAAATGCGATTCAGACTCGTCAGATACTCATAGCAATCAGACAGTCAAAAAATGAAATAGAAACAAATAGAATCTAATTCAGAACCACACGTTAAACCCAAATTAGGCAGTATCAGGTGAGGAATGAGTCGAACTACCTGAATTAGAGGGGTTAATCCCGATTTAGAAAATAACCTTTTGATGATAAATATTTTATGTCCAAGAGGTTGATTTTCTGACATCGTTTATTCATTTAAAAATTAAATGAATAATTTGGGTCAAAAAAATACGCTGTTGGAACTATGTATCGTGTTTCAGTAGTACATTCTTTAAGACAATTCTGTTTGTAGGTAGAGTCTGAAATATAAGTTCAGACTCTACTTTAATTATTTATCCTTTTCCTTATGCCCGTACACTAGATAGTGGGTTGTGTATTATTAAAAAAAAGAGCTAAGACGTATTTCTTAACTTAAGTGAACGAGTTATTCTATCTCGTCCATCTACTTTTGCAGTATCATTATAATCAACTAAAAAATATATGAAAAAGAAAATTTTATGGATTGGACTTGTTTTAGTTTTGGCAAGTAGTTTACAGATGAATGCACAATATGCTAAAACCGACAGCACCTACAAACGCTGGTTTGTTGGCAGTACTTTGTTTTTAGTAGGTAATGTGGACAAGGTAAACCCACCCGGATTCGCTCAACTCAATTTGGGTTATCGGATTACAGGAAAAGATGTCATTTCACTTGAACTAATTACCTGGAAACATGCCTGGCCCCTTGGCATTAACCCTTTTTATAATGATAAGTATGGAACACCTGAAGAGAAATTTCCGGGTTATATAAGAGAATATGGAATTGGCCTGGCTTATCAAAGGTATTTTTGGAAGGGTCTTTATGTAGCAGTACATGCAACGCCTATGTGGCAAATATTTAATAATGAAAGCGGTAATAAGGTGGGTGATGGTTTCATTATATTCAACACTTATCGCATTGGATATCACATTAAAATCTGGAAGGATCGATTTTTTATTGAACCATCACTTGGTGTTGCCGGCCGTGCTTACTACACAAAAATGCCGGATGGATTTAAACAAAAAGATGACAAGTGGCCAAAATGGACCCCTGAACCCGGGCTGCACTTCGGATTTAATTTATAGTTGGAAATTTAGGAATACAAAAAAATAAATTATGAATACACAAAACACACTGGAAGACATCAAAATCAATGTGAAGCTAAAGCTTGCTGCGCTGTGGACGAGTTTTATGTTTCTCTACATCTACGTTGACTATTTCCATTTATTTATGCCGGGTTCACTGCAACACCTGTTAGCAGGCAAGGCATTTGTATTTGATATTACGCAAAGTTTTCTTTTGATAGTACTCGCTGCTGTAAACATTCCAACGTTAATGATTTTCCTCTCTATAGTCTTGCCCGCTAAAGTAAATCGCTTAACAAATATCATCGTGGCTATAATCCACATTCCATATATGTTGTTTAATTTGGCAGGTGAGGCATGGATGCACATGGTGTTGGGCGCCGTTGTAGAAGTCGTTCTTCTTTGTCTAATTATCCGTTATGCATGGAAATGGCCTCGTATTGAAAAATGAAAACCATGAACCAAAATTTTTATGAACAGTAAGCGGGGATCATTTTCTTAATTAGTGGTTGTTGGTTGGGAGAGTTTAATGCCTAATACCGTTTGCATGAATATAGACACGGCATTGGTTCAGTTATTAGTGGCTAAATAATTCACGAAATTAAAATCTGTCATCCAATTACATACGGGTGTCCGGTTGTGATGTAGCTTATCAAAGGTGTTTTTGGACGGGGCTTTACACAGCGGGGTGCATAAGGCCTGCCTGGCAAACAGGTGTGAATGAACACCGTAATAAGGTAGAATTAATCGGGCGTCTGAAATAAAATAAAAAAAGAATACCAACACACCGTAGAGGCGCCTGCAACAGACAACAGAAAAGCACGATAACCCGCCTCGCAGGTAAATACAAACAACAGCACTAGGTTTTAATGCTTATTGTTCTTGTTGATCACTCGCTTTCTTTTTCTTTAGCTGGCGGATGATGCTTAAAGCGAATAAACGATTATAAGTCGCTTTCGAGACTAAAGGAACAGCGCCCCTCACCGGCAATAAAGAATGACTGAGTCTTAATCCGAGTGCCCACTTCTCATTTAATTTGCAGCCAATACCAGCATTGAATGAAAGTTCGCTTCTGATAAAGGGATGATCATTTACCAGGTCGGGCGATAAATTCCCATTTAAATGTTCCTCAAGGTTAATCAGATATCCCAAACCCGGACCAAATTCAAAATAAGTAGTCTTATTATGATATTGAAATAGGATAGGAATTTCAAAATAATGGAGGTTGACCTGATGTGGGCTCTGCTTTCTAAATTGGGCATCACCGATTCCCTTATCTAAAAGTAAAAGTTCCGTCTGAGCCGTCCATTTTTTGTTCATTTTTAGCTGGAACCAGAATCCTGCTATAAAGTCGCCGGAAGGACGACTCTTAGTAAGATTTCCTGTGAGTGTATGATACGAATATCCCAGCTTAAGCCCGGCGCGGTAGGGTGACTTGTAGGTATGTTGAGCGCAGAGCCAAACACAATTAAAAATGGCTATTATAACAAGATGCTTTTTCAATGTGTTAATAACGTAATTTTCTTTGAAAAATTACATAAACTTAGTTTTAAAAAACGAGTGCGGGCTGTTTCTTTATTTGATGGTATTTGTTCGCTCTCCGGAAATAAAGAGCAAAAGACGCCAGAAACTGCACTTTCGGGAAAGACTAATTTTTAACACCTCGGATAGAATAGTCACCTCCATACTGTCCTTCAAACAAAAATTGCCTTGGCGGATAGGTTTTTTAATAGCTACGGAGCAGCGTTAATACAGACTCGGGTAAATTAACGTGTCTATCGGATTTACCTTTTGCATTTTCGGGCTGGTGGTAACACCAAATAATTTTCGAATGTCTTTTGTGCTGAGAACTTTGGGTAATTTGTTTTTTGATTTAGGAAGAGCGATTTCGATAAAAGATTTTTCTTTAAAAAACTAGTACAAAATCCTAAATAGAGATAACACGCACTGCGCGTTTTATGTATTTTATGTGGGTATGAATGGATTGTCAAGGTGTTACGTGGGTTGAACGGTCAATTTAAATTTTGTATCATTGCGTATAATAAGGAGTTAGTACCAATTGCCGCAACGACATTTCCAATGACAATTTTCGGCTGACAAAAGAGCTTTCGTTTTCAAAAACTTCTGGTATTCCGGTGGACAGCATTTCGGTGGACATACGAAGATTCAACAATTTATTCCAGGACAATTTTAATTTTTTTCCGACGCGCTAACACACAATCTCGCTCAAATGTCCGCCGGGCATTTGCCGTGCCCCGAGACGCGGGGCATATTGGCTATCGCTATTGCAGCACATTTGTTTGGCCCAGAAGACATTTGGAAAGCCAAACAAATAAGCTGCAATGCCCACGCACAGACAAAAATGGTGCTTGCCGACGGGCAAGCGTGTTTGCGCATCTCGCTCCGCTCAGTCAAAGGCGCAAGCCACAGCGTAAAGTTTTTTTTGTATTTTTAGGTGACAAAAGAAAAAAATAATGTTTGAAAATTTACAGTCCTATTATGATTACTTGGAAGCAGATAGCACTCTTTTAAATGATCACAGACTTTCGATGAGAATAGCAAATCTTCGCGATAAAATCGAAGACGTAAATTTAAAGCAACAATGTTCGTACGAAATATTTTTTACTGATTATAAATTTGAAAATGGCGAACTTAAACCCCAAATGTCTTATGCAAACGGCGATACATATCCAAACTTCGCTCTTTTTAGTGACGATTTAGCATACTTAAAAGAACGGGCAACAAACACCCAAAATCCTAAACATAAAGCTAAATATAATCACATAATTTGGTGCAGTAAACATAAGCACAATGATTTCGCAAAACTTGCCGTCGACAATTACCTATTAGTATTGAGTAAGTTTCAATTTCCAGTGGATGATCATTTATCCAATCATTCCTTTTGTTCTTGTTTTAAAAATGCGTTTATACTTGGCCAAAAATCAAATTACAAAAAAGAAGAATTTATTTCTTTTTTGCAATCTATTTTAGGAACGCAGAAAGTAAATGGATTCAAAGAATATGACCTAATGAAATTTATTTTGAATGAAAGTAAAAAACTTGATACACAAATATTTCAATTTTTCTTTTCGTATGCAGACGCCGTAATTAACGATAATATATATTCAGATTTTGTTAAAGAGTACTTAGAGTTATTAATTCTTCTTTCTTTGAAGGCCAACAGATCACCCAACTTGTATTATGATAAGTTGGCCGAATTTTATGTCGTTGAAGGCAATAAACAGGATAGTTTTATTAGCCATGACTATTACATTAAAGCAATGTCTAACTATCAGAAAACAGGAAATAAAGAAAAAATCGAAGCAGTATCTGTACTTATCGAAAAAGCGAAGAAAAAAATTAATTTTAAAGCTACTGAATTTCAATATACAAATGATCTTCTAAATCAATGGCACACAAACACAAATAATATGACCACAGATTTGACTGAAAATAATGATGTCGAAAGTATATTAAATTACATTATTACTTCAGACAAAATTCTCCCACCCGCCTCGATTTTAAACGAAAATATTCGCCCGGCCACTTTTGACTTTGTACACGTTATAAATTTTGACATTAACAAAAATGTTAGCGGTAAACAATTAAGTGGCATTAATCAATATGATCTTCATATAAAGAATTTTACCATCGCTCACTTATCTATGGTTTATTTGAAAGCTATTAAAAATGACAAGTTGAATTTTGAGTCTCTGATTGAATTTCTCAAAAAGCACTCATGGTATGGCCTAAATTTCTCTAGTGAAAATTCAGATGAAACGGTAATAGGTTTTAATTGGATTGAATTACTTTCTCCTGCATTGCGTAAATTTTTTGAGCAAATAACGATAGATATAAAATCAGATAATTATAGTAATCACGAAGAGTATATACTTGCAGTTGATTCTCTAGTTATAAAATTTGAAGGTTTGTTACGTGAGTTTTCAAGATTAATTGGCGCTCAAACAATTGAAATTAAAGCAGGTGAAACATTGGAGAGAATCTCATTTGAAAAAATATTAGATAATCCCAAGTTAACAGAACTTTTACCTCCAGATGACGTTGCCTTTTTTAAATACCTTTTTACTGCTGAAGGCTTAAATTATAGAAATAATGTTGCTCATTGCTTTTTTAAAACGCACAACTATTCGTCAGGTGTTATGGTATTATTAATAACCGCGCTATTAAGACTTGGTAATTATTTACCAGCAAAAGAATAGGTTCTATTAATTTGGGACTCTGATCTTGCGAGCCTATATTTCGTTGTAATCCCTGCAACAGAAATGCAAAAAATTTCCACTAAAATTTCTAGATGAAACAGTTATTTCAAACCCAATTCCCCAAGCCGGGTTTCTAGCTTAATTATTAGGTCTACTGGTAAAATGGTAGTTCTACAAACTCCTGTTGTAGGAGTTGGACGTTCCCAATATCCGTATAATGGTTCCAGACCAACAGGAACGATAGAAGTGTATTTATTTAAAATATCCACATCTCTGAGCAAAGAGGGCTTTTCAATAATCAAATATTTTTTATATATGTCTTCAAGTATTCTTTTCGAATTCTCAATATGCACTTTTACCGGAATGAAGTCCCCACACTTTTTTAAATCCGGACCTAATTTTTTCGAGATGTAATCATTTTCTAATAACTTGTTTTTATCGAACGAAACTAACATCAAATGCCTAAAGCCTGACCCGTCCTTAATACTATCTTTAACAATAGAGTTTAAAGGAAAAAAAACATGCTGCGAATAATTTCTTAAATGATAAAATAACCTATGAGTAAAATTCGCGTCGTATGTGGCCTTTTTGTGGGCTTCAAACTTTTTATACTCTTCTGAATCTTCTCCATACTTATTCTTCAAATGAAAATCAAAATGATCTATTTGAATTTTATAAGATGCAAGGTAATTTGTGAAAGTCCGATTAATATTTATAAAAATAGTATTAAATAGCCCTTGGCTCAACTCATCCTCTGTCTTTATAGTTATATCTTGCTCAGCAATATCATACACTTTAATAAACTCCTTTAAGTTTTCTTGAATTTCGATTTCTCTTTTATCATAATATCCGAATCTGTATAGCGCACTGCACGCTCCTTCAATCGTTCGAATATCTTCGGCGCTAAGCTTTAAGATATTTTCCCTGCGATCATCCTTGCCACCTATTAAATAATATTCAGGTATTGTCATTCCAATCAAATTTAATCTTTTATATAGACCTAAACACATAAATTTTAATATAAGGGCCAGTTAAGTCCACCCGCATTTCACAAGCACATTTGGCGCTTCTGTTAGCGGCTTCTACAATGCCTGCTGCACAATCTCGCTCAAAAGCCTACAAGGCTTTTGCCGGGCCAAATAAGCTTGCAAAATCTCCAACAGCCTTTGTGGACATTAGAACGAGCAATTTTTCAAATTGCATTCCTATCGCACAAAAAATTTAAAAAGTTCGGACGTAATAATTCGGTTCGACAATTTATCGGCGGACACGTGAGCAGAAGTTAAACTGCGTGGCGGCAACTGGGCACTGCTTAAGCGCCATTTTTGCGTTTTAACGCTCAAACCTGCTTGCCGTTGCGCAGGCTTGCAAAACTACAGGCAAGTGCGTAACTTGGACTTAGCAAAAAACTGCTAGTAGCCGCCAAACGTTATAAGCAATTGAACAACAAAACGACTGATGACAGAACAAATTAAATATAAATGTAATTCCTGCGGACAAGAACATGAAGAATGGCCGGCCTTGACTTTTAAATCTCCAGACAATTACGACGCATTATCTAAAGAAGATAAAGAAAATATAGCTGAAATTGACCCAGACTTTTGCATTATAAAGCACGACGACGAAACTGACAGATTTATCCGTTGTACCTTGACGCAAAAAGTAACCGACCATTGCGAAGACTTGGATTATGGTCTTTGGGTTTCTTTAAGTGAAAAAAGCTTCAACGATTATTCCGACAATTATAAAAACGAAAATCATGAAGCTAAATATTTTGGTTGGTTGTGCAATGACATTCCTGAATATGAATTCAAAGAAGGTATTCCGACAACTGTATTTACTCAACTAGGTAATAAAAGACCAATCATAGTTCCACATGAAGATTTCGACCATCCGTTTGTGAAGGACTACCATAACGGCATTACAAAAAACGAAGCCGAAAAACGAATTAAAGCAATGTTGGACAGGGTAGGCTATAACTCCAAATAAAACTTCCTTATAAATCAATGAATAACTTAATTTACTTCTTTTCTGGCATTACTGCATTAACAACCGCGGCAATTTGGCTTGGTAAATTAATTATCAACAAGACATTTGACCTCGGACTTGAAAAATATAAGTCGACACTGCAAAAAGACATCGAGGAACATAAAACTGAATTAGCAAGACAATCACTTGAGCACGAAGTAAAGTTTTCTAAACTGCATGCTGACCGTGCCGAAAAAATAAAAGTACTTTATACAAAAGTAATAGAACTCGAACGGACATTAGTATTCGCAACGACAATTGCACAGGGACCAGAGTTTATCAAGGACACTAAACGCGACTTGGATTGCATGCAGGCAATTCAAGAATTAATAGCACAACTCGAACTTGACAAAATATATTTTACCAGAGAAACAATAGCAAAATTTGAAGAAATAATTAAAGAAGCTTGGAGTGTTATTTTTCAAATGCGAAGAGTCAGATCAACTGCCGATAGTATGAATTATTATATTTCGGCAGGAATGAAACCGCCTGAGAATTATCTTAATCACGGTGATCTCTGGGATAAAGCATTTCAGCGGACACAGAACGAATTCCGTCAACTAAAAGAGTCATTAGCGGACGACTTTAGAAAACTCATTGGACTTTAATCCCAACTGCTTATAACAGCACCTTCTGGCAATTAGGCGGAATCGGTCATCGTTCGCGCGCAGACATAAGGTCACTTCGTGAAATTTATTTGCGGCTCACTAAAAACCTAAGTATCTTTAAATAAACAATTGTGGTTATAGACAGTTTATGCTTCGAAAGCCCAACGGCCAGTAGCCGCAAACCGTTAGCGGCAACAAAGGCGGACAGACCTCCTAGACAAAATATCGGTTAACAAAAAGCACTTCGTTCGACAATTTTCGGCAGACAATTTTCGCTTGACATTATTCCAAGACCGGAACCTCAAGATATATGAAGACTTTATCTGAGCCTTCTTGATTTCTCTTCAAAACACCAAAATCTTGCGCGTAGACCGTCATTGTCCCACTGAAAGTAGCTTTACCTTTTTCGCTTTCGACAAAAGTGAATGGAATTTCAACAGGCTTTGTAGAATCCTTCATAGTTAAATTTCCTTTGGCGACATATCCGTCGACCGAACTAATAACTTCAGTAGAAGTAAAAGAGATCTTAGGAAATTTTTCGGCATTAAAAAAATCGGGCGACAATAAATGTGTTTCTTTTTTTTCATTTCCGACTTTTATAGTCTTTACGTCAATTGAAGCCGTTATTTTTGATTCCGCCAAATTCTTCTTGTCGAAATTAATGGCAGCAGTTAAATTTCCAAAAGTACCTTTTTTGTGAAGAAATGGCAACTCCCAATTCACTTTACTGTTTTCAGTATCGACCTTCCATTGCTTTGCAACCGTAAACGCTGTACAAAGGGCCAGGACAAAAATACTTGCTATAACGATTTGTTTTTTCATGTTTTAAAGTGTTGGTTTTTAAAATTACTGATTTTCGCATAGACCTTTCATCGCCAATGATGTTTTTTCTATAATAATTGTTAACGGCAAACTAAACTATAGGCAGACACTTAAACGGTGTTTAAACTATGTGCGCCTTTGCAGACTGCTAACAGCACCTACTTACAATTTTTTGCGTGTTAACGCTCAAACCTGCTTGCGGTTGCGCAGGCTTGTACAACTACAGGCATTTACGTAACTTGGACTTAGCAAAAGAATGGACGCGAGGCCGCCAAACTTTATAACTCATTAGCGCGGACAATCCGCAAGACGAAATGACAAAAGAATTAAACATTATTTTGACAGTTCTATTAGGACTTCTTTTGAATGGCTGTGATAAAAAGGCGACACACGTTGACGTCGACGCGTTCGTATATATTATCAAAGCAGTTGACAGTTTGCCATGCCAAGCAGAGATTGAGTATGCGGACTTCACCAATGGTAAAAAGACAGAACAAATTTCAAGTAATTGGACTGTTCACCACCGTATTCACTATGACCAATACGTGACTTTAAAAGCAACAGGGACAAATAACATTAAAACAATTACAGTTGAAATAAGTGCAAAAGGCTCGACTGAGACGAAGAACTGCACTGGTAATTGCACAATTGACGTTCGCAAAGACTTATACAATTAAATTTATCGGCAGACACCTGACCAGAAGTTAAACTGTGTGGCCGCAACTGGGTATTAACAGCATGCAAAGGCGTCATGCCGGGCATCTTTTTATTTTGGCATCTCGTTGGACATTAGTACATTTAACATCAGGGCAGACCGGCACGAACGCCAGCGTGCAATCCGTTATGTGGCATTTTAAAACGACAATAAATTAACAATGGAAAATCTACCGACATACATACAACTTCTGTTCGCACTGACAGTAATCGGGACAATTGTATGGTTCTACTTTGCGACCAAATCCAAAACCTTTTTGTTCGTTATTATTGGCTGGACAATTTTACAATCCATTCTTGGCCTTAGCGGAATTTATCAGGACACGCAGGCAATGCCGCCTCGACTTATGTTGTTTGGAATATTCCCGACTTTGGTGTTTATCGCAGCAATTTTTTTGAAAGCAAAAGGCAGAAAATTTATAGACAACATTAACCTGCAAACTCTGGCATATTTCCATAGCATTCGTATACCAGTTGAAATTGTTTTGACTTTGCTTTTTCATCAAGGCGTTATGTCCGTGTATACGACATTTGAAGGGACAAACTTCGACTTGTTTTCTGGCATAACAGCACCCATTGTTGGATATTTGGCTTTTCGGACAACCAACGTAAACAAAAAACTCTTGTTGTTTTGGAACATCATTTGCCTGTTACTTCTACTAAATGTTGTGATAACGGCAGTATTAGGCTTTCCGTCACCATTTCAGAAGTTAGCATTTGACCAACCGAACATTGCAGTTTTATATTTTCCGTTCAACCTATTACCATCAGTTGTTGTCCCGACAGTATTGTTTGGACATTTAGCAGCTATCAGACGGCTGACAAAAAGAAATTAAGTCGGCGAAAGGAAAAACACCACATAACAGCACCTGCCCAAAAGAGGTGGGGCTTGTTCCGAAGACAGTATTGTGGTTAATCAACCATTAGTTTTTCAAATCCAGTTTTGTGCTAAAAGTCCCGCCCCCTCGGGCAGCTTCAAAATGTAGGCGGAAACCCTGGAAAGCCAACCAATAGACACTTGCAAACATTTTAAAAATTATTTTTTAATTTCTGTAACATTTTAGACCATCCCGTATCTAAAAGACAAACCAATTAGAAAATAACTAAAATGAGCAAGTTAAAAATCGCAATCGTACTAGTTCTGTTTATCGCTTTGTGCGTAAATACCTTTGGGCAAACAACAACAAATCCTTTTGAAGTAATCAAAAGTGGAGCAGGTAACACATCAATCATCTTTATTCCGGGCTTTGCCTGTTCAGGCGAGGTTTGGAAAGAAACAACATCCAACTACGAAAAGGAGTATACGTGTTACACGTTAACAATGGCAGGTTTTGCCGGTGCAAAACCGCAACCGGAAGCAACTTTTAAAAATTGGGAAACTGGCATTGCTAATTTTATCAAAACAAACAAAATCGACAAACCCATTTTGATAGGACACAGTATGGGCGGCGGTTTGGCTTTGGCACTTGCGGCTGACTATCCGGAACTGATTGGAAAAATTGTGATTGTGGATGCCTTACCGTGTTTGACGGCATTGATGAACCCGGTTTTTAAAACGGAAGAAAAACCCGACTGTTCGGCCATGCTAAATAAAATAACATCAGCTACCAACGACCAGTTCTACCAAATGCAAAAAATGGCAATGCAACGCCTGTTGGCGGATACGTCAAAACACGAATTGGTGGTAAGTTGGAGTATACAATCGGATAGAAAAACATTTGCGGAAATGTATTGCGATTTTTCCAACACCGATTTAAGAGAGAAAATCACCAGCATCAAATGCCCTACACTAATATTATTAGAAGCGTATTTTATAAATCTAAAACCGGCAATAGAAGACCAGTACAAGAACCTGAAAACCGCTAACTTATACTATGCTACAAAAGGATTGCACTTTATAATGTATGACGATAAAGAGTGGTATTTTAGCCAATTAGATAACTTTCTAACAACAAAATAACATGGTGTTTGAAGAGGTATATAAAATTTATTGGCAAAAAATATTTCGTTTGTGTATGGGGTATACGAACGATTACGAACTGGCGCAAGACATGGCTCAGGAAACGTTTATCATTGTTTGGCAACAATTACCAAAATTTCGAAACGAAGCGAATGTGGGAACCTGGATTTATAAAATAGCGACAAATAATTGTTTGCGACAAATCGAAAACCAAAACCGTTTCCCAAAAGCAGAATTGCCTGTTAATTTAGCAGAAGAAAAACAGGCCACTAGTGAACCACAAATTAAACTCCTGTATACCTATATTTCGGAGCTTCCGGAAACAGACCGTATCATCATTTCATTGGAATTAGAAAATATAAAACAAGCAGAAATAGCCGCTATTGTTGGACTTTCGGAAGCCAACATTCGCGTAAAAATTCATAGAATAAAAGAAAAACTAACACAAAAATTCAGGCAAAATGGACAATAACACGATAAACTTTAACGAATTATGGCAAGGTCGAACAGCCAATCAATTGCCAACTGACGAATTATTGAAAAAAGTAAACACGTTTAAAACATCAAACTATATAAAAATTAGTTTAACGACCCTTGCTTTTTCACTGACCTCATTTTTTATCTGTTGGATCTGGATAAGTTATCATCCTCAATTAGTTACAACCAAATTAGGTATTGTATTAACTCTTTTGTCCATGGCCATTTATGGATTTTCTTTAAATCAACAATATCCGCTTTTAAAAAAAATGGACAAGGCAAATAGCAATGCAGAACATTTGGCAAACTTATTGGCATTAAAAAAGAAACAACAGTTTTTACAAACAACTCTGTTGAATGTGTATTTTATGATGTTGTCATTGGGCATAGGACTTTATATGATAGAACCCACTGGTCACATGACACTGTTTTGGGCAATAATTGCTTATGGAATTACCGGCGTTTGGATTTTATTTAGTTGGTTGTATTTAAGGCCAAGGCAAATTAGAAAACAACAAACAAAACTTAATGACATAATTGGTAAATTTGAAAACATACAAACACAATTAAACGAAGAATAAAAAGGGGCATCCTCTAACACGGGTTTTGCGTCAGGCGGCCTGAAGTGCAAAATTTGAACTTTGATAGATATTAAAGACTTTAGTACTTTGGCCGAGCTGAAGTACATTCTTATTCCGCCCGAAACGCAAAGCCCCGAACGTTATGGAAAGAGGCGGAACAATAGAAGTAAAATTACGATGGTTGAAATTATACCGAGAGGGAGTCCAAGGGCGAGCGAGAGATAAAGGCTCTCGGATTTGTCGTTTTTTCTTAAAAAAAGTTTATATAAAAAAAAGCAGGCAAAAAAGGTCGGAACAGAATAAGTCAATAAAGCCGGTATATGATGTAAAATGTCGGAAAAGTGGTTTACTTCTTTGTCTAAAAAAAACAACGCCATACAGGCTAGGAGAACGCTGCCGCTTAGTATAAGGTAATTTTTTTTGTGACTCATTGTATTTACCGATTCCATCTCTTTTTTTAAGTAGAAGGTACAAATTTTTTGTTATATCTCGTACCCGGTCGAATAACTCATTTGAACTGTTTTTTTGAGATTAGAATTTCTTATTGTTTTCGAATTGAACACGGTCGAATATAAAACGATGAACGCAAAAACTTGTTTCGTTGTTGTAAAGGCCATTTTGTAGATCATTCTGAGAATCAGCTTTCAGACGTTTCACTGTACCCTGGATAGTGGTTTTTCCGGGAATTTTATTGCCCGGTCATGGGTTGATCGACCCAATGTTTTATTGTTAACGTCACAAAGGCAAAAAATCCGGCATCTCGGTGCATTTTGAAGTCAACCGGAGCGGGTAGAAAATTCCACACACAGGAGGAGCTTCTTTGAAAACGTATCCTGATCGAGACTTTGGGCGGTAAGGGAACTCCCAATCTTCGTTTAGTCCCTTAAAAATGCGTGTTCGTCGTTACCCCCGGCAAGGAGGAGGTGTGGCATAAACATTTCTGCTTCTAAACGCACTCAACCAATCATTTTTATAAATCAATGATTAAAAGATTACTTTTTTGTTGCATCGTTTTTGGGTTTAAGTCGCTATTGGCTCAGGCGCCTCCCTGGCAATGGTAGAGGGCGAATCCCGGACCACTGACGACAATTACGTTAAAATACTATTCCGCTTTCATAGTGACGTGCTGGACGAAGAAACGGTCGAGACAATGTGGGCGACAATTGTTGACAAGGACAAAGGACTCTACAAACTCGACAGCATTCCATTTTATACACCACATATTGCTTCAGACGACATTGTGTTTGCAGAGTTTGACGACCAGGAACAAATATTGACTTATCGCGAGACAGTTGAATATTCGGGCAACTCGACCGTTCAAATTGTGCTGATGGACAAGTCAAAAGATATAAATCAAATCCTTGACTTATTCAAAGACCTGGGTTGTGTTTCGGAAAAGGTAAATGAAGGATATTTTTTAATGAAAATTCCGTCCGCCATGGAACACATCGTATTGAAACGAAGGGCCATTATTTGATTTAGTCAATTCTTTTGGAGCTTTGGTCATTCCCGGCGCGCTGCTGACGTAATCGATGCTCTGATCTTCCGAACCGTTGGCTTCTATAGAACCGATTGGTAATAAAAGTCCTGAAAGGTCGTAACATTTTCGCACAACTACATGTATCACTTCTCCTTCTTTTTGCACCTTGCCTTCCACCATCAACATCCGGCAATGCACAATTTCTTTTCTATACCTCTGGAATAAATTTTTAAACACCACCAGGTTCGAGGTTCCCGTTTCATCTTCGATGGTAATGAAACAAATGCCGCTGGCCGTTCCGGGCCGTTGCCGCACCAATACCAACCCGGCTACGCGTACGAAGCTGCCAGCTACACACTCCATCAGCTGGCAGTTAGGAATAACGTTGAGCCGTTTTAATTTTTCGCGGGCAAAACTTACCGGGTGTGCTTTTAACGACAGTGAAACCGTTCTGTAATCCTCCATCACGTGTTGGGCTAAATCCATTTCAGGGAGCTGTATGTTTTCCTCCGAACTGGTGTCGGCGGGTAACCCGGCAAACAAGCCGGTTAAATGATCACTCAGGGCAGAAATTTCCCAAAGCGCTTTTCTTCTATCCAGAGCGATAGAACGAAAAGCATCGGCATCTGCCAGGTTTTCCAGGGCCGAAAGGGAAACGCCCGCATCCAAAAACCGCGCAATGCTTAATCCGGCATCCTGGCCTTGATATTTGACATCCTCCGTCCCGGGTTTGTTATTCTTCAGTGAGGAAACATCGCGCAGCGCCATTAATGCCTGCATGTCTTCTTCCTTTAATCCTTTCACCTGTCTGAATCCTAATCGCACTACACAGTACTTTCCTTCTTTTGCTTCCAGTGTACAATCCCAATCGGAGTAACTCACGTCAACCGGTTTTACCACCACGCCGTGTTTTTTAGCGTCTGAAATAATTTGTGCCGGCTGATAAAACCCCATGGGTTGGCTGTTGAGTAAGGAAGCGGCAAAAATATCCGGATAATAACATTTCATCCAGGATGAAATATACACCAGCAAGGCAAAACTCACCGCGTGGCTTTCGGGGAACCCGTAACTACCAAATCCTTTCAATTGATTAAACACCCGTTTCGCGAAATCCTCTGTGTAACCTTTGGCGGCCATGCCGCTGAGTAATTTCTTTTCAAAATCGGCCACCATGCCCTTGGCTTTAAAAGTGGCCATGCTGCGCCGTAGTTGATCTGCTTCGGTGGGCGTGAAGCCTGCCGCCACAATGGCTATTTCCATGGCCTGTTCCTGGAATAAAGGCACGCCCAATGTTCTGCCTAAAATCTCCTCCAGTTCTTTCGACGGATATTCCACCTTTTCCAACCCGTTGCGTCGGCGCAGGTAGGGGTGCACCATGTCTCCCTGGATGGGTCCGGGCCTCACAATAGCGACTTCAATCACCAGATCGTAAAAACAGGTTGGTTTCAGGCGTGGCAACATGCTCATTTGTGCGCGACTCTCTATCTGAAACACACCAATGGTATCCGCATGGCTCACCATTTCGTAAACGTTGGGGTCATCCTGCGGAATGTTAGCAAGCGTTAGGTCGAGGTGGTAATGTAATTTAGCAAGATCAAAACCTTTCCGGATGCAGGTCAGCATGCCTAAGGCCAGTACATCCACTTTCATAAAGCCCAGGGTTTCAATATCATCTTTATTCCACTCCACATTAATACGGTCTTCCATGCGGGCGTTCAATATCGGGCACAGGTCTGTGATCTTTCCCTGTGTAATTACAAAACCGCCGGTGTGCTGTCCTAACTGCCTGGGAAAACCAATGTACTGCTCCGTTAAATGCAACACTTTCAACAAATGTTTATCCTGTGCGCTAAACCCCGATGAGGTCAGGTTTTTTCCTGCGTACCAGTCTTCCGTCAATTCCCATCCTGAACCGGCCAGGGTATTCACCGCGTCCATGGACAGGCCCATCGCTTTTGCCACATCACGCACCGCGCCCTTGTAATGGAGTTCGGTGACGGTAGCTACAATAGCGGCCCTGTCTCTGCCATATTTTTCATAAATATACTGTATCACCTCTTCGCGGCGTTCGTGCTCAAAATCCACGTCAATGTCGGGTGGCTCATCCCTGGCATCGCTCATAAACCGGCTAAATAATAGATTGAATTTGGAAGGATCCACCGACGTCACACCCAAACAATAACAAACCGTGGAGTTAGCGGCCGATCCCCTTCCCTGACAAAGGATGTCCTGGCTTCGGGCAAACCGCACAAAGTCATACACCGTTAAAAAATAAGCGGCGTAATCCTTGCGCCCGATAAACGCCAGTTCAAATTCGATGTTCCGTTTTACCTTTTCGGGAATGGCGTTATTAAATTTTTCATTCGCTCCTTTCCAGGTCAGGTAAACCAGTTCCTCCTGCGGGCTTCGTCCTTCGCTGGTAATTTCTTCGGGGTAAACATACTTCAGTTCACTCAAACAGAATGTACAGGCCCTGGCAATTTTCTGAGTATTTTCAATGGCCTCAGGGTATTGCGCAAACAAACGTTTCATTTCATCGGCCGGCTTTAAATAACGTTCCGCATTTTGGTGCAACCGGTATCCGGCAGTATAAATGCTGCATTTTTCGCGTACGCAGGTAATCACGTCCTGAAGTTCCCTTCGTTCCGGCACGTGGTAATGCACATCGTTCATCGCTACTAATGGCACACGGTAGTGTTTAGAAAGTTCATTCAGCTTGTACAACTTTTTGTTGTCATTTACCTGGTAAGAGCGGATGGCTCCCAGATAGATTTGGTCGCCCAGTTGTTCTTTGTACTCCTTTAACGCGTCAACAAAATCGCCGGAAAATTCGAACCATTCGTTCAGCGCAACCGGAGGAATCACAATAAACAGGATTCCTTTCGCGTAACGGTACACATCTGTTTTGTACAGTTCACACTTTCCCTTTTCCGTTCTCAAATTACCCAAGGATAAAAGTCCCGACAAATTTGCGTAAGCGTCTTTAGTGGTGGGGTAGGCCAGTAAACCCGGTCCGTCCAGTAAATTCAACCGCGCGGCGGGAATGATCCGGATGTTTTTTTTCTTCCCCGCCTTGTAGGCGCGCACAATTCCTGCCAGAGTGTTGTGATCGGTAATGGCAATTTCAGAATATCCCAGGGCACAAGCCTGATCCACCATTTCTTCCGGATGAGATCCACCGCGTAAGAAACTAAAATTAGACGTAATCTGTAATTCGGTATAGTTCATTTCCTCATATCCAATTTTTAAATGTGTTGTGACGGGCCCCGAAACAAGAACCTGGTTTTTTTAATTCAGGGAAAAAAACCATGCAAAAACCATTTGACATCATCCTTATCATAATCTCCTGCCCTGAACAGCCAGTATCGGCAACCCTGCGTGTCTTCCACACAATAGTAGTCGCGGTATAAACCGTTTTGCAACCACCATTCCTGTTCAATCCGCTCCGGGCCATCCGATTTTTTTACGTTATGTATGGCGCCTTTGTATTTAAATAATAAGGGCGGATAATCCGGTATGGGAACACTCACCTCAATGCGTTCGGGCACAGGCAACACATGCAAAGGTCTTGGCAGGTCTGTTCGCCAGGTGGTAGTGGCTTTTTCGTTTAACGAGGTGGCTTCTTTCATCGCACGTTCCGGCCAATAATGTTCCGCCGGTAAATAACGGTGAATGGCATGAGTCCCTATTTTTCCTGAAATTTTATCCACGAGTTCCGCAATGTCCGCTTCATTTGAAGCGCTGGCGCTCCAAAGGGCATCCTGTGTAGCAGTTAATTCTTCCACCACAGGCGCTTCTAAACTAAACAACTCAAATCCCAGATCGGGTGTAAGGCTTGCTATTTTTAATTCAAATAATTTAAACAGGTGCGCAACATGGCGTGTTGGTTTGTTCGTACCAATAGTTATTTTCTGAACATCCCCGTCAATTCGGTAACAACGCAATTCACAGCTTCGTAGTCCCTTGCTTTCTTTGTTCATACGTTCACATAAACGTTCAAGCAATGCCTTCAGCCCTGTTTCGATGCCTACAGCCGTTCGGATCGCTTCCATGCAAGGCAGGTGTTCAACATACGGCGCAATGGGCCGTATGGGTTCCATCAGTTCCATCACTTCTCCCAGCGCCTGGGCCAAACGGGTTAAAAGTCCTTGCCCGAAACGTCTGCGCAAAGCGGTTTTGGGAATATCCATAAAGCCGCCCATTGTTTTAAACCCCAGTTTATCCAGGCGCTCCAACGCCAATGCCTCCAGGCGCAGCGCGGCGGGAGGCAAAACCGATAAAACGTTTTTTTGATCGTTTAAAGTAACAATCGACCCCGGTTTACCATAATGGCAAACCGCCCAGGCTGTACCAACGGTTTCGGCCATTGCTGTTCTGGTGGTGTAACCAAATTTTTTGAAACAGCCATTAATTGCCTCGAGGTACCTGGCATCACCGCCCCATAAATGGGTGCACCCGCTGGCATCCAGTATCAACCCGTCCACACCATCCACACTTACATGGGGTGTAAAACGTATACACCATTCCGCCATGGCTGTGATCAATTTTTTAGGCCGCTCCATGTCCCCATCAAAAACCTGCAACTCCGGAACAAATGCTTTGCAATCTGCCACCACCATGTTGACCAGGGCGCCTTTTTTTTGAGCAACACCGTTCACTGCTTTTACAACACGCCTCCCCCGTTCATTTAAGGCCAAAGCAAAGGGTACGCCGCGCAACTCAGGCTGGCGGCGAAGCATCCAGTCCGTCAATAAATAAGGAAACCATATCACCACCACCTGTTTGTTCATCTTATGCCGTTTCTTGTGTGTAATGAGTGGGGATTATTTCTTTCTCAGCCACTTTGTAACTCAATCCTCCGGGCGACCATTCCACCTGCCATTCGCCCGGTTGCCCGCTTCTCACTTTTAACAACTGCACCTGCCAGTTGGCAAAACCTACGCCGCTGTTGGTAAGCAAGGTGCTTGCGGCGGGGGTCACTTTCCAACGGCTCACGCAAGCCACCGCATTTTCAGTCTTTGGCCGAAAGCGGTGTACAAACCCCGTTACCTGGCTTTTTTCAACGGCCAGTTGCAAGCGCCTCGAATCATTAAAATTCAGTTCGGTTAATTCACCCACCACAGCGCTCAGCGAGGTGCATTTTAAGGCCTCCTCCAATACCCACAAGGTTTGTTGCTGGTTGGCGGCATCTACAAATAAAATGCGTTCAGGGTCAATGCCAAATGTCTTTAGGGCAGGCGCGTAAATACTTCTTCTTGGTATGGTACTCACCCAAACGCAACACCCCTCTTTGGGCATCAGTTTGTTTAGCACCACGCCGATAAAACCACTTGTGCAGGTAGCGGCTTCCGGGCTGTGACTGATCAATTCATGCACTGCGCCTCTGGTAAAAACACCTCCCGGAAAAGCGGCTTCCAGCAGTCCCAGGCCAATGGGATTGACGCCTTCCTTATGCGCCTGGCCACCTTGCAACTTTAAAATCTGCCGCTGTAAGTGTTCGATGATCGATTTATCTGCTCCCTGTTCCATCTACGTGTTTTCCGAGGATTAAAGATAGCTATATAAAGTAGTAATAGTTAGCTATAAAATATAGCAAGTTGCTATTTTAACGCTTGAGCCTCAGTGGTTTATTTTTTCAATGGGTTTTTTTAATCAAATTCCCTTTAGGGTATGCGATGAAGTAATACATTACTGTTGTTTGAAATGTGCACCTGGAAATCAGTGGCGGATGATCGGAATCGAGGGGGGCTAAGCGACGGATGGCTCGGTAAGGAATTTCAGTGCTGTTGAAACGAATGGAACCTTAGGATCATAAATGGGAACATGGTTACCACCTGGAATAATCCACAGGGCGGCATTGGGGATGGAGCGGTAAATGTGTACAGGAATTTCCACCGGGAAAAAATTGTCGCGATCGCCATGCACAACCAGGGTAGGGGCCGTGATGGCGGATAAATGTTGCGCCGTGAAATTCATGTCGTCGTAGTTTTCGTGTAATGCGTTAAACTGGGTGATGAGTTGACGAACCTGTTCGTCACCACGTTTTGCGCACTCCCGGTACATATTACGTACTTCTTCGGGCATGGTGTCAAACGAAGACCGCCGCATAATGGCCCTGGCCTGATCGGGAAAATGCGTGGTGGCGCTAATCAATACCAGGGAGGTGATGCGCCCGGGTTGAAGCGTTGCCATATGAAGGAGTGCCATGCCGCCCGTACTCATTCCCATGGCTGAGAAATGATCAATTTTGAGTTCTTCAAGCAACCGAAACACGTCGTTGGCGGCTTCGCGGTGTGTAAAGGTGTTACCGGGATTAGTGGAGTAGCCATGCCCCCGCAGATCCACAATAATCAGCCGGTATTGTTGAGATAATTCGCCGATAAAAGGATGCCAGTTTTGTGTGCAACCACCAAAACCATGCAGGAGTAAAAGCGGCTTTCCGGCTCCATGGTCCTCGTAGTATAACTCAATGGGGTGGATGGAAACGGAACGTCCGCGGGGATTTGTTTGTTTTGGGGCGTAATTCTTTGCCATAGGTGTTTTGTCACATTTTGGATGTTGCTAACGTCAGGCTTCCTGCCGGTACAACTTTCAGGGGACGTTATACTTCCATTAGAGCCACTAACTACCATCTACCCGTCAAAAATGTTCGCTTATTTTACACATTATATTCAGATAGCCGAACCTGACGGGTTATTAAATCTACTGTTATTTCCATAAATAATCAACCTGGGAACCCGTTTTAGGATGGTTTTTTGAGCGCGACGAGCGCTTATTCAATGACTCGGGGAACTTTTTTTGAGGCACAAGGCAACACCAGGAGAATTTACTGCGGCGTTGGCGTTGGAAGCAACTGCTAAATAAGTGATGGAAGTGGTTAAAACTACTCATCTGTATAGCTATTCCAGGCCAAGACAACTTCGTAAATATTTCGCAGATACTCCGGTGATACTTCGGAGATACTTCGCAGATAAAGGGAGGGTATTCCATACATATTCCATACATGTGCCATACATGTTCCATGGAATAAGTATGTTTTTGGGTTTTTCAGGCGATTTTTAACCCAAAATCCCCGGTAAATACACCGGTTTTTTTGGAGCCGTTCCGCGGTAGAAGTTTTATTTTGCTCCGGCCCACATACGAACCAAAACGTTTCGTGAATGGAAATGACCAGAAAAGCAAACCCACTTGTATTTGATCGGTTTTCTGTTTTGTTTTACAACTTCACGTTAACAAATAAATCCCATCCCTCACTTCGGTAGTGGGTAGTTTCGCCTGCTCACCAGTAAACCCGTTCTCTTTGGTTTTAAAGGGAAGGTACCTGTAGGCCGCCTGAAGACGCCATTTGTGACAAGCGTCAAAAGGTCAACAGCATTCACCCAATCACCACCGAAGTTAAGAATAAAACCGCTTGTTTGTATCCGTCCGTTATGGATTATTTTTTAGGAACAGATCAGTGAAATCTATAACACCTGCTGGTTATAATATAACATGTTAGAGCTGAAAGCGTCGCACTTTTGCATCGACAATAACATTCACTTAAAAATTATCACATGAAAAAACGAATTCAGACCAACACTTTTAAAATAGCGCTCATTGCTCTTGTTTTTACCGGCGCAACATCTTGTAACGAAACCAAAAAGCCGGAAGATACCAAAGAGGTAGCCGAAGAGCACAACGAAGCGAAGTTTGACAATACCGCCAAAGAAAAAGATTCTCAGTTTTTAGTAGATGCTGCCGAAATCAGTTTGGAGGAAATTCAATTAGGCCGCCTGGCGCAACAAAACACAAACATGAGTGATGTGAATGAACTTGGCAGAATGATGGAAAAAGAACACGGCCAGTCGTTGGCTGATTTAACAGCGCTTGCTGCCAGAAAAATGATGACCGTGCCAACGTCCATCACCGATGACGCCAAAGACGCTTATGACAAACTGAATAAAAAATCGGGCAGCGAATTTAATAACGACTACTGCGACAGGATGGTGAAAGGACATAAAAATGCGATCGCGTTATTCGAAAGGGCTTCTACGGAAAGTTCCGATGCAGACATCAGGGATTGGGCGTTGTCTACACTTCCCGCTTTACGCGCGCACCTCGATCATGCGATTACCTGTCAAAAACAGTGCGAAAAAATGAAATAATAATTAATACTTCAGTTAAAATGGGAACTACAGAAAATTTATCAGAACAAGAAGGCATTCAAAAGCTAAAAGAGTTAGTCGCAGAAATTACTGTTTGTCTGTTTTGTACAGATCTAAAAAAAGATGACGGTTCTAACTGCAGACCAATGGGCGCGCAGAAAGTATGCGACCAGGGAAATATCTGGTTCTTTAATGACGTGAACAGCGATAAAAACAAGCAGATAAAGCAGGACAAACACGTTCAGTTATTTTTCGCGCACCCGGGGAAAGACAGTTACCTGGTTGTAAATGGAGACGCGGAAATTATTATTGACCGTAAAAAAAACGAAGAGTTATGGACGCCGTTGCTTAAAACATGGTTTAAAGAGGGAAAAGACGATCCAAATATCTCTATTATAAAAGTAATACCCCGAAACGCATATTATTGGGATACGGACGGAAATAAAATGATTAATTTTTTTAAAATGATCGGGTCTATTGCAACGGGAACAACTTTAGACATTGGTAAACAGGGAGTGATAAACACATAACACCCTGCTCAAATGGACGGCCATATTTTTCGTGATCGCAATTGTAGCGGCGCTTTTAGGGTTTGCCGGAATCGCTGCGGGGCTTGCCTCCATTGCTAAAATTATTTTCTTTGTGTTTCTTTTTTTGGTGGTGTTAACGGCCATTCTGGGTGTGACCATTTTTAAAAAGAAATGAATTACTCTGTTTGTTTGGCCTCTGTATAATTTAAATAGGTTAAATTGTGCCAGATAATGTCGATGCACCTTAATTTCAGAGGACGGTAAATTCACCCATTGTGCTCGAAAATAATGACAGAGTAGTTCACCCCATTCCATATCTTAAGGACATATTTTTTACAAGTGAGCCTTTCTTTTTCAATCGTGAACAGTGCGGTCGCGGCGAGGAAAAAATCACGTCGGTACCCATGTTTGGGTGATGGAGTCGGACTTCGAATGTGTATTTTTACAATCCGTGATTGTTATAAATCATATCTCAACTTGTGTAACTCTCTTGCCCTTTTATTTGTCATATTTGATAATAATACGTGCGCTGTTCAGATGAGTCTTACGGGCTTTGATAAAGACTTTAAACCCCACAACTAGACATAAAAAAGAATCCCCTCGTTAGCTGTAAAACGATGTCGGAAGTATAAGAACACTCAGGATTGGCTAAGTGTTGCAAGTAAAATGGAATCGAGTGACATTAAATAGTTATTATGAAAAAAAGTAAAACGCCAAAAGCTCCAAAAGACAGCGGGAGTATGTTGAATCAAAAAACAAATGAGGACTTTAATAAAAAACCACCGGTACCCGACGATTTTAAGGAAGAAGTACGGGGTAAACACAAAGGACATTCGTTAGTCGGAGGAAAAAACAAAAACGGGAGAACAACCAAATGAACCTGTTTTTAGGATTTTTTGTGCTAATTGATATCTGCTAAAAGTCTTTGTAATTAGTTACTTTGAACCTTTTAAGCAAAGGTTAGATATCCGAAAAATAGCGGGTCCTCATCCTAAATGGCTTAAACTCCATGTCGCAGCTTGCAAGTCTCGGGGTAGTTGTTTTACACTGGTTAAAAATGGCGCTTCTTTTCAATTAAACCGAAGCGTTAAATTAAATGCGTGAATAGTACAAAACATTCAACTACTTATGTAATTCTCTCCAATGGCGTATACCTATTTTAGTGGGTGAATAAAACATCAAAAAAAACAAATCGAATGTATGACACCATTAAACTTTTAAGGTTTCCCTTTTCAGTATGTTTATTACCAATTTCGTTATTTTCATTTTTCTACATTCGTCCTGATTGGAACTATCAAACCATGTTGGTTTTAGCTATTTGGCATTTGTTGGTTTTTCCGGCGAGTAATGGTTACAACAGCTATAATGATCGGGATGAGGGATCAATTGGCGGTTTGGCAAAACCCCCTCAACCTACCCGGAGATTATTACAAGTTGTAAATCTGTTGGATACCTCCTCCATTTTACTTGCCTTTTTTGTAAACGGTACATTTGCAATTTTTGTGGCGGCATACATACTTGCTTCCCGATTATATAGTAGCCGGACAATACGACTCAAGCAGTTTCCGGTTTTGGGTTTTCTCACGGTGTTTATCTTTCAGGGTGCATGGGTGTTTTGCGCCAATATTTACGCCTTATCTTCTGGGGCATTATTTTCGAACCCTTCAGTAATTGCGTCGGCAATAGCTTCTTCTTTTTTTATCGGAACGATCTATCCCATTACACAAATTTACCAACACGACTCAGATCGAATGGATGGTGTAAACACGTTAAGTATGGTGCTTGGAAAAAGAGGGACATTTGTTTTCTCGGGCAGTATGTTTTTGATGGCGACTTTGTTTATTTATTTTTCGTTCAGCAGCCCCTATTTGATCAATAATTTTTGGCTTTTCAACTTACTCATGTTACCGGCCACACTGTTCTTTATTAACTGGGCAATTAAATCATTTAAAAGCCGCAGGCATATCAACTTCGCGAACACAATGATCATGCTTGTGCTTTCGTCAGTATTAAATAACATTTACTTCATTTTGCTATTGTTAAAATAAAAGGTATGGCATATATACTCGAAATAGTGACAGCGGTTCCCGAATACCTGGTTTCAAAAGATGAATTGGTGGAATTTTATTCCAGGTCTATGGGGTCGGCAGGTTCCGATCGGATAAATCAAAAACTAACCTTCCTAAACAGAAAAACAAAAATACAAAAACGCTACAGTTGCATTCCTGATTTTAACGGGGCGGAATTTGAATTGTTCACCGGTTCGGATTTTAACCCACCTGTTGAAAAACGAACAAAGGTGTACAAAGAGAAAATTCTGCCGCTGGCTTCTAAAGCCATTGATAAATTACTTGCACAAACAAAAGTGAAGCCCAATGAAATTACCCACCTAATTACTGTAAGTTGCACCGGATTGTTTGCTCCGGGTTTTGAATTTCTGGTGTCGGAATTTTATGGCCTTCAACACACCGAAAAGTTGGCATTAAATTTTTTGGGTTGTTATGCGGCTCTTAAAGCACTTAAACATGCAAAATACATAGCGGACGCAAGTCCTGAAGCCTGTATATTAATTGTGAGCGCTGAGCTGTGTTCCTTACACTTTTCACCCTCAACATCGGACGAGGAAATTGTTGCTAATTTGTTGTTTGCTGACGGGGCTGCGGCTGCATTTGTATGTGGCAATGAATGTAAATACGGCCAAAATAAAATAACACTTAAAATAGATAAAATTGGTTCTTCTTATATTCCCGATACGTTGCAATTGATGACCTGGAATATTTCGTCGTCGGCGTTCAAAATGTATCTGAATAAACACATTGTAAAAGCGATTGAGGAAAATATCTTACCGGTGGTAAATGAGTTCTTAGAGGGAAAGACCAGCGACTATTGGGCAATTCATCCGGGTGGTGTTAAAATACTACAAGCGGTTAAAGAAAGTCTCGGTCTTGCTGATGAGGATGTAGAAGATTCGTTCAGCATTTTGCAACACTATGGGAACATGTCATCACCTACTATTTTGTTTGTTTTAAAAAGAATAGTCGATAAAATAAAATCTAATGAACCATTAGAACATAAAAGAATATTCAGCTGTGCTTTTGGTCCCGGGTTAAGCGTCGAGATGGTAGGTTTTTCAACGGTACCAGCTTCTCAATCCGGTAAATACAACATACACAAAAATCATGCTATTGAGATCTAGGTCATATGAAAAAGAATATTTAGACGCGGATAACATAAATCCCCGGGATCTTTATTTGAACTTGAGCGAACTGGATGTTATAAATAGATGGTTAGGCGGTTATAGGGCCTCTTTAAAAGGTCTGGCTGATATTTTGAAGATCAGGAAGGAAATCACGCATGTGTTGGATATAGGATTTGGAGGTGGAGACGCGATAAAACAATTTTCTTTATTTGCCACAAAGTTAAACCTGAAACTGTTCTTTTATGGGGTGGATCTGAAAAGCGATTGTGTTAAATATGCCGAAGAAAATCTTCTGGCAATTAGAAATAAAGAACTGATGTGTGAGGATTATCGCAATATTTCCTTTGAACTTTTGAATAAAATCGATATAATTCACTGTAGCTTGTTTTTACATCATCTTCGCGATGATGAGATAATTGCATTGTTCAAATTTTGTAAATCAACCAACAGCGTCATTCTTATAAATGATTTACACCGGCATTGGATCGCCTATTCCGCTATCAAACTTATTACGTTTCTGTTCTCAAAATCTTATTTAGTGAAAAACGATGCCCCTCTTTCGGTAAAAAGAGGATTTAAAAAGGCAGAATTGATAGCGTTACTTAATAAATCCGGGTTAACCGATTATCGGTTAAAATGGACATGGGCGTTTAGGTACCGTTTAATTATTTACACATGAAGTACGATGTAACAATAATTGGTGGTGGACTTGCCGGGCTCTCTTTGGCCATTGATCTTAAGAAGAGAGGGTTTTCTACTTTGGTGATCGAAAAAGGCAGTTATCCCCGGCATAAAGTTTGCGGGGAGTATATTTCCATGGAATCCTATGACTACTTAAACGCCATTTGCCCATCGTTAAAAACACTTAAATTACCGCGCATTAATAAGTTTTTATTGAGTTCAGTCGGTAAAAAGGAATTTAGTGCCTCGCTCGATTTGGGTGGATTTGGGATAAGCAGGTATTTATTGGAGTATTTGTTGTTTCTTGAAGCTAAGGAAAATGGCGTTGTTTTCGCACTTAATAGTAAAGCATTGGAAGTTAAGTTTGATCCAGGTGCCGAACACTATTCCATCACAACAAATACATATAGTTATACTTCCTGGATTGTTTGCAATTCGTCAGGAAGAAAATCGAATTTGGAGGTCAGGGAAAACAATAATACATACAATGGAACAAACTATGTGGGTGTAAAGTATCACATTAAAACACAAAGGGATGTTTCCCGAATAGAAATACACAATTTTCCTGGCGGGTATTGCGGTATTTCAGATGTAGAGGAAGGTAAATCCTGTTTATGTTACCTGGTAAATTCAAAAATGCTTAATAACGTAAATAATTCAATAACTGAAGTGGAGAAAAAATATTTGTATCAGAACAAAAATTTGGAACGAATATTCTGTGATTCAGACTTTATAACCGAAGTTCCGATAACAGTAAGTGGAATTGCATTTTTAATTAAGGAACCAATTTTTAACGGTGTTTTTTTTCTGGGTGATTCCGCTGGTACTATTGCACCCATTACCGGAAATGGAATGAGTATTTCTTTGAGATCAGCGTTTACACTGGCGGGTTATATTGACAACTACTTTAACGGGAGAATTACAAAACAACAATTGAATGAAAGTTATCGGGATTTTTGGATAATGGAATTTTATTCACGAATCAGGCTTAGCCGCCATTTTCAAAAGCTTTCGGAGTTCCCTTTATTAACAAGTTTAACAATTGGACTTTTTAACACGTTTCCTTCATTAGCCAGAAGTGTAATAGAACAAACACATGGTAGACCATTTTAAAAAAAGTAAATTTTTGTTTTGGCAGCAGTGGTTGTTTTTTTCCAGTTTACTTTTTGCGTTAGCTGGCATAGCTTTTGCGGTATCAGGTAAAAATTTCCTGACTTTACCCTACGATAGAATGATTGCTGAGGCCCTTTGGGGCAGCTTTGAATTTCCCGCTTCGGCAAATACTTTCCGAAGGTTTATTTACCTGCCATTTGGTGGAACAATCGCCTGCTGTTACATCCTGTTGGCTTTTTTAGCGTGGGGCCCTTTTCGCAAAAGAGAAAAATGGGCCAGAAATGCCATCATCACCGCATTTAGCGTATGGGTTGTCATCGATTCATTGGGCTGCTGGTATTTCAAAATTTATCCCCAAATATATATTATTAACGCGTTTTCCATCGGAGTGAAAGCGTTACCGATTTTATTTACATGGAACGATTTTACCCGTGTGGAGAATTTTGAAACTGTGAATCCCCGATGAGGCATTCAAAATGTGGATAAATTTCCCGCTAATCTTCCTTTTTTAATACAGACCTTACCCGCCTTTAACATGCGCGCCCAATAAATGAACAAACTAAAAAAAACGCTAAAAATTACTCTTATTACCGTCCTCGCTCTGGTGGTATTGCTAATTGCTTCCGTTTCTCCACTTACAAAATATGTGATCGAACGGTTCGATAAGCAAGTGACGGGTCGCGAAATTACGATGGATTGGGCTTATGTCAATCCTTTTACCGGGTACCTTCATTTCAGTAATCTGACGGTGTATGAGTTTGAGCGAGACTCCATTTTTTTAGCGGTAGACGGCTTAAGTGCAAATATTTCGATGTTGGGATTGTTTTCAAAAAACTACGAAATAAACGAGTTGAGATGGGATAAACCCCGGGGCATGGTTTCTCAAAAAAGGAAGGTTTTTAATTTTGATGATTTAATTGACCGGTTTTTCCGAAAGAAGGATTCTACTGGAAAGAAGGATCCGTTGCACCTCAGTATTCTGAATATTAGAATAACTGACGGTGAATTTTATTACCGGGAGGTGGTGACCCCCATTAATTATTTCATCAAGAAAGTAAACATCGAAAGCCCCGGTTTCCGCTGGGATGTCGATACTATTCCCGTTCGATTTTCTTTTTTATCGGGTATGGGGAGTGGTGACATGAAGGGTGTTTTTTCAATTAATTTAAAAGAAAAAGACTATACGTTGTCGGTACTTGTTCATAAATTTGATTTAAACATTGTTGGGCAATATATAAAGGACTTATCTAACTACGGTAACTTTAAAGCGTTATTGGACGCTGATTTCAAATCAGCTGGAAATCTGTTGGATCAGGAAGACGTTACGAATTCAGGGCTCATTTCAGTTAGCGACTTTCATTTTGGGAAAGATAGTCTTGAGGATTTTGCGGCATTCAAAAACCTCACATTTGCCATTAAAGAAGTAAGCCCTAAAAAGCTAAAATATATTTTTGATTCCATCTCCCTTAAGCAACCGTATTTTAAGTACGAAAAGTATGATTATCTGGACAATGTACAAACCATGTTTGGGAAAAAGGGCGCAAACCTAAAGGCAGCAAATGAAGATGGCGCAAGGTTTAACTTGGTTATTGAAATAGTAAAACATATCAAAACACTATCAAAAAATCTGGTCCGAAGCAACTATAAATTAGATCGTCTGGCTATTTATAACGGCCAAATACGGTACAACGACTATTCGTTGACTGAAAAATTTGCGGTTGAACTGAATCCATTCACTTTTATGGCCGATTCAGTGGATAAAACCCATAAACGGGTTAATTTTAAATTGGGTTCGGGTATCAGACCCTATGGCGATATTGCCTTGAATGTCAGCTTAAATCCTCTGGATAGTTCAGATTTTGATTTAAAGTACCGTTTTCAGAAACTACCAGCTTCGTTATTTAATCCCTATCTGCTGAGATATACATCGTTTCCTTTGGACAGAGGAACCATTGAATTGGCAGGTATATGGCACGTAAGAAATGGTCAGATCAATAGCGACAATCATGTAGTGGTCATTGATCCCCGAATTGGGGAGAGGTCTGGAAACAAAAACACAAAGTGGCTACCACTGCGTTTGGCAATGTTTTTTGTAAGAGAACGGGGCAACGTGATAGATTACGAGGTTCCAATACGGGGAAATTTAAAAGACCCGAAGTTTAAATTGCGCGATGTGCTGGTGGATGCACTTGAAAATATTTTTGTAAAACCGGTTACCACACCTTACCGCTTGCAGGTTAAAAATACGGAAACCGAGATCGAGAAATCACTATCTCTGAAATGGGAAATGAGAAGCGCTACCTTAACTTCCAAACAAGAAAAATTTCTGAAACGGGTAGCGGATTTTCTTAATGAAAATGAACAGGCTGTTGTGATAATTACACCCCAGCGTTATGAACTAAAGGAAAAAGAATACATTTTGTTTTATGAAGCCAAGAAAAAATATTTTATAGAGAGGAGCGGGAAAAATGTTCGCTCTTTTGATAAAGAAGATTCCTTAAAGGTGGAAAAAATGTCAGCAAAAGATTCTTTATTTGTAAAGTACTTGAATGAAAAAACGCGTGATCCACTGCTGTTTACTGCTCAGGCCAAGTGTTTAAAACTCGTAGGGGCTCAGGTTGTTGATTCAAAGTTCGAAATGTTAAATAGCGAAAGATGGAATGTGTTTATGAGTTATTTTGAAAAGCGTGGTAGCGCAAAGCAGGTAAAAGTAGCGGCCGGTAAAAATGTTATCCCTTACAATGGTTTTTCATTTTACAAAATTGAATACAAGGGCGAATTTCCGGAGTATTTATTAAAGGCCTATCAGAAAATGAGTCAACTGAATAACGAAGCGCCAAGAGATAAGTTTAAAAACGACCGTCAGAAAATAGACAGGTAGTGCGCTGATAATCTTTGAGGAGTAAGTGGCTCATCAATTATTCATCACAAGTTACGTGGATTGAATCAGCTTTTACAATTTCTCGCCCTTTATAACAATGGAGGAGCTGATGGATTGTTCTTTTAGATGCAAAAATTTCTTGCGTTCTTCATCTTTTAGAAAGTTGCTGAAGTACTGCTCGTTCTCAAATTCAATGAGGTGAATTTCGTAGGGTGTTTCTATATTTTTCGCTACAATCCCGGTTTCGTTTGGCCTTACGCGTAATAGTAGTTTTCCTTTGTATTTTGCGATGATGGGGATGGCTAAGTCTTCGAACTGGTGAAACACCTTTTCTTGGCCTTCGACAAGGTAGATAAGCTGTGTAATATATATCATTTTGATGGTTGTTTTGTGTGCATTAAACGCCGGCGTTATCGGAAGCATTGTTTTTAGCTGACCATTCGAATTATTTCGCCTGTTCGTTCACTTCAAAAATACCAAACGTATTGTTGTCGGGATCTATAAAGTAACCTTGCCAGCAACGCCCGGGAATGGCAAATTTCGCTAAAGCAATCCGCCCGCCGTTTGTAAGAATTAATTCACTGGTTCTGTCAAAATTATCAACTTGTACCGAGCATACAAAGGCATTTGCGCCAAATTCCGGTAGCGGCGTTTTTGCTGGTCGTATAAGCAGTCCTCCGTGAATGCCCTTTGTTTCTATGCGGTAATAATCAATGGGTACAAATTCTTCTTTAATAAAGTTCCAACCAAAAACGGACGTGTAAAATTTAATTTCTCTTTCCGGCGTTGAGGACTGAATTTCAAAATAACCTATCGTATTCATGCATTAATTTTTTTTCACCAAAGTACTGCGTCACTTTTTCTAATAATTACTAAAAATAACAAACTATTTTGTAAATATCCATGTCTTGGACGATCGTACAACTTCATCATGCATGTCATTTTTTTGAATTGTCTGGATACGTTAAATCTTATGGATTACCTGTTTGAAATATTTGGTAAAATCTTTAGCTGGAATTTATCGTTTTAGATCATCTAATTGTTTATCTGCATGCAATTTCAAAAAGGCCATACAACCTAATTGGTGGATACGTTTGGTTTTACCATATGGAATAGCTTATCCATGAGTCAATTACGCATATTTTGAATTACTGGTTATTTACGGCGTTCTACCGTCATCTTTATCTTTTGGTTTGATGACGCTAAAAAAAATGGAAAATTATTATTTACATTTAACGGATAATACTTTTCCGTGAAATTAAGCACTTTATTTAAAACATCTTTTTTACTCTTAACAGTTTTCGTAGTTTCGGGTGTTTCAATATGTGCCCAGGTACCCCCGGTTTCCGAGGAAAGTTTAAACGCGGACAGCGAGTATTCGATTAAAATTTGGGACCGGGAAAATGGCGCGCCGCAAAATCAGATACGGAGTATTCTTCAGACTTCAGATGGTTTCATCTGGTTTATTTCCGACAACAAACTAGTAAGGTTTGACGGTGTTCATTTTAAGAGTTTTAACTCAAAAAATACCGCCAATTTTCCAGGTAACATCACCATGATTTTCTCTGATAATCGAAAGAATGTTTGTTTGTTATCACATGATACCCTATTCCAATTTTCCACCAAAGGAATAAAAACTTTAAGTTTAGGTAAACCTGATCTTATTTTCACATACGGCATATCTGAGGGTGAGGGCGACGCAATTTTTTTGGGCACTAATCGGGGCGAGGTGTATAAACTTGTTAATAATTCTTTCGTATTTATTTGTAAAGTGCCATACAGCGTTACGAGTGTAAAATGTATGTCGGATAGTACACTCTATGTGGGAACTGAAAAGGGACTTTTTAGATTTTCAGCAGGTCAAATTTCGATTACCAGATTGATTGGGGCGAAACCGATCAGAAGCATTAAACTAGACAAAGAAGGCGTGTTGTATGTTTTGGGGTACTACGATCTCTTTAGAATTAAAAATGATGCGGTTAAACCAGTTAAACTTCCGGTTGAATTAATGAACAAAGACATTGGGTCCTACATTCTTGATTTTTTGTTAGATAACGATAAAATTTGGGTCTCTTCGAAAACTGGGGTTGCCATTGTGGATGCTCACAACTTCTCCTATCAACTGGTTGAAAGAGGAATTTCTACTCATAAAATATATGGATTGCTTAAGGATCGTGAAAACAATATTTGGTTGAATGCGGGTAATGCAGGACTGAATAAACTAAAACTCAAGGTGGTCAGGTCGTATGGAGAGTCTGAAAATTACTTCGGGAGTAGTGCTGGATCGGTAGTATATGATTCAGTTGATGATGAGCTTTTTATTGCCAATTATTGCGATGGTTTATACCGTTATAAAGCCGGAGCATTTAAACTTGATGAGAGGAGAAAACGGCATTGCCTGTGGGCATTAATGCTTGACAACAAAAGGTCTTTATGGATAGGATGTTTGGGAAGTGGAGTGGTTAAGTACAATAGGTCTGGAGCCTCTGTTGTTGAAATTGTGGAGAATCTCGAGAGTAAAGATGTTCGTGCAATATATGAGGATCAGGATCATTTCATTTGGATTGGAACAGATAACGGTGCAAATATTTACAAAAACGGACGTCTGGAGGCCTTTGATCTCTTAAGAGGGTACTCGATTAAACGTATTGTTGGGGGAAGGGATGGGAGTATTTGGTTTTGTACGACAGGCGGATTAGTACATTATAAAGATGGTATACTAAGAGTTTACTCAACCAGAGATGGACTTGCGAATAACCATGTGAGGGATGTTTATGAAGATAAACAAAATACTTTTTGGATCACTACTTATGGGGGTGGGATCGCTCGGTTAAAGGAGGGAACTGTTTTCGCATACGGCAAATTAAATGCATTGATAAATCCGTTTACTTCTGTTATCATGGAAGATGATTTTGGAAATTTATGGGTGACCACAAATAATGGAATCTATTCCATTTCAAAAGCAGAGCTCAACGATTACGCGGTTGGCAAGTCTTCTTTTGTTTCGCCGTTTTATCATGGCAGGGAAAGTGGCATGAGATATACCGAGTGCAACGGTGGTTTTCAATCACCGGGGATCAGGAATAATCGAGGCCGGTTTGTTTTCCCAACAATCAATGGCATCGTGGAGGTTGATCCTTCCCGGTACTCCCGGTCAGATTACGTTCCGGAACCTTTTTTTGAAGGGGTATGGGTGAACAAAGAGTTGGTTTCATCGGATGATTCGCTTGTAAAAATTAAGGGACAACAAAGTTCTCTGGAAATTCACTTTAATGCGCCCTATTTCAGTGAAAGAAGAAATTTAATATTTCAATACAAGCTGGAGGGCAAGGATGAAGAATGGAGCACAACTAATACGGTGAATTCAATAAAGTACGCAGATTTACCAACAGGGGAGTATAAATTTAAAATCCGAATTTATGGCAGTGAAAATCGATTTTTAAACAAAGAAAAAGTCAAATTAATTCGGGTTTTTCCATCTTTTTGGGAAACATCAACTTTCATATATGTCGCATTGGCTTTTTGTACAATGTTATTTTTAATCATTGTTTATATTCGTGTCAGAATGATCCGTAAAAATGAGGCGACAAAGACAGAAATAAACAAGAACTACGCTGCCCTTGAATTAAAGGCTTTAAAGGGGCAAATGAATCCGCACTTTATTTTTAATTGCTTAAACACCATTAAGTTTTTTATTACTGTTGACGATAAAATGTCGGCGGGAAAGTACCTGGCCAAATTTGCAAATCTGGTTCGTTTGGTGCTTAACAATAGTAACAACAACTACCATACTTTGCGAACCGAAGTAGAAGTACTTAGCTTATATGTGGAATTGGAGCAGTTAAGATTAGATAAAAGTTTTGATTTCAGTATGTTAGTCGATCCTGAATTAGACATGGACAAAATAAAGGTTCCGGGAATGCTCTTTCAACCGTTTATTGAAAATGCGATTCATCATGGAATTCGTGAGTCAGAAAAACGGGGAAAGATTAGTGTTTTTTTTAGGACTGAGAATGACCTTTTTAGCTGTACAATTGAAGATAATGGGATCGGTAGAGATGAATCAAAAAGGCGAAGGGATGGGTTGTTGAAAAATAAAGAGTCAACTGGGATTCGCAATACAAAAGATCGTATCGATAGCATCAATTTTGTTGAAAATACGTCTATTAAACTTGAAATAATAGACAAAATGGACGCGAATAAAGTTCCAGAGGGAACGCTGGTAAGAATTTTAATTCCTATGAACTTGAGGTTTGAAGGGAATGCTGTTTTGAAAAAAACGTGAGTTTTATTTTCCTTAAACTTTAGTAAACAAATTTTGTTGAATAATAAATTTAATCTAATGAACGCAATAATTATTGATGATGAAAAGAAAGGCAGAGCATTGCTGAATGTCTTGATTAAAGAAAATTGTCCTGAGGTAAATGTTCTTGGTATGGGGTCGAATGTTAAGGAAGGGATTGATCTCATCAAGGCTTTAAGCCCGGATGTGGTGTTTTTGGATGTAGAAATGCCTGGTGGTAGTGGTTTTGATCTTCTTGCTAAGGTGGATCATACAAAGTTCTCTGTTATTTTTACCACTGCTTATGAGGAGTATGCGGTTCGTGCGTTTAAGTTTTCGGCAATTGATTATTTGTTGAAGCCCATAGATGAGAATGAGCTTGTGAGGGCTATAAAGAAAGTAAATCGGAATAAACACAGTTCTTTAAATGAACAGAGTTTCGAAATTTTCAGAAACAATTATTACAATTCTAACAATAGTCGTATCGCTTTGACCACTGCCAGGGGATTAGTTTTTACCGAAATAAAGGAACTAGAACGTTGCGAAGCATTCGGTAAATATACGACGTGTTTTTTCTCAAATAACAGACAGGTTATTGTGACAAAAAATCTTAAAGAATTTGAAAACATTCTAACTGATCATAATTTTATTCGGTTGCATAACTCTCATTTGGTTAATTTGAACTATATCAAGGAATATCATCAGGCACGTGGTGGCCACATCACTATGATAAACGGCAAAACTATTCCGGTTTCTCAGCGTAAGAAGGAAGAGTTTATAAGACGACTTACCAAAGTATAAAATCGGTCTTACTTAACGGAAAACGCTTACTCGTTTTTTCCTATTTTAACGCGTTTATACTTTTAATATCTCAGAGTTTATTTACCTGTTGGTTAAGTTTTTATTCCCAGCTATTTTTACACGGAAAAAAAATAGAATCAGTATGTAAAGTGTTAATGCAGCAGGTATTAAATGAAATCGGATGTATAAAAAAATGTCGGCGTTTCTTTATTTTGTCGAAATTCTTACAACGGTAACTTCATGTTTGAGCATAAATTATTTGTCGTTTAAGTTAGACGCGGATTTTAGGTATTAAAAATTTGAATAACAGATGTGAATTGAGGCGGTGACCCGGAATGTTTCTAGCGGGGCAATTAAACTTCTGCGATCTATCTCATTATTTATTTGTCAATATTACCAGTAAAATCTTCGGACGCTTTTTTGTCGAAAAAATGGTTGTTTCCGACTGAGATTTAATCGTTCATTTGATCACTTGCAGATATTTTGGACAATATCTTATACATTTTTTCGATAAAATTATTTCAAATTAATTAGTATGGAGAATATAAATTCGAAACAATCCGATCAAGAATTCTACGATGACCTTTGTTTTATACGTCTTAGGGATGACGGAATTTTGGAGATTAATATCACGGCGGATAAAGAATATGATAAAAATAACATACTGAGAATAATGGCTAACATAAAACGGGTAATCCGATGCAACAGACACAAGATGCTAATTATATGCTCAGAAGATGCCAATCTTAGTTACGAGGCTCTAACTATTATAAATACCCCGTTTTCATCGGATTACGCGATCACAAAAGCTTACGTATTGAAATCAATTTCTCAACGCATTATGATTGGGGTTTTTCTACGATTAGTTAAATCTACTTTCCCAACTGGATTATTCAAAAACCTTCAGGATGCTGAACAATGGTTAAACGTGCAGTAGTTCATGGAATTGTTTTACCCTGGATTCCAGATTTTTTTTATCGCAATCAAGAGGTCTTTTTAGCTGAATTCAGAGGTCCTGCGAATGAATTTTTATTCGAACAGCGGGTTCCATTTCGTTTAAAGATTATTTAAGTAAAGCATAGGTACCACTTTAATTCTTAACAATTGTCAGGATTTTCCTATATTTAGTCGTCATGAAAATTGCTACCTATAATGTAAACGGGGTGAATGGTCACCTGCCGGTATTGCTCCGTTGGCTCGAAGAAACAGGCCCGGATGTTGTTTGTTTGCAGGAATTGAAAGCGCCGAACGAAAAGTTTCCGCAAATGGCTATTGCGGAATTGGGTTATGAGGCCATCTGGCACGGTCAGAAAAGCTGGAACGGGGTAGCCATACTTTCAAAAGGGCACCAAATTAAAGAAGTAATACGTTCGCTTCCAGGGGATCCAGAGGACTTACATAGCCGGTATATAGAGGCCTTGGTTAATAATGTACATATTGCCTGCCTTTACTTACCAAATGGAAATCCGGCACCCGGCCCAAAGTTTGAGTACAAATTACAATGGTTTGAACGGTTGAAGAAACGGGCCGGTGAGCTTCAGCAAATGAATGTTCCGGTGATGTTGGTGGGCGATTTTAACGTGATCCCAACAGAAAAGGACGTTTACAAACCGGAGAAATGGGTGGAGGATGCTTTGTTTAGGAAAGAAACAAGGCAGGCATTTCAGGAGTTGATGGGAGATACCTGGACAGATGCTATCCGAACGCTTTACCCGGATCAAACTATTTACACATTTTGGGATTACTTCAGAAATGCTTATGGAAGAGATGCCGGTTTGCGTATCGATCACTTTTTATTAAGCCATCAGTTAAAGAATCGTCTGGTGGCAGGAGGTGTGGATAAACAGGTGAGAGGCTGGGAAAAGACAAGCGATCACGCACCGGTTTGGATCGAGTTAAAAAATTTGTAAATCTTTATTGTTGTAAGCATTTTAACATTTTCAAGCCTTTGGTGCCAGGGTATTTGAAAGTACCACTTGGATAAAAAAATAATTAAACCGAAATAAATGAACCGCATTCAGAATTTTTTTCTAGCAGCCTTGGCATTAATAGCCTTCTCGTCCTTTTCTCAGACAAATACCACTGATAGCCTGGATTTAAAAATCGGTCAGATGATCATGGTGGGTATTGGCGACAGAGTTTCTGTGAATGTTTCGGATAGTTTATTGGCTGACATTAGGCAAAACTTGGTTGGTGGGATTATTTTATTTGAAAAAAATATCAGTCCGTTAGATTCCAGGAACACGTTAAAAACTATGATAAAGACCATGAAAGATCAGTCGGCCATTCCGTTGCTGGTGAGTATTGATGAGGAAGGTGGTAAAGTACACCGTTTAAAACCCAAGTATGGTTTTGTCGACATGCCATCAGCCGCTTATTTGGGTAAACTGGATAATGCGGATTCCACTTTGTATTACAACCGCGGCCTGGCCAGGGAGCTTAAGAGTTTGGGGATCAATTTTAACTATGCGCCAAGTGTAGACCTTGCCATAAACCCCGAAAACACGGTGATCGTGAAACGGGAAAGAAGTTTTTCGGGTAGTACCGAAACCGTTACTAAGCACGCTTTAATTTGTATTAAGGCGCACCACGAAATGGGAATTAAAACTATTTTAAAACACTTTCCAGGTCATGGCAGTTCCACCGGTGATTCTCATTTTGGAATTGTAGATGTTACCGATACATGGGATTTTAAGGAATTACTTCCGTTTTATAATATAATGAAGTCGGGTACCTGCGACGCAATTATGACAGCGCACATCATTAACCGGAATTGGGATACGACTTATTTGCCAGCAACTTTGTCCTCACAAATGGTTAACGGTGTATTGCGAAATCTTATGGGGTTTAGGGGAGTTGTGTTTTCAGATGATATGCAGATGCATGCCATCAGCAAAAATTATGGGTTTGAGAAATCACTTGAACTGGCCATAAATGCGGGGGTAGATATTTTGGTATATGGCAATAATGTTAGTAAGAAAGACAAACCGGTATCTGCCGGAGAAGTACATGCAGAAATTAAGAAACTGGTGCTTCAGGGAAAAATATCGCCTGAGCGGATAAACGAAGCGTACCGCCGGATTATACAACTGAAGAATAAAGAGTGGAACGGAAAAGGAAAATGAATCGGGCAGTTTAGTACCGTTATATGATAATGGCTGCTACCAATGCCGAGTTTGATTTGACAAGAATAAAACGAATGATGGAGGATAAAATGGAATTATCTGAATTTCATGTACAGCTGGAACTTCGAATTGACTGGAGTGAGCTGGATTATTTTAAACATGTTAATAATGTGAGTTTTTTTAAATACATACAGTCCGCACGGGTCAACTATTGGGAACGAATTGGGTTGAACCGTTTGCACTCGGAAAAAAATGTTGGTGTCATTCTTGCGTCCACACAATGTGATTTCAGGAAACCACTGACTTATCCGGGACGCGTTGTCATTTTATCAGCGGTGTATTTCATTAAGAGTAGCAGTTTTGGGATCAGGCATGTTCTTCTGAATGAAACTGGCGAGGTGTCGGCGGAAGCAGGAGACGTGCTGGTGATGTATGATTTTAATAACCATGGAAAGATATTGATCCCGCATTCAATACGGATGGCTATCGAGGAATTGGAGAATAAAAAATTCTAATTTTTACACAATTCTGATAGCGGATACCGGGTGGTTTATCTTTCACATAATTGGTTTTGTGTATTTCAAATTAGGTGACAACAAAAATAAACTACCCTTTTCGAGGTAGAGGCGCTACTTTAATTTTGCGATAAATTTGCCGTTCAGTCATCCGCATGTTGAAGAACAATACACCCATAAAAGTGATTATTGCCGATACGGCATTTATTATCCGGAAAGGAATACGCACCCTTCTTCTTGAGAATAAACAATTTGAGTTTGTAAATGAGGCTGATAGTTCAGAAACACTTTTTATGGTCTTAAAAAATGATCCTGTCGATGTTCTGATAATCGACCATTGTTGCGACGATTGTTTTTCGGTGGACAGTATTAGTGAGATAAAAAGCAAGTATCCTAATTTAAACATACTTGTTATCTCGCACGAAAAATCCTCTGTAGAAATAAAAAAAATAATTAATCTGGGGATTAAAAATTATCTGTTGAAGGATTGTGACGAAAAGGAAATCACCGATGCAATAATGGCATGTGCCCGGGGTGAAAAATATTTTTGCGGGCAGATAATCGACGTGCTTCTTGAAAAAGAAATATCTAAAGATGAGCATTGTATGACCGGAAGTATTTCTGATCGGGAAATAGATGTGATCAGGCAATTGGTTACCGGCAAACGCCCCAAAGAAATTGCGGCCATAATGAATTTAAGTTACCACACCATTGTAACTCATAAACGAAATATCTACTCCAAATTGGGAATCTCAAATACCATTGAGTTAGCCATGTACGCCGTGAAAACAGGTTTAATGAAATAAACCTACCTTAATTTTGGTAACCAGCTACCAAAAAATGAGTACCAAAATTTACCCCCATTTGCGTATTGTTTTTGGTACCAAAAGAGCAAATCTTTGTAGAATATTATTTATAATTATTCTAAACAAGAAAGACAATGAGACAAACGCTACTATCCATGGGTATTTTCGCCCTACTGACGCATGAAATGAAATCACAAGTTGTGATTGATACTGTTTCGGTAGGTGCCGGTTACGCTAATCACAAATTTTATAGCCTGCAAAATGATGAGCAAGGAATTCAATCAAAGGATAATTGGGATCTTGGGTTTGAAATTACCGGTTATTCCGCTGCCATTATTGCTAATACGCAGCGTTCCAACTTTGCCGTTTATAAAGCGCCATACAGCATTGCCAATTACAACGCCATTGATACCGCTGGGATTAATGGTTGGTCGGTATTGTATAACAGTGATGAGACCTGGAGTGTTGGGGCGTTTAACCGCGGAGCAAATGCTGCAAATCCAAACGATTTGGGATGGGGTGTTTACGATCAGAGCACCCATTACATACTTGGAGATAGTTGTTACGTTGTTAAAGTTTCAGCTTCCATCTATAAAAAGTTAAAGATTGTAAGTTTGATTGGTGGTAGTTACACATTTGAATACGCCAATATTAACGGAACCGCCTCTCAAACCGCAACAATTTCGAAATCCGCCTACGCCGGTAAAAATTTTGCCTATTATGATCTTAGTTCAAATGCGGCGCTGGATCGCGAACCCACTGCCGCTGATTGGGATTTAATGTTTGGTCGTTATACTGCTTTTGTACCTTCGGGTTCATTAACAGTGCCCTATGCGGTAGTGGGGGTTCTGGCCAATAAAAATGTGTATGTGCATCAGGAGAATGATGTAACCAATCCTTCCGCATTCAGCACCTGGGCAGGAAATGTGTTTTCAACTAATATGAGTACCATTGGCCATGATTGGAAAGCGGTTGACCTCACTACCAGTCAATGGAAAGTGGTAAATGATACTGTTTATTTTGTGGCGGATCGGTCGGGAAATATTTGGAAGATGCGGTTTTCAGCTTTTGGCGGCACCTCAAATGGCAACTACATATTTTCAAAAGAAAAAATATCGGCAGTAGGTATCACCGATATGTCCGGTAAAGAACTGATCAAATTTACAATTTATCCAAATCCCTCCACGACAAACAACACCACACTTTTGTTTTCTTCAGCGCAGCAATTTCAAGATATCACTGTTGCGGTAACGGATGTAAATGGCAAGTGGATATCAAAGGAGCAGGTGAAAATTGAAACCGGATTGGATCATCATACCATAAATACCAACGGATGGAATGCCGGGGTTTATTTTATAATAGTTAGTACAGCAGGTAATACAAGTGTTCAGAAATTAATCAAACAATAATTAAAGGCCGGGGCAACTCGTGTTAAGTGGTTTTTCGTGGGATGCTTCCGGCCGTCAAATTTAAACAAACAAACAAAATAACATGAAACAGTTAATCACCATCGTGGCATTTATCCTTTCTGTTGGTCTGTGTGCGCAAACAAAAGTGGTAAGTAAATCTGCAACAAAAGAGGTAGCACTCATAAATAACAACAAAGCCGATCAGGATAAAGCTGCGATAAAAAGCATGAGTGGCATTTACAAAGTGTCTTTTAATTTTGCCGAAACGTTCGCAACCGATTCAAATTATAAGTACTACCCGCGTTACAAAGAGTGGGGTATTGAATATGTTTTTGTAGCTGAGGAAACGGCGAATAAAATAGTGTTACAACATTTGTTAATCATAAACGACACCATTATCATAAAACATTGGCGTCAGGATTGGGTGTATGAAAACAAAGAAGTATATAAATATTACAAAGATAATGAGTGGATCAGGGAGGTCTTGTCTGCCGAACAGGTAAAAGGGACCTGGACACAAAAAGTTTATCAGGTGGACGATAGTCCCCGCTACGAAAGTTATGGCACTTGGGTACACATAGACGGGAAGCATTACTGGGAGGGAACCAACGACGCTCCATTACCTCGTCGCGAATTTACCAAGCGCGATGATTACAATGTGATGAGAAGGCACAGCCGAATGGAAATATTGAGCGACGGATGGATGCTTGAGCAGGACAATGAAAAAATTGTGCGTAATAATGGAATTGATAAAACCATTTGTTGGGAGAAAGGAATGGAACGCTTCACTAAGGGAAATTACAACGCGATTCCTGCTCAAAAATGGTGGGAGGCTCAGAAAAAATATTGGGCGGATGTAAGGAAAACCTGGGATGAAGTTTATACAAAAAATCCGGACTTAAAACTGATGCCAAAAGTGAACGATAAACGTTTATATGAGGATCTTTTTGAACTGGGAGATAAAGTGAGTATGCCTAAATATGTCGAAGGTTCCGCTATTCCTGAGATCAGAAAAATTATTGAGGCTTTTGTCAGGTCGGCTTAATTACCAACTCACCTGTTAGACTTCTTATCATTGTTTACTCGCCCCAGATGATGGCAGCATTTGTTAGCAGACTTCCGTCGTTGGTGAATAGAGTTTCTATGAAACCATTTTGAAGAGATAAACCTTAAAATCCAAACACACATGTGCGATTATAAACTGCTCGCCCACAATGAAGACGGTTACGTTATTTTATGTAACAGTTGTCAGCATTGTCAGGTAGCTTTTGGTACCATGTTGGTAACATTTAGCCCCGGTAACTATAGAAAATTTTTCAGACAGGTAAACAGACAGTTGGATGCTGGCGAATTATCAGGTTTTGAAAAACAAAAGCGGTTTATCATCGATATTTTTTCGGTGAATACGATGATGACGCTCAGCTATTTGGAACTGGTTAAACTAGCGGCTTTGGTTAACGAATCATCATTTAATGCCGAGTTTGAAACGTTGTTCGCGGAATTAAAAGTAAACAGGGAGTGAAACGGAATTTGACAATGCTAATGGCACTGGGCCTACATAGCTTATTTGCCCAGCAGATCCATGTGTTTTCCGGAAAGGATTCATTGCGCGTTCCATTCGCCACATTACTCATAAAAAATGAACAGTTTAGTTACGGGAAGACTGGAAACGATGAAGGAATGATTGAGTTATCGAAAAAGTTTGATGATACCAGCCGTTACACGTTTATTATCCAAAGTTTTGGCTTCGAAAAATATATGGCTATTTATTCGGGGGCACAAATAGATGAGCTCGGTAAGATTTACCTCACCCCAGCAAACATTCATCTCGATGAAGTTGTCATTACCGCTCAGTACGAGCCAACTCAGGCTGATAAGTCGGTTCAGAAAATCAAGATCATCGGGAAAGAAAAAATTCAGCAGATGGGTGCGGTAAACCTTCGGGATGTACTTTCAAATCAACTGAATGTAAGAATCGGCCAGGATAACATTCTTGGAAGTAGCATGAATTTGCAGGGAATAAAAGGCGAAAATGTGAAGATATTGGTGGATGGCGTGCCTGTTATAGGTCGGCTGGATGGGAATATTGATTTGTCGCAGATCAACATGAACCAGGTAGAACGAATTGAGTTGATCGAAGGGCCGCTCTCGGTGCAGTATGGAACAAATGCCTTAGCGGGCACTATCAATATAATTACGAAAAAAACACTCAACCGGCGCTATACCTTAAGTGTGAATCCTTACTACGAAAGTATTGGTACCTATAACCTAACAGGTGATCTTGGTTTCGCTAAAAACAAACACAGTTTTCTGGTAAATGGAGGTCGTAACTATTTTGACGGGTGGAATAGTGGTGACCCACTTTTTACATTGCCCAGGGCAAAACCGGCAGACAGTTTAAGATTTAAACAATGGAAATCTAAAGAACAGTATTTTGCCGGAGCTTCTTATAACTGCGTGTTTAAGAAGGTTGATCTGGGCATCAAAACGGCTTATTTTAACGAGGTTATTTACAACCGGGGGTATCCCCGCGCACCCTATGGCGAAAGTGCTTTTGACGATTATTATTACACCAAACGGGTGGATAACAGTCTTTCGTTCAAAGCAAAACTTTCTTCTGCATGGTCAATAAATATATTGAATGGGTTTAATTATTATAACCGGATCAAAAAAACGCTTTACCGGGATTTAACTACCCTGAATGACACGCTGTCAGGAAACAGTTCCGATCAGGATACCAGTTCTTTTACCCTCATTATGAGCAGGGCCTCTTTTGTTCGGGCAGTGCCCGGTTCAAAGTTGGATTGCGAACTGGGTTATGATGTGAACTATGAATCAGCTCTTGGAAGGCGCATTGACAGAAAACTGCAGTACATGGGAGATTATGCAGTTTTTCTAACCTCAGAGTATAAACCTTTCAAGGAAATGGTTATAAAGCCCGGACTCAGATATGCGTATAATACAACATACCAGACACCGCTGGTGCCATCACTTAATGTGAAATATACCGTTTCCGAAAATCATACGTTCAGAAGCAGTTACGCCCGTGGTTTCAGGGCCCCTACCATTAAAGAACTCTACTTTTTGTTTGTTGACGTGAATCACAACATCGTTGGAAATGATCAACTTCAATCAGAACGATCAGACAATTACGCGCTTTCTTATCAGTATAACCGGGATATCCGACGGTGTAGGGTAAGGTTGGATATAAACACCTTTTACAATGATATTTTTAATTTGATTAATCTGGCACAAATAACCGGTACCGAATATTCGTATGTGAACATCGGTCGTTACAAAACACTTGGAATTCAGGTAGAAAACAGTTTCACATTTAAGCGTCTTTTTTTGCACCTGGGAGTTAACTACACAGGGCGTTACAATCAGTTATCGGAGTCGGCTGATGTTCCTGGTTTTAATTACAGTCCCGAAGTGTTAAGCAACCTGGGCTACAAATTCACGGCCATAGGGGCAACGGTTGCTATCTTCTTCAAATACACAGGTCGTTTACCAGGTTATATGCTGGTAGGCGAAGCGGTTCATCCAACCAAAGTGGATGCTTACAAGATGATGGATGCTTCTTTTGGAAAATTTTTTTGGAAGGAGCGTATTCAGTTAAATATAGGTTGTAAGAACATCTTTGATGTTACTACAGTCAATTCGGGTATTACGCCTGGTGGGGCTCATAGTTCGTCTGCAACGAGCATGCCACTATCTACCGGGCGAAATTATTTTGTAAAACTTTCGTTCCATTTTTCACGCTCATGAGAAAGATAATCATACTATTTTCTACATTTCTTTTTTTCTCCTGTGAAAAAAAGGAGTTACCGGTGCCGCGCCATGCTGAAGGCGAATCCCTGATTGCTCAAATCGATATGGGTTCAGATTATAAAAACCAAATTTGGTTTTCGCTGGGCCAGAATAAGGTAACTTACAAAAATCTTAAAACCGATTGGGATATTTGTTTCGATGCTTCCTCCGGAGGATATCATGTGTTATTAAACGGTTCACGTGCCATGCGGGCTTATAAAACGCCGTATAGTTCATTTGCGGAGTTAACAGATACCGTTGGGTTAGGGGCAAATGGAAAAGCAGATATGCCGAGCGGAAATTTGGATAGTACAGCCATTGGTAATTGGCAGTTGGATAACAAAGTTTACCTCATTAATCGCGGTTACAATGAACAGGGGTTACACACCGGATACTATAAACTAAAAATAACGTCAGTAACCACGAATCAATATAGGTTTGAATACGGCGATGTTTTTGATGCCAAGATTTATCAGGGGCTTGTTGTTAAGGACGACAATTACAATTTTATCGGTTATTCCTTCAGTAGCCATGCGCAGTTTAAAAATGTTGAACCACGTAAAACAGAATTCGATCTCTGTTTTACCAACTATACGCATTTGTTTTATGATCCATTACAATATTATCAAGTTACAGGTGTACTCTGTAATACCTATAAAACTCGGGCCATGAAGATTACCAACAAAAGTTTTTCAACTATTACGCTTTACGATACGCTTGGACGTAAATTTAGCTCAAACCGGAATGTAATTGGTTACGAATGGAAAACGTTTGATCTTAACACCAACCTGTATTCTGTTGATCCAAATTTGAGTTACATTCTTATGGATCACAATGGGTATTATTATAAGTTGCATTTTGTCGATTTCTACACGAATTCCGGGGTCAAAGGTGCTCCTAAGTTCGAATTTAAGAGATTGTGACAGGTCAATTGGCCGAAAGAACTCTGTTGATAGTTTTGAGTGTGATTTTTTTAAACAAGTTTGATATTTAGCAATTTTCGGGTTTTAAAGCCTTAAAAAGCTTTCTATTTTTACAACCATGTTAAATGCATTGGAAAACATCAATTATGCCCGCATTGCTTCGGCCATTGAATACATCAAACGTAATTTTAAAAAGCAGCCAAGCCTGGAGCAAGTGGCTGAACAAATTAATCTGAGTCCTTTTCATTTTCAACGCTTATTTACGGATTGGGCAGGCGTAAGCCCAAAACAGTTTACGCACTATTTGAGCGTTAATTATGCCAAAAAAGTATTAGCCGAACACACCGCCACTTTATTTGACGCGGCCTATCAGTCTGGTCTTTCAGGAACAGGTCGTTTACACGATCTATTTGTAAAGATAGAGGGGATGACCCCTGGTGAATTTAGAAGTGGGGGCAAGAATTTGCGGATCAATTATCATTGTTCACCAACTTTGTTTGGATTGGTTTTTATTGCTTCTACTCCAAAAGGGATTTGTTACATGGCATTTGTTGAGGATGATAAAGAGGGATTGGATGAGTTAATGAAGCTGTTTCCTGAAGCAAGTTATACCAACGCTTCCGATCCCATTCAGCAGAAGGCCCTCGGGCTATTTTCCGGGCAGTATCAGGGGCCTCAAAAAATACACGTACATCTTAAAGGGACTGACTTTCAATTAAAAGTCTGGGAGGCTTTGTTGAAGATCCCCATGGGTAAACTGTCCAGTTATGGTAAGCTGGCCGACGAAATTGGCAACCCAAAGGCGTCAAGAGCGGTTGGTTCGGCTATTGGTGATAATCCGATAGCTTTTATCATTCCATGCCACCGGGTGATTCAATCCACAGGAACTTATGGACAGTACCGATGGGGAAATACCCGCAAGTCAGCACTCATTGCCTGGGAAGCGGCAAAAGTAAACAGTTGAGCTGATAATAAAAATGATACGGTTCTTTTATGAGTGAACGTAGGCTAGTATGGTGATCAAATCGAAAATTCAATTTATTTATTTTAATTGATATGTTGTTAACAGCGGATAATCTTCTTCCCCACCACGGCGAAGTATTTTTGTATCCTGGTTTTTTTTCAAAATCAGAAAGTGATACCTATTTAAACCATTTGATGCAGGATATTGGCTGGAAGCAGGAACCTATTAAATTATTTGGTAAAACCATCATGCAACCTCGATTGACAGCGTTGTTTGGTGACAGTGAAAAAAAATACACTTATTCTGGCATTACCATGTCGGCCAATATCTGGACAGCTGGTTTAATGGAAATGAAAATCAGGGTGGAAAAAATTACTGGTGTTACATTCACCGGTGCATTATTAAATCTATACCGGGACGGAAATGATAGTATGGGCTGGCACAGGGACAACGAAAAAGAGTTGGGAAAATTTCCAGTGATTGCTTCGTTAAGTTTTGGTGCAGCACGGAAATTTCAGCTGCGGGAATACGCGACGAAAGAAAATACCCGGACACTTTTTTTAGAGCATGGCCATCTTTTAGTGATGCGTGGTGAGACGCAGCAGTATTGGGAACATCGCGTCCCCAAAGATATAAGGGCGCCCCATTCGCGAGTGAACATCACCTTTAGAATTCTAAAATGATTTAGTGATTTTTTTCCAGATTCGTGAAATTATTTTTAAGTGAATGAATATTCATTTATATTTGCACCCGAAAAATGAGAGTAAGGGACGAAAATAAAGAGGTAGCCATTCGTGAAAAGGCGATGGAAATGATTGTGAAAGGTGGCTTTGAAGCATTAAGTATGCAAAAACTGGCCAAAGCGGCCAATGTATCACCTGCAACAATTTATATTTACTACAAAAACAAGGAGGATCTGCTGCACCAGCTTTTCAATAAAGCGCAGGAAGTTTTTGCTGCCAGAGCCCTTCAGGGATTTGATCCGGAGGCTAGTCTCGAGGAAGGATTATGGACGCAATGGAAAAACCGTTTGAAATTCATTACCGAATCTCCTATTTATTATCAGTTTTTTGAACAGTTCCGGAATTCCCCGCTCATTAACCACAAAAATGTGAACATGGCTTATTTCAGGGAGAACATGATGATCTTCGTGAGAAATGCAATTAAAAGGGGAGAGCTTTCTAAAATGGATCCGGAAATTTTTTGGTCTCTCGCTTATGGATCTTTTTATTCGCTTGTCAAATTCCATTTACAGGAAAAGAAAATGATGACGGAGACATTTAAGCTCACAGATGTTAAATTAAAAATAGCGCTTAAAATGGTGGTCAAAGCGCTTAAACCAGAAAACGCAAATTAAAATGGTTATGACTGAAAATTTAGCGCACATATTGGTGTTTAAGACAAATATCAATAACGGTAACGACAAACTTCTTTTAGAACAAACAATGTCCGCATTAGTGGCAATTGAAGAGTGGAGTATTGATGTAGAAGATGTAGACCGTGTGTTAAGGGTTGTATCGCATGAAACAGGCCCTCAGGAAATTATTAATAAAGTCAGGGCTCTTGGATTTGATTGCCAGGAACTTGAATAACAAAACGAAAGATAAACAAAATATGAAAGAACAGGAACCAATAGCAACGGTGGCTTCGGCGCCTTTGAACACGAGCGCCCCAAAGGAAAAACCTTTGCCGATGTTCAACTCGTATCAAAAATTTGTAATTGTTATAATGGCATTATTGCAATTTACCATCATTCTGGATTTTATGATCTTATCTCCCCTGGGTGATATTTTAATGAAATCAATGAATATGAGTACTTCTCAGTTTGGCTCAGTAGTTTCGGCATACGCAATTAGCGCCGGAATTTCTGGTTTTTTGGCAGCCGGTTTTGCGGATAAATTTGACCGGAAAAAACTCTTACTTTTTTTCTATATGGGTTTTATACTCGGAACTGTATTTTGTGGACTGGCCTATAATTACCACACCTTGTTCCTTGCGCGTATTGTAACAGGTGTTTTTGGTGGAGTAATAGGAGCGATTTCCATGGCCATAATCACGGATCTGTTTACACTTCAACAACGTGGTCGGGTGATGGGTTATGTACAAATGGCTTTTGCCGGGAGTCAGATCCTGGGGATTCCGATTGGGTTGTTAATTGCCGCGAAATGGGACTGGCACGCGACCTTTTTTATGGTGGTGATCCTTGCCGTAATTATTGGAATGGCTGTGGTAGTAAAATTAAAACCATTAACAGAACATTTAAAACTGCAAACCCAACGCAGTCCCTTAAAACACTTGTGGCAAACCATTAAAAATCGTAATTACCGGATTGGGTTCCTTGCGACCGCATTACTCTCAATGGGTGGTTTTATGTTAATGCCATTTACGAGCGCATTTATTGTTAACAATGTGCACATTCCGCAAACCGATCTTCCTGTTATCTTTTTGTTTACGGGTTTGTCTTCCATCATCATTATGCCAATTATTGGAAAACTTTCTGATAAGATCGACAAGTTCAAATTGTTTACAATTGGCTCGGTGATTGCCTGTATTATGATTGTGGTTTATACCAATCTCACACCAGTACCGATCTGGCAGGTGATTATCATTAATATGATATTATTTATGGGCATCATGAGTCGTATGGTTCCCGCTACAGCTTTAAATTCAGCTATTCCTGATATGGCAGACAGGGGCGCGTACATGAGCGTAAACTCTTCGTTGCAACAAATGGCGGGTGGACTCGCCGCTATTTTTGCCGGCTTTGTTGTCGTGCAACAAACTAAAACGAGTCCTATACAACATTTTGATACTCTGGGTTATGTGATGGTAGGTTTTGTATTAATTTGCGTTTACCTTGTTTACCGTGTTAGTGAAATGATTAAGGCGAAAACAGTAAAAACGGAGAATTAAAACAGCGGTCTGTTTGGAAACAAGAAGCCATGGAGCAATCCATGGCTTTTTTATAGACTAATTTCTACTTCTATTTTCTCAGCATCGACAGAAAAAAAAGTAAATTGACCAAAAGAGTTACAATATTAACGACATCTGCAAATGGTGGAGCGCCTTGCGGCCATAATTGTCCCATAAGCACTACGCTGTTTAAAATGACCAATACGATGATAACCGTTTTTCTTTGTTTTGTCATAACATTAAAAATTTAAATTAAATACCCTGAATTTTCTTATTCAGGTAAACTAAAGTTATAAATTTATACTTATAACTTTCATATAACCCATTAACTTATTTAACAAGAATAAATTTGTTTCGGTAGTTCGTTTGATCAGGATTATCATCGTGTAAGAAATAAATTCCCGGAGTAAGTGGCAATATATCTAAAAATTTCTATGGTGAATCAGCTATTGCACTAAACTCCTAATAGGATCATAGAACTTTATAACCAGCTTCACGAAGCTATCATCTGTGGGTTCACTATCTTTCCAACCAATTCTGTTCGCAGTTT
>Ga0075163_10000262_pt1 | contig 65542 bp, 88 predicted proteins | sample JI1023141ADNA_FD_71478 | JGI IMG/M metagenome (GOLD analysis project Ga0075163, IMG submission 71478) | Wastewater effluent complex algal communities from Wisconsin, to seasonally profile nutrient transformation and Carbon sequestration -... | ecosystem: Engineered > WWTP > Effluent > Algae... | reverse complement strand
TTCTTCAATTCCTAAAATAGTTCGTAAATTATCTAAATCAAGGTAAGCGGTTCCACCTTTAAATGTTACATAAAACAACAAACGTCCTCTGTCCATTTCTTTTCTGATACTTTCGTGAGTTGGTTCATCAACCTTTGAAGCAATCGGATAACCAGTTTTTGAGTTGATTTTTATTGTTGTTTTATTTTGATTTTGTACATCTTTTTCAACCGAAAAAATTACGCCATCATTATCAGAATTGGAGATAATAGTTAGAATTTGTTCAAATGAAATACCAAATACTTTATCAAAAAACACTTGAAAATAAAAATGTGGTACATTGAATGTTTCTATCCATTTGTAAACAACTTTAATGTCTTCAACTTTTGGAGTTATTGAAAGATAGTCCCTTTTTTGAATTTCTTTTATAGCAACTTTTAATCTTTTGAATAAATTATTTACTTCTATAAGTCTTTCATTTGACCTCCAACCTGGAACTTTAAAATCAAAAATAGAAATAGTTTCAGGAGTTAATGTGCTTAATAAAGTAATGTATTTTGTTCTACTTGGATGTTCTAAAGCATCTATAAATTCTGCTAGTATTATATCTCTAGTTTGAAAAGCAATTTCAGTGAACTTTTGAGTTCTTAGTTGCATTGCTTCCTCATATTTGTCAATTAAAAAAGCACTTGAACGAACTTCAATTCCTGCAATTGCTTTTTTTACATAATCTGTAATATGATTATGTGGAATTTGGCTAATGTCAAGTCCTAAATTATCGTCAAAATCAGATTTCTTAAAAATAAGTAAATCAGGTCGTTTTCCAATTGTGTCAAGTTCTGTTTGGAAATCTTGATAAAAATTATCAAATCCACCTTCTCCAGCTACTAAATCATCGGATTTTCCATATTTTACTGCGACAAAGTTTTTAGAATTTTCATTTATTGCTCTTGCGACAAGGTTTTCAGCCCAATCACCTTGTTCTTTATTGGTAATAAAGTTTGAAGATGCTTGTGTTGGTGTTCTTGCCAAATCTCTTGGTTGTTCAAAGTCAACCAACTCTACAGGAACATTTTTTGTTAACTCTCGAATTTTATTGAAATAGTTATTCATAGTTACTTTAGTTTTTACTTCCTCAATTCCTCCAAGAAACTTTCCAAAGCATTCAAATCAGAAATCTGTACTTCTCTTGCTTTTGCACCATTGAAACCACCTACAATTCCTGCTGCTTCTAATTGATCCATAATTCTACCTGCTCTGTTGTACCCCAATTTTAATTGTCTTTGAAGCATAGAGGTAGAACCTTGTTGCGTAGAAACAATAATTCTCGCCGCTTCTTCAAAAAGTTGGTCTTTTTCATTCGGGTCAAAAGCTGCAACCGTAGAAGTAGCATCTTCACTAGAATATTCTGGCAACATAAATGCAGTAGCATAACCTTTTTGTTCACCAATAAATTCTGCAATTTTTTCCACTTCTGGCGTGTCAACAAAAGCACATTGCAATCTTAAAATTTCGTTTCCGTTGAAATACAACATATTTAAATGACCTCGACGAAATCGGTTCTTACACTATACTTTAACTTGAGATCCGCCAAAATTCCACAATTGGGACAATTAGCGGGAATAAATGACTCCCACTCATAACACTTCTTTACCAGACTGGGACAACCATAAATACGATTCATAGTTGCTAAGGTTACCGCCTTGGTTCGACAATTTGGGCAATCAAGCCCGTGCCTATATTTAGGTCCCTCACCTAACCATTCCACTTTGCCATCTTCATTAATCATGGATCCAAGGGATTCAATGGCTACAAACTTACAGTTGGGACATTTGTTGTAATACATATTAAAAATCCAACAACGTTTGATAAGTCCAACCAATAGTCAAACGAACAATATTCTTGTTGTTGGCTACAAAATTACAATATCTAACTTCAAATTTGTTGTCTATCAAAAGGGCTCGAATTCTTTTGGAGATGCTCCAAGATATGTAAGAAACATCAAAATTAACGTAACTTTTGGTTGACAGCCTAATCATAGCTTTAAGTAAAGCTTTTTGAAATTCGAAATCATTTTTATGTGTAAGATTATAGTTATCAAGAAAAGAACGAGATAAATAGTCTATAGCTAATGTCTCTATTTCTGCATTCATCTCTGATATTCTACCATATAAAGAGTATTCTTGGCTCTTGTTATTGCAACATACTTACAATTACGTTCATCTTGGTTGTAAGTGGAATATGTATTGGAAAACATATAAACCGTGTCGCGCTCTAAACCTTTGAGAGCATGGGTTGTTCCAAGAATTACTTTATCTTTATCATCAGTTTCAATAAAGATTGTGCTAATGGCGTCTATCAACTCCTTGGTGGTGTCTAATCCCTCGCAAAGAGCGCAGATAGATTCGTATTTGTCGGTGACATACCCAGCGGACTTGGGGTTCCTGGCAATCTGAGTTTTATACCACTTCTCAAGGTAGACAAGGAATTTAGTGAGCTTCTTGGTTTTGGAACCTCGAATGATACTAAGAAGCTGCTCCTGAAGATCTTTACCTTGAATGTTGCAAGGGGTCTTGTTCTTTAACAATCTCATCGCCGTTCGGAACAAAGGGGCGTTAGTTCTAGAAATAATGAAGGATCCTGGTTTAACGGTCTCCAACATCTTCTGATAATCAAGCTCAAGAACTTCTCCTTGGGGAGCATTAGAACGAGCTTTATAGGAAGGAACAATCTGTTGAGCCTCTTCCACAATAGCTTTGGCACATCGGTAGGTAATGGGAAGGGTTAAGGTCTCGGCATCCAATATATTCTTGAATTTGGGGATGATATCAGGATCGGCACCCCGGAATGAATATAGGGCTTGGTTTGGATCTCCCCAGATAAAACAACGACCGCTGGTTCCTAAGGTCTTAAGAATCAAAGAATATTGAGCCGGGTTGATGTCTTGAGCTTCATCGATAAAGATCTGGTTGTAGTACTTTACCGGAAGATCATGAACATAGGGAAGCCAAATCATATCGTTGAAGTCAATGATTTTGTACTTCTCTTTGGAGATCTGAAGGCATTTGAGCACCAAAGCCCTGAATTCTTCATCTTCTAAAGCAACAGCGGAGATATTGTATTTCTCCATTAGATCGGCGATTTGCTTATCAGTAGAGGCTAAAATGTTCTTAGCCATCCCCACCGCTTGACATAAGGGGAACATGTCCTCCTTTTGCTCTTCTTTTAGAATCTTATCAAAGATCTTCTCGGATTTGTGAGTTTCTAGAATTACATCCTTGCCAAAAGCTTTTTTAACGGCTCGAACACCCAGAGAATGAAGGGTACTGGCTTCGGTGCCCTCGGGGGCTTTCTTTTTAAGCTCTTCGGCAATTCGAGTATTAAAGGCACCAAGAAATGTGGAGTCGAGGGATGGGAGATAATCGAGAGATTTGATGAGGGTGGTGGTTTTACCGGAACCTGCGAGGGCTTCGACTACTAAGTGCCGAGAGCCTTGCTTAACTTCTTTGAAGATCTCAACTTGAAAAATAGAGGGAATGAATGTCAAAAGTCCTTTTCTAAAGAGTCCGGCATATAGGTATTGATCCTATCCAGTCATTACGACTTTGGTTTTACAGACCAAACTGCGTCCTTAGCAGTATAATACCGGGTAACACAAATATTGCAAATTAATCAACGATTTTTGGCTCTTCCGCCTTTACTTCTTTTTTAATCCAGGGAACCACTAAATCAAAAAGCTCTGATTTAATTCTTACATTAGAATCTTCGAGGCTCAAAGCCAACTGATATTCAACTTTAACATTGACTTGGTTGGCAGTTACAACCCTATAGATTCCGGGCTTAGAACAGTCTAGAAAGTACTCCTGACAGCTAAGATGGACGCCAATTGGCTCTAAAGCCACCTCATCTAACCAGATCCCGGTCTCAAAGTCTTTGGAGGTGTATATATCCAAAGCAATCTCACCTTGGCGAGAATTGAGAAACAAGGAGTTGCTGTAGGCGTGAATTCTCATATGGAATAGATTTTCTCGAAAATTTTCCAATATTCCGAACGAGTTATAACTGGAGTAACATCAATTCGTTCACCAATATTCTCAAAATCATCTTTTTCGAGCCAAACCTTAAAATCATCAAAGGTCTCAAAAAGTAAATGGGGATAATCGGCACAATCCAAAACCTGGCTTTGATAATCAAAACCTGGCAAATTAGCTGCCAACTGCTTCATACTTAAGTAAGTTGATCGATAAATCTTACCATCACGAATATACGCTCTAATTGAAAAATCCCTGGCTGGCTTTCCACTATCTTCGATCCAAGATTTTTGAATTAGAGTTGGCTCAGCTAGTTGACAGTATACTCTAACCTGATCGAACTTAGTCTTGTATTGATGAACCTTAATGGTCGACATGATCGGATCAAAGCCATTACATACGGGCAAAGGATGCTGAAGAGCAGCACCAATGAACATAGCAATGTAACTAGCTTCACTGTACACTAGCGAGCTCCTTCTTAAGCCAGTTTTTATAGTTTTCCATGCTCTTGTTGTACTGCTTAAGATCTTCTTCGTATTCCTTCATTTCTTCGACAAATTCTTTTTCGAAAGAAATGGTCTTGGTCTCAGGTTTAGTATTTGTAACTAGTTCTAAGTGAATCTCCTGATCGGGAGACCAATCTCCATATTGAACAGAAACTACAACAAAAAGATCTTTAAGATCAATTTTAGCTTGGTCTACCAAAGTTTGTAATGAGACACAAAGAGGATAGTGACCTTCAACAACACTTGGCGCAAAATTATACTTTAACCTTTCTTCGCAAGGATTGCATAATTCACTACCGCATCCCTTACAGTCATCGTTTTGATAACCAGGGATATCATTAAGTTCTGCGCTGCCCAAATAATTAACTACTTGAACTCTAGAAATAGTTTTAGTTACTGGTTCCCGTAAAACGGGTTTAACTGGAGCTCTTGGCTTCATCATCATAAGGACCCTTACACTCTTTGATTACAGAATCAGAAAAAATTCTGTCTATATCCTTAACGTCTCCAACAAAATACCAAGAACTATTAACAAAAGTCGGCTGCTCCATAGCTTCGTATTTATAGATATCGCCACGTTTTCTAATCAATACTCCGTATCCAGAGCCGCTAGTAATCAAACACATAGGCTTTTGCGCTAATGGTGTTCTAGGGGCATCAACCAAACTTGGAGTTACAATTAACAAACGAGATTGCCAGCGATTAGCTTGAAACCATTGACCCGCCCAAGAAAAATAACCTGGCTGCTCAAAATCGGAGACCGATCGAAGCGGGATTGAAAAAGCAAAACCCTTAGAATTTGCAAGAACACTGGCAATTGATGACAGAGAAGACATTACTGGTTCTCAAATGTAATTGCATCAGTATGCCGAAAATCCTCAATAAGTCCAAGACTAACTGAAACACTGGAACATCCAAAGAAATTATTCGTGAAAAAACCCATCTTTCCATCTTTGTTAATCAAATCAAAGGTAAATGTAGCTTTCTTACCCCAACCATCATCACTAACAACTGTATACACACCAGTTTTAGATGGGTCAATTGATGACATTTCAAAATCTTCAGCTAGATTACAACGAAATGGCAAGACCTTCTCGTTACCAAACCAAATCCCTGTTTCAAAATCGTTATTTTCAGCTTTAGTTACGACAACTACTAAGCCCCCGCACTTTGGCTTAACGCTTTTTGTGAACCTGAAACTCTTGCTGGCTATATCAATTTGCATCACTGATTCTCCAAAAAGAACTCAATCTCTTCCAAACATTTAAGATATTCTTCATCAGTCATCATTTCCGGATGCATCTTCTCTAGCTCGGAAACTTCTTCCTGAACCGGCTCCTCATTCATTTAAGTAACCTATCAACCATCAAAACCACTTCTCGAATCGACCCCGCCTCTAACTGAAGCTCCTTCATGAAGCCTTCCTTAGGGCAAAAGTATCCAATTCGATGAAGGGTGCCAATCTGACGATGATAGGCTAACGAAATACCTAACTTAGAGAATTTGTCTTTGAGTTCCTGGTTCATTTTTGCTTCCGATCTTGTATGACTTGCGATGATACTTTGAAAGACCGTGCTCTTTGATTGCCGTCCGATGTTCTGGACTCAAGTACCCCTTGTTCTTTTTCCAATTATACTGGGGAAATTCCAGGTCAATTTGATTCATTAACTGGTCTCTAAAGACCTTTCCAATACAACTAGCTGCCATCACGCACGGAATCTTGGTATCAGCTTTAACCACATTTTGGACCCGAGTCAACCCTGTCTTGACGATTCCATCAAGAATTACCGGACATTCCTGGTCCTGGAAGCTCGCAATTGTATCAAGATAGCCTCCAATTAAAGCTTGTTGATACCCAGCCTCAATCTTCTCTTGAGAGACTTCGGTTATCACGACCTGGATAATCCCCGAATCTCGGAGCTCTATTAGCTCTTTAACGGCTCTTTCTCGTTCGGCGGGCTTGAGCTTCTTGGAGTCATTAAGGCGCTTGAAATCAACCATTTGTCGGAGCTCGGGACTATTTTCGAGAGCCCGAACACCGCACACGATGTAACTTGAAATCACCGATCCGGTACCGATTTCGTCAACTCCAATATTAAACATAGAGCCAAGAAAGAAAGTTAATTTTCCAAATCTTCAGTTGGTCCCACAAAGATAATTTACTAACCGCAATCAATTTATATTGACTATACCAGTCTTGAGTTTCTGAATTTCGGTATGTAAGACAATGTGAGTCTTTAAGAAAGATTTTGGTTGGCATTCCGAAAAGCATAGTAGGAATTGGAGCCAAAGAAGTTAAATAAACTTCTGTAAATTCTCCAACAGTTTCGTAACCATTTACTTCTGGTCTAGATTCCAAAAACGCTATGTCTTGCGTTTGGATATCAACCCAACCATCTCTCATTGTGAGCTCCATACACCCCAACCAAGTAGCGAGATCAACGACAAGTCCTCATTTTGCTTAAATCCGGCGAATCCTCCACCCATCTCCATCTTGTATTCCTTGCCATAGTAATCCCAAATGAATGGGACCTTGGCTAATCCTGAAGGATAACGATCGGAATTGGCTAGTCGCCAAGCTGCATCATTCTTATTTCCATCCTTATCGTAAGCAAAGAAATCTCGAATCCAACCCGAAATATGAGGTCCACCTGACTGATCTCGAACTTTATAGACATTTTGCCAGAAACCAGTATCTACGTAATCCTTGAACACCGAAATAAATTGCTCCAAATGGGGAATAATTTTCTCTGTATACCAACCGAAATCATACTCGGCAAGCATTCGGGTTCGAGCTAGAATAGCCTCCCAGTCCTCTAGAGTTCCAAGAAGGGTAATCTCTGGAATTCCGCACATCGTCATTACCCGATATTCAAAGAACGACTGTATTGCATCCATCAAAACTAACGAGGAAACCGCTTTTTCAACTGATCCTGTAGTAGAAAAGTCTGCCACAATCAAATTCTTGGAAGGTCCAATATATCCCTCAATGGCGGTCGCAAACTTATCGAAAGTCTGATCCCAAGGGTTTTGCTGCCCCTTAATGAATCCTGGCTCTTCAATGGTGATGGTTTGACGCCCCTCGAAGGCTACGAATTTAGAACGAAGCTTGGAGGAATTCTTATTGACATGAGCTGCCAAACTCTGAGAAATCAATAGCCAAATGTGATCTGGGCTCAAAACCACCGGATAATGGAGGTCATAAGCCTTGTTCAACATGGCAATGAAGTTGTGCTGAGGAGAGACGATCGCCTCTTCTGAAAGACTATGAGACTCTAGATTGGTGCTAAAAATAGTTTTAAGCGCCGCGACCGAACGATCTAAGACCTTGGTGGCGGGCTGAACTGGTGAAACGGCAAAGGTTTTCATGTTAATTTAAGTGATCAAAGGTAATAATGTTTTTGTTCTCGATCTCGAGTTCCTTGGTCATTTTCTTGAGACGAAGGGTAATTGGGGAAATATCGGAAGCCGGAAAGTTAAAGATGGTGAAGAAGTTGAGTTCTAGACCATATTCTTCGGTAAACTCCTCGTCGATAACCATTCCAAGCGACCACGGTCCTTCATGTTTCTTAGTCTGTTTAAACTTGTAATAGAAAGAATTTGGATCTTCCGAGGGCTCATCGAAAAGATAGGTAAAGAATGACTCGGCGTCTAAACTAGAGCCGAAAACCACCATAGCATTACCGCTGTCAGCTTTTTCGGTAATTCCCGCAATCTCAATACCTAGCTTAAGAAGCTCCTTGAACATTGGAACCATCTTGGCATCACAGGTGTACTCTTCACCTTCGAACTTAAAGGTTTTCTGCTTTAGCATTAATTTAACTCCACGGAAACAGGTTTTTCAGGATGGTATTTTTGTTGGAACTTTCGAATAGTATCATCGATTAGATTTAAATCGTAAGCGGGAAAATTGAATTCGACCTCGCTTTTAACTGCGACAGAAGAAAAACCATCGATTGGTCTGGACATCAAAATTAAATTAACAGACCACTCTTTAGATTTGTCGGTTTCCAGTTTCTTATATTTAGCCTTCAACTTAGGCTCAGAAGAAATGGCTGAACAAAAAAGATTCAAGTCAAAACTCTCAAAGAATCGAATAATCATCCGATCTTTATCAGTCACTGAAGCACTATCAGCTCTTATTTTACATAAAAACAGAATGTCTAATAGCTCTTTTAACTTCTTTTTTTCAGCTTCTTGTATCATTCCCAGCCCGTCATCTCGAAAACCTTGGGCAACAGCTGACCTTTACATGCTCGCTCCAAGATTCCGTCTTGTTTCATAGTAAAATCACCATTTGGCAACAGATTCCAGACTTTAGTTCCTCGAGCATAGTCGGGTAACAGATGGCGAATCTCGGAAATATCTTGAGAGTAATAGACCTTATTGTAATAAGCTGACTTACTAGGCTTCTCTCGTGTTCCCGTTACCAAGTTGGTATCAACCACCACTTTTTTGTCTAAATCAGGAGGATTCCCATCATGAGCATCCATGGCTGGATAAAACAAGACCTCCGGATTAGTTGGCTCATACCACCAAAGAAGTGGCTCGGGCTTGATATTGCCCTTCCAACAACACACTGCAAACTGATGCTCGGGGTAAAGCTCTCCAAGCTTATCCGTAAATTCCTTGGTAATCTTAGGGCGCTTTACTTCTTCAACACGCTCTAGAGCTGGAACTATCTGATCCGGATTGGAGGCTAAAACAACGGCATATGAACCAGAGTTAAATACTTGGGCGAGATCGTCATCGAAACCAAGAGTCAAGTGCCTACTGTTTAAGCGAACTCCGTCAACAACTTGCTTGGTTGCCTGTACAATCTCATCAAGGAACTTATCAAACTTAGATGTATCGATAATATTGGCGGGTCCCATTGACTCTTTTGCCGGAAAGGGAAGAATCATACAGTTAGGAACATCGCTCTCAGCTGTATTTTGATAGGCAAGAACGTGAACATTTTTACCAAGATGCTCGGCTCTACCTACGTAAAGTTTAATGTTAGACATTACAGAGGGTTCTGATGACATGCACATAAATAATCAATCCTTTCGATGGCTCGGGAGATAGGATTCGAACCTATAAGCCTATCGGGTCAAAGCCGATCGCGCTAGCCAATTGCGCCACTCCCGAATAAAATAACTGAACGCTTGAACCTGAGAAGTCCATCTCTTACAACTCGAATCGCAGCAAACATAATCGTTTTTGTTTTTCAAGACTGAAGAGCTTTAAGCGCTCTGCTTGATTCCTCGTTCAACGATGGGCTATCCAAGTTCACCACTGAACTCGAAGAACTCCCATCTCCGGAGGCGTTAATTCCCGTGAAACCCACGGTATCTTTATTCAAAATCTCGAAACTATCCATTCCCGGATATTGTTTCTTCAGGTATATCGATGCCAGGTTAAACGAGGCATTGAGATCTCGATCTATCTTTAGTTTGCAGCACGGACATCGAAATTCTCGGTCTTTCAATGTCAACTTCTCATCCTTGAACCCGCAATTCGAGCAAGTCTTAGAAGAAGGAAACCAACGATCTGCAATGATGACTTCTCTTCCATGCCATCGAGCTTTGTATTCAATTTGTCTTCGGAATTCGTAGAATCCGACATCTTGGATAGTTTTGGCTAAACAGTGGTTCGACATCATATTTTTAACAGATAGATCTTCGAGGATGATGACTTGGGTATCGCCAACAATCTTTGATGTCGTTTTGTGAAGAAAGTCGTTACGTTGATTACTAATATCTAAATGTATTTGCTGAACCTTTACTTTCTGTTTCTTGTAATTTTCGGAATTAAACTTCTTACGTTTTAATCTTCGTTGTTGTCGAGCCAGTTTGTCCTCGGCTCGAGTAAAAGGTTTAGGGTTAGTATACCGATCTCCGTTGGAAGTAACGATATCTCCAATGTTGAGGTCGACACCAACGAATTCGTTTTTTGGAACGGTTGGAACGATGGTTTCTTTTACAAGAACGGAAACAAACCACCGATTAGCCTTTAGAGATACGGTAATCTCGATGAGTTTACGGTCGAGAGGAAGATAATCTCTTTGAGAAAGTTTGACATTCCCGATACAGGGGATGTTAATATGAGAGTAACCACCTTTGGTATAAACTTTCTTTTGTTTATTGGCTCCCTGCGATGTAAACGAATTAACATCATTTTTCCTAGATTTAAACTTTGGAAAACCTTTTTGTTTAATTGAAGGATCTTGACATCGTTCAAAGAATCTTTCGACTCCAAACCAAAGATTATTCAGGGCAAAAGTAACCGGCATTCTTCCAAGTTCATTAACCCAAGGAAATTCGTCATCTTTGACTTGAGTCCACATCTTAGATAAAGTTATTGAAGAAGGAAAATGAGCTTTAACTCCATGTTTTTTGTTGTATTCTTGGACGTCTTTGAGAATCTTGAGACCCCAATTGAAGACAAGCCTTGCCAAGCCGAGGTGGCGCTTCATTAAAGTCACCTGGACATCGGTTGGATAAATTTCAGTTCGATAACTCTTATAAATTTCGCTCACTATAATCTGTATCAAAGATTCTTATTTTTTCGAAATTACCCAATGAGCAGAAGTCGAATATGCGCAAATTCCCGCTATTTAGGCGAGAGCTCTTCTTGGCTCCGGATAATGGGATCGAACCACTGACCGATCGGTTAACTGCCGATTGCTTCTACCAGCTGAGCTAATCCGGAATAACTGGACGCGTTTCATTTAAGCAATTGAGTTGTTTGCTGTATGCGTCCTTCGATAGAATTGACTTCTATCGATTTGCCCAAGGAGCAGAACTTGAATCTGCGACTCCTCGATCTTCAATCGAGAGCTCTACCAACTGAGCTATCCTTGGATATGATCACCCTTTCGGGGATCAAATGGTTTTCAAATACCGGTTGTTGATTTTAACATCTGAGGATAATTTTGTGTATACATCCCAAACATTAAATTACTTTCTCCATAGAAATGGAGGTGGTACCTGTTCCGCTATCAATCAGATCACCCTTGTCAGCCTTACCACCACCAGTGGTCTTTGGCTTACGAATGATCTTAATACGAGGAACTCCACCAGTTCGAGCCTTATTTGTTGATGTAATCATGATATTATCCTTTACGTATATGTCTTCAATTCACCTGGGGAAAGTCTGTACCCTCACTTGGAGCAGCCGCCTCAGCCTCTGACTGAGTTCCCTCAGCATCCTTGGAACCAAGAAGGCTAAGTCTGTTGACGATGATATCGGGCTTGAAATGAATCCGACGATCTCCGTCCATCTTCGAATTGTACTTCAACGACCCCATAATTGAAACCGGCTGCCCCTTGGTGAGAAGGGGGATAAGGGCATCCGGACAACCGTACCAAACAAGATTATGCCACTGAGTGTCATTCTTGTTCTCGTGGGTAGCCAAGCTCATCTTGACCATCTTACCCATCTGATCCCCACGCTTTACTTCCTTTACCTCTGCGTTCCCACCGAGATTTCCTGCTAAACCAATAAAATTCATGTTTTTCCTATAGTTTGTTTTTCCATTTGTTAAGTACTACCTCGAGATCTTTTGCCATCTCTCGATAGTTTTCATCTTTTGAGCTCCGAAGAGCTGCAATGAGCTGATCAAGCACGAAAAGTGCCCCGTACTTGATAATGATATCGCCAAGAAAATCCTTGAGACCAAGAACCTTAGCAGCCTTCTGAATCAACTTCTGATCGCTCATTTGTCTTTCTCCTTCAATTCTATATCGAGTGTTAAATTGTTATTCGTAACTTGCTTCGAAATATCTTTGATAAAGTAACCACTACGTTTAAGTTTTCGGTTCAAGTGGCTCGTCGACCAACCTAATGTCTTTGCGAACTCCTTGAGCGTAACACCTTCTTTCATTAAGAGATCAATTATTTCCGAACTAGAATATTTGCATTTTTGTCCAAGTTTAACTTTGTTTGCTTCAATAACTTGAATAGCTTTTTCAAAACAGCCATCTCTTTTAAGTCTAGCTGTAATGGCACCCCTCGAATACCCAACTCTTTTCTCGAGACTTAAGAGATTCATACCGGGCTCTTCAAGAATTTCCAGTAATTTTGAGCTAGGATAAACTTTTTTAAGAGACGGCTTCGACTTATTGTTTTCTCTGATTTCTGCTATTTTTTCTTTTATGGGCTCGTTTTTATTTAACTTAACCCTAACAGAAGCAGGATAAACACCAATTTTGGAAGCAACCACAGCTAAGTTCATGTTTGCTTCAAGAACAGCATCAAAAATTTCTTGTTCTGAATACTTGTTCAAAATCTTCTTTTTAACTGGAATATCACCTCTTTTTTGAAGTTTTCTTTCCTTATCTTTAATTCTACGCACTTCTTGACCTTTTAAATATTTGTCCCCTATTGCTTTATAGGTCTCAGTCAAAGAATGACAGTTATAACAAAGTACGCGCAAATTTTGCGGGCATTGATTAGTGCTATCACCATCAATATGATCCACTTGAAGTATGTAGCCATCAGACACTGGATTTTTCTGACTATCACCACACCACGTACAAGAAAAATTAGCCTGCTCCAATAAGTAGAATCTTATCCATGGATGCAAATTAGCAGCCCGATAACACTCTCCTGTAGTCCATTTTTGAACCAAAATCCCTAATTCATCTCTGTACGAGTTTTGTTTTACCATCAAATGATATTTGATAGTTCCAGTAGATATCCCTATCTTATTAGATATCTCTGATAAAGAAAGATCTCCTTGTTCAAACATCTCAGTAGCCCTATCCTTCAAATTATTTTGAAGGATATACTGAGTTTCTTCCTTGTTGAGGGACTGAAAGGTTGGCGTTAATCCATGACAATTTGGACACAAAAGCCTTAAATTTGAGTAATAATTATTCTCTCTATTCCCGTCAATATGATCGGTTTCTAGCGGTGATTTTCCACTTCTAGCATTTAGCTTCGCCCATCCACAGGATGAACATTTGTTTTCAACCTCTTTCAATAAATATTCAATCATCCAGTTTCTTAAAGAGCGAAATTCTATTTTGTTTTCCAGCCAAAGATTAAGGCGCTCTTCGTGAGTTAATACTCCAACAAATTCAAGATTTTCAATCCACTTTTTAACAGTTTGCGGGTTAAGAGTACATTTATAAGAAATTTGAGAAACGTTAAAACCTTCGTTATACAACTTTCTAACTTCTAGTACAGTGCGATGATAGTGCGTAGATTGGTTTTTGACTGGCACGGATCCTTGTTGTACCTATATCAACACAACAAGGATCGTATTTAAAATTTACGCTATACTCACGTACTCGGCATCGTCTTCATAGTCCTCATTATAGAATCCACGGTCCTCGGACCAAGCTTTTTCTTTAAACTCTTCGGCGATTGGACCAATTACTCTATAGCCAGCGCACCTAATTTTCTGATTGTTATAGTCAAAAGGTATTGAAACTACATCCTCTGGTGAGACCTCTACCGCCAATAGAATGTCATTTGCAGCCCGAGAATACTGATTAGCCGCGTAATCGTATGCTGCCACGTGAAGTCCTCGTGAACAGGTCTGGTTAGGATCTGCATTGACCTGAGAGCGTGGCATGCTTACTACTACCCCAGGCGAATTATCCATGGTTCCCGTGTAAATGTCCTTGTAATCGTGCCGAACTCGCTTGTAAGCAATGAAATTACCCGCCTCTGTCAATGCAAAATGATGTTGTTGCAAATAACTAAAAAGCTGGTTTACCGATTCCTTTGAGGGATTATTACTTAAACGTTGAGCAAAGTTTACCCAAGAATCAACAGGAAGTCCGGAACCAAGATGGGCGATAATCTTGGTGGCAAGATTGGCAGGAGCCTCCCAGCGCCCAGAGTCAGTCCGAATGAAGAGTTTCTCGCCTTCCACAATGTAACGCTGCTCGGTCGCCGTGGCAAGGGCATCGCCCAAAGAAAGAGCCGAGGAGATCTGATCCTCGAGCCCGGCTTCCAGCATCTTGGTGATGACTACGAATTGAGGACTTCCTTTAAGGAAGGAATAGGACTTCCCCTCATGAGTTAAAGAAATGGAGTTATCGGTTAGAATGTACGGAATTTTCATATTGCCTTGTCAACTAATGCCACGTAATCTTTAATGGTGGTGGGAGACCATCCAGTTAGCTTCTCTAATAAAGGATATATCACAAAGAACTCTTTTAATGCGTCCTTGCATTTATTTCCCTCTGTTGTATATGTTTCATGTTCCTGGTTGCCAGAAAGATAGAGAATCTTGTTGTAAACCTGCATTTCGGCAGAAAGCTCCCGGTAATACTTAATGGTTGCCTTGAACTTCTCTAGGATTGGATTCTTAATCTCATCGATATGATCCAGGAACCGATAGTTCAACCGAGATAGAGCATTGAGTTCCTCTTGAACCTCTTTCCTAAGAGCCTGAGGATACTTGGCTTCAGCTTCCCCAAGCTTTTCTTTTAAGAGATCGGTATAGTTAATGGTTTTCTTGGCTTTAGAGTTACGGCGAGCCTGAGTAATACCATAAACAGGTTTCCCGATGAATTTCTCTAAAAGAGGGAGACGATCCTTATCTAGGAGCTTCCAATCCAGGGTACTAGGAAAAAGCCCATTACCATCAGGATCTATGAATTGTCCGTTCTTATAATCCCAAACAACACTGACAAAGTCATCATTGGGGATTTCTCGAGCTACATTGCGACCCAAACGAAGATCATAAACCAGGATATTTCCTACTCCCGCTTGAATTCGATCGGATTGTTCCCGAGCTTGAACCGAAAGCTTATAGTTAGAAAGCTTATCGGTAGCTAATTGCTCTAGTAACTTAAACTCGGGATAAGTGTCCCAGGTTAAATCCTTCTTAGACTCTCGATCTAGAGAGAGAACCATTACCTGAGTGTTCTGGAAAAAATGCTGAGTAAGATAGGAAGGAACCTTATCGGAATTGAGATCGTTGAGGATAACCTTGATGGGACCAGTGATATTGACGCGGAAGTTGGGATTTCGCTCAATGGACCACTTCTTTCGGTAGTAGGGCTTCTTCCAGAAGTGAGCCACCAAATTGGGTAGTTCTCGGTTAGAAACCTGAGAATGAATAGGAATCCCATTCCAAGAGGGCACTAGACTGTTGAGGAATACATCTCGATATTGAGCTCGGATGCCCTCGACCTTGGTTACAGCTTCAAGGTAAGTGCTGGCGCCAGTAATGGAAGAGGAGATGGATTGGTTGATCTGTTTACGAATTTCGGCAACTCGAGCCTTAATGGCGTTATTGGTTTTAGAATCGTAATGAAGACCATCTCGACTACCTGAGATGGAAAGTTCTCCAGTTTTAAAGAAGAGGCGGAATTTGCATGCTCTTAAAAGCTCCTGGTCCTTCGCGGGTAACCCAACCTTCTCCACATCCAAATCATAAGGAATATTAGAGAGAATTACAGCCGAAGTTGTTTTCATGAACGAGCTGATCGAAGCAGAGTTGGAGCAATACCAATTATCTCCAGAAAACAGTTTAACCTCGTTGCTGTAAGTAACTGTTCGTCCCTTGAATTTAGGTTTCACTTCCCAAAAACAAGTAATATGATGAGCACGTTCATAAAGACGATCTACATCATGAGGCTGAATTGGAATAGAAATCGAAGTTCCACTAGGTAATTTTGTTTCAAACTTATCTAAGAGTGAAATCTTTCCTAAACGGGAAGGGTCTATGTAAACTGAATAGTTATATAGAACACCGTTATTTATTGTTGTTACATTAAACTGATCACAGATTCCGAAGGGGCTTTTAGAACCAATTCCCATTGCGCCGATATAGTCATTACTCTCTCTTTTAGTAGAGTTACCATATTTAGTATAAATGTCTTGAATTCGTTCAGGGGAAAGACCAATTCCTGAATCAGAAATAACCAAAGTAGGAGAAAACGTTGTTGGTAAAGTAACCTCAATTGGAGTTACACCCTCGTTGTTTTCGATATTGGCATCGAGAGCGTTACAAGCAATTTCCCTAAAACAACTAAGTAAAGGATCGCTATATAGCTTAGTTCTAAGCAGATCCATTACAAGAGCGGTGTTTCCGATCCCAAATAATTGTTCCTGAAGAACACCTTCAGTCTTCTCCGAAATTTTCTGAATTTCTAGCTTCATACCTCGATGAAGCATCCATCAACCAAGCTCTCGAACCTATCGTTTCAACAACACGACTTCCGAGCCACCTTCGCCTCCGGACAGTTCAAAATAATTCGGTGCTCCTTCGCCTTAAAGGTCTGAAGAGCCTCGGTTACATAAAGCAATGCCTCCTGCGGGGTCGAACCCACGTAGGAGGTATTTATCCAAAAGTTGCCCTTCTTTATCTGGAGAACGTAAATCACATAATGATATCAAGAATTTCTGACAAAGCCTTGATTCTCTTAACCTTGGGTGGAAGTTCGACATTTTCTGTATTGGGATAGGTAACCAAGCAGCAAAGCTTATCGGGATGAGCTTGGTGCCAACTAATACAGTTCTCTGGACAATCATCAATGAAAACATCAGCAGGAACATGAAACTTGCCCGAAGAAAAAACGGTATCATGCTTCTTAAATCCAAGGTTCTTTAAGTCAATTTGGCGCTCCCAAACCCAGGTTTTGGACTCAGAATAGGGCGAGGTAACCGCGATCACGTGATGCTTAGAACGGAGGGTTTCCAGGGTCTCGAGGGCGCCAGGGAGGGTCTGAAGGGCGGTAACGGTGCCTTCCTTAGCCATCCAGTGGTCTTTGATGGCGGTAAGTCCTGGAGATAATTTGGCGAAGATATCCCAATCGTTGAAGGCTTCTCGTTTGATTAATTCGCCGGTAACTTGATGGATTTGATGGAAAATGAAGCCGTGGAGGTCTTTGACAACATCGTCAATATCGGTGATTATTTTCATGATTTTTACTGTATTTCTTATAGATGAAAAGCTTGAAGTGGGCGTTGATATTAGCTATTTTTCTAGCTGGTTGCTGTAATGTAACGGTTTTTAAATATCCAACGGGAAACCGACTAGACCGGATTGAACACTTACAGCAAAGCACTGTGGCTTTCGTAAGGTTGGATGGTGAAAACTTAAGAACTATTTGTGCTGGAGTCTGGGTAGATGAGATTCATATTGTAACCGCCAAGCACTGTTTGATAGCGGCTGTTGAAGAGGACTATACCACTCAAGTCATCCAAACTTTGCCAATTATCGAGGTAAAAACGGATGACCCCGAACTTCAACAAGTTATTGACACCTTAATAGAGAAACACGTAAAAGAATTTAAAGAATCCGAATATAAGAAATCCGTTGGAACAATTATGCCCTTCAAACTCTATGGAGAGGAACCAAATGGACTAGAAGGAGTTCATTTTGGTCGAATCACCAAGATTGGAGCCGAAGATGTAGATTTAGCAGTGGTTACTCTAGTAATGGATAAATTACATGGTCATGTAGACATTAGACGAGAGCCTATGAAAGCAGGGGAAGAGATCGATATTACTGGTCACCCCGATGGCGAGGAATGGAGTTATTCTCATGGCTTTGTATCTAAGAACTTTAGCTCGAAAGTCATCATCCAGTCCCCGATTTACTATGGTGATTCTGGTGGAGGGGCTTTCGACCAAGAAGGATACTTGGTCGGAATTTGTTCTGAATTTAGTTCAAATATTCCCAATAAGAGTTATTACTTAAACTCTAAAGCTATCTTGGATTTGTTAGAATAACTTCCTCGAGAATTACTTGTTCTTGAATAATTTCATCTGGAAGCTCGGGTTTTAAGACTTGAGCTTCTTTTGTTTTTAAGAGGGAAGAACCGCCCTTGGCAAGGGAAGCAACCCGAATTTCTTTGGCTAAAGAGCTGACCTGAGCGTTCTTGGAGGTTCCGAGGATGGAGCCAGTGGCAAGCCCGGCAGCCGAGTTAAAGAGCTGATTGGAGGTCAAATTGGAGATCTTTTCCCCAACAGCTCGATAAAAGGTCTTTTCCAAGAGGGAAGGTTTATGAGTTCTGAGTTTGAATTCAGCCTCAGTTAATTCCTGACCCTCGATGAAATATTGAATTTTGATAGAACCATCTGGCTGAGTTTGTTCGATAGCGGGACCATCGGTTCGATTAAGTTTTCCGTTAACCCAATATTCTTTACTGTTTTCATGATCAATAGCGGGACCATCGAGGCGATGAAGTTGATCATTTTGGTGCCAGGTGGTATCGCCATTTTCATAGATAACGGACGGACCATCAACTCGATGAAGTTGACCATGTTGGAAGTAATACTGAGTTTTATCTCGAGTTATAGAAGCGGGTCCATTATCTCGATGTCTTTCTCCATTTTGATACCAGTCCATAGTATCTTCTGAATAGACAGTTGCCGGCTGATCGTTATCTCGATGAAGGAGACCATTCTTATACCATTTTTTAGTTCCTCGAATATATTCTACTGCCGGAAGATCTCCTTCTCGATGGAGAATGGTAAAGTCTGGGTTTTTGTAAAAACAGATTCTCTCATCGGGTTGACCCTCGTTTTCAATTCGAGCATAGGTTCGAGGAGCAGCTTCCCAAGCCTCCTTGGTATCAAACGGAACCCCATCAAGCCAATATTCTGTACGGTAAATCCCATTAGAATCAGTATGAATTACTGCGGGACCATCAGATTGATGAAGTACACCGAATTGATACCAGGCTCTTTCTTCAATATTAGTGCGACTGCCATAAAGAGGAAGTTTTAACGAATGAGCTGGACCTTCTAGCCGGTGAAGTCGCCCTCGGAAAAAATATCTTTCTTCAATCTCACCATTTTGAACAAAAATAATAGCAGGTCCATTTTTTCGATGTACTTGCTCATCAAACTTAAACTCTAGAACATTACCTTTGTTAAAAACAACTAAATGCTCTCCGCCTTTTTCTTTCCACTCTTTTTCGGTTAATTTAACCCCATCTAGAAAATATTCTTCGCCCCCTCCCGAGTTAATGATGGCTGGACCAAATGGGTTATGTCTATTTCCGTTTAACCACCATTCTTTATTTCCATTTGCAATAATAGCTGGAAAATATTCTCGATGAAGTTGACCATTAACCCAATACTCCTCGTGGTCAATGTCTTCAACCGCTGGACCATCCAACCTATGAAGTAAATTATTCTGATACCATTTTTTTCTATCACCATGAACAACGGCAGGACCATCTAATCGATGACAGTTGCCATTATTCCAGTACTCGAAATTCCCTATATTATCATACCAAGCGGGTCCACCATCACGGTGTCTCTTATTTAAATAGTACCATTCAGAATAAGTATCACAAACTCTAGCTGGACCATCTGTTCGATGAAGATAGTTGCCAACCATGTATTTAGTAAAAATACCCGATTTTACCACCTGAGGATTAGAAAAATCCAGTGATTGATCGTTGACTTGTGATTTAAAAGATTCAATCAGCTTAAGTCGGGCAACAGCAAGCATGAACTCGTATTCGTTTTCGTATCGCTGTCCGTTAATATGATACTCTTTATAGTTGTTGGGTCCTTCGACTGAGGGACCATCTAAACGATGTAACTTCCCGTGATTAAGCCAGAACTTAGTTTCTCCTTTAACATAAGCCGGACCATTATCGCGATGTTTTTCGCCGTTTTGATACCACTCTTCGGTTCCATCGCTGGTAACTCTAGCTGGACGGCTTAAAGCATGGAGCTTAGTACATTCTGGGTCTGAGTAATACTCAATACTACTAGTAAGATCGGCGGGAGAATACAAAGTTTCGGAAACAATTTTCCCATCTTTAAAAAAGTGAAAGGTAGATTCAAAAGATCTGGAAGAAACTTTGGCTCCTAGATATTGGAAAATGGTACCACCATTCAGACAATGAAAGTCAAAGTCGGCTTGTTGAGCCAGAAATTTAGCCTCAGCAATCGTTAAAGGAAGAGGTGTACCTACTGCTGAAAGACGTCGAGCTTCATCTAAAGCCAGCTTCAAGCCGGCTACCGCCTGCTCCGAAGGCATGCCCCCATTCATAGCCCCCAACAATTTTCGACTAATGTAAGTTGAATCCTTTAATTTATCACTAATTCCTTTCAAAGCAGCAATAGAAGCATCAACTTTTGAAATTCCTTCGACGATTTTTGCGCAATTCTGATTATTGAAATCTTGCCGCTTTGCCTTAACCATCTCTTCACGAACAGACTCCAAGTAACTCATAGGGTCTATTGCTGTCGAGATCTTCTCTAAATCCCAATCAATAAAATCCAAATTCATTGATACCAAAAAAGCAGAAGCAAACTCTTTAGTAACCTCGGAATACACCCCATCAATGTAAAACGTGTTCTTGTTAGTTTTATTCACATCCAACCGGCAAGAGCCACGAATCAAACTACAATCATAGTCGTTATGCTTAAAGTCTCTTATTAAGAAAGGCTTTTCCTTAAATTTGTTTCTGATCTTGGTAGCAGTATCTCTAGAAATTTCTAAAACAAAATCGGCTAAAATAAATATGTCTAGAAGTGTATTTACGGCTTCCCATTTTTCTTCATCTACCAAGGTCTCGATTTGCTCATTGATATTGAAAATCAAATCTTCTGGTAAATCAAATTGTTCCGCAAATATCTCGGTAACATTACTTAACTTACCATTATCATAATAACAATGAAAGTCTCCATAATCATACAATATTTGCTCGCCAACTCTATAAACCCTACGGTTACCGTTTTGGTAAACAAAAGGGGTTTTCGGAGCTTCCTTAGCAAGAAATTCCGCGACCTCATTTTCAATCTCTAAAACTATTCCTTCGCAATCAGCCAAGGTATCAGCTATGGCTCGTTTTGGAATAGCTTCTTTCTTGTAATAAGAGGTAAAGAGATTGGACTTAATAGTTTTGATTCCAGCAACTGGAGTAGAATCAGAACTAGTAGTAGGAATATTTTCTTTAAGAGACTGGACGATAGTCTGGATCATCTCTTCTTTAGCCCCTGGCTTAAGCATAGATTCAATGATACTAGATGGAACATCAGTATTTAGAATCTCCGAAGCCTCAGTGGCAATGTTTTTCTTAAAAGACACAATCCATTCATCGAATCCGTCAATCTTTACCGCTCCAGAAAGAACATCCAGAACATTGTAGTCCTCATGCATGTTTTGATAAACGAAATTGGTTACATTGTCCTCAACATAAGCAAAGGGGATATCCGGAAAATATTCGTTAATTAGCTCGGCGGCATAGCCATCACAATGAATCCAAAGACCCTTTTGAGTTAATCTAACCAGAAGCTCACGAAGCTCTTTTTCAATCTTAGCTCGGTTGGCATAAGGACCCTCATCATCTAGGGCTTCAAACAAGTCATAAATCCTAAGATCGAAAGCTTGCATGGTTGCGTGCTCAGGATTTTTGATAATGTATTCCCAGTCAGCAAAATCTAGTTTAACACCATCGATCCAATATTCGGTAATCTCTCCTTCAACCGCGGGTTTAGTTAAAGAGTGCTTAAACCCTTCTGCGTTGAGATGAATAGTATTTTTTCCTTCGGAAACCGTTAAACCAGAACCAGGACTTGCTGGGGCAAATGAAACTCCAGCATCCTCAACAGATTTTATTTCTTTTTTCTCTTGAGTCTTTGATACCTTAGCTTGCCATTCCTCCTTGGTGTGCTCCACATTATTCAAATACCAGCGATAAACCTCTCCGTGTTCGGAGACCTGTGTTACTGCCGGTCCATCTGTTCGATGCAGATTACCACAGTTATACCAATATTGAGTACCATCTGAGCATTCAATGGCTGGCGCCCCTTCGCGATGCCGAACTCCTTTAACCCACCACTCATTCTTACTTCCATCTTTGAAAATAATGGCGGGTTCTCCATCCTCTCGATGAAATACCCCGTCGAACATGTAAGCGATGGTCTCACCAAGATCGACTTCAATTGGCTTAGTAAGATAGTCAAAATTAGATTCTATGTGGTTCTTATCTAAAATGTAATCGTAAATAACAGAATCTAAATAAGACTCTCTTTCATATTTCTCTTCCAAAAACTTAACAAAAGCACTCGGTTCCAATTTTTGAGAAAAAATATTAGCATAGAAATCGTTATGACGCGCATAAAGAGTTTTAAGCCGACCGGCTTCCGAATCTTCGAATTCTGCCAAGAGCTCAAGAGGAAAGGTGTCCACATAGCTAATTCCCTCGGAATTGCTTTTGGATTCCGCATCAATCATTTGATCAATCAGGTGAGATAAGACTCCCTGAGATAAAAGCTCATCCTTAAGTAGATGTTGCTCAATAATAAACAAAGCTCTTCTCAAGATTTTGAACTTAAAGCTCTGTGTATCCACTAAATGTTGATGAATTTTCCAAACCGATAGCTTAGTTTCTAGTTCTTCGGCAATCCATTGAGATAGAAGGTCGATGATTTCAATAGGATCCTCTCCTTCGGAAAATGCATATTCAATAGCCTCGTAAGTCTGAGATGAGTTTAAATGAGCTTTGATAGAAGGAATATCTGAAAAAATCAACTCCCAAAGATATTGATTACAGCCATTCTCTAACTGATCAATTAAAAGAAATTCTTGGTCGGTAGTAGAAACTTCGGCAAGAGCTTCGCAAGCCGATTTAATCACAGAAGTAGTTTCAGCTGGAGTTGCATTTCCACTTTGGAATTTTTGGAAAATACTCCTAAGTTGAGCCATAGATGACTCAAGAGCTTTAAAGAAATCGGGTGACATTCTGCCACCAAGATCGTTTTCAAACTCGCCAAAGGAAATAGAAAGATTAATGAACTGAACCAGCAACAGTTGGTGAAATGAAAAACTAGAAGGAATCAATGATTTCTTAAATGCGTTATAGAGTTTATTGAACGAAAAGATAATTTCATTTTGTTTAGTAGCATCTTTGTAAGCCTCGATTGATGGCTTTAGAAGCTCTTTGCAGCCTTGAATAAGATCTTTATCCATTTTTATGGCGCTGGTAGTACCCAAGCAAGTATAATTAAAAATGGCTCTGGCTACATCAGTAAAACTGGAATAGTCAGTTTTATCATTTTGATAGAGTTCTATTAATGAATTTTGATAAACGGATTGAGTGATTTCGTGATTACGAAGCTGGTTAAATAGTTTTCGGTGTTCGCTATAAGTATAGATTTCTGACATATTCCAGAGCCATTCGGGGATTTGAACATCGTAAAGATAGTAGAGTTTGTTTCCTAAGGCATCAACAATAGCGGGTCCATTAGGGTTATGCAGCTGATTGTTTCGATACCATTTTTCTCCTCCAAAGGCAAAAACAACAGCCGGAGCATTATTTCGATGTCTAGCTCCATTAACATACCATTCTTGAGAACCATTAATCCAAGTAATAGCAGGACCATTTTCACAATGAAGAATAGTTTGATCGGAATCTAAATAACAAAAAGTCCCCGCCTTAGTCTTCTTAACAGAAAGAAGATTAGGAGCAGAGACTTTCTGTGAAAGATCGGTGTAAATAGAATCGATGATATCTTGGTCAATCACGTTTATTTTCTAATATTTCCTCTAAGATAATAGCTTGCTCCAACTCGGCAGCAACCACTTGAGGATGGTTAAGTACTTGGTCTATAGCATCAATCTGAATAGATTTCTTAAGATTCTGAGCAATTTCATCAAGAAAGTTGGTTCCAAGACCTTCGAGAGCTTGAACTCGCAACTCTTTGGATGCTGTAGGATAATGCTCCGCCGCGGCGTACCCCATAAAATACTGAAGAAGATTCTTGGCAATTTTGTTATCTTTGCCAACCATCTTGGTAAAGATGGGTTCGGTTTGAGAAATGAGGGCTCGCCGAAACAGTTTCCGATGTGATTCGGTGATAATGGGCTTAGAAGGTTCTAGAGCAACCGTTGGCTCTACTTCTGGTTCCACAACCTCAGGAATGGGCTTAGAAGGTTCTAGAGCAACCGTTGGCTCTACTTCTGGTTCCACAACCTCAGGAATGACGGGAGTAATCGGAGTGACCGAAATATCTGATAATGCTTTTGCCCACTTTTCTTCTGAAGAAAATTTAACATCGTTTAACCAATATTCTTTAAGGTGAGTGCTATCAAAGGCTGGTCCATCAACTCGATGTCTTTTTCCTTCTACCTCATACCAACGTCGGTATGATTGAATATAAGATGGTCCATTTTTTCGATGACAAACACCATCTTTATAGAACTGAACTGCCCGATCAATTTTTGAAGAAAACTTCTCCCAGTCAATTTTAATCTTTCCATCTTTATTATCTTGCCACTCTTGGGCTGTTACTGGATAACCAAAGAAGGAATATTTGACTTCACCGTTGGGCTTAATCTCCGCCGGACCCTCTTCTCGATGAAGTTTGTTCTCATAAAGCCATTGTTTAGTGCCATCTGGAAGAACCTTGGTTGGAGTGGCATTGACGGGATCGTTATATTCAGCCATCGCTTTATCAAAGGCTTCTTTGGTATAATATGTATCGTATAAGTAATATCCCGTTCCTTGATAAGCTGGACCATCCACTCGATGAAGTTCTCCATTATACCACCAATTATTGTATTTGAGTCCAAGCATCGTCGGTTTATTATCACCGCGATGATTTACCCATTTATCGTTAATCTTAACAAGAAAACAACAACTAGTATCTTGCTTGATTAAATTAATTTCATCAGATTGAATTTTATCCCACTCTTCAGTGGTTATCCTATTTCCGAAAAACCAATATTCTGGTTCTCCTTTCTCATTGTAACAAGCTGGACCATCGTAATTATGAAGGATTTTAGTGTGAGGATAGAAAACCTCTTTTTTCTTTAAAGAATCAGCGTTATTATACCGAATTCCATTAAACCAGAACTCAGTAGTAACAATACCATCTTTCAATATGAAAACGGCTGGACCATCTTCACAAGAAAGCTTACCTTCTTTATTGGTAATCGACACAACATCGTCTTTGAAAGTAGCTTTGAGCTCGCCAGACTTCAATTTTTCAACAGTTTTAGCATAAATAGGCTGACCAAAAAAATACCACGCACCATTAGATTCATAAGCCGATCCATCTACTCGATGAAGTAATCCCTTGTATCTATAAGCTCCGACGCCCTTAGTGTTAAAGCAAGAACATCGACCGCCTTCACGATGGCAATTGCCAAATCGATCGGCAATACAATACGAATTAAATTTCAGATCTCCGGCTTTAAATGCTTCAACCTCAGTATCAGTTAACTGATCTCCCCAAAACCAATACTCTTCTTTGCCATCAGCGTGAATGACGGCAGGACCGGTACGACGATGCTGTTTACCATCAGTCTCAAAGATAAATTTTCCGTCGGTTACCTTGTAAGATAACCTTCCATCCTTTAAAGAAATGACTTCTTCTTCCGATAACTTTGAACCCATAAGGTAATAGTTACCATCAGAGGCTGGCTTTGTTAAAGTATGAAGTAGTTTGGTTCCAGGATAGTAAGATTCTTCTTGTTTTGGTTTTGAATTCTTTAATCCTTCATATCTAATTTGGGAAAGGTTTCCATCATGATAGTAAATGTTATGTTCTCCACTGTATTTAATTCTAGATGGTCCATTTTTCCTAAATAGATTTTTGCTTCTACAAAACTCTATTTCTTTTACATTTAAGCCTTCTCCACCAATAAGATTAACCGAACATTTATCCAGAACCACAGAGGCTTTAAACCATCCATGATCAGTGGTTGGAAGCACTAAAAGCTTAGCTTCTTCGTCGGTAATTTGCTCTCCCCAAATCCACCACTCTTCGGTTCCGTCTTCTTTTCGAACCGCGGGACCGGTCAAGCAATGGAGACGACCTTTATCATCTTTTTTCTCAAAGGTCGTGTACTTAAGTCTCTCTTTTTCCCAAACCTCTTTGGTCAGAATTTTATCTTCAAGTGAGTAAGTGGTACCTAGCACTGGACCTTCTGTATTATGAAGCTGCGCATTTTTGAAAAATGCATCATGTTTTCCCTCACAATTGATTAAAGCGGGTCCATCTTTACGTCGATATCCTCCACCATCGCAAATAAAATCAATATGCGTATCGGATTTACGGAGACTAATGGTACCTTTACGACCCACCTCAAGTGTTAGAGTCCCGCCAACCTCTAAAAGTCTTCCTTCTTCCAAAGTAAGTGGCTCACCCCAAACCCAATACTCGACAGTTCCATCGTCTTTTCGAACGGCGGGACCAGTAGTACAATGAAGCCGCCCTTTGTTATCTTTGAGCTCCATAGGTTCTGGTCTCAGTACATCGTCAACAAGATTAAAGTTGCCACTATCAGTTAATGATACTGGTCCATTTTTTCTGGAGAGTATACCATTTTTTAAAGCGAATTCTACTTTGAGTCCGTCTTTTCGTATGTATAACCCCAAATCATTATGTTCTGCTTTGTCCCAATTATCAAGACGATCAACACGGGGAGCTTTAAATAGCTCAATTTCCTCGTTCGATAAACGAGAGCCAAAAATCCAATATTCCTCGGTGCCATCAGGGTAGGTTACCGCTGGACCATCTAAGCAATGAAGTTTCCCAGAGGGAGAAGTTTTCGTTACCTTAAGTTTTTTCTTCCATTGTTCTCGAGTAATATTTTCTCCTTCGAGATAATACCGATCTAATATAGCTGGACCTTTTTCGTTGTGCTTTTTGCCATCTTTAAAATGCCAATTAGACTTGGAATTTAAAGAAATAAAGGCTGGTCCATTTTTTCTAAAATAAGCATGATTTTTACAAAACTCAACTTGTGTGCCGTCTTTATTTATGTTTAAGTGGCAACCACTGGCATCTTTTTCGCTGACCAACCAAGAACTACCAGGACTAAAAATCTTTCTTGGTTTCTTGAAGATTTCAATTTCTTCATCGGAAAGTTGAGAACCAAAAATCCAATATTCCTCAGAACCATCTTCTTTTTTGACAGCCGGACCATCAAGAGAATGAAATCGACCCTTGCTATCTTTTAATTCGAAAGTTGTTGGCTTACTTTCGATTGGCTTAGCATTGATTTTATCCACTTCTTTCTTCCAGTCCTCTTCACTATAATTTTTGCCTTCAATATAAAACGAAGGTGTAAGACCATTATCCCAAATTCGTGCGGGACCATCCAATCTATGCTCAACACCAGGGGATTGTTCCCAATGGCGATAACCATAACTAGCATAGTTAGGACCACCATTTTTCCTATTGCCAGAAAATCTAACCCATGGAAAATTTGGTGGAAACTCAATAACTAAATTCTTAGTTTTGTTCTTGAAATCAATCGCTTCTTCAGGCGTTAATTCAACCCCGAACAACCACCACTCTTCTTTACCATCAGGATAAACAACGGCGGGTCCATCTACACAATGAAGAACATCGGTTTGTTTACCTAAACTATTTACATAGAATTTTTTAACTGGTTCCACCAATTGAGGGAATTCAGTTACCACTCCGTCAAAAGTTACCTCTCGAAGTGGAATCTTTCGCTCTTTATCCTTGAAAACAGTAGTGGTAAGCTCATCAAGATTTACTTTTACATAAATGCCTTGCTTTTCGAGCTCCTCTTCATATTTACTAGAGTCTCCATACAACTCCTTTCCTTCAAGAAAAAAACTAAGAGAATCACAACCACAGGTACAAAAATAGGCGGGTCCGTCAGTTCTATGTAAAACATCATCTTTTTCAGGACTTGAACTATTTTTCAAAAGCCCGCCTATTTTGTACCACCACATATCAGATCTCCTCTACCTTAGGTGCCTGACGAGGACGAACAGCTGCCTTAATCTTAGCTAGAAAATCTCTAAGACCTCTCTCTCCTGACTTCGACTTAACCAGCTTCATAACCTCTTCCTCCGTAGTCTGTCGGTTATAGAGCCAATATTCCACGCCAGAATCGGAAATAACCGCTGGTCCATCAATTCGATGTCTCTTCCCGTTCTCCCAATACTCTAGGGTTTCCGAGCCTCCAACATCAAAGTTGCCGACCTTAACAACATCGGAAACCTTTCGAACCGCTGGTCCCGTCTTTCGATGGAGTTTCCCCTCTTGCCGATACTCCCATGAACCATCGGTCCTAATCAGAGCTGCTCCATACTTCTCTGGATCATCCTGAGCTCCAGCTGGCAAAATAACCTCTTCTCGATGGAGCCATCCAACTGCCTTTTCAGAAGTGTAATAATACCGAGTTCCTTCTGAGTCGGTAACAGCTGGCTCACTAGGATGGTAAAAGAAACTGTTCTTAAGATGATAGTTACAATTACTACCCTGAATCCGAGTAATAGATCCTTCCGGGTTTTCAGGATCGGAGAACCAAACCATGGGATTCATGACCGAAATCTTACCCAAAGTGCTGGATGCACCCGACATAACAAACAACCCAGCGTGTCTAATAGATTCCATTTCTGACCTCCTCAAACTAGAAGCGTGTGAGCCAACATTGTCTGCGGGACCACTGGCACAAATTCCTCACCACGAAGAATTGCTGCCGCCAACTGATGTTCGTCACCATCACCCACCATCATCTTAGGATCTTTCTCCGAAGCCCCAGGTGGAGTAATGACATCAACTACCCTTTCATGGTGCCCATATTCACTAACTTGGTGAACACCATTCTTATAGAAATAAGCAATTCGCTCTAGGTGAAATGCCCGGCTATAGTTGCCTGTCGTCCGATCATACTCTGGGTGAAGTTTAGGAGAAGCTGCCTCAACCTCCTTTAGTGAGATCGCCGCAAACTTAACGCCATTGACGTCCTTCCAGGGTGGATTGGTGACAGGGTTGACAAACTGAGCAATTTTGGATGTGTTAACTAGAAACATGGGATTTTCCTTTCAAAACGAACCGTTATACGAATACTTGTTACCGTCAAAGTTTTCAATGAGTTCCAGAGGACAACAGTCCCGAAACGCCAAAAGGTCGATTCGAAGTTCCCTATTTATCTTAGGAAGTCGATCAACCAACGCATCTATAAGTGAAACCGAGGTGTGGTTTCCATCAAAAAGCCCTACAATTTCAACATTATGCTCTTTGCAGAGCTCTTTTACCCTAGGTTTGAGAGGCTCCCAGCGAAGTCCGCAGAGAGGCTCCCAGTCCCAAGATAGTCCCATTCGGCGCCATTCCAAGTCCATTACACCACAAGGTAACCACCCGGAACCTCAACGTCAACCAATGTAGCTGATTTCCTGGAGATTTCGATAGGTTAGGTAGTCTACCTCCTCAAAACAATAAAAAACAACCTCAACCGAAGGATGGTCCCTCAAAAACCACAAAACCTCCTTAAAAGCAGTGGAGGCGGCTAATCCAGCTGGAAATCCGTAGATCTCAGTAGAGATACAAGGAAACGCAATGCTGGTAAACTGTTGATCTAAAAGAATATCAAGAGACTCTTCATAACAATGAGCCAATAAAGAAATAGCATCATCAATGTAATGTTCTTTCCAAATGGGTCCAACAGCTTGATAGACTGATTTTACCTGAAGAGCAGGGGTGGGAATCCAAGGAATAGGAGCTACTGAACCCGTTTTAACCGAAGAGTTTTCGTGGAGATACGCCTTACAGAGAAACTCAAGATCGGGTCCGGCAGCTTTATGAATAGCTCCACAGACCCCGCCACCTGGAAGAAGCTCAGCGTTAGCAGCATTAACAATGACATCGCCAACAAACTTAGTGATATCGCCACGGACAACGGATAGGTTCATATTAACTCATTTATTCATGAAAACAGCCGAGAGACTCTATCGACTTCAAAAACTAGCGGGTATAGATGCCAATTTAATTTATTCTGAGATTACTGAAGGTCTCAAGAATTCTATTATGGCAGCCTCAGGTGGTCATCTTCCGCCGTTTATGTCATGGTTAGCTCAAGATGGCTGCTCACTGACTTTTACAGTCAAAAGATCGGACTCATTCTGGGGTGACAAGATAACAGTAGAGAACTTAAATGTATCAGATTTTTCTAAATCTCTTAAGTATTCAGGTCTTCTTCAAGCTATCCAAGCTTACTTAAGAAAGTTTCCTCAATTATTTACCGAGAAAAAGAACGAGCAATCGGTTGATTATAACAACTTTAGTTGTCAAATCACTATTCGAGCCCCTAAAAGCTGAGTTCTAGCGCCCTAGTATGAGACTCAAAGACTAACTTCTCTGGTTCTTTCACGAATCGGGTTGCCTTGACCTCTTTGCTTAAAGACAGCTTAGACCAATCAATTTCCTTAAGATAAAGAAAAAACATCGAATTAATGGTGTTTTCTCTGGTTGTAGCGATATGAATAAATTTCCACGACTCTGGAGACTCATCTACTTCAAGTCCCACTTCTTCACGAACCTCTCGGGCTAGAGCCTGATAAAGGCTCTCGCGCTCTTGATATCCGCCCGGAAATGCCCAACCTCCATCGGCTCGCTCAATTAAAAGGGGCTCGTAATCTTTTTCAAGAATGGCGTTGACTACCGGCTTCGGATTGAAATAGCGGTTACTCGCAAGATCCTGAGCCTTTTCAAAACGTCCCGCTAGATGATGAGCGTACTTAGCGAGCCACCCGTTAGTATAGATGTTTTGTTGAGTTAAGTCGGTAGATTCAGCTACTCTCACTAGAGATTCTAGTTCTCCAGAGGGAATATGATCCCTCATCAAGAGATAAAAGAAATCGGTAAGGAGTTCCGTGGAAGCAAAAGAGATATTACCTGAAGCAATTCGTTGCTCATCAATGGTTATCGACATGATTTACCCTTTAACATCCCACAACCATCATTGGAACTTTACCCTTTCCAACATAAGGGATTGCCAAAAAGGGCTTACGATCCTTAGGGAGATTTCTTTCCCATTCCTGAAACCTAGCCCAAGTTCCTTCAAATTTGTCTCTAGAACGAATATATGTTAAGAAGCAAGAGGTTTCAGCCTCAACCACCCCAAGCACCGCCCGGAAGGTATGGACCCCGCCTTGACGACTCCCCGACAGCATCTTGCCCGAAAGAAAGCCACAAAGGTCCACATTAACCGAAGCAACGCTCTTACCGTGCTCGGCGGCTGCCCAGGCAGCTGTTAGCACAATATCGTTGGCAATCTCGACAGGTGGAATGGTTACTCCGAAAGTTTGAGCAGCTTCTAGAGCCTTCTCGTCTCGGTCGCAAGCGATGATACGGTCGGGGGAAACACCTTGTTGAAGAAGGTATTTGATGTCTCCGCACTCTTGGCTGGCAAGGACAACATGATAACCATTCTTGAAGGCTGCTCGATGAAGTGTGCCATACAGGGCGGCTCGAACGACATTCTTTTGCTCGGAAGAGCCAGGAAATTTACGATTGACTGCGAAAAACTTTTTGGCAAGTTTTGAATCTAAAAACGAAAGAAAGACTTTAGCTTCAGGTAGTGACATATCGATAACCTAAGTAAAGGATTAAATACAAAAAAGGGCGGGAAAAGCCCGCCCTTTTTTAAAATCAGTTACTCATACGTCCAAGATAAGCGTCAGTAAGCTTTTTCTCGTAATCAGCCTTATACTTTGCCTCGGCTTCAGCTTTAACCTTGTCTTCATCCTTAAGTCGATTTTCCTCAACTAGCTTGTCCATATTAGCTGTAACACTATCGATGATACTACCGTTAACAGCGAGTCCGCTCTTGATTCCATTGACGATAGCATCCTTAGCAGGACGAATACCAATGGCTACACCTGCTACAATGGCACCAGCAAACCCCATAACCGTCGATGGAATGGTCCAGGGATGAGTAATCGAGTAACCAAGGATACCGTACATTGCTACAGCGAACTGCTCCTTCTTAGGAAGACCATGTAGAATTCCATTCTCTGACTGACTTGTTACACCCGACCAAAACGACTTTCTAACATCCATGAGATTCTCCTTTTTGTAACCAAAAAAACGGGCAAAGACCATTCCTTGCCCGTTAATCCAACCCAAACTTTTAGCGCGAATGCCGCCAAAAGAGGTTCATCCACGCTACCAGCCCATTGCCAGCCAGCGAAACCGCAGCCGAAACCAGCGTCAGGAAGCCGTAGCCAACCGCCCCAGTCCCCAGCGTAACCGCCGTTACCGCCATCAGACCCAGCGATACTCCAGCCGCAAACTCACGGCTACCAGGACGCTGCCAGGTTACCGGAATTAGCGCTAGAGACAGAATTGGCAAAGCTGCCGGTAGATATTGATGGAACTGAGGAATAAAGGCTAGATCCAGCTCACCAAGAGGATGAGAAAGGATAAAGGTCGCCAGGCTAGGGGTATGCAGGAACATCGGAAGGAAGAAGAGCCCAACACCCGAAATTGCCGCGCCAATCGCCATCATTGGCATTCCGGTTCGACCCTTGATCTTCTTGTAAGAACGGGTAATGAAGAGCAGAGCTACCACAATAAGACCCGCTCGAAGCACACCGTTCCAAAAGCCAATCGACTTAACGGCACCCTCAGCCTCTAGATAACCTGCTCCAAAGAGATTGGGGTTGTTCTCAGTTCGATCTGTCTTACGAGCCGTCTTCTCCAAAACCTTCTCCACAGCATCAGGATCAGTGACGCCCTCAGAGATAATCAGAGCCGCGACACCAGCTACATGAGGCGTAGCCATAGAGGTCCCATTGAAAGCCTCGTAAGCAAAACAGCTTCGATCACTGGGTCGATCTCGACAAAGCGTTTGCTGGAGAATGTTTACCCCAGGTCCAGCAATATCTACTTCAGGTCCACGAGAGGTAAATTCAGCATGAGCTCCACCCGACTGATAAGCTGAGACACCAATGACATTGTCATAAGCCGCTGGGTAATTGACTCGTCCCTTATCATTGCCGGCAGCTGCTACAATGGTTACACCCTTAGCGTGGGCATAATTGATGGCATCCATTAGAACCTGGCTTTTTCCACCACCACCAAGACTCATGTTGATAACCTGAGCTCCGTGATCGGCAGCAAAACGAATTCCGTCCGCAATATCTACAGTAGTTCCACCACCCTTAGCAGCCAAAACCTTGATAGGCATCAGCTTTGCCTTAAAGGCGATACCGGAAACTCCAAGACCGTTATTGGTTGATTGAGCGATGGTACCAGCCACGTGAGTTCCGTGGGCATGATCATCTGTCGCATCCTCCCGGTTATTGACAAAGTCCCAACCGGGAACACAAATAGTCTGCTGTAGGTCTGGAGCCTGGCACGAAATACCAGTATCAATAACAGCTACAGTGACATTGTAACCAGCAGTATAACCCCAAGCCTTACCCATCCCAATCTCAGGGAAAGACCACTGCTTAGGATAGTCTGGGTCATTAGGTACCCAGCCGGTTCGATCGCTTGGGACGGGCTCAGGACCCTTGCTACCGCCCGCCGGAAGATCTAGAATGTGGTAGGTATAGACTGGCTCGACATGCTGGATAAGAGGATTCTGAGCAAGGTAACTGATGATTTCCTTCTGGGTATACTTCTCTGGATCGAAGAAACCGGTCCAAATATGTGTATCCTCCTCAGAAGTAGCGGGAGCCATGGTTAGACCAAAACGATTCTGAAGCTCCTGAGAAAGAGCAAAAGCATCGTCTTCATCGATAGAATCGACTTCATCAATAACAATTCGGTCGGTTAGAGCCGAGTCATCATAGATAAAAGTCGGTTCGGCGTCCGAGATGGGTGAGTAGGGGGCTCGTTCGGAGCACCCCAGAAGGGCGAGGGACAGGGCAACAGGGATCCAGGACTTCATCATTTCTCCTTGGGTTTGGTTCAAAGACACGGACAACTAAAGCAATCGTAACACAGTGAGGCGAAACACGCAAGTGGTTTTGTGGCATTTCGTCATGGAGGTTGAGGCTAGCAAAGGGAGTGCCAAGCGAAAAGCGCGGAGAAGAGCCAAATTCATTGAGCTTTTGGGTGGAAAGTGTGTTCAGTGCGGTTCGGCATCCAACTTGCACTTCGATCACCTTGATCCTTCCCAAAAGTCCCACCGAATCGCCGATATCCTAGAGTCCAATGATGAGTTCGTAGGCGCTGAGGTAGCCAAATGTCAGCTTCTGTGCCAACCTTGCCATCACTCAAAAACTCTTGAAAAAGACGAATATGGTAAAAGAAGTGAACATGGCACTAGTTGGAGGTACTTAAAGTATAAATGCCGGTGCCCAGAATGCAAAAAGGCTATTTCAGACTACCGGAAGCAGCGTTTGGCAAGAATTTCGCAAATTTAATGCGACCAAGCTCGGAGAGCTCGAGTTTATTTGTGAAATCAAAATTGAAGGGGGTCTGCTCCCACTTGGAAACTTTATCTACAGCTTGTTGATCATACAGCTTGGGAATGAACTTCTGGGTCACCCCAGTGGTCTTCATGGAGATAAAAGGTACCCTAAGTTTGAATTGCGAAGCAGTAGGGTCGATGATCCAATGGTTCCACTCCACCCAACAATGATGAAATTTATCCTGGAATTTGCCGTAAACAAACCGAGAATTTGGAATCTGACGGTGCAAAAAGTATGCCCCGATGGCGCACGCACCTTGTAGGTTGGCATCATAAACAAGGCGACAAGGTAGACTATGTGTTAGGTGAGTGTTTACAAGACTTTTGGTTACATTTATCGCGACCTCGGAGATAGAGCTGGGCAGGGAACCAGGAATAGTATTACAGATTTCGGGGTATTGCATGGCTTCTCCTATTAGACCTCCGAAGTTACTTGGAAGGGACAGCCCTCCCTTGCACATCCTCCGGACGTACATGCAGAAATTGGAAACGTAGCATTGAATGCCTCTCGTTTGTCAAGAGCGCATCGCCCCTCCCCATCAAATTCTGAGCTCCCGGCTGATCGAGAATGACCCTTGAATCCCACAAAGCCGCGGTTTTACAGGCGATTCGGGCAGGGAAATTAGCCTTGAGCAACCCCGAAACTACATCCGAAGACGGTCTCTGTGTAGCTGCAACAATAAAAATTCCTGCCGCTCGGCACTTTTGAGTTAGTTTAATCAGAGACTGTTGGAGATTAGATGACCCACCAAAGAGATCAGCGAGCTCATCAATGAAAACAAAAATGGCTCCCTGAGGATTGTAAGCCAGGTAATTTGTTTTACCAACCCTCTGGAGATGAAGGAGCCGTTGATGCATTTTGAATTCAAGATCTTCAAAAAGCTCCTGGGTATCCTCGGCATCGTGGGTCAACCGGTTAACCTGGGGGAGATTTCTATAAGACTCGAACTCAATTAGTTTAGGGTCTACCAAGTAGTTTTCATGATTATTGAGAATCGCATTGGCGATCATAACATGAAGAGCTACGGACTTACCTGAACCTGTAGCCCCAGCAAGAAGGAGGTGAGGGTTCTGAGACATCTCCATAGTTACAGGGGTCCCGTTAGCCTGGACTCCTAGAATAAACTCGGTGGAGTAATCGTTTTTGGTAAAATGATCCCAAAAAGAAAAAGTCGACTGAGCCAAGGGGGCTTGGAGCCGAATGATTGCTTGAGTTGGGATGATTTCGGGTTGAAGGGGATGGGGGAGCTGAAGTCGATATTGAAGTTCTGGAAGCTTCCGGAGAAACTTAGCAACCGGAAGCTCAGGACGCAATTCGACATCAAGGGAGTAAAGAGTGTTGGTGACTTTGAGATCCTTGGGAATAGCAGCAAGTTTAAGATCTTGAAACACCCGCTGGGCAGTCAGAAGATCCATAGGGCAAGAACCTAACCACCCGTTACGGGTTGTCAACGAGATCGGCGGAATCTTCTGAGATTTCGGACACTTCTTGGTCCTCTAAGGAGATTTCCCCAGCATCTAGAGATTCTGACTCATGCTTCCAAAAATTGAAAGACTTGAGCTTGTAAGCCTTGGGATTGGCATTCTCTCGGCGAATGACCACCCCTTCAGACCAAACCTTGTTCTTGGAGATGGTGCAACGCTTTTCAAGAAACTCCTTCTTAAGATGAGGAAGAAAAACGTCAATTTCATATTCGTATCCAGTTTCCGAAGTAACAAATTGTTGAGACATCCACTTGTAAGCGGCTCCCTTGTAAAGCACTGGAACCGTCTTGAGACCTCTGGTTTGGCACCAGTCCTCTACCTTTTCCCAAGGAAACTCAAAAACCTTTCCGTCGGGCGAAGTCCAGGTCATTCGATAGATGTAGATATCTTGCTCCCCAGGCTTACAACCATAATCATAATTCTTTTGAATCCACTTACCTGAGGGTTGATAACCAACAACCTCGCCAAAGACTGATAGTCCAGGGGTAAGGAAGGGTTCAACAGCTTGATAAGCTAGATACCAACAATTTGGAGAAACTTCGGTATCTGGATATCGAATAGTTCTTCGAGTAGCAAAGAACTTCTCGTAATCTTGAGTCTGAATCTTAGCTCCAAGAGAGCTAGCGATGCGCTCTAGGTAATTAGGCTTTCTGGAAAAAAGAAGATCGGAAGCAATGAAACTGGTTCCATGAAGCTTCTCGGTAATGACAATCTGATCATCTTGACCAAAGATATGGGCGCATTTACCAAGGATCTCGGTATCGTAATGTTCTCGGAACTGACCTGGAACCAAATGAGTCTTATGAACCGGCAGACGCTTCCAAAACATTAGAAAAACGATAAGCTGATGAAGATAGAAACGGAACTTGCCATAAAGAGTCTTGGGCTTAGGAATATGAACTTCTCGCTTAGTTTTAGAAATTCGGTACTTACGAACCAACTGAATAGAGTGAATGGTGTCGAATTCAGTATTTACAACTGGAACAATTCGCTCTAGCTTAAGATGATCGGTTAGATTATCAAGAGAAGAAATGGGGATCCAAAACCCTTCGGAGTTCTCGCCTCGGAGTTTAACCGCTTTAACCCGACCCGAATCGGTAAAGTATCCTTTTTGAGTTGAATCAATATTTAACTCGGAATGAGAAAAAAGGTTGTTAACATGAAGGAATTTGAAGTCAATTTGGCACTCAAGAGGGAAGAAGATGCCGAGGTCTCCGGCTTTGGCATCCTTGGAAACTAGAACGTTATTGCCATCAATGGTAACCGCCTTGAGATTATCCGCCTTGGGGATAGTCCTAGGAGCTGGAAGGACAACAATCTTGGCAAGATAATTGATATCGGCTTTAGGGGATTGGTTTAGCATAGAAGAATGGGTTTCCGGCTAGAGAGTCTAGGGGCTGGGGCTCAAAATAGACGAGAGGAGTCAGTTCAGAAAGAGCTAGAAGCTCCTCAACCTTATCTAGAGGCAAACGATAAAACATCGGAGAATCTTCGATTGGATCCTCAGATTTAGGAGACCAATTATTTAAGTAAAGCAAAAATGTCAAAAGATGAACGCGCTTACATCTTTGGCACCGAAAACAGTTTCGGTCTTGATGTTTTTTCGGATTGGCGGCTTGTTTGCATCTAAAAGCGCTCTTGGCTAAATGGAATGTGCGAAATCTCTTTAGTGATTTTCCAAAGAAAGAGCATCTAACCTTGTTTTCAGAAACCTGGGGTTCAACCTTAGATGTTCTTGTATTAGGAACATCAGCAAATGGTAGTGGGCTTTTTGTTAAATGATAGCTCAAACAGCTTCCGCAATAATAAGGTCTCATAGGCTGACCATATTTTACTGAATCACTTTTCGCTACTCGCTCAGCGACATCATAATTTCTCAATCTTCGTTTACCTAGACATTGACGACTAGTACTACCAAGACTAAAATCGACGCTCCTTGTAGAACCTGATACCCTAAACTCTTCACGAATTTGTCGAGATAAACGGCTCACCAGGATTCTCCTTTACCACTTGAAAGTCAAATAATTCAAAAACCAGTTATACGAAACCTTGTATCCCTGCTCCTCAAAATGCTTGATAACATCTTTGGTAATTCCTCGCTTAAACCAAGGAACAGATACTACTTGATTATTACCGTCCTTAAACCAAAATGCTCTCCATTTACTATCTGGGTCCCCATATTTAGCGTGTAACTCGATCCCTTCTTCGATATATGTAATTGTATTTTCTAGAGCACTAGATTTTCCAAGATTACGAAGTTCTTCTACTCGTTGTCTAGTTAGTTCTCTCGCCTTACTTGCATGCTGAGGAATAATAGCTCTCATGAATTCCATGTCTCTCATACTTCTGTTTTCATAAGCCGATCGATTGATACCGGTCGATAATCCCAACAACAACACCCAACGTTAATCATTGGGGTTCCCAGTGAGCTCCTCTTGGTCTTCCACGCTGTATGAACATGACCATGGAAAAGAAGCTTGCCCTCATCCGGACGCCCATTCTTATCGTCATATGGATGATGATTTAGTATAATTGACTGTCCTTGGTATTCTAGGACATCATTGTCTTTAACCTCACTCCATCCGAGATCTAGATAAGACTGATTGTTGATTCCCTTCTTCTTTCCTCGCTTGTTCCAAGGGTGACAAAGATCATGGTTGCCCACAATCAGAATCTTCTTACCTCGGAGCTTAGGAGAAAACTCTTCAGCAAAAGCCCAAGAAAGAGAAAAGTCCCCGACACAATAGATGGTATCGGCATCAGTCACCGTAGCATTCCAGTTATCAACCAGCGCCTGATTCATCTCCTCATGAGAAACGAAAGGACGGGCGTCGTAAACCAGAATGTTTTGATGACCGAAATGGAGGTCTGAGGTAAAGTAAATCATTTCACTACTACTTTAAAATAAAAAACAAAGAAAATAGATTAGATAAAAAAGACTTCTTAATTGGAATAAATCCTTCACCGTTACAAGTTTTACAAGGCGGTGCTCCTGGGCGAGATCTTTTGCCGCCACACGATGGACATAACTCTTTACGCTCTTTAACTCTCATATTTACCTCTAATTAAACCATCAAAATTCCGGCAACCCAGCCATGATTTGAAAGAAGACTCATCTGCTCTGGGGTACAGTCATTTAGACCCTCCTTGAGCTCGGCTTGAGTGCAAACATAGGTAGTTTGATCGGTTCCAACTAGAACCTCAAACTTAGGCTCATCTCCCTCAATCTTACAGGCACTGGGATAAGCGGCAAGCTTATTGAGAAACTCGGCGAATGTAACTTTCTTAGTCGATGTAGTAATCATTGTTTTTCCTATTTTCTGAATTTCTTCAATTGTTAAGTGACTAATCAGATCCTTCATTAACAATCCTTAAGAATCTTTCTTTGTCAATCTCAAAAGTGTGAAAGGTTCCTTCAAAGCCCCAAGGCTTAGGACCAATAGCACGATAGCCATCAATGTACAAGGAGGGACCGTCACAGCCGTAAACTACCTTGATAGTTAATTTAACTGGAGGCTTAACCTCGGGTTCTTTTTTCTTAACCGTCTTCTTGACGATTTTCTTTTTAGAAGTTGACATGGTAAAATAAACGAGAGGGATTAGGACCCATTTCCTAATCCCCGGGAAACTAACCCAATCTTTCAGCGCACCACAGGCTTGGCAGCAGTCGCCGAAGCAGCTGGCGCCGTAAGGGTCTGTGCCGCAGCGAGAGGGGTCTCCAGACGAAGAGCCTTAGCTTCTGGGACCTTGGAAGCAACGTTCTCATAAACGTCCATAATCTGTCCTAGGATTTCCGAGAAGAGCTCGTTAAAGAGAATGACGTACCCGTTGGACTTCATCTCCTCAGCGAGACGCTTTACCGTCTCATTCTTGAAGAACTCCCAATCGACGTGCTCGACCAAAAGACCGAGAACAATGCCGATAAAGGCTTGTCCATACTTAGAGCCCATCCACTTCTCAAAGGTTTTAAGCTCCTTACGCTTAGCCCCCTTGGACTTAAGGAAACTGAGGATAGCATGTTGGATACCCTCGGTTAGCTTTGCCGCTAGTACTCGCATACCAGCATCAGTCATGTCTTCCTTCATTGTCTCTAGAACTGTAGAACTCATTTTAATCTTGCCTTTCCTTTAGTTTTTACCAAGAACCATCTTGTTATTTGACGATGCAGCATCCCACTCTTCCTCTTCCGCCGCAACTTGCTCAGCTACTGCGGCTTCATCGGATGACTCAATGAGTTCCTTTGTACTTCCTGGAATCATTTCAGAGAGAGAACCCAAAACTTCTTTAAGCTGAGGATTCTTATCTAGCTGAGCCTTTAGATGCCCAAAGAACTCATCCATGAAAAAGTTACCACCCTTTTCAAGTCCAGTGACTCGAAATTCCCGGGCGACTTCCTTTCCAATAGCCTTATAGTCCTCAGGTAGAACTTTTTCGGCGGCTCCGGTAAGAGCTAAACCAGCAACAGTAGCGAAGATGGCTTCAGTAGCACCGGAATCTGTAATAGAATCCATCCCCTTTCCTCTGCCAAGTCGAGCCACGCCTTTACGTGCAGCACGACTTAGCTGATCAGCCATTACACGAGGTGCCACCTTTCGAAGGTCTCGTTTGGTGGAATTAAAAACTGCTGTAGCCTTTTCTTTGATCTTATCCCCTGTCGACGGTGTAACCGCCGGTGCAGGGGTAGGGGTTGCATTCTTAGTCATGACTTCCTCTCCATTTGGGTTAGTTTCCTCTCGTTTATCAACATTGTAGACACGTTCAGTGTAACCGCGCTCCGTTAGCTTGTCAAGGCGCCAATCGTTCGCGTTCAACCGGCGGAATTGTCGGTTGATCGCATTATTCCAGGCATCCTTGTAACCTGGATCGTTTTGATAAGTCTGAATGCTCCAATCTTTATCCAAATAGAGAGCATGAATGTCGACATCTAAACCTTCTGGTCCTTTATCATCCCAGATCAGGTCAATTTCGAATGTTTCATTTGTTTTTCGGTTCTTGAGGGTTAACCTTGTTCGTTGAACCTCTCGACCACCTTCACCCTCTTCATATCTTTTTACCTTCTTGGTATCCTTTAAAAGGAGATTGTAATCAGATCCTAGAGAGTTTTTAACTCTGGTGATGAATTCGGCAACAGTTGCAAGATTATAAGAAGATGGAAGATTGATATCTACATCTTTGAATGGTTCTTGAGCCACCAAGTCTCGCACGAATCCACCGAAGATCTGCCCCTTAAGACGAACGATCTCCGGTTGGAAATGTGTTTTGACTAAATTGACTCGCTCTTCATTGGTCATAACGACCTCTTAGGATTCGGAATCCTTCTTGTCCTCGGTCTTGTCTTCCTTACCCGCGATTTGCTTTACGGCTCCAACAACCACCGAAACCAAACCAAGAATTCGAGCCTCTGAAGAAACCACTCCTACCGTCTCGTTATTTGTAATACGAGGGGCTGCTAGACCAATAGCTGTGGTAATAAGACCCTTGCCAAATTCAGATTTGACGAACTTATTACCCTTCTTTCCTGAGAGCTTACCAACAGCCCCTCGGATTCCGGCGATAGCTCCATGACAACCAATTCGTACAGCAGCGTTTGTGAGTTCTTTCTTAAGATCCATGTCAACCTCCAATGATTACAGTTATTATGAAAAGTGATAAACAGATTGCAGCAAGATTAAAGTAGGTTATGACATAAGTCAACCAATCTCTAGAATCCTTAAATACTGAGTAGATTTGTGCGAATCCTAACCCAATGTTTATCAGCAGCGTGATTACAAAAAACCAAAGAAACATTTAATCTTCTCCAACCAGAAAACCTGGTAGATAAACAAATCCTAGGGTTAAAGAAACCAAAAGTAGGCATGCTAGGCAGCCGATCCCTACCTGACTCATCATATATCCGTTCCTCTAGACTGGCAAGGGGGTGAACACGAATTTCTTTCAAACTTGAACACGCACAGTTTTCCTAGATCTATGTAGATCCAGAGTCTCTAGAAGAGAAGTATAGTAATAGATCTCTATGATCTAAGTAAGTCTGTAAGTATTAGATATCTAGTACTACGATCTACGGAGATTTTCGAGATCTGGGGACCTAACTTAGAGAGCTTCGAGTTACGGTTTAAATCTCTGATCCGATGTTTAAGAAATCAAAATTGATGAGGTGGAAGCTCTTTTGTTTTCAAAAAGTACTCGGTCCAAGATTTCGTGATATATGGGTTCCAGAAGGTCTAGATCCGGTCCATGAGGCAGCTTGGACTCATCATAGGCTTTCTTTAATTCAACGTCAAGAGCATCCGATTGTTCAATGAATTGATCATACGAAAAAGCTCCAGCTCGATACTCCATCAGAAGCTTGTTTTCTTTATGAAAAACTATGAACTCACCAGTTTTCATTAAATGAATAGCTGTAATATAAAGTCTAATTACATGCATGGCGAACTTAAGATCATAACCATACTTAACTTCATCAGCATATCTTTTTGCGTTTCGATGTTTGAGCCAATGTTGGTATTTCTTAAACTCTTCTAGCTTGGAGTTGTAGGCTCGTTCTTTGAGGAGGATTTCAATAAGGTTATCATCGAATCCAACTTTCTCGGCACACATACGAAATTTGTCAGCAACATGAAGCTGACAATCCATCAACATCTCTTCCATGGATTGTTTAATGGCATACCGCTCATCTTTGGTTAGATTATGAAGGAAGTTGAAGTTAAACTTATCGAGTTGCTTATTGACCGCAGCCATAGCAGCTTTAAGGTTGTCTTCTCCAATGATAGGAATCTCAGGAAGACCCATCTCCTTGCGAGTAGGAGGTTCTTTAACAGGGCTTAAAAGCCAAGAGCGATGTCTTTTGAGCCTTTGGAGATTCCCCCAAGCGTAACCGCCCATAGAATGACGAAGCTTTTTGGTCAGAAAGAGCTGTTTGTTATCCAGAACGGGTTGAAAAGCTGGATGAACTAGGATATGGAATTGAGGATCGGTATGAAGAGTTTCAATAAAATTGGGGTTACCATTGGTAGCCGCCAAATTGAAAAACTTAGAGATATTGTATATAACTGAATCAGGAGCTCCCGTTTCATCATCTACGTCATCTTCTTTGACGTCCTTATCTTTAAGCTGAGTTTGCTCAAAGAAATAGCGGAATCCGAGGAAATATGAGATAGGGGGATAGGCAATGCCCTTGTAGTCGTAATCTGAAGTTGGAATAGCAGTGTTGTAGGCTCTAGAGCCATGAACGGTGAGAAAAAGAAGATTGTTTTCAAGCCAATCGAGGTTTGGCGATTTCCTGAGATGAAGGGATAGTAACTCGCTCTTGGTTAGCATCTGGTGAGACCCTTACGTTAGAAGAATGATCAACTGGTTCCAATTCATTTTCTGCAAGAAACTTTTGAATCGTAGGAGCTTTAATGAAAAATTCAGAAAGTTCGTCAATAAAGTTAGTGCCAAGTTTTGCCATGGCATTAACCCGAAGGTTCCGGGAAACTTCAGGAAGTGGCTCCTTAATACCATATGCAGCAAAATATTGAACTATTGAGGAGGAAAGTGTGTACTTGTTACCGAGAAACCCATCAATTTTTGCTTGAGCTCGAGTCGTTGCAGCTCGAGTCAAGAGATCTTTGGTTTTAAGAGAAATAATAGAAGACTTGATCTTATCAATCTTTTTAAGATATTGGTCCTCAGTATATTGTTTCCCGTTAATCCAATATTGGGACTCGGAAGCGGTTACTTGAGCAGGACCTTCAAGATTATGTAGTTTATGGTTTAATTTGGTTGCATAACCACCAAGCGTAAAAACTTCGTAACCAGTTCCGTTTTCATCCAAAAGAGTGACTCGATCGCTGAGAAATTTAATGTTTGGATATTTGGCAAGTAATTGTTCCTTCCAAACTGCTTCGCCTACGTTGCCGCTACCATCGCCTAAATTGTAAACATGACTGCAACCTTTTTTAATTCGAGAAGGTCCTAGCTCTCGAACATAATCGCTCCCCCTCCTATTGATCCACTCACAATCACCGTTATCGTGAACTCTATTGGGAAGAAAGCTTTCTCTAAAGTATTCCGCTTTGATTGCTGTTCCGGTGTCGTTAACGGGGCGATAATTGTAGTAATTATAGTCCTTCTCAGAAATCGATTTGCCTTTGAACTCTTCGGGAATCATAGAGGAAACTCCACTTTAGGTTCATCCTTAACATCTGTAAGCAGAAGCTTAGGATCTCGCTTCTTAATCATCATTACATTGTAGGTAAGAACCTCGTGTTCCACCTTAGTCCCCACTTTCTTAAAACAATGAACAATTCGGGTCTTCATTTGATTTTCTCCTGCTTAATGATTGACCAAGAATCTGGCGAGATTTTGATGGTGAATAGATTTACTTTAGCAGCCTTTAGAGCTAAATCATTGGCGAGTTCCCGAGCCGGAACCAAATCCTTCTCGTTTCTACAAATACGAGAACCGTCTTCGTAGAACGCAACCACGGCGTGCATTAGGCAAAAATCCTAAGAGCAACAATAATTACCATAAAGAGAAACACAAACATCAGGATAGTTTTAACCCATCCGAGAACATAGTTGGTCAGTAGAGCCTTGAGAAAGGGTAGAACAACCATGTTAAAGAACTTTTTCAGAAGATACCACATAGAAAGCCTCCAAGAAGATGATTGTAAGGCGGGATCCTCGGGTTGTCAAGCGATCTTGGCGAGCCGTTCCTCTACAATCTTGCAGTAGTTCGGATCCATCTCTACCCCTAGATATTGACGCTTCAGCGTCTTTGCCGCCGCACAGACAGAGCCCGAACCCGCAAACAACTCCACTACCGTTTCTCCTTGATTAGTGTGAGCTTTGATAGGAATTTCGCAAACCACATCGGCTTTCTGACAAACATGTAGCTTATTGCGGAAGACCTCGGATTCATGCCAAACATTGGTTCGACGAAGAAACTCTGACTTAGCTGGATATTTATCGTTGTACCCGGCGTATCCTCGCTTTTCCTCAAGTAGGGGAACATTAAATAAACGAGGCTTTTTGATATCTCCTTTGCAGAGATAGAGACATTCTTCACGGGTAAACAAGTAATTGTGTTGCACTCCGTAAGCTCGCTTCTTTGACCAGGTAATCCAGTTAGCAATTTGGAGATCGGTTTCGGATTCAACTCGGGTAGCGAATTCCAGGAAGGGGCGCATCTTAGGCTTACCAATGCCACCCCAAATATAGAAGGCTCCTCCAGGAAGAAGATGTTTGGACCAAGCTTGGGTCCAGGCAATCATCCAATCAACCGAAGCTTTTTGATTATCGGATTTATCCCATTTTTCTTTGACAATGGAGAAATAGGGAGGATCGGCAATAATGAGGGGGACTTGGAAGTCTTCGGGAAGTTCTTCGGCAGCTTTGATGATGTCGTTACATAGAATCTGATTCACGCAAGAAATATATCGCCCGATATACTTTGTTTGTGGTAACCTTAGTGGATTTAAAGTGCGCGCGCTGCCAAAAATGATTTACATGGTAACTTCCATGTTTATTACAATAGTAGAGTTGCTGGGGGTTGAACCCAGATGGGAACCTTATAAGAGCTCCTGCGGGAAACCGCCCGCACAACTCCGCGAACCTTATTCCTCAAGGAATGGTTCGGTGATGAATAGGTTCAGTTAACTCAACGGATTCAGGGAGAGGCGGATCGCACATAGTGAACTCTTGAATGATTTCATGGCGACAACCATAACCCCTCTCAATAACCTCTTTTTTACAAGTAGAATTATCTATTTGGTAGGTTTCTATTACTCTTCTTTCGGGTTCTCCTACGGGTTGGAAACTCCAAATAGCAAGTGATAAAAAATAGATTCCTGTTATGATAAGAAAAGACCACCAGGCAATATTTTCCTTCTTAGAAAGTGGTCGATCTCCGGGTTTGGAAGAACCTTTGGAGCTGCTACGCATTTGAGAGAGCATTATTTGGTCTCGCTAAGAGTGGAGTGACAATATAGCTGAAGAATTGTTTGTTGGCAAACACCTCTAATCTTTTCGCGTTCGTAACTAGAAATTGTATAAAGAGAGGCGTCTCTCGATGCATTTGCCATGCATGTATTGAACGCGGTTAAAACCTTGTCCTCATTTTCAGAATTCATTTTACAATCAGTATATGTTATTACTTTCTCTTGATTGCAAGCAAAACAAAAGAGCATAATAAATAAAAACATCTTTTTCATAGTTTGTCACACTTGACGAAGGTTGTTTCTCCAATTACCATTGCAATCGAATCTTGAAGACTTTCAGCCCCAATCTTTTTTAATGCTTCCTCCAATGCCGGAATCATCTTTTCCTTAATTTCAAATACCCAACAAGCACTTTGGTATTGGCTATGAGGCTCGGTAAAACCAACAAAATGTACCGTAAGATACGGAGTGTAATGTATAAGCTCTTTAACGCTATTGATGTAAGCCGCCCAACATTCTTGAGAAAGCTTGTTATCGGAGTTACCGATGAGAATAGAAACCGTTTTCATCTTGCTGGCTCCAAGTGATAAAACATTCGTCCAAGCCCCGAGACTCGTTCGGTTAATGGCTCGATTCCCAAAGCCATCGCTTGATTGTTATATGGAGGATCGGGTTCTTGAATAAGAACCGCTCGATAACTTTTCGAGATAAGCTTTTCATGAAAAGCCCGAAGCACCTCTTCGTTATCGACATGAAGAAGCCTAATAGTAGTGGCTGAAGAAATGGGGGCAACTTGGATTGATTCCCCGGCAGCATGGCAAGCCTGAACCATTTGGATCGGAAAAGGTAGATCCTTTCGAACCAAGATGTATTGAATTGGGACCTTACTCATGGCTTACTGGCTTACAAAAGAAGCTTTTAACGGACTTATCACAGGAATTAACAACTTGATAGAATGCCTGGGAGGAAATTTCTCCTGACGCAAGACATTTTTCATAAGTTGTCATTACTTTCTCCGCTAATTCAGGAGAAAGCTGTGAGCAATCAAATTGCATATCAAAATTCGGCTCTTCAATTGAATGTGAGTTCCTACAACCAAGTAGAAAAATAAAAATAACGAATGGATACGGATTTCGTTTAGAGAGATTTTTCATGGGCATCCTAAAAGAAAATGAAGCTGCTGATCGAATTTGTTTAATTCCTTACCTGAGTGGGTCCAAGGAACAATTCCACACTTCTTGGTAACTTTAATTGCTGGTTCGGAGGTAGGCTTAGAGGAGCATCCAACCAAGAAACAGAAAAAGAGAGCTAGAAAGTTTGAAAAACGAGGGTTCGTCACCATTGGTCAACCCTAACCGTAAGTCTATCTAGGGCTGCTGTCAAGCCCAAATTTTGGTATATAGGGGTGAAGCGCATCGACCGTCTCCTAGCTCTCGCCCTCCAGTCGGGGTCCCTTACGAGTTACGTACAATCCAAGATTAATGGGTTGCCTAAGGAACCTGGCAAGTTTAAAAAAGAATTTTTGAAAATGAAACCGGGTCCTGATAGAACTAAATTAGTTGTTAATGATGTTTTATCCAAAGGAAAGCCTAAAGATCTTGCTCCTGTAACAATTGAGGGTCCGGATGGTACTAAGTTAACCTATTTTGTAACTAAAGATTATGTTAAAGGTTCTGACGGTCAACGTGTAGCTGTTGATGGAGTATCAGCAGAAAAAATCGCCCAAGAATTTGATATGATTCTACCGACTTATAAGATGGTTAACAGCATTTTTAATGCTGCTGACGCCAAAATATTAACACCACCACTTTCATCTGGGGCTTGGATAAATGGTAAGTGGTATAGTGGCGAAGAAGTAGTTAGGTCGAAGATTAACTCTTCTGATGCTATTGTTCAGTACAACGATGATTTGGACAAGGCGCTAGAAAAATATCCAAAATTTAATTTACTAGGTGGTGCCAGAAAAGAGATAGTACAAAGTACAGATCCAAATAAATTAGGGATTTACGGATTATTTAATGGAGATAAGGGTCCAATACAAGGTGGGATTGGGGCGTCACCTCATCCATCACAAGGACACGAAGAATACGCTCTCGGTCTTCGATTAGTTTCACCGGATGCTGTTATAACTAAGTCAGATGGCACAACTGTTAAAGTAAAGCTTGAAGATGTTGCTAAGGATCCAGTGTTAGGAAAATTAGTTAGTGATACCGGAGGGTTTACTAGATACAACACGAAATGAAATATGGAAAGAACAGTAGAAAGTACTACAATATCGTTGTTTAACTGGATGAAATATAACGGAGAAAGAAGAAGATCAGAATGGACATGGGTCTTAACTTTTGAACAAATGAAATCATTAGTATTTCAAAATTGTTTTTATTGTGGGATTGAGCCAAATAGTAAATATCCTAGCGGGAAATCTAAGTTATACATTAAATATAATGGTTTAGATAGAGTTAAACCGATACAACTTAGATTAAGTGTTGGTTCGTAAACTAACTTCTCCGCTCAAAAGATCGATCATCTCCAAAGTTTCCCTTAAAGATACATTGCCAAAAGCTACCCTCCGAACCTGTTCCTCTGAAATCACCGAAGGATTGGCTCGATGAAGTCTCAAGAGAGTAGATTGTAATTGAAATATTGTTTCTTCAACTTTCAAAGAACTCATTTGAAGGTTTTAAAGTGAGCGATTGCCATAGCAATTATTGAAATTAACGCAATCAAGGTAATTGAAATGAGTGGAAAACTAACTATTAAACAAAGAATCGCGAGAAAACATGTTAAAATCAGGATAAAACCAGAAATTACATAGAAGTAAAGAATAAATGTTGCCCAGCCATTTCCTTCATTGGAAGCTTGAGTTAATTTATCGAAGTAACCTTGCTTAGAGATATCGCTATTCATCTTAGCCTCCGTAATACTCATTCATTTTACGAACCAAAAGGATGTACGGAGATTCCTCGGTATATGTAAGTCGGCATCCAGCGGCTTTTGTATGACCACCACCCCCCATTGACTTACACCATCCTAGGATATCTTGAAACTCATCTCGGGCTCTAGTTGAGATATTCAGTTGCTGAGGCTCTCCGTCCTTCAGTCCATAGCTAAAAGAGCTCCAAATGTCTGCGTCAGGGATTTCTAGAGAAAGATCCGATACCTGTTTAGGATAGTCGGTGATAACAAGGTGTTTACCGCACTTCAAAGTGGTTCGAAATGCGTTCTTGGTTGCCTTTTTGAGCCCCTCAAGACGTTGAACATTAAAGATTTCACCTACCTCAAACTCAAATTCGGTAATAGGGAGACTGGCAGTACGTAAAAATCTCTCTGACGGGAAAGAGCTCAAGATAGTTCCATAGAGACAAGCTTCATCCCAGAAAGGTGATTCTGGTTGCCAGGTATCTCTAATAGCAATAAGATTGGCAAAGTTTTTGAAAACTGTAACTTTATTCTCCCAAAGCTCAGGACATTCCAATATGAAATCTGGAGAATGCTTCCAGAAACCATATTCCATAATCTTAAATGCTAATGAGGCTCCCGATAGACCCGGATCCTCCTTCTCATCGGCAAAAAGACCTCGATCTTCCATCGAAAGAACGATATCTTTAACTCCGATATGATGATCGGCACAGAATACCAAAGGACTTGAGGCTTGAGAAGCTGGTGGAGCTAGATCACAGAACAAAGTTCGATTAGTAGGCACGAAGTTCTCGAACTCAGGGGACCCATGAGCAAAGAATTTGTAAGTGGCGTTTGGAAACACTTGGTAAAGGATTGCTCCAGCAGCTGTACCGTCCCAACAATTCCCATGAAGACAGATGGTTTCAATGGGTGCGGCAAAGAGATTAATTAAAAAGGCTTCGATATTCTTCATGGCTTTCCCTTTTGATTGATGCGGTAGACCCACCCTGTCGAAACATCGTCCTTTCCAAGGATATCTTGGAGTTTTGTTAATGTTTCTTGGTGTTTTTCTCTAAAATTAGTAAGGAGAACAGCAGGATCTGTGGTGTAATGAACGTTAAACAGGTGTTCGGATGTTTCTGGTGGACTTGAATCTATAGCAACCAGCATCTTAGATTGATATCCTTGGAAGTCGGCATGCTGAGAACAGTCCAATTTAGCTTCCTTGATAACATCAATAGCAGATTTTAGTTGAGAACCATTAGATATCTGAAGTTTTTTGAGCTCGGTAATAGCTAGCTTAATACCACAAACATCACAATACTCGGAGTTGTGACGATATCCTGACCTATAACAGGTAGGGCAAATGGGTTTGGGGCTTTTGCCAAGAGAAATCTCCTTGGTTTGGTATCTGAGTATGATGGCTGGACCTACGTGGTTCATGATTTCTCCGGGTCTGGCTGTTTAATTCCGTCAATCCAATATTCTTCGCCTTCCCAAAAAGATTCTATGGCTGGTCCGTTGATTCGATGAAGAATAGTATGCTCCGGATCCTTGTAATATCTAAAGGATAAGAGGATATCATCGGTACGAACAGGATGAAACTGATGGCGTTGAACCTCCCAGTCTTCCTTGGATAGTTCTAGATCATCAATATAGTATTTCTCTTCGGCGATTTTGCCATTCCAGTCAATCCAAGCGGGACCTTCTAGGTTATGAAGTCTTCCGTGTCTAGAATAAGTGACTCGATCCTCTGAGACATAGGAGGGACCGCCATCTCGGTGCTCTTTTCCGCGGTAATCATAGGAATAAGAACCGGATTCCCAAATACAAGCCGGTCCATTTTCATTGTGAAGCTTACCGTATTCATAGAACAATTGAGTTCCGTCTGGAGAAATGACTGCCGGTCCACCTTGTCGATGCCTTGAACCATCAGAATAATACTCTTCAGTGCCATCAGGAAGTATAACAGCTGGACCATGTTTTCGATCTCTAACTCCTTCTCTCCACCATTCTTTTCTGCCATCGGAAAAGATGACAGCCGGCTGGTCATTGTAAGAATGAAGTTTACCAAAAAAGAACCAAAACTGAGAGCCATCTTCCCACTTAAGAGCTGGACCTTCGGTATTGTGAAGAAGAAGGGTAGTTCCTAGATAGCGGCGTATTTCTTTGGGGTTGTCTGGGGCTTGAAGCTTTCTAGAAGCCTTGCGTTTTTCGTATTCAGCTAGAAATTCAGTCTTTTCTTGTCTCCAAGTCTCAAATTTGACTTTTTCTAGAGCGGAAACAAAGAGATGAGGATCCTCCGGGGTGTGAACATCCCATTCTTTGATAGGAATCTTGCTATTTTCAAAGAGAAAATCTAGACAGAACTCGCAAAATGAGAAGTTGTAAACGTCTCCATCTCCAAAAGCTCCACATCCGTTGCCAGGAGTAGATTCATAACCTCCGGAAACATGTGCGTTGCTCAATCCACCTGTTTCAATATGGTTGTCACGAAGAAAACGATTAAGACCAAGATAACAGGAATGACCACAAAGATTACATTTGATATCAGTTTTGACATCAACCTCTGTCCATTTGTTGTCTTTATAGACTCGAGTCTTGCCGTATCTCATTTTATCTCAACTTCTTAAATTCAAGAACTCCGTAATTCTCATTGTCGATTGTGTAATAGATTTTAGAAACACCTCGGCTTCTCAAGAGGTTTTCGCACTTCTGACAGGGACGAGCATTACCCCAAACATTCTCTTGGGCTTCACGAGGTTTATCGTTATTTCGGTGCCCTCGGTCCTTAAAGACCAAACGAACCAGATAAACTACCGCGCCAACGCCCAACTTTCTGGCAATCTTTGCCTCGGCATGGATCTGAGGGGTCCGCTGCTTGTTGGGAGAGTTCCTAGCAAATACCTCAGCTCCATCTTGGCGAATTCCACATCCTCCAATCCAAAAATTTCGTTCATCAACCCTTCCTGAAGCAACTTTAGCTGCCCGTTGAAAGAAATAAAGGACCGGTCGATGCAACTTAGATATCGACCCGTGTTCGCCGTAAGAGTTCATTGGTAGGATAACTCAAAAACCCCGGAAATCCGAAGATCCCGGGGTTTTCAAAAAGGTTTCAGAGGTTTACAGACCCATCAGGCGAATCATCTGATGCCGCTCGTTCTCCAGCTGCTTCAGAAGAGGCGAAATAGCAGCCGTCTTGCGCTTCGGGGGATCCGGAATCGGAAGACCCTCGGTTGTATTCTTGGTTACAAGCTCAGCATAAGCCACCATCTTCTTAGCATAAGCTCGATCTGCCGCTGCCTGCTGAGCCTTGGTGGGCTCCAGCTTCCGAAGACGCTCGCTGAGATTAAAGACGAAGTCCCTCATCTCCTCGAAACGGGCATTAGCATGGTCGATCGACTTTAGGTGAGTTTCCTGTCTATTAACAATGCGAGTCTCGACCTCATCGCGCTTGCTGCCAGTCAGGTTAAGCAGATCGTTAAGATCTTCCTCGAGGTTCATGGCGTCTGTCCGGCGCCTCTGACGCTCAATCTCCTGCTCCACAGCCTTACCATAACCATGGCGAGTCTTCATGGAGGGATCCTTGCTCTTCGCCATCTTAGAAAGAGCCTGAAGACAGGGATGAATACCACTGGGCGCATCGGAACGAGGACCAAGGTCAAAAGTCTTGGGGCTCTTTCGGAAGTTCTCCAGGGCATTACCTCGAGCCGTCTTACGCGAATACTTGGAACGATCCTCTGGATGAACCCAAGAAATTCCTGCGACAAGTATTGAGCCAACCATTTGAAATGCTACCGTTGCTATAGGAGTTCTATTAGTACGCCGCAAATAATAGAAACTAACATCCTTAGAATTAGATGTATCAACTGTTGCAGTCTCAATAGCTTTAATGTCAATAGTTGGAACTTGGGCGACGATCTTTTTAGAATTTGCGGTTGTTTTTTTGGTAACCATTTTCGATTTTCCTGGGTAAGAGTTTAGAGCTATTTTGAAAACGGCGCTTTTCGCACTTGGAGAATCGCCTCTCTGGGCAGGAAGCCCTCGCCGTCGTCCATCTATTGTAAGGCGGGACAGCTGGTTGTCAAGGGAGACGAGTCCGTTTGTTCGCAAATCACATGTATTGATAGTAATTTAATTGTTTGGCGGTTTTCTTCCTATGGCAATTGACACATCTAACTTCACATTTGCTAATCTCGTCTTTTAAATATTGAAGAGAAAAATTTCCTCCAAAAATGGAAGATACATTTCTTCTTTTTTCACCCACATGATCAAAATCTAAAATTATAGGATCTGATTCGCCACAATCTTTACAAGGATGGGATTTCAAATATTGGTAAGCGAATTCTCTTTTAGAATTCCATACTTTCATCCTAATTTCTTTCAGAGCAGCTTCTTTCATAACGATACCAGCCTAATTCTTTTGATGTTTTTCTTCTGTGACAGTTAGCGCATCTAACTTCGCACTTGCTAATTTCGTTTTCTATAACAGATCTTTTGCACTTAGACAATCTAGAAATGGAATCAACTTTAGAGTGAAGGTGGTCGAATTCTAAAACTATAGGGTTAGCTTCGCCGCAGTCAACGCAAGGATGTGATAATAAGAAACTCCATATGAATTTCATATTATCTTCTCTTAATTTTCTTTTGTATTTCTTATTGTTTTCTTTTTTTATTTCAGAGGCGCTTGACCACAAATTGATTTTGCTTCTACATTCTATACAGGAAATATGAAGACCGTCTTTGTAATGCGAGTGCTCTTCAAAACAATTTGGTGATTTTGCTACTTTGCAAACTATACATGTTTTCAGCATCGACTGATGTTATATCACTAGAAACGCCGAATGCCGACCCCTTGCGGAGTCGGCATTCATCGAAAAACGCGTTGTCTTAGTTTACCAGCTTCTCAAAGATAGGCTGGCTCAGGAAGTTATCAAGAGCGCTTGCTGAGGTTGCCTCTTTCGAGACCTCTGCAACAACTTCTGTAACTCCATTCTCCATCTTTTCTTGAGCCTTTGGCGCCGGTACCGCGATTCCAAGCATCGAATTGATGATGGAAGGATTAAAACCCGACACGATAATGGTTCCACTATCGTCTACGGTTACTGGGAATTCGGTAACCGAACAGGTTCCACCACCAGGAGCAACTACTCGCCACCAAATAACCTTGACATGTCCAAGACCCACCGAATCAAGCTTCTCCTTAGCCGCTTGCCAATTGGTCTTTTCTGCCTCTAGATTACGTGGTTTATCGGCATAGCGATAGCTGTTGAAGTCTGGACGTCCATTTGAAGGATCCAACTGCATATCACTAATGATTAGCAATGAGCTCGGATACTCTTCTACTGGAATGTTAGGCATCAACTTCCTCATATTGACAAGAAGATCTATGGTGCTTTGGAAGTTGGTAGATCCCATACCCCCAGAGCTATAGATTTTCTGAATTCGCTCACGGAAAGTCCCCGTAAGCTGAACCATCTTGCAATCTGAGTCAAATCTCATTACCTGATTCTTAAAATACCCAGTATTCATTGATGCAAATACCATAGCAAGAGAGACAGCGATATCCAAAGCTGAGACCCCAGGAAGAGCCTGAGAGCTCATTGAGCCCGAAGTATCAATTACAGGTAGAAGATTACCCAGAGAATGGTTGCCGGCGAGTTCTAGGAGCTTAGCAAACTGCTTTTCACAGACTGCAAGCTTAACAAAGTTCTCCTTAGAAGGAGACATCGCCATTACAGCCTTCGTAATTTCGTAAGGATAACCAACAAAGTTGATGGTTTCCTTACTAAGAGTCCACTCAAGAAGCTTATCTTCGAGCCCATGACGAGCAAAGACGTTGTTTCCATCCTTACCAGTACGGGTATTGTGGCGAAGCATTGCCATTCCTGGGATCTGATTAAAATCGATCTTATCCCATTCCTGGGCTGACATCTGCTTTTGCCAAAGGTGAGCTCCGCCCGAAGCCTTTTGCTTCCGGTATTCCTTGGGACTCCAACCCATATAGACCCGAATCTTCTCGGCAAAGTCTGAACGAATCTGATCTCGGCTCTTTAGCCCAATCTTGGAGTTCTTATCCTTGCGTATCTTAGAACCCTTACGATTCTGTGGAAGAAACTTCATCAAAAGCTGGTCTTGATCGTCAATTCCCTTCTTGATAACCTCTAGAATCTTGGATTGATCGAGGGTATTGAGCAGTGGAGGCTGAAGAAGGTCCTTCCAACAACCAAAAACTGGAATAAGATGGAGGTTCTTATAGAGAAGCTCCGGGTTATTGTGGTGAAGCCAGATAATACCTTTATTGAATTCATCGCGAGAACCCATACCTGACTGAACTACGTCCATTCCTTCTGGAGTACGAGTAATGAGGCGAACTCCGAAGAGAAGGCGAAGGGCTCGATCAGGATCTTGATCGAAGATTTTGGTCATATCAGCATCAACAGCTGACTGGTCCCGATTTCTATAGGTTCCACATCCCGAGAAATAGTTGACGAGATCGCTTCCCGAAGAAGCATTTGAAAGGGCTTTGTTTGTTGTACGTGCGGTTGCCATTGTTTTTCTTTCTGAACCAAAGTGGTTAAATGCTGTGATGGTTCTATGTAACAGATAAATTAAAAGGAAAACTTCAAAATTATTCAGCAGAATGGTTAGAAAATGAACTCAGTTCTACTACTGGTGTGAAACTAGGTATTAAACTTGGGTGTTCTGCTAGTGCCATAAACAGTAAGATACGCAAGTGGAAAAAGAAAAACACCCTGTAACTGTTCCAAACTTTTGCAGCCTTATCGCTGCGAGACCTCAATCTAGGGCTTGTTAACCTGGTTGTCAAGGGGCTTGACGCCATCGTCGTCCTCTTCCTCACCACAGACGTGACACCCCTCACAGTCTTCTCCCTCGTCGCAGTCTTCAAACTCTTCGCAATAATCGCAACTTTCACAATCACGACAATCGCAATCCTCTTCGGAGTCATCAAAATCCAGCTCTTCGTCATACTCTTCTTGCTTCTTCTCGATTGCTTTGAGTTCTTCCTTGGATTTGGCTCCTAACCATGTAGCAACCTTTTGCCCAATTGAATCAAGGGGCTCAATAAGGAAAACGTGGATGCCATAGAAAAGTTGCAGCATAAAAATCGTAAAACACAGAAAGGGAGCAAAGGGAACTCCCCAAAGAACAAGCACGGAGATATCATCCCTAGAAATACCTGGGTTTTTTTCAATCCATAATTTAATGGACAACATTGAATAAGCGAAACTTAAAATCCAAATAGCAATGATGATTAGCGCAGTCATGATTTTTCTTTCTTAGATTGATTTTCAATTTTTGTTTTAAGATCTAGAGCCCGTTGTTCCATGTCTTCTCTGGTGAATCCATCATCTATAACTTGAAACGATCCCATTTTGAATTCGAGGATTCGTGGCACAGGAAGCGCGGGGTTTTGTTGATTAGTCCACCAGGTTCGTTTGGCTTTGGCTGATTTGAGGCGAGCAAAATGGGTAGCAGTTTCAATCTCAGAGTAACCATTACCGGAAGAGAAGTTGTTATCGCTTAGTTGAACTACATAAAATACGATACCGGAAAGGTCTGGGTCTTTCATAGAGCGGGGAACGAGACTCGAACTCGCAACATCCAGTTTGGAAAACTGGGGCTCTACCATTGAGCTATCCCCGCATGGGACACTTAAAGTGTCCATTTAGTTACTTTTTAGCTGTTTTTGCAACCTTCTTTGGATATGGGAAGCCGGGGGTCTTAATCTCGGTATCCTTAGAATCCAAATATGGCATCAATTCTTGTTTAGATGGAGAAAAAGTGCCATTGTTGACAACAAGATGCTCCATGATGAGCCGCATTTTGAGATCAGCGTCGAGCCTATCATCCAGATCGACATCAAGAAGATTTTTGATATGATTTAACCATTTGTTGATAGTTTTTTCACTTGTTGATGAGAAAGCTCCATCATTTTCTTCGAAACAAACTTCGATTGCCTTAAGTTGCTTAACATCGAAGAACTCTCCAAGCCGATCTAACATGGTGTGCTCATGTAGGTAATTTATATCACCTTCTTTTTCTTTAATTTCTCCACAGGTAAGATCTTTACCTTTTAGTGAGCTCATAAACATAGCGCCGAGAGCGCAAACATCGCAAGATGTTTTGTTCTTTTTAATGAGATCTGTGAAAGACATTTCCTTTGATTTCTTATCATCTTCGTCGAATTCGACGTAGCTTGATGTTGTAACGAATGAACCGCTTGTTGGAATAAGTTTCTTGGCTTCAACTTGACCAATAACATCCCAGGCAATGAATACTCGCTTCTCTTCTGGGGAGAGCGCACTGAAAGCCTCGTTATTCTTTTTGATTTTAGTTTTGAGACGGGCTAAATGGCATTGTAATGTTTTACATTCTGACATGGTTGTTTCCTAAGGTTAAGGGTAAAGTAAGATATTTGATTCGGGATTTAAGGGACAAACTCCAGTTTCTGGCGCAGTTGGTTCAAAGAGCGAGACCCAAAGGCGTAATGTACCACAACTGCTACGATAACCGAAGTGTCCTCGGGATAAAAAGAAATTGGCTAATACCGATTCTTCAATAGAGAACGGCGTGGATAGTTTACTAATTGATTTGTAAGTTATTGAGTTATTGATTGCATAATTGATATCGTCTTCAATAGAAGACAAAAATGTTTTTATGCGAAAAGCATTTTCTTTTGAACTTTTTTGACTTTTGATTATGGCTTCTTTTTCCGACTTTTCTTTTTCTTTTTGTTGCTTGGATAAGTTAATCGGCTTCATGTAAAGAAATCGACGATAGGCTCTATCGTTGGAGCGAAAGCCGCAAAACCAAGCTATCGAATCCCAGAAAGACCAAGGTGTCTTGGTTTCTTCAACAGACTGGATAGCAGAGTTTCGATAGGTCATGGCTTAGATTTAACCTTGGGATATGGGAACTTTTCCGTTTTCCATTCATTGTTAATGCATACGGGAAGAATATCGGGTCGGAACTGCTTATGAACCACGATGTTTTCCATGATTAAACGCATTTTCAGGGTTGGTGAAAGATGTTTAGTGAAACGAACCCATGTATTAACTTCAGGTATTTCAAAACCCTCTTCATTTTCCCAGCTCTCAAAACACCATTCAATCAAATCCAGTTCGTTTTTGAAAAAAATAGCGTCAAGACTATCTACGATACTTAAATGGGAAACATCTAAATAACCAATACGTTCACTGATATCAATCTTATTTTCCGAATTAAGAACGTAACTGGCAAAAATACCGCCAAGAGCGCAAACATTACATTTTTCGGTCTTTTCCATCATTTCTCGATAGTTTTCCGAGTTAATGGACACCCCATACATGCTGGAACTCATATAGGTGCCAGGAGTAGGAATAAACTTCGAGGCATTTAGCTGCTGAATCACGTCCCAGGCAATCTTGACCTTTTTATCTTCTACCGATAGAGAATCGAAATCTTTATTGTTGGTAGCAATCTGCTTGTTTAACCTAGCGAGATGACACTTAATTGTCTTACAGGCACTCATAGTTTCTTAGTAACTTTCTTGGGTTTTGGATAAGGAAATCCCGGAGTTGTAAATCTGCAATCACTGTATACGGGAAGTAGTGTTGGAATAAAGGTTCCTCGATTTACGATGATATTTTCCATAATCAAACGAAGTCTGTCCTCATGAGAAGAGGTTGCAATCATGTTGGTAAATGGTACAATTTCTTCAAGCCTAAAATCGTTGTAATAACCTGCTCCTTTTTCAAAAACGTACTCAATGGCTTTAAGCTGGTCAGTAGTAAAAATATCACTAAGTCGATTATTGATTATATCAACTGAACGTGTTGCTGAATTTCCTAGAGAATCCTTTTCTTCTTCTGAAAATTCGGATCCTTCATGTTTAAGGGTTGATAGAAGCAAGCCTCCCAAAGCACAAACCTGACAAGAGTCTTGGATCTTTTTCAGAGAAAAATCTGTGTAATTGCTCTTATATGAAGGAAGTGCAACGAAATTACCTCTAGCCACCTTAAGCTTGTTGGTATTTAATTGGTCCAATACATCCCAAGCAATTCGAATTCGTTTTTCTTGATTGCTAAGGGTTGCAAAAACTTTATTGTCTTTCTCGATTTTCTTGTTTAAACGATCGAGGATACACTTAATTGTTTTACATTCGCTCATTTGATTAGATCTAACCCCCGAGCGCATTCGTTAAGAGCAAACCAACGCTTCAGCTCAAAGGTCTCTCGCATAGCGTTACCAAGAACATTGGAGAACGCCTTGGCTGCCGGCATTCGATACTTGTTCTCATAGGTAGCGATTCGCTCCAAAAGCCATCGAGTAGCCGTGTCTGTAGGCTTTGCCTTGATTTGTTTAATGTTCTCGAGATCGCGGAGATATTTCATTTTAGGTCGGTTCATAATGGTCCTTTGGGTAAAAGAAAAGAGTCCGGCAGCTTCGAGGAAGCGCCGGTTAATGAGATAAGCGCGAATTTAAGAAGACTTAGGATATGCACCAAATAATCGACAAGCGCGCTTAATGATTGTCGCTGACGCGTTTAGATATTTTTTATGGTCTTTGCCTTCTCGAGTGCAGTGGCACCAAGTACAAAGCCAATCGTCCTTAAAGTTTGGGTCGTCGATATCTTCGACGAGAACGCTGCAATCAGCGCACGGCTTTAGAACAATCTCATGACTTAATGGCGATGACATCGTGCTCCCGAATTACAGTAACGCTCTTACCGTTAAGATCTAGGGTATAATTACCCCCAGGCTGATAGAAGACAACATCATCTACCTTAACCAGAAGATCTCGACGTGTGCCGTTAGTGAATTCGTAGCCCGTGCCTACTGCAAGAACTTTGCCCATCTTAAGGTCTCCGCTCTTAGGCGCTAGACTGACGGTGAAGATTTTGCCAACCTGTTTGACGTCGTCTTCAGCAATGGGATCGATGATAATGTTGGTTCCAAGTGGTTGATAAGTCATATGTATCTCCTAAGTTAAGTTGAAACAGAACGCGGTTTGTGTAAAGGTACAAGATGTTTGCTGAATGCGTTCTATGTTAAACGGAACAGTTATTTTATCGGTTGCTCTACCAACTGAGCTAATGGATTGCTCCATGCGGGGCTTGAACCCACGACCCACTGATTTGCATTTTGATTGCTGAATCTGTTCCAAGAGAATCAAACTAGATGGCAAGTTGAATCTTAAGATGCCAAGAGTTTGATTTACGTTAATCGGGACTCTGCTGTTTTTGCCCTATGAAAATGGTCTTAGACCATTATGATTGCTGAATGAGTCCCTTGAGATTTTTTCAAGAAAGAAGCGTTTTATCACTAAGATCTATAAGATCTGTAGGTTCCAGCTGAATAGTTAGATCAGTCTTTTTTTCTACTTCAGGTGTCATTGGTTCAAATGGCGTTAGGGTTGCCATTCCACAACGCTCTCGTGTAGAACAATCCCTCTTCTTACATCCACGACAAATTCGGTAATAGGCTTCGTGCTCCTTGGCGCTAACCTTACGACGAAGAAGATCGAGTTCTTGCTGGCGATGCTTAATGGTTTCTTGGTGACGTTGCTCCTCTAGATCGAACTCATACGCCTTTTGAATCAGGAAATCTTGGAAACAGGTCAGCATTTGGAAATCATCCATGGTAAGACCTTCCGTCTTACCACGCTGAGCTAGCTTCTCCATTACATTAAGACGACTTCTTCCCAAGGCAATGGCTCGCTGCATTCCCAGGCTTTCGCTAGGATAACTCGTAGAGCGAAGGGCAAGAGCCTTACATTCCTCTGGGGAGCGAGGACTGCCAAAGAAAGCCAGAATCTGGGCGTACCAGTTTTCAGCCTTATATTTGGTTTCTGCTTCTAGAGCTCGTCGATACCGTGCTTCTAGGTTTTTCTCTCTAAGAACGAGATGACCTCGAGCAGCAGCAACAAGATCAATAACTTCCTGAGAATCAATTTCAATCGTCATTTTTACTTGTGCTTTCCAAAGATACCAAATACAGGGGCAAAATTACGTTGGGCTCGAGCCATCTTACGCTTGGGGGAATTCTCCTTCTTGAGATCTGCCTCAAAACGAGCCTTAGACTCATCGGAGAAGCCCCTAGAATAGTCGCCGAAACGATTGGCATCGAACACATTAAACCGAGCTGGACCCTTGTCCTGAGCCCGCTTGATCGCCTTACAAGATGCTCGAAGTTCACGAAGCTCTGCGCGTTTCATTAAACAATCTCCTTCACTAGATTAGAATCAATTAGAAATTTACGACTTTCAAAACCGGCTTTGGAAAAAAGCTCGAAAGAATCCGAAATCTTATGATTTACTTTAAGCCCACACTTTCCATGTGCTCCAGAAAGAGGTCCGAAACTTGAATCTGGTTCTCCTACTTGAAAAATGGTTCCCGTAACGAGACCATCTTCTACCGATTCAGCCTTGATAATTAAAGGGCAATTGTGAGCAAATGTCATGCTAAATCCTCTATAACGGCACTCAAAACTTTCTTGATGTTTTTTACCCTATCATCTTCAGGAATTAGAAACCCTGTGAAAGGATTAAAGGCTTCTTGTTCCTCAAAGGCAGTAACTCTCACTTCTTTGGAGAGATTAGAGGGCTCGGCTAGCTTGAACCACTTGCGGGAGAGCCGGAGTGCCATGGAGACAGTGTAAGGCTCGGTTTCTGACTGTCAAGAGCGCCTGAAGACTCGCTTGACTCGCTCTAGGAAGCCGAACTTGGGAGGCTCTTTAAAGAAATTCTCCTGTAGGTTTAAGAAACCCTGGTGTTCCGCTTCTAATTTGTTAAATTCAGTTTCAGTAATTCGTTTGTTGTGGATCCAATATTGGTTAACACCACCCGGATATTCGGCTGCTGGACCTCCAAAACGATGCTTTTTACCCATTTGCCACCATTCAGTAGCACCATTGGGGAAAATGATAGCGGGAGCTCCTTCGCGATGAAGTTTACCATAGAACCAGTACTCTAAGGTTCCATTGGCTCGAGTAATAGCGGGACCATCAGTTCGATGAAGGATTCCCCGACAATAGTATTCCTGAGTACCATTGGGTTCGATAATAGCGGGACCACCAACTCGATGATACTCCCCTTCTTCCCAATATTCGATGGTTCCGTCTACCCATTCAACAGCAGGACCATCAGTTCGATGAATGATTCGATCTTCTTCGGACTTATACCAAACGGTTTTTTCCTCGTCCATCATGATAAACGGAGGAGGATCAATCCAAATTAATCCAAGGTCCGTATACGATTGACGATTTGGTTTATTTTCTTCTTGAATTGCCATAATTTAGAAGCCACCGAAGATTATGGTCCCTCCTATTACATTCCGGGTGAAAGAGTAGAATGGATGTTTTACGTAAAAAACATCGAGAATCGAATCCGGCTTTGGAAACTTTCGATTTCGATGGAGCTTATTACTATCGTGAACTGCTCGTTACCGAAAGGTAAGAGCTTCTTGGATCGTCATCGATCCAACATATGATGGCATCGCCATCATAGCCTGTCCCAGGCAAAGTATGTTTTTTGCTGCATTCTCATCTCGATCAAACTTGACCCCGCATCCCTGACACTTGATTTTCCTTTGTGACAGTTTAAGTTCCTTGTGAATATGTCCACACTTATTACATGTTTTCGACGTATTTCGAGGATTCACTAACACAAGTTTCTTCGTCTTGTACTTCAGGAAATTGATAAATTGAGACAATCCAGTATTTCGAATGGCTTTGTTTAAGTTCGTTATCGATCCTTCAGACATCTGCTTGACGTTGAGGTCTTCTGCAAAGATTGTATCATAATTGGAACTTAAGCTTTTCGAAGCCTTGTGATGAAAATCGACGGTCTTTCGAGTTTTCTCACCATACAATCTCTTTATTGTTTTCGAATAGAATCGATATTGTCTTGATCCTTTTTTACATTTACTTCTCCGATTTTGTAGTTTTGAGATTTCTTTATCAAAGTATTTGAAATGGTTTTGATTTTTAATCTTGATGCCATCGGTTAAAACAGCGAGGTCACCGAGTCCTACGTCCATTCCAACTTCTTTGGAATTCGATGGAGTGGTAGAATCAACGGTTTCGGAGACAATTTGAAGGAACCATTGATTATTTTTGGCAGTAATGGTTACTTGAACAGCGGTACCTTCGAAGGGTCGATGACGATGAATCTTGATTTCACCGTAGATTTTCGTGGTAAATGAACCATTCTTCGAAGTTAAGTTGAGTTTGAAAGGTTCTTGAGGATAAGTGATATTAAAAAATCTGTCGGCAGAACGAAACTTCGGGAATCCAGGAGTTTCTCCTAATTTAACTCGACGGAAGAAGTTTTCGTAAGCTCGTTGAATTCGAAGAGTTACTTGTTGGAGCACCTGAGAATAAATGCCTTTAAGGCGAGGGTCTTGTTTTTTGAGAACAACGAGCTCTTTTTGTTGGATAGTTTGAGTAGTTTTGATACCAGCGGCATAGTTTTTGATTCGCTGATCTAGGAAGTAGTTGTAAAGCGCATTCATCGAACAAGAGTGTTGCCATAGTTTAATTTGTTGTTCTCGAGTAGGATAAATACGATACTGGTATGTGATCATTTAAGTTCGGTGCGATAATTTCGATTCTGAAGAGACTATATCGAATTAAGTAAGGGAGAAGCAGAATTCATCCGATTGGGTGAGCCCAACGGATTTTTTTTCTGAGTTTTAGGGGTTAACCGACGGCACCACCAGATACCGCCGGTCTTTGGAGTTAAGCCTTGAGAGCAGCGGTAGCTAGAGAAACGATAAGCTCAAGAGCTTCTTGATTAAGCTCTAACTTGCTCTTGCTGTCGATAGCAAGAATAAAGATCTTCTTACCAGGAACATCCGGATCTGGCTTAGTTGCCAGAGGGACATTGCTGTCGAACTCGAAAGGCTTATTGACGAAAACACCGTACTTGATTAGACCCTTAGCTGCCATGTGATTATCTCCTTGTTAAAACAAAACAAACCAAAACAAAACTGACTACATGCTTAAACCGATTCATAGATCTTTCGAACCTCGATAATGTTCTTTTCTAGAACCTTATCAGGCTGCTCCAGACACCATTCATAAAACTTATTAGCTTCGGGGGATTTCAGCTGCCAATGTTGCTCCCGAGCTCTAGACTGGGTCTTAGAGCGGCTTCGAAGCATTTGGTCCTTAAGACCCCTCATTGCTTTCCAGTAAGAGTAATAAGCTGATTTACCTTTGAACTGGAACTCGTTGGCGTCTTGGAAAACCACGCCTTCAATCTTTCCTAGGGATTCATAACCATAAAACATGGTAGGAGAACCCAGGAAATCTTCGAATTCTTTCCAGGAATACCAAACTCCCAGCTGTTTTTTGGCAGCGGTAGTAACCTGAAGGTCTTCGGAATTAGAAATGATATCCAGAGCAACCAATTTAGGCTCAGAATACTCAATGATATGAGGGTCATTAACTGGGTCAATGACTTCATAAACAATAGAAGAGTCTTGGTTTTTACAGACTCCCTCTACGATTCTACGGTAAGCAGAACCTTGAGCATCAAAGATAGTTCGAAACCATCCCGAAAACTCTGAGTGAGAAGCCGATTTGCTGGACATGAATAGGGAATTGGTTTGGTTATCCCATCCAATGATCCCTAGGAAGCCATTTTCCTTTTGGAAACCTCGAAGGGGAAACTTTAGGGAGCTTTTGAGAGCTTCCATTTGAGTTTCGGGACGCTCTCCAATATTAAAGAACTTCTGATAAGATCTGGCAACAATGTCAAGAGTTTCCGTATTGATGAAAAGACCTCGAGCTTTGAGGGTCATTTCATCCCAGTTCTTGCCCCAAAAAGCCTTCTTGGTAAAGTTTACCGAAGAGATATGGGGATGATTTGGTTGGACCGCCACCTTGATGTAAGGATGAGATTGAAGTTTGTTCCAGGTATCTTGGGAAAGCTTCATTAGATTACATTGGTCCTATTTATTATACGATTTCTTGCCCGTTGGCGTCCAGCGATACTACTCGTTCACTTCGTGATACCTGAATGTAGGTCGGTTTCGGCGAGGTGTCAAGGGGAGCCTCGGTTGACGCCTTCATTTGGTTCAAGATTCCCTCTAGTTTGGAGACATCTAGATGCTTCTCTAAGGATTCCAGAAAGTCAAGCCCAAGATGGGTCATGGCGCCCACCCGAAGCTCCTTCCCGAGGTTTGGAGCCTTGGAAGTTACAGCATGACCGGCAATATAGGTAAGAAGATGTTGGGAGATCTTGTTGCGGTTACCCATCATTCTGGAGAGTTTATTTTGGATTTGATTAGAGGCAACTTGAAGTGCTAGTTTTTTCCTAGAAGCAATTGAAAAGAATAATTCTGATTCGGTTTTACGAACATTGCCGACCCAATATTCTTTTCGACCATCGGCATAAATAATGGCGGGACCATCGAGGCGATGTCGCTTTCCGTCGAACCAATATTCTTTGTGACCATCGGCAGATTCAACAGCGGGACCATTGAGGCGATGAAGCTTATTGTCGAACAAATATTCTTTTCCACCATCGGCATAAATAATGGCGGGACCATCCAGGCGATGTCGCTTATTGCCGACCCAATATTCTTTTCGACCATCGGCAT